>ERZ1292625.2786-Hain-H41-01um-R1-2786-length-15346-cov-5_pt1 | contig 15346 bp, 28 predicted proteins | sample MGYA00564400_ERZ1292625 | MGnify/ENA primary metagenome ERZ1292625 (study PRJEB36523, sample SAMEA6512639) | groundwater metagenome | collected 2019-01-08 | study: AquaDiva: Metagenomics assemblies of 32 groundwater samples | reverse complement strand
ACCTTTACCGGCCGCAATATACCCTTAAACGCGTCCCATGTCAACATGGGATGGCTCCGGCCGCGTTCTGGTGTTTTTTCGTCTATCACGGCTGAGGCCTCAAGGCCAGATAGCCTGATCGACCTTGGGAGTGTGGAGGCTCGGAGACGGCGCGGGGCCGTGTCTTAAGCCTCGTTTCGGAAGAAATGGGTTGAAAAAAATCCAGTTTTCATTTAGAATGGGGTTGCTTTCCAATACAATCAAAACCTGTTGGATTATTCAATGGTCCGGTCTCCGGCAGGCTTGACCAGAAGGCCTGAAACTGCCTTGAGGGGTTGGTGCGTCTTTTGGGCGCGGTCGTCGCGCTTGATGCCGGACCAGGATCGATTTTGATTTTGACAGGCATGACGTAAATGTCGGTTGCATGGCGTATCTGTAGGGGCGCGAAGCTCGTGCTCATGTCGTCTCCATTTCGGGCTTAACCCATGACAGACATCAAGGCGTGGGGATTCCAAGGCGCATATACATATAGCCGGTCTGTATAAATCCAGTCTTACTTTCTGCCGGCGGTGCGCTATGGGTTGTTTGGGAAAGATACTTGTCGTCGGGATTGATGCGTCCTCCAGGGGCTTTAGCACAGAGGCGCTCTCGCTCTCAGGATACGCGGTAGAGGTCGTTAACTCTGCGACCGAGGCGCTCGTGCGTCTCGGTCGCTCAGCCTTCGACGCGGTCGTATCCGACGTTGATATGCCTGATATGGACGGGGTCGATCTGTACAGGCGTGCCTCAATCGAGTTCCCGTCTGTGAAGGGCAGGTTCATATTTACAGGCCCGTTTTTCCCTGTCGACAGTGAGACGGCGAAGCTGGCCTCCTTCAAGTGGCTGGCTATGCCGCTAAGGGCGGTTGAGCTTTTTGATGCGGTCAGCGCGGTTACAGGCGTTAAAAAAACGCCCGTAGTCTCTGCCGCATCCATAGGTCAGCCTGTGAGATCAGGCATAGCCGATGATGGTTGCAGGAGAAGGGAGGCTCGCCTCAGATGCACGGCGCATTGCAGTATCTCGGATGATGAGATATTCGGCGGCAGGGTCTTCGCGGCAAAGACAAAAGATATCTCAACAGGCGGGGCGTTTATACTCCATGACGGGAGACCGCTGGTCCCTTATATGCCGCTATCCATAAGCATGGACAGGGGCGGCACATTGTTTAAAAAAGATGGAAGGGTCGCCTGGGCGCGGTTTTTAGGTGGCGGCATCTCAGGGGCGGGCCTCAGGTTCTCCGAGCCTGTGGGCCGTGAGGCGCTAAAGGCTCTTTTGTGAGGCGCCGTGGCAGAGGCTTTGAGGGTGACAGTCTGTGCTGAAAGTAGAATGTGAAAAATGCAGGCAGTGGGTCGCGCTCCCGGTCTATGCTGATCTTGGCAAGGTCGAGTGTCCGACGTGCGTCGAGGCGATACCTGTAAAGGACGTGTACTTAAGCGCCGGACAGTTCCTTATGTGCAGGGATATCCTCAGAAAGTCCATACACAAGTACAAGAGGATCGTCGAGGAGGCTGAACAGGAGGTCGCGGAACTTGAAAAAAACGGCGATCTCAGACCCTATAGCGTTACAGCCGCTTCCATAAACGGCTTCATAAAGAAGCTCAAAGAGATGCTCGACGGGTGCAGGGGCCAGATGAGGCACAGGCTCGCTGACGAGTATGCCGACTATACGCTCGGCAAGAAAAAGTGCAAGGCAAAGGTCGTCAACATCAGCGCCTCAGGGGTCTGCCTCGAGTGCAGGGAGGTTCTGGGGCTTGAGACCTTGTGGAGCGAGATCTCTCTTACTTTCAAACCGAGAAAGTCGCCCACAGTCCTTGTGGCAAGGGGCAAGGTGATGTGGATAGGCAAGAAGGGGCGCATGGGCGTGAAGTTATCGACGGGCGCCGACGGCTGGGTCGAGGGGTTTCTCAGGGAGAGGGGTGAGAGGGCCGCTGTGAAGATGCGGTAGGTCCACGAAGCATCACATCGGCACGGCATGACCGGGCACTTGTGGGATAGAATCATCTAAATAAATTTATTGGAACCATTATTGGTACAGATGATTAATAAAAAAAGAAAATGTTGGAATCATCCACAAAGAGATTCCCTTTCGATGTGTCATTCTTGTGGTAAGTATTTTTGTGAAGATTGCTTAGTTGATGGGGATGAATTTTATTTTTGTAAAGAAGAAGGATGTCAACTTCTCTTTATAGAGAAATACGGCATCAAAGAGATAGGACAAAAAAATGATATCAGTGTCGAGCAAAGATGGAAAGAGAATAGCAGGCGCTTCTATAAGAAAACGGCGATAGTTTTAGCTATCTTTTGGTTGTTATTAAACATAGGTGGTTTTTACGCAGAAATACGAGAGCCGAACGAAGCGACAATAGGGGGCTGGATTGCAAGAGATGCTCAAGAGAAATTTAAAGCAAATCAGCCAATTGTTGAACCTGGAAGTTGGAAGTATTATATGAGCACTGCCCCAGTCTCATTATTAATGTTTTTTGCGGTATTGTTTGGTGTTATTTGGTTTATGAGGGTTTTTTTCTATAAAAAATATTGGTGGAATAGAAATAGGAATAGCTCGACTAAAAAGGTCTCTGATAGCCTTAAGAGGACTGTGAAAGATGAATAAAAAGGTGTTACTTGCCGAAACAAAGCTTTATGGATACCTATACATCATCACTGCCCCCTTTACGTATCTTCTATTTAAGATAGGACAGATAAGGCCAAGCGATGACTTTATCTTTTTCAATCTTTTCATTGCTCTGTCTGCTTGGATATATTTAAAAAAAATACGCCCACTCTTGGGCGAGCAAGGAAATGTAAAAAGTATTCTGTTGTTCATCTTAATTTTTGCAGGCGTTCTTTTCTCCATCAAGTCAATATCCTATTCCTCTGAGGCTTTAGATGAAACTTCTGAAATTCAATCTAACATATCTTCAGTTGAGTCGGAATTATCAGATTTGCAGGACGATATTTCAAATATAGAAAATGAAGTGTCAGATATTAGGAGCGATATCGTATTCAGATAATAGTGATAGATTTCCTCCCTTGTTTTTCTCCATGGAAGGGAAACTTGAGAGAGGGATGATTATGAAAAAGAAAAACATTTTGATATTAATTATAGGCAGTGTTTTTTTGGTTTAATTGCGACTGGTTCCAAGGGTTGGGAATCGATTCTTAAGCAATCTATCGTGCAATCCATCGTGATGATAGGGTTTTCGTTTTTTATACAGCTCTGCGTAAGTATTTGAAGCAATTTAAGAGAGGTGAGAAGGAAAAGGGGCGTCTGATAAGTAAGTCGCCTTGTTTAAACTGTGGCAAGGACTTTATCGGCGATCAAATATATTGTCCAGATTGTAAATGGCTATACCCAGATAATGTTCGGTAAATGGCTCGGCGTTAGGCAAATAAACAAACCGCTTTCTTTCGAGGGCGGTTTTTTTATTGTCCGACCTTCTTCTTGAAAAGCTGTCTTTTCTGTCTGCTTGTCTAACAAATTGTATAACAGTTATAATTTAAAACAAAAGGGGCTACAGATTTCTCTGTAATCCCTTGTTTTGCCTGGTGCGCCTGACTGGATTCGAACCAGTGGCCTACTGCTTAGAAGGCAGTTGCTCTATCCGACTGAGCTACAGGCGCATGCGTGACTGAAAACGACTTATAAGGCTGGATTTCTGAGGTTTTGTTGGGCTTTTGAGGCTCTGTCTTTCCTCTTGACTCTTTCCCGCTATTCCCCTATATTACCCGAAAACACCCGTTGAATCACTTCCTCAACTTACGTTGTGCTTACAATTTCATGGCCCCTTTCTTGGTGGCCGACAGGTACGGATTATGGCATATATTTACCGCAGAGGCAAATATTTTTGGGTCGGGTATGTTATTGGAGGTACACCAGTCCAGAAGTCCTTGAAGGTCACGTCCAAAGAGGCCGCCAAAACCCTGCTTGCCGAATACCAGATACTCGAAGCGAAGCACGTCAATAAATCCCACGCCCTGATGATCAAGAGGGGTATCAAGGGAGCTTTCGAGGAGTTCATTGAGCAACGGTCGACCAGGGAGCGCACTAAGGAGTGGTACGAGTATTGTAAGGCGTACTTCCTTACGTTCTGCGAGGGCGCCGGCGTTAATAACCTTGCGGACCTTTCCATTGCCGTCATAGAGGGCTTCTATAATAAGCGAAAGGCGGAGGCCCCGGACGGAGCTCGCTCCAACATGAGGGCGCTCAGGGCCTTCCTCAACTATTCCATCAAGAAGGGGTACATTCACGACAACCCGGCGAAGGCCGTGAGGGTGGACAAGCCAATCAAGAAGGTGTTTCGGGATCTGTCATTTGACGAAGCCAAAAGACTTCTTGCCGCCGCAAAGAAGAACGGTCCTGCCTTTTACCCGCTGTTCGCAACAGCCTATTATACCGGGCTCAGGGCCGGGGAGCTTGTCTATCTCGAGGCTGGGGACGTTAAGCACAAAGAAGGGTATGTTCATGTAAAGCACAAGGAGGAGAACCCGATAAAGGATCATCAGGAAAGGAAGATCCCCTTGAACGGCAAGCTCAAGACTATCCTCAAGAACCTCAAGCCGACTGGCAGGTGGCTATTCGGCACCAAGAACGGCGCACCGCGCATAAACAACCTGAACAGGGAGATAAAGCGGCTCGGGAAAATAGCTAAGATAGATACGAAGGGGCTTAAACTGCAGGTGCTACGAGAGACCTTCGGAAGCCACTTGAGGCGCCGGGGCGTCGACATAGCCCTTATCAGTCAGTACATGGGCCACAGTTCGATAGATGTTACGCTCCGCCACTACGCCCACATTCGTCTTGAGCAGACGCATAGGGAGATAGACCTGCTATAAGGCTTTGCCTCTTATGGCTGCCTCATTCTCCAGGTCGGAAATGTCTGGAAATTTACTTATGATTATCTTTTTTAGATTTTCAAGCCCCTTGAATACAATTAAAAAGGCCACAAGAGGCGCGAGAATACTCATTACGATTAAGGAACTTTTTATAATATGCTTCACCATGCATTCATCCATTTCCCATAAATATGCAGATAATGTCTCCTGATTAGTTCTATCAAGGCGCTTTAGCTCTTCTTGGAACTTTTTCCTGAAAGCAATCTCAGGCTTTTTAAAATTAACGAAATGCAGAATAAAAAGAGTAAGTATGTTTGTTCTGTGGGCGAAGCGTATCATACCGTTTAATGTTTGGCGAAGCATCGTGTAGGCAGGATCATTGAACGATATCTTTCCTGTTGTTGCGTAGTCAAACAGTTCGTCTCTGATTTTAAAAAGCTCATAACGAACCTTATCGATTCTGTATTGTTGATAGAGCCAGAACCAAAAAAAATAAAGAGCAGAAAGCATCACCCAGCACAGAATTACACCCGCAACCATACGGGTCGGCTCCATTTCCATTATAAGTCCTCCGGACGCGTCTCGCCTTTTGATGTTAACATGCTTGAGCTTCTGTTAGGGTCTATCTTCTTCTCAGAGACTTTTATGCGTCCCTGCAAATGCGAAACAGTGGCCATTCGGAGGCTCCTTTCCCATACTCCGTAAAGTATACCACCAATACCGAATACTGTCATTAACGCTCCTGCAACTAAAGACAGTTTATCGGAAAAAAATTTAGGGAAAAAGCTCGCATTAACAGAGAGTAGAATGTTCGCATTTGTGTTCATTCCAGCTATTTCGCCAACAGATAGATAAGTGATATATGTCACACCGAGAAGACCACCCATTCTAAGTGTAGTAGTGGCAATAGGGATAATTATCTCAACAAGCCTGCTATTTCGTAAATGTTCATTTTCTGCTTCAAGTTCTTCCTTGCTTTTTTTCTGTTTTTTCATAGTATGCGGTTTCCTTTACCCCCTCTTGCACATAACATGTCGGAAGTATTATTGAAAAGCTTAATTTTAATTCTACCCTTCTTTTCGCGTCCATTCAATCTTCGCCTTGCAGTGCGTGCAGTCAGACGCTCGAACTGGGGTGCCTTTTTTGTCAGTCAAAGGTATCTCTTTGTTACAATTCGGACAGGGCCATGTCGTTGAGAGATCAAGATTTTTAAAATTGGAATCGATTTTGAACATTTAAAACCCTCCTTAGAGTTTTTTTTAAATGTGCTTTAAAACGCATCTTCACACCGACTCTTACTCCGGAAATTCGAAGCTTCCCGTTATAGGGCAAGGGTCGTCCCATTGATGAGGTTTGCAGGCTCTTCTGTATCGATGGGGATGACCACACAATAGCCGTAACGGTCGGGTTCTGTTTTTCCTAAAGCAGTGTCCTGTCCGCGCCACTCTTCAGGCTGCTTAACCTTTAAAATATATCTACACTTTATATCCCTCATGTCCGTTTTCATTTGCCCCGTTTAGAGTCTTCAAGGTATTTTTTAATTTGTTTCTTATACTTCTTCCTAAGCGGCGCCCATATTATCTCATTGCAGGCATTTAAGCATTCCCCGCAGATGAAGGCGTGCTTCCCTGCTATCAGCGCAGATACTTCGCTACCGTTCTTGCCACAGAAGGCGCAGGACAATTGATCTCGAGTAAACTTTTTAGGTTCCATTACACAGCATAGGAGTCTCGTTTATTTAAGGCTCAAGAGGTTTTTCAGTCTGTCTGGCGAGCTTGACGATTGCCATATCGCTCCCGATTTTACTGCAAGCCGCGTCAACATGAACCTTTATATCCTGCTCTGTAAGTTTCTCGATATTGGTTCCGATGACCTGAACGCTTAGCGGTACGGTAATAGGAGATAAGATAAACAGGGAAGCTCCCGTAAGGACATCTAAAAAAATTTGAGTTCCTGAAGGGGTATAATAGAGTAGCTGTGTGTTTTTATGCACCAAGATGTCTTCGAGCGCCTTGGGGTCTTTAATTGCTAAATTAAAGGTTGTTTCAAGGATTCTGTCACCGGTCCAGAGGTTTCTTCTGACCAATTTAGTGCTGTATTCAGGGATTATCACAATGTCTGTGCCTTCATTTACATAAGCACCGCTTGAGATTTCAACTTTTTCGAATATTGAAGAAAGTGCGGCGTGTAAGGCACTGGTCAGTGCAGGCTGAAGGGCTATGTCAAATGTATAGCCGCTGTCGGCGTAATAAATTTTCTGTGCCTTCAAGCTCTCCGATTGAACCAAGGTGGCCCTTAAAGGTATTTTTTTATTGCTCTGCGTGTCTATCTTGTAAAAATCAGGTTTGATTTTGCCAGTATAGGAACACCCGGCCAGAATAAAAACAAACACAAACAAAAGCAGTTTTTTCATGGGGCTCCTATTATTGTCAAAATGATCGTTGGGCTTCATTGATGGCTTCTTGAATTTTCTCTCTAATGCGCCTCATGTCATTCTCTGAGTTTTCTATATATTCCTTTATGCAGTCAATATATGAATCAAGTTCCGAATTGTACCGTCGCACTGAAAGATTATAATTATCAATCTCGAATTCAGAGTAAAATTGATATGGCTTATAAGGCTTGCTTGGTTTGTTGCAAGAATGGTCGGCGTAACCAAATATTGCTAAATTAGACCCCCCTAAAACAATCGCTTCTGCATCAATGGCGGCAAAAGATAATGAACTGAAAAATAAGAATATCACGCATCTTTTCCCCATTCATCACCCCCTCGGCTTTACCTTAAAACAACTTCAACTGGCATTGACATTCCAGAAGACCCATCCTTCTGCACCCTAAACAGAGAACCTTCTTATATCGGTAAATCACCCCGTCACTAAACTGTACTTTTGGACACTCAAGCGCCCTTTTTTATTCCCTTTGAGGGTTTTTCAATCTTTCTGTGTTCGGATTCAAGTACGCCTTTCACAAACCCCACAGTTTCAGGATCGCCGTGTTGAAGGATGGTCAGGAGCTTGTCCACCTCTGGCGGGAGAGGGGTGGCCTGTACATCGGCCTTCTCACCAGTGAGGAGCCAGTCGATTGAAACTCCAGACACCTTAGATATCTTAATTAAGGTTTCGCCACCCGGAATACTTTCTCCATTGAGATACCTTTGAAACGCACCAGGGCTAATATTAGCTTTTTTCGCTAATCGAGCCGGTTTTCCACCAAATTTTTCCTCAATCAACTCAATTAAATTGATACGAAATTCAGGTCCGCCGCTCATTTTTACCTTTTTGAGAAATATTTACTTGACAGCCTTCTCAATTGAGATATAATCATCCCATCACACAGGGGGTGCCGAGATGGAAAACACAACTGCAACAGTCTCAAATGATGAACGCTTTGCCGTGGGACTCGATGTGCTCAGGCTTACAGTTATGTCGTTGCCTCAGAATTTCGATCATTCTGTTTACGTCGAGCGCTACAAGGCGTTTACTGGGCTTCTTTTACTGCCTTGTACAGGGCCTGATAAATCTTCCCCAGCTTCTCAGGGGTGACGTCGTCGGACATTACTTCTGTCAGGCGCAGATTCGTTACTGCTTTATCAACAAACTTTAGAGTCAATTGCAGTGCGATTTCTTTATCTTCCATAACGTAGCTCCTTTGCATGATTTTCTAAACTCCTGAGGTGGGCAGGACTTATGAAGAACACGATAATCAAAATTGAAAGCTTGAAGGTCCACCGGAACGACGGCACCCCCAACCTGCCCAGTTCCGGTCCTTCGAGGACGCAAAAGGCCCTAAGTACTCCTGCCGGGAGAAAGGGGCCTTTTGCGCTTTTATACCACAGCCCCAGGGCATTGTAAACCGTGAGTTTCTTCATGTCTTTTTATAACTGAAAAGGGCTGCAAGGGGAAGCAAGATGAATTTCGCGGCGTTGCTCCGGGTTGCACTTAAAAAGGCAGGCAAGCATGAAGTGCTGGCGGTTGCCCTCGATCTTTCGCCATCGGTCTTATCGAGGCGCATAAACGGGGAGAACGGCTGGACAGAAAAGGAGATAGACAACCTCCTTGAGTATACGGGCTGCGAGGTTGCCAGCGCCGGGGAGTTTTCAACTAAGATCAACGCCCTCAAGGAAACGCTGAAGATTATCCTGAACGACACAAAGGACGCAGGGAGGTAGTGATGAGTAACTATCCATTTGGAGTGACTGCAATGGACATCCCGGGCTGGGAGGACGATGGCAGCGCAGAGCTTCATGAGTGCAGGGAGTGCGGAGATTATTTTGAAACAGAAGAGCCCTTCCGCTACTGCTTTGAACACTACAAGACCCTCGAAGAAGTCAGGGAGGAGGCCTCATTGTGGGCAGAGAAGTACAGAAACCTTTTAGCCGAGCATACGGCGCTCAAGGCAGACATTCTGGCGAAGGGAAGGCTGAAGGGATAACGCGATGATCGAACAGCACTACACGATAGAGGAAGCGGCGAAGATACTGCACAAGAAGCCGAAGACGGTATCCAACATGATATCAGCCCGACTGATCACCGTGATCAGCACACGGCCAGCGCTGATACCGGAAAGCGCCATAAAGGCATACCTCGCCAAGAGGACGAAGAGGGCAGTTATTTGAAGAAGCCCATGGAAGACACGGACGGACAGGAAAGGGAGCCTCAAGAAAGCGTACATGCTTCATTACGTGCCTGCGGACTCCCCTTATGTAAGGCTGAGTTCAAGCCCAAGAGGAAAGATCAGAGGTTTTGCTGTTCGGCGCACAGGGTCGAGTATTTTAAACTCGCCTACAGGATGGGCGAGAAGGCGCTTGAAGTTTTGTCTTAACCGGACCGGCAATCACGCCGATCCCCTACATCCCCTCGGTCCCGGTGGGCGGGGCCGAGGGGCCTCTTAAAGGAGATACGAATGTCTTTTACTTGTGAAGTGGCTGGTTGCGAACGGGATGCGAAGGCGGGCGGCATGTGCATAGGCCATGCGATGGAAGAGAGAACGAAGCTCAAAGGGCAGGAGACTGAAAGGCCTGCACCGAAGAAAAGGGGGCCAAAGCCGAAGGCCAAAAAGGGTGATACCCCCTCCGCATTGCCTCGGAGAGTACCGGAGGATGCAGGTCACACCTTGACCCTCACCCTCAGCAAGGAACTCCAGGAGAAGCTGTTGCAGTATGCCGTCGTGAAGATGTTCGAAGATGCCGCAGAGGCAGACCGTGATCCGCGTCTGTAGTTGGTGTCAGAAGGTCTACGGAGAGAAGGCGCCCCTTGAGGATAGATCCGAGACGCATGGGATATGCGGACCGTGCCTGAACGAGTGGAAGCTGAAGAGATCAGAGGAGGGGATGGGATGAGTAATTTTGTTTTCGCCATGTGGTTACTCGTCGCAATGATGTGCGGGGCTACAGTAGGGGTTACCGCCCTATGCCTGATTCAGTTTAATAAAGGAGGCAGAGAATGAGAAAGGATAACGTCACTTTTTTTATCGTCTGCCTCGCTCTCCTTGCGGTCTTTACGGTCGCAGGGGTGTACAAGGTGAAGCAGGCGGCAAAGAGCCAGGTGGTTTTGCTGGACTGAAGACTGACGGGGCGGCGTGGTCGCGTCCACGAGTCGCCAACGACTTTCACGGCAGGACTACAGGGGAACCTGCCCCCGTCAACTAAAAAGGAGGTCTTATGATCCTGAACGAACACTCATTTTCAGCGGTCTGTTATCTGAGGCACCTCAAGTCAAAGTGCAGGGAGAGCGAGAAGGTCGGGCTGATCAGGGGCATACCGGCCATAGTAGAAAAGACGTGGTTCGACAGGGCTTGGGAGAGATTGAGGGGCGCAGAAAAGACGTGGGAGGGAACCCTCATGCCTAAGTACACCTGCTTTAAATGTGAAGTCACGATCCACGGCCGAGCCTTGCAGCACACAAAGGCCTGCCCGACGTGTGATGAGCCGATAGACCCGGCGAGAATAGAGCATGAAGGGGCGAATCAAATTAAGGAAGCTTAACTTACAGGAGGCTTTATGTCTAAGGCATTAGCAATACCGACCGGCTTTCAACCCATGACGGCGGCACAGGTCAGGGCGCAGGTGAATCTGGTCCAAGAAGTGATGAGGGCGGTGATGCAGAAAGGGCAGCACTACGGCACTATTCCCGGGTGCGGCGAAAAGCCGACCCTGCTCAAACCGGGTGCTGAAAAGTTGATGATGACCTTCAGGCTCGCCGCCGATCCTCAAGTCGAGGAAGTACCTACGGAAGACGGCCTGACCTATAGAGTCACATGTAGCATAACTAATCAGGCTACAGGCGTTTTTCTCGGAAGTGGCCTTGGGGAATGTTCGAGCAAAGAGGAAAAGTACAACTGGCGCGGCGTAGTTTCGGGCAAGGAGTGGATGGCGGTCGCCGAGGATAAGAAGAGGATCAAATACACGCGCAACGGCGAGATAAGGCAGGTACGCACTAACCCCGCCGACTTTGCCAACACCGTTTTGAAAATGGCTAAGAAAAGGGCCCTTGTGGACGCGATACTCACTGTAACCGCAGCATCTGATATTTTCACGCAGGATATAGAGGATATGCCAGAGGAGGTATTGGGGACAAGGGCTGCATCTCCGATGGGCAACTCGTCAACTCAATCGACCAAGGCATCAACGGTTCAGCCTGCGTCTGCCAGTCAACACGAAGACAGGTCCGCCCCTGAGACGAAAAAGGACGTCAGACAGGCCCTCAAGGACGAGCTCGGCGCATACTGCGGCGGGGACGTTGCGAAGATGAAGCGGGTACTGAAAGATGTATCCAAGTTTACGACCGCCGAAGGCAAGGAGCTTTCAATCTCCGACATAGACAAGGCCAAAGAGGGCTGGGTGGGCAAGGCGTTGTCTACCCTCAGGGATCTGACCAAGAAAGGCTCTGCGCCAGAGATGGCGTGTCAGCTTAACCCGGAAACATGCGCTGACTCCAACTTCAGCCCTGATGCCCAGGGGAACCTGATCGCAAGCTGTACGCATCCTGAGGGCAACGGCGCATGTGCCCCGGGCAAGGGGAAAACGTACTGATGTTGGAATTTATCGAAGGTAGCCATACCTATCTCTGGAACGGGGTGCAGGTGCCGAGCGTGACGCAGATTCTGCGTGAGTGGGTCAAGCTCCGTTCCGATCGTGGATATGTGCATACCATTACGGGCAACTCTGTTGACGTGACAACGTTTGAGAACGCAGGCGACTTCGGAACGGCGGTACACATGGGGGCTAAATTGATCATGACGGGGGGCCTCGATTGGGAGGCTCTCGATCCGGCTCTTGTGCCGCCGCTCAGACAGTTTGAAAAGTGGCTCGACGACTACAATGTGAGGCCGATATATATCGAACAGCCCATGTATTCACCGAAGCACATGGTGGCAGGTACGCCGGACATAATCGGCGTGGTGCAGGGGTTCACCCACATTGACATCACAGACATAAAGACCGGGCTTGTCAACGAGATGGTAGGGCCTCAGACGGGCGGGTATGAGATCATTTTCCGAGATACGGAGAAATATCGAAAACCAATCGTCAGGCATGAGCTTATCCTGCCCCGCGATGGGAGCCCATACAAATATAACCTGTTAGATAATACACGGGACGAGCTCTTTTTTCTTTCAAAGCTTTTTCAATATCAATTCCTCAAAAATCGATAAAGGAGGTTCCAGTGGAAGCATCAATCAGCTTTTTAAACAACAACGAGGTCCAGAGCATTGAGAAGAAGGCCTCGGACATAATGTCTCAGGCCGCTGCGCTCATAGTCACGGACCATGAGCAGGAACAGGTCGGCATAGAGTTTATCAAAGGCATAAAGGCCCTGAAGAAGGACGTCGAGGAGACTTTCGGCCCGATCAAGAAAAAGACGCATGAGGCGTGGAAGGAGTCGGTCGCTCAGGAAAAGAAGCATTTGGAGCCTCTTGAGGCCGCCGAGAAGATGATCAGGGGCAAGGTCGTATGCTTTCAGGACGAGCAGGAGAGGCTCCGCAGAGTGGCGCAGGCAAAACTCGAAGAAGTGGCCCGCAAAGAACAACAAAAACGATTAGACGTGGCGGCCAAGAAGGTAAACACCTTGCTTGAAAAATCGACTGACCTTAACGGGCAGATAGCCGACCTTGAAACCGCAATTATTGCCAGCATAGATGATACGGAATTGACAGCGATAGAGGCCAAGCTGGACTTGCTCAGGGCAAAAAGGGACGCGCTTGATCAGGCTGTCTACAACAAACAGGCCGAGGTCGAGCAGGCTCAGTACGTTGCGCCCACGCCGATGGTTGCTCCGGCCGCCCCAAAGGTACAGGGCGCGTCAAGCAGGGTGAAGAAGAAGGCACAGATATCGAATCCGATGGCGCTTATAAAGGCAGTAGCCGCTGGGACAGTACCGCTTGGGGCGATAACGTTTGACATGAGCGTCCTTGATAAGTTGGTAAATGCAGGGGCGATCATACCGGGCGTGGTCTTTACTGAGGAGAGGTCACTGACTGTAAGATAATGTTGCTTCACTGACTAAATCATTATGTCAAGGGTACGAAATACCCTATTTCACACAACATTAATTTAAAGGAGTTGCAAAGTGAAAAACACGGTAGAAGAGCGGGAATTAAAATGCGTGCTCAACGATGAAGAAATACTGAGATACTCGAGGGAGCTTGCAAAAAAAAATCAGGACAAGGACGATGCTGAACAGGCCAAGAAGTGCGTGATTGCCGACTACAAGGACAAGATCGAATCCTTTACGGCCAGCATCGGCCTGCTTGCCCGTAAAATCTCCAGCGGCTATGAGCATAGACCTGTCAAGTGCACTTGGGCGTATGACTATGAGAAAGGCAAGAAGACTCTCTTCCGGGACGACACTTGCGAACGCGTAGACACGGCAGATATAACGCCCTATGAGCGCCAGCAGCACCTTGGGCTGGACGGAGGCCCTGATGAGGAGGTTTCTGCGGAGGAGCCACACACACCGGAGCCGACAAGAACAACCAGAGGGCGCAAGCCCAGGGCGACGGCGTAATCTAAACCCGGACAAGTATTCGGGTGTATCCAACTTGCGCAAATTAGCAAACTGAACATCTTGCTTGAGCTCGCTCTTGATCAGTCATCCGGATTTTCCGGATGACTGATCGAACAGTTAAAGAATTTTTGACAGTTGAAGATGGCGGGGATATGAAGACAAAAGAGGTGTATAGATGGCGAGGATACGGACGATCAAACCAGAGTTTTTTACGCATTCAGGGTTGGGAGAGCTGTCAGCTCATCACAGATTGCTGTTTGCAGGCCTCTGGACGCAGGCAGATCGTGACGGAAGGCTGAAAGATGACCCGAAAAAGCTGAAAGTCGTGCTGTTGCCGTATGACGACGTTGATGTCGATGCCATGCTGACAGGACTGGCAGAGTATGAAGAGGCCTTTATAACGCGCTATGAGGTGAAGGGCGAAAAGTATATACAGATTAATAACTTCCTTGACCATCAGCACCCGCATATAAAGGAACCTCAAAGCACCATGCCAGCACCGTGCAAGACTGGTGCAAGAACCAGACGAGCACCAGTCCGGCCCGCAGTAGTAGGAAGGGAAGGGAAGGGAAAGGAAGGAGATATAGGAAGGGAAGGAGATAGGATGGAAATTCCGGACTGGATTCCTGTCGAGCCTTGGCAGGGATTTTTGGAAATGCGGGAGGCTAAGAAAAAAAAGCCGACGTCACGGGCGCTACAGCTCATCATCGACAAGCTGGCCCAGTGGCGAGAGCGCGGCCACGACCCCGCGGAGATTTTAAACAAGGCCACGGTAAACGGCTGGACGGACGTCTACGAACCAAAAACAGAGCAAGGAGCCCCGAATGGAACGATCGAGCGCAATCAGGGACATAATCACACTGCCCGAACGCAGGCAGGAGGCATCAGAGGCGACACAAGCCGTTTCGCTGGCACAGCGGAAAAGTTTGACGGAGATTAAGGCGGCCATCCAGCAGGGGCGCTCCGTCAAGGCAAGTGAACTAATGCAAATACCTCTCCGCTACAGGGGGCAAGGCCTTCCTGACAGCAAGTCGGCGCGTCGGGCTCTGGAAGTCTTTCGCTCGAAGCAAAGTCTTTTCCTGACAGGCATTACAGGCTCCGGCAAGACCCGTGTAGCCGTAGCACTTCTCAACGATTTTTTTGCAGAGAGCCTGGTCGAGGACGAAACAAGGGGCGCGCGCACGACAAAGGGCAATCCTGTTTTCCTGTCGGCAGTCGAGCTCTTGCTTGAGATAAAAGAGTCCTGGCGAAAAGAAGAGGACGCGGCGGCGGAATCGGAAAAGCGGATCCTCGATAAATACTCGAAGGTGCCTGTGCTGGTTATTGACGATCTCGGAGCTGAGAAGATATCCGACTGGTCCAGGCAGGTGATGTATCTGCTGATAGACCGCCGATACAGGAATTGCAGTCAGACGATCATCACGAGCAACCTGACGCACCAAGGGCTTGCGGACCAGTTAGACGCGCGCATAGCCTCGAGGGTGGCTGAGATG
>ERZ1292625.1193-Hain-H41-01um-R1-1193-length-33015-cov-23_pt1 | contig 15352 bp, 12 predicted proteins | sample MGYA00564400_ERZ1292625 | MGnify/ENA primary metagenome ERZ1292625 (study PRJEB36523, sample SAMEA6512639) | groundwater metagenome | collected 2019-01-08 | study: AquaDiva: Metagenomics assemblies of 32 groundwater samples | reverse complement strand
ATCTTCGCCACCTGCATCACATCCTTGTCTCCCCGACCTGACAGGTTCGCGATGATGACCTTGTCCTTGCCGAGCGTAGGCGCCAGCTTGAGGCAATAGGCGATCGCATGGGCGCTTTCGAGCGCCGGGATGATGCCTTCGAGGCGCGACAGGAGATCAAAGGCCTCCATGGCCTCCTCGTCAATAGCATAAGTATACTCGATTCTTCCCCGGTCGTGGTAATATGCATGCTCGGGCCCCACAGCCGCGTAGTCCAGGCCGGCGGACACGGAATGGGTAAGCTCGATCTGCCCCCCTTCATCCTGGAGGATAAACGTCTTGGAACCCTGGAGCACGCCGAGGGACCCGCCGGCAAAACGGGCAGCATGCTTGCCGCGCTCGATGCCCAGGCCGCCGGCCTCGACGCCGTACATTTTTACCGAGGGATCATCGAGAAACTCATAAAACAGCCCCATGGCATTCGACCCGCCGCCCACGCAGGCAACGAGGCAGTCCGGCAGCCTGCCTTCGAGCTTCGTGACCTGCTTCTTCGCTTCGCGTCCGATCACGGACTGGAAGTCCCTCACCATCATGGGGAAGGGGTGGGGCCCGAAGACCGTGCCTAATACATAGTGGGTGTTCCTCACGTTCGTGATCCAGTCGCGCATGGCCTCGTTGATGGCGTCCTTGAGGGTCTTGCTCCCGAGGTCCACCGGCCGCACCATGGTCCCCAGCAGCTTCATGCGGAACACGTTCAGGGACTGGCGCGCCACGTCGTCCGTGCCCATATAGACCTCGCAGTCCAGGCCGAACATGGCCGCTGCCGTGGCCGTGGCCACGCCGTGCTGGCCCGCGCCCGTCTCGGCTATCACGCGCGTCTTGCCCATGCGTTTTGCAAGCAGGACCTGGGCCAGTGAATTATTGATCTTGTGCGCGCCGGTGTGGCAAAGGTCTTCGCGCTTGAGATATATCTTTGCTCCGCCCAGGTGCTCCGTCAGCCGCTTCGCAAAATAGAGCGGCGTGGGGCGGCCGATGAACTCGCGGAAATAGTAGTCGAGTTCTGCCTGAAACTCCTTGTCCTTCTTCGCGGCGAGGTAGGCCGTTTCCAGGTCGGCAAGCGCGGGCATCAGCGTCTCGGGGGCGAACTTCCCGCCGTATATGCCGAAGTGTCCTTTTTTATCGGGTACGATCATGGCCTTGCCGCCCTCCGCACTTCCACGATGAACTTCTTGAGCTTTGCGTGGTCTTTGATCCCCTTTTCTTTTTCCACGCCGCCCGCCACATCAACGGCGTAAGGCTGAACGAGCTTCACGGCCTCCACGACGTTCTCCGGATTGAGCCCGCCGGCCAGAATGATCCTTCCGAAGGACTTGGCCACCACGGCCAGGTGCCAGTTGAACGTGATGCCCGTGCCGCCTTTCAGCCCGTCCTTGTAGCTGTCGAGGAGGAAGGCGCCGACCTTGTAATGGGCCAGACTGTGAAAGCTTTCCTTGTCCTTGACCTGGAATGCCTTGATCGCCCGGCTCTTGAAGCGCTCGCAGAACTCGGGGCTCTCGTCGCCGTGGAACTGGAGCACCTGGATGCCCGTGAGGGCCTGGATTTCGCGCACCCGCTTCTCGTGCTCGTTCACAAAGATGCCGACGGGCAAGACAAGGGGAGGGAGCTGGTAGATGATCTCCGCGGCCTTCTCCGGCTCTATATAGCGCGGACTCTTCCTGTAGAAGTTGAAACCGAGGGCGTCAGCCCCGTATTCGGCCGCCGTCATCGCGTCGTCCAGGTTCGTTATGCCGCAGATTTTTATTTTAATCATAATTTAGCCCCAAATGGAAACAAAATTCAGCCACGAAGGCTCTAAGACACAAAGAAAACACGGAGAATTAAGGAATTACCAAACTTCAAACCTCTTTATGAATTTCTTCGTGCCGACCCGTCTTCGTGGCATATTTGGTTCCGGCTTGTCCGGGTTAGGATTTAGTGCTTGCCCCTAAAAGCTCCTTCACCTTTTTCCCGATGTCCTTCTCCCGCATGAGGCTCTCGCCCACGAGGATTGCGTCCACCCCGGCTTTCTGAAGCATGACCACATCGTCACGGGTCTTGATCCCGCTCTCGCTCACCACAATGCGGTCGTCGGGAATATCGTTCAGGAGGTCGAGCGTAGTCTGCAGGCTCACCGTAAACGTCGCGAGATCGCGGTTATTGATGCCCACGAGCGATACGCCCGCAAACAAGGCCTTGTCGAGCTCCTTATAGGTATGGACCTCGACCAGCACGTCGAGGCCGAGATCTCTTGCGATACTGAGAAAATCCTCCATCTGTCCCTTGTCCAGACAGGCGGCGATCAACAGCACGGCATCGGCGCCTGCTGCCCGCGCTTCGTGGACCTGATATTCGTCAATGATGAAATCCTTGCGCAGGAGCGGCAGCTTCACTGCCTTCCTGATGTCTCCGAGATATTCCAGACTGCCCTGAAAGTATTTTTTTTCCGTCAGCACCGAGATGCAGGACACGCCGGATTCCTCATAGGTCCTGGCGATCTTTACGGGATCGAAGTCCTCGCGGATCACGCCCTTTGACGGAGAGGCCTTTTTCACCTCGGCGATGAGGTGGATCTCGCCGCTGCCCGAGAGGGCCTTGCTGAATCCCCGGGTAGGCCCGATCTCCGCGATCCGAGACTTCACCTCTGCAAGTGTCGTTCGACGCTTTGTCTCTGCCAGCTCCTGTTTTTTGTACGCGATGATCTCGTCTAAAATCATTAGATGATTTTTCGGCACAGAGACACGAAGACGGTAGCGTCGGGGTTTATCCCCGACGAAATTCCGTTGCCCGTAAAGGGCAACGCTACAGCTTCGTGCCTTCGTGGCATAATCTGTCCTTTTCCGTCCTTTAACCTTATGGCTTATTCGTAAACGCCTTGAGCTGCTCCAGCTTCTTCAGCGCGGCGCCGGAATCAATGGACTCCGTTGCCAGTCTGATGCCTTCCTGAACGTCCTTTGCTTTTCCCGAGGCCGCGAGCCCTGCAGCGGCGTTCAGCAGCACGATGTCGCGCCGGGGGCCTTTCCACCCCTTGAGGATATCCATGGTAATGCCGGCGTTCTCTTTTGCGTCGCCGCCCTTGAGGTCCGCGGCCTTTCCCGTGGCAAGGCCGAAATCCGAGGGATGGACAAAAAAGTCCTTCACCGTTCCGTCCTTGAGCTCCGAGACCTTAGTCTTGTCCGTAATCGTGATCTCGTCCAGCCCGTCCAGCCCGTGCACCACGAAGGCATGCGTGATACCGAGATTGCCGAGGGCACGGGCAAGAAGGCCGGTCAGGTCCGCCGCATAGACACCCACGATCTGGGACTTCACGCCGGCGGGGTTCGTGAGCGGGCCGAGGATATTGAAGATGGTGCGGACGCCGATCTCCCTGCGCGGTCCGATGGCGTACTTCATGGCCAGGTGCATCATGGGCGCGAAGAGGAAGCCGATGCCCACCTCTTTCAGGCATTCTTCCACGCGATGGGAAGGCATCTCGATATTGACGCCCAAGGCCTGGAGCACGTCGGCGCTGCCGCTCTTGCTCGAAACGGAGCGGTTGCCGTGCTTGGCCACGGTGACGCCCGCCCCTGCCACGACAAAGGCCGCCGTGGTGGAGATGTTGAACGTGTGGGACATGTCGCCGCCGGTGCCGCAGGTGTCCACCTGATAGGGGGCGTCGAGCCTTACGCTCACGGCCTTCTCGCGCATGACCCGGGCGGACCCCGTGATCTCCTCGACGGTCTCGCCCTTCATGCGGAGGGCGGTGATGTAGGCGGCGATCTGCGCGTCCGTGGCCTCGCCCTGCATGATCTCGCGCATCACGGCCTCTGCCTCGGCCTCCGTGAGGTCCGTCTTGGCTACGATTTTTGAGATAGCCTCTTTAATCATTCAGCCTCCAAAGCCATTTTTGCCACGAATTAACACGAATGGACACGAATTAGTAAAGCACCAAGAAAAAGCAGAAGTCAGGGGAAAAAGAGAACAGACCCATTTGAGTTTTTTTCTTACCCCTGTTCCCACTTCTCCACCGTATTTTTTTCATTCGTGAAAATTCGTGGCTGAACTGCTCCTACAGTTTCAAAAAGTTCCTCAGCAGGTCCTTGCCCGCGCCCGTCAGGATGGACTCCGGATGGAACTGGACGCCCTCGAGCTTGAACTGTTTGTGGCGCACGCCCATGATGACGTTGTCCTCCGTCCAGGCCGATATCTCGAGGACCGGCGGAAGGGTCTCACGCTTGATGATGAGGGAATGATAGCGGGTCGCCTCAAAGGGGTTCGGAAGGCCCGCGAAGATGGTCTTCCCGTCGTGGTGAATCATGGAGGTCTTGCCGTGCATAAGGTACGGCGCGCGGATAACGTCCCCGCCGAAGGCCTCGCCCATGGCCTGATGCCCGAGACACACGCCGAGGACCGGGAGCTTGCCCGCGAAGTGCTTGATCACGTCAATGGATATCCCCGCCTCTTTCGGCGTGCACGGCCCGGGTGATATCACGATCCGCTCGGGCTTCATGGCCTCGATCTCGGCAATGGTGATCTTGTCGTTCCGGTACACCTTCAGCTCCTGCCCCAGCTCTCCCAGATACTGGACCAGGTTGTAGGTGAAGGAATCGTAATTGTCGATCATCAGTAACATAATTAGCCTTCCTGGAGGGAGATATGAATCGGGGAATCGGAGAAACGGAGAAACGGGGAATTCTTTTTACTCTCCCATTCCCCCATTCTCCGTTTCATATTCCATCATCCGCATCAATCCAAACCCTTCTCCGCCATCTCCACGGCGCGCAGCATGGCCTTGGCCTTGTTCACCGTCTCCTGGTACTCCGCGGCCGGATCGCTGTCCGCCACCACGCCGCCCCCTGCCTGGATGTAGGCCACCTTGTCCTTGATGACGAGCGTGCGGATCGTGATGCAGGTGTCCATGTTGCCCGAGAAGCCGAAGTATCCCACGGCCCCTGCGTAGGGCCCGCGGCGCGTGGGCTCCAGTTCGTCGATGATCTCCATGGCGCGGATCTTGGGCGCGCCCGAGACCGTCCCCGCCGGGAAACAGGCCCGGATGACGTCATAGGCGTCCCTGCCGTTTGACAGGCGGCCCCGCACGTTCGAGACGATGTGCATCACGTGGGAGTAGCGCTCGATCACCATGAGCTCGGAAACTTGAACGCTTCCCGGCGTGCTCACCCGTCCCACGTCGTTCCTTCCGAGGTCAACGAGCATGATGTGCTCGGCCCGCTCTTTCGGGTCCGCGAGAAGCTCGGCGGCGAGCGCCTGGTCTTCTTCCTCCGTCGCACCGCGCCGCCTCGTGCCCGCGATGGGCCGGAGGTCTATCCGCCCGCCCTCGAGCCGCACCATCACCTCGGGAGAAGCGCCCACCACGGTGGCCTCGCCGCAGCGGAGGAAATACATGTACGGAGAGGGATTGATGAGCCGCAGCGCCCGGTATATCTCGAAGGGCTCCACGTTGATCCCGGCCTGGAACCGCTGGGACGGCACCACTTGGAAGATGTCCCCGGCCTTAATGTACTCTTTGGCCTTGAGCACCGCCTGCTCGTACTGCGCTTGCGTAAAGTTGGACTTGAGCGAAGCGGCCGCTTTCCTTCTTTTTGAACTTTGAACTTTGAACTTTGAACTTTTCCCCTGCTTCAGCTTCTTCACGATGGCATCGATCTTCGCCGCGGCTTCCCGGTACGCCGCGGTCACGGACTGCCCGTTGACATGGGCATTGGACACCACCTTGATCATGTGGGTGATGTTGTCGAAGATCACAAGGGTGTCGGTGATCATGAAGAAGACGTCCGGCAGCCCGAGCCCTTTCTTGTCGCGGTTCGGCAGGTCCTCAAAGAAACGGACCACGTCGTAGCCCATGAACCCGACTGCCCCTCCGAAGAACCGCGGGAGGGCGGGGTCAGGCACCGGCTGATACTCTGAGAGAACGTCCTTGATGGCTTCAAGGGGGTCGCTCCGGAAAGGCCGTCTTTCAATCTTCCCGCGCCTGATGATCTCGACGGTGCGGTCGAAACTTCTGACCACCACCGACGGCCTGCTGCCGAGGAAGGAGTAGCGGGCCCACTTTTCTCCGCCCTCCACGCTCTCGAGGAGGAAGGAATGGCGGCCGTCGTCGATCTTCAAAAAGGCCGAAACAGGCGTCTCCATGTCCGCGAGGATCTCGCGGTACACGGGGATAAGGTTCCCCTGCTTTGCCTTATGCTTGAATTCCTCCAGAGACGGCCTGAGCATAAAACTCCTTGCAAAATAAACGGATTTCGTACTATACCAAATAGGCGGAATGACTGTCAATCATAAAAACCGCGGCAGAAAAAGCAGGAAGGGGGCTTCCCGGAAGCGGCTGGCGAGGAATGTCAGCGTCTTGTTCGGGAATCAGGCGCAGGTGCTTGAGAAGCAGGCGGGCCAGCTGCCGGGGCTTGCTGCGCCCCGGTCTCCGGTCCGGATACGCGGGAAACCGAGCAGACGATCTCGCCGATGTCCGAAATGACGTCTTCCGTTACGGGCACGGTAATGGAGAAGGAGCATTTCCGTCCTCCGTAATCCACCGAGGCGTGATAGATGCCGGGCTTGATGACGCTTCCGCCCCGGGCCTTCCGCTCTGTTATGGAGCGGCAGCTGAGCTGGTCCTCCGGGCCGGACCCGGGCGCCCGGGGAAGGGCGTCCTCAAAATAGAACTCTCCGCCCTTGCCGGTCTGGAAGGTAAGCTTTTGGCCTCCCACCATCATGGCGATCTCATAATATTCGAGGGGCTCCTTCCTGCCGCCTTTTTTCGCGGCCAGCGTTCCCGTCACCGCACGGACCCGGGCAGCATTAAAGGAGATGCAGGAGCCGCTCCACGCGGAAGGAGAGATATCGCTGTTTACGCCCGACATGCTGTAGTCCATGGGCACACGGCTCGTGTCCATGGTGATCTGGTTGACCTGGTAGGAGGCCATCGTGGGAATGATCATCGCGCCTGATGGGTCCGTCCTGCCGACGATTTCGTTGTTGACGAGCACGTTGACATCCTTCAGGCTGTCCACCATGACAAAGGTGAAGCTGTCGTTCACCGGCCGCGCAAACCCGAACAGCCCGCCTGCATACGCCAGGGACCCCGCCGCGGTAACGCTGTACCAGTCGGAGGTCTTTCCGTCGGCATGCCGGAGGATCGAGTCGAGAGCATACGTGCCGTACCGCCCGTTATACTGCACAAAGGGGCTGAGGGTGGAAGCGGCCACTGAGTCGGCGGCGCTCCGCTCAAGGGTCGCCCGGTACCCGACTCCCTCTCCCACGGGAAGGTTCTTCTGCACCTGCAGCGTTTCGCTCTCGGTCTCTCTTGTCCGCTGATACCGGGCGGAGTAGAACAGGTCCCGGCCGGGATAAAAATTCAGCGTGACCATGACTTCGTAGTCCGTGTCCACCTCTCTCACGGCCCGTGCGGTGAAGAGCAGCATGGAGGTCTTTGACAGGTTCTTCGAATAGGCCGCGGAGGTCGCCCGGGTGCTCACGCCGGCGTACTTTTCCGACTCCGCATACCCGAGGGAGAGCACTCCCGCCTTGGCCAGGGTGACATTGACCCCCACGTTCGCTTCCCGCCTAATCTTGTCGGTGATGAGCCTGGTCTCGACGGTTGCGTAATCCCGGGTAAACTCCCGGAGGAGCAGGTTGGCGCCGAAATTTCCCCTCTGGTAGTAGTGCGCCAGGGAAAGGGCGCCGCCGGTCTCGCCCCATCCCCCGCTGCCGGCAAGGGCCGCGGTGAGTACTCCGGCCCGGGGGAAGAGGAATGTCGTTTGGATTCCTCCGTTATAAATGCCGTCGGAGCCCTCGGCCCTGGCGCCGAGATTGACGGAATCGCTCACCCCGTACCGGTGGAACGCCGAAAAGGCCGGCTTGCCGTAGTCATTGCTTTTTACCCCGTACTGTTCCCTGAGGAACCCGACGTTGTAGCTGTATTCGTGGAGCCCGCGCTTCAGGAGAACATCGGTAAAATACGCGGGATAGCTGAGCCTCCGGACATTGCCGAAGGGGTCCCTGATCAGCACTTCCACCGTGCGCGAGCCGCCGTAGTAGTTAAAGTTCCTGAGGTCGAACTCGCCGGCCTGGACACTCTCCCTCCTCACCAGGGTCCCATCCATATAGATTTCGACCTGTGACGGAAGCGCCGTAACTCCCGTAATGTTGAACGTGGGCTGCTTGATGAGGTAAGGGTCCATTCTGTACACCTTCGAGAGGCCGAGGCCGCCGATGTTGAGGGTGCTGCCCAGCTCTCCCGACGATGCAAACACGTCCCCTGCCGTAAACCACTGGAGGTCCTGACGGCGCTCGTAGGTGACCGTGCTCATGAGCCGCACGAAGGCGTCCGTACTCCGGGTCTTTGTGTACACGGAGTCCGTAAGGAACAGGACATCTCCCGCCCGCACGCCCAGTTTGTCGCTCGTGGTAAAGGACTGGAACCCCGTGGGGTCTCCATAGGCGTACGTCAGGCCGTAATTCAGGAAGGCGCTGAACTCGCGGGGCTGATAGGCGGTCAGCTTCCGGGAAGAGGGAGGGTTGAGGTCGACCACGCTTTTGGCGGGAGGGCCCGCAGGCGCCGTAATGGCAAGAGTAAGCTTTTTTTCGTCAAAGGAGAAGGCAATATCGCGGACGCTCCTGAGGGAAATATAGCGCTCTCCCCCGAGGGTTGCGCCGGCGGCCGTCGTCTTCAACCCGAGGGCGGCGTAGTCTTCCTGCCTGATGAGGAAATCGCCGTCACCGCTTCCGATGACGAAGAAGTCGCCCTTGGGCTCGCCGTTCACGATGACGTTGAGAATAAGGGTGTCGGCGGATTCTCCGCGAGCGGGGAACGCAATTACAACCGCGAGCCCCAGGGCGCACGAGAGGAGCAATGTAAAGAGAGGCCCCCGCAAGGACCTGTGCGTTCCCACGGCATGGAGCTGTCTATGGTTTGCACATATCCTTGAGAACATTCACCGTCCTGCTGAGAGTAAAGGTGTCCGCCTTGACCGTGACCTCGACCGTTGACGCCCCCAGACAGGCGTCCCGGGGAATGGCCGCTTCGTAGGGACGCGAGACGCCGTTGAGCAGATACCAGCCGGAGATGTCCTTTGCGAAGACCTCCCGGCCGTCCGATGCCTTGGCCTGGACGGTGACCGCGGTAATGGTAGCATGGACGTTCCCGGTGTTCTTGACGACCACCGTCAGCTTGCCTTTGGCCAGCTCGACCTTTTCCAGAGAGCCGCTGCGGCTTTCCACGAGCGGCCGCACGAAGATCGGCGGGGCGAACCGGATGACGATCGACACCTGTGACTTCCCCTCATCGGCCTTTTTCCGCTCCGGTATCTCTTCAATAAAAAGCCGGTAGGTCTTCTCCCGGAGCGGCTGGGGACCTTTTACTCCCGCCCGGATGACGCGCTGTTCGCCTTTTTCCAGCGCCATGATCTTGGGGTAAAACACGATGTCCGCTGTTTCCGTATAAACGTCCTTGCCCTTCCCGTCCTGCGTCCATTCCGAGGCCGAGATCTGCAGGCTCATCTTCGCCGTACCTTCGTTGATGACGGTGATGACACCGCTTTTGGCGTTTGCCGTGAAGGCAAGCTTGATGGGGGTCACCCTGAAGTCCCCCGGAAACGCGTTTCCGGCGATAAAGAATAGAACAGCCGTGAGCAATACGGGGAGAATTCTGCGAAAAACGGCCGACATCAAGTGAGCAGGCATGGAGCCGCCTCCAATCGGTACAACGGTATTTTTTATAAGGGGCTGGCCGAAAGAGAGAGCGGCCAGTCATAAGCGCCCGGCTGCGCGTCGTCGGACAGAACGAACCGGTAGCTCAACGACACCGTGATCGTCCCCCTGAACGCCTGGAAGATCATCCCGCCGCCCGGCCCGATCTCCACTTCCCTGCCCAGCCCTCTCACGACGGCCTCTTTAAAAGGAAGCCCGTGGGATTCAAACACCAGCAGGCAGCCGGCAAGACTGTTATTCTTCAATTCAATGAGGGATTCAGCCCCGAGCTCCACGAATCCCCGGCGGATATCGGCGTCAGTCACCGTCAGTTGGCGAGGCTGGCGCAGGACCTTGACGCTTGCATGGGCAGGCACCACGGCGCTCACCATGACCTTGGCGCCGGCCGGCCGGCTCCCCATCGTGTCGGCTTGCGCAGAAGAAGCCGGCGCAAGGGAAAGCGCCGCCGCAAGCGCGGCGGTGAGAAGCATGCTCTGAAGCTTCAGGCCGTGGGCCACATGCTGGGGCCGCACGTATCCGGCGTCAATGAGCACGTCACCGAGTTTCTTATGGGTATGGCGTTGCCGGTCGAGCGCATCTGCAAGCTGCCCGCGGGTAATATAGCCTGCCGAGACGAGGAGTTCACCCAGCCGCAGTCGTACTGAGAGCGGGTGTTCGCTCGCGTGATTTTTCTGGAACGAGAGGGCCGCATCCAGTTCACGCGGGGCAAGGATGCCGAACCGGAGGAGCGTCTCACCAAGCTTCTCCCCGGTCCGCTTCTGCTCCCGGAGCGCGGCGTCGAGCTGCTCCGGCGTGATGCGGCGCGCCTGGAGGAGGATTTCGCCGAGCATCTTGCGGACGCCCGCGGACGCCTTGACGGCATCGTCAGGATCGGCAAGGTCCTTCTGGAGCGAGAGGGCGATGTTCAGGTCAACGGGCGAGATTTCCCCGAGATGGACGAGTATTTCTCCCAGAAGCTCATCCGTCCGCTGCTGTTCCCCGAGCGCACGATGGAGCTTTTCCTCGGTGATGAACCCTGCGTCAACGAGGATTTGCCCGATAGGCCGTTTCTGGGGCCCCGGGGCGCTTTGTTCGTTTCCCCGCGTCTTCATCTCTTGTGTCCTATAAGTCTTGAGCGCTGTCATAATAAGCTTTCCTCACTGCCCGCCGCTTATGGGGATACCGTAAATGTCACCATATCCGAATAGCTGCCCACATAGGCGTCTTGATAGACGATCCCCAGCACCGTAGCGGTGATCGTAATGTTCAAATTTGTAGCCTTATTAACCGAGCCCGAACCGGAGTAGGCGATACTGTAACGGAGAAATTCCGTCGGGACAGCGATGTTCCTCATCCTGGCGGCGTTCACGCCGGTCTCATAGAGGCCGTCATCGTCGGCAATAGTGAAAAAGACAGGGTTGGCTCCGGCGCCGGTGCACCGGATGGTAAGGGTGGTTGTACGGATGACATCGGTCCCGACGCCGGGATCGAGGTTTCCAAAACTGAGCGTTCCCGGAAGAGAAACAAAGCTGCACGTGGCGGCATAGCCGCTGCTCGAAAGAGCAAGGAGCGCCAAGATTATGATGGGTAATATTTTCACCCCATGACCGGCCTTCCCTTCAGATCGTTACGTTCCTGTTTGCGTTACTCTCGCATCTATCTTCGCGTTTACACTGCCGATGTCTGCGTATGAGGCCGGCATCGGCAATCGCCGTTGAATAAGGTAAATCTCCGGCACCCCGTTAAGGGGCAATCGTAAACTGGACCGTGCCCGCATAGGCGCCGGCGGAGACATCCACGTAGTCCGTATTCAGAATCGTTGCATTTAAAGTTGAACTGATGGGGCTCGTCTTTCCGGTGCCGCTGCCCGTCGCATTGGTATATCCAATGCTGTAAGCAATAGTGTCCGTCCCGTTGGAAATCGAGCCGGAGTACGTGCCGGTGGAACCGAGGGGGTCACTTAAGGTATAGGCCGCTCCCTTGGTGCACCAGAACGACAATGTCCCCGTTGCTGTCGCAGGGGCGCCTGAGGTCTGGTCAAGGGCGCCGAAAGCCAGTGTCGGGGTCGTGGAAAACTGACAGGTCCCGACGATATTTGCCGAAACGTTGACCGTTGTCGTGCCGGCGGCTAAGGCGATCCCGCCGAGGGCGCTTACCATCATTATTACTGCCGCTGCAATTAAAATTTTCTTCATAACAAAACCTCCTTCATCGTGAGGCAGCACAAAATCTGAAGCCCGAGGGCCCTGTACTGCCTCGATACCGAATCCTGCCATCGCGCAAAATGCGCACCCATCACGGCAATTAAAGCAAAAGCCTTATTGCTTTGTCAAGAAGCAAGAGAGTATAAGCCTTCGTGGATCCGCGCTCACCTCCTTCTGGCGCCCTCGGGGACAGCGCCGTGCCGTCGATATTTGACGGGCGGAATAAGAACTATATTTTTTTGCAAGGAACTTAATTTCCTGCTTACCTACTAAAGTAGCACTTTTTTTTCCCTCTGTCAAGCTGAGAGCCGGTATTATAATAAAAATAGCTCTGTTTATCTTTTAAAAGGAATACGCCATTTTTCACATTAACCATTTGAATAAAAAAGGAAAAACTTAATAGAGGGCTGAAAAACGTCTTCTTTTGGCCGGTAACTCAATAAAAAGGCAGGCGACCCCCCTGATCCTGGCAGGTCGGGACTATCGGCATCTGAAGGAATTGATGGGGAAGAACGGGGAAAGCACATCAGCGCAAAATCACCACGTGACCTTGTTTCTCCCGCTCTGCTTTGCGCGGTACAGGGCGGCGTCGGCGGCACGGATCAGGTCCTCATCGGTCTCTCTCTGGGCAAATTCGGCCACGCCGATGCTTATGGTGGCGCCGACGGGGGATGAATTGTTCTCCACATTGATTTTCAGGCCTTCCACGGCCTTCCTGATGCGCTCGGCGATGACAACGGCGCCCTTGATGGGCGTGTTCGGGAGCGCCAGGCAGAACTCTTCGCCTCCGTAGCGCCCGGCCGTATCGGTAGAGCGTATTTTCTTCATCAGCAGCGCCGCAAACTTCTTCAGAAGTTCATCGCCCTTGAGATGGCCGTAGGCATCGTTGAACTGCTTGAACCTGTCCAGATCGATCATAAGCATGGAAAGGGGGGTATTATAGCGGCTTGCCCTGGTCACCTCTTTCGACAGGACCTCCATGAGGCGCCGCCTGTTAGCCAGCCCGGTGAGCGCGTCCTCGTGGGCGAGCTCCAGCGTCTTTTCATAGAGCCTCGCATTCTCGACGGCCACGCCCACCTGACTGCCGATCGTTGCCAGAAGCTCCTCGTCCTGTTCGGAGAACCTGTTTTTCCTGTCGCTGTAGACGGCGATGGCGCCGAAGGCCGTTCCCCGTGAGCTGATGGGGACGGCCAGCACGGACCGTATCCCTTCCCGTTCCATTCCCGGCATCTTTTTTCTCAATTCTTCATTGTCCGATGCCCTGATTGAGGTATTCCTGAGAATAACGTCACCGGCGCACCCGTCTCCTACCCTCATGCGTGAGATTTGCTGTATCGCCTCCGCAGACAGGTTCCGGTGGCCTATCAGCTTCAGCGTATCACCATCTTCCCCCACAAGGACAATAATGCCCTTGTGTTCACCGACGGTATCGAGCACGTGGTCAAGCACTTTCGGGAGCACCGTCTTGAGTTCCAGGGACTGACTGATGGCATAGGCTACTTCGTAAAGGGCGGAGAGGTCCTTCACCCGGTGGGTCACCATTTCCTCGAGATTGTCCCGCCAGTTCGTTATATCCTCGGCCAGCAGATTAAAAGACGTGGCGAGGTAGCCTATCTCGTCCGTTCCCTTGACAACCGCCCTCGCGTTCATTTCCCCTGCCGCCAGCCTCATGGCGGCGGCGGATACGGCCTGGAGGCGTTTGGTAAACAGGGAGTGGAAAAGAAAATAGATGGTTGTGCCGATCAGAACGGATGCGAGGAGCGAAGCCAGCAGGATCTTGATAACGTCTTTCTTGATATCGACTAAGAAGGGCTTCATATTCAGGGAAATCAGGGCCGCGCCCCTGCCCCCCTTCCCGTAGCCTATCGGCGCAACAAGGCAGTACCGGACGTCAAAAGGGTCGTAATAAAGCGAATACTTTCCCGTAAACCCTTTTTTTATCGCGGCGACATCGTTATCCGAGATCTCCTCAGGATTCATGCCGAGAAGGGAACTGCCCGTCCATCTGCTCTTGCTTGCGGCCATCACCTTTTCCTGAGGACCATACAGCACGATAAGATCGGCATCCACTCGCTGGGCCACATCGCTCACCAGAAACTGAAGACCGGCGGCATTATTCTTTGCCGCAAGCGGCGCAACCTTCCTCTCGAGCTCCTGGGAAATATGCAGGAGCTGCATTTCAAAGCCGCGAAACAATATTTCCTCGCCTATCCGGGAATGATAATAGGAATAAAACGACGAGAAGGCCAGAATCGGCATGACAACGATGAGCGCCACCTTGGCGCTCATGGAGGAACGTATTCTGTGGAAAATCCTGTGCAGCACGAATGGGCCCCTTCAAGGAGATTCGGTATTTATACGGTGCGACGTTTTTTTAGTATAGCATATCTGCCTTCTGTTTTCTCACTCTGCGCCTCCGGCGCGCCTCACGGATTTGCCGTTTTTCATTCCGAAATCCGCCTGTCTGCGTGCTTGCCTGCGTGTACGCGCAAGCAGGCACCGCACAGGCAGGCATTGCGAATTCCGAAATCAGATGTCCAATTCCGCGAACTCGGCCCGTTCCTTGATGAAGGTGAACCGGGCCTTGGGATCTTTGCCCATGAGCCGCTCGAACACGTCGCCCGTGGCCTTGTGGTCCACCACCTGGACCTTCATGAGAGAGCGGGTCTTGGGGCTCATCGTGGTCTCCTTGAGCGTCTCCGGGTTCATTTCGCCGAGACCCTTAAAGCGCCCCACCTCGAACTTCCTGCCGTTCAACTTCGCAAGTATTTTCTCTTTCTCCATCTCGTCCATGGCGTAGAGGACCTCTTTGCCCGCCTCGATCTTGTAGAGCGGCGGCATGGCGAGGTACACATGGCCGTGGTTGATGAGCTCGGGCATGTAGCGGTAGATGAAGGTAAGGAGCAGCACGCTGATATGGGCGCCGTCCACGTCGGCGTCCGTCATGAGGATGACCCGGCTGTAACGAAGCTTGGCGAGGTCGAAGTGCGCTCCCACGCCGCAGCCGAGCGTGGCCAGCAGGTTCTTGATCTCGTTGTTCGCCTGGATCTTTTCGAGGGACGCCACCTGCTCCACGTTCAGGATCTTTCCCCGAAGCGACAGCACGGCCTGGGTCTTCCGGTCCCGGGCCATCTTGGCGGAGCCGCCTGCGGAGTCGCCCTCCACGATGAAGAGCTCGGTCTCCTCGACTTTATTGGATGAGCAGTCCGCGAGCTTTCCCGGCAGGTTCAGCTTGAGCGACGACAGCTTCCGGGAGACGCTGTCCTTGGCGGCGCGCGACGCGAGCCGCGCCTCGGCGGCGAGGAGTACGCGCTTCACCACCGCGTCCGCCATGGTGGGGTTCGCGAGCAGATATGCCTCGCAGGCGTTCTTGACCACGGTCTCGATGGGAGACGATATCTCGGGATTGTTCAGCTTTTCCTTGGTCTGGCCCTGGAACTGGGGGTTCTTGA
>ERZ1292625.2785-Hain-H41-01um-R1-2785-length-15355-cov-7_pt1 | contig 15355 bp, 15 predicted proteins | sample MGYA00564400_ERZ1292625 | MGnify/ENA primary metagenome ERZ1292625 (study PRJEB36523, sample SAMEA6512639) | groundwater metagenome | collected 2019-01-08 | study: AquaDiva: Metagenomics assemblies of 32 groundwater samples | reverse complement strand
CCACCACCGCCGCCACCACCAGCAGAAGACTGTCCACCTTTAGCATTTGGGTCGCCGCCGCCGCCGCCAAGAGCAACATAAATAGCTATTTCACTATCAGGTATTACATTTACGAGCCCACTCCAAAAACCTCCGGAACCTCCAGAGCCTCCATAATGTTCACTAGAGGCGGCACACCCACCACCACCACCGCCGCCGCCAGACATTTCTACTCTTACAAGACGAGTATTTGGAGGAACTTTCCAAGTATAGTTATCATTAGATTTAAATTCTTTAATTTTACTGGGATCACAATCTAAAACATTTGAAGTTGTTTTTGGTCTATTTTCCTCTAAAAAATTGGAAAAATTATTTATATAGGAAGCCTTAATAGGAGTGTTTGGAGCAAAAGTAAAGCCTGGAGTTTTGAGCGTACACCCATACGCAAAAAGATCGGAAAAATTTTCGATATTTATAAAATTTGCGGCCTTGATTGGCTTGCCGGCAGTAGCATCATCCTTAATATAATTTATAAGATTGTTATAATCACCGGTCACGCCAATATTCCTTAACGTGGCGCTAAAAACACCCGCAAGATTATAAACGTGCTCGGCCCTTACTGGATCCCCGGCCGATAAATCGCCCAATTTAACCACTGCTGAATAAAATTTATTAGAATAATAATTAAAGCCGGAAGCATAAGAAGACTTATTGAGAGCCAAAATGTCATTAAATATACCTTGGAATTTATATTCTTTCGCATAAGAGATATATCCATTATTTTTACGAATGTAGACTACCTTGGGCTTCATCGAGAGGCCAGAACTAAAACTAAAATTCGATATATGTCCCGCCACTATCAAATAATCTTCGCCAACACCGATTGAACTGATAGAGCCAAGAGGTAGAAACTCATTGGTCAAATCCAGTACACCATTTGAGCCAAAACTCCCATCAGAGGCGTAGTCTTTATAATCTTCGTAATTTACGCATACATTGTTTTCGTAATCTGTGCATCTCTGCAAAGCCTGCAGGCTTATTTTGACTATCTTTTTCACTCCAGCGTCGGTTTGAAAAGACAGATAAAGGCCGCTAGAGGCGCCTTCCACCCTCAATAAGTTGCCAAAATCAGAGTAAGGAACGAGATCTATACTTTGGGTAAGGGAGAGATCGGATAATTTTCTGATCTCCAGAAAATTTTTTGGAAACCCATCAACTATTTTTGTTCCGTAAAACAAGAAATTGCCGCTATCAAAATAAGATATATCAAAATAGGCGACGTTATTATCTGGAATGAAATTTATTTCATCATCGGTTTTGATTATTCTGGATTCATAGTCACCAATATTGCCCGCCCTAATTAGAAGAAAATTTTTGTAATCTAGAATTTTATGATTCTTTGTGTAAAGAGGGAGAGGAAAAGAATCTGTGTAATTAAGATTCAGATCGTAACTCCGTATAGAAAATTGTTGTGTTAAGGCTATAGATGCTATAAATTCAAAACTCACATATAAATAAGTACCGTTGCTTATTATATCAGTGATTTTATATGTGGGGATTTTTATCTCTTTTATTAATTCGCCCGATTGCGCGTTAAACTTTTTTATTTTGGAAAAATCGTTATTAATACCATTAACCGCTGTATATAGATAATCGCCGCTTATCGTTGAAGCCACAGCATACTCGCCGGCGTTCTCATTGGGTTTATTTTCCCAAATAGAGAAGAAAGCCGCGGAAACAGGGAAAGGCGCGACGCTAGAAATAAAAACTGAAACTATAAGAATTAGGGAAATCGGAAATTTTTTAAACATTTTATTTAGCGTTCATACAAGATATTTGGAGAGAGATATCTTGGACCAAGCTGCAAGAAATTTTATTGCTAGAAGCCGCTTTCTGAAAATTATCACAATCTTTTTTGTAGGAGCCATCCGCAAACACGAGGCAAGAGACTTTTTCTCCGGCGGCAAGTTTTTTGAACCAAATTGAATCGGTGCAATATTTGCGTGAATTCTCATCCGTAAGACTGGAACACTTTTGGGGGTTTTGAGCGACTAGGGCATTTTTTAATATGAACAATATCTTGCAATTGGAAATGTCTTCGGCCGATTGAAGCGTAGTACAAACCGACTCATCTTGTTTATTTTCTACCAAAAGATTTATTCCTATCTGACGACATTCTTTTTGGAAATTTTCGGCTACGCCGGAACACAGATTTATATCACCCCCGTTTTTCACCGCCTCCAAAATCGCGTTGTTCACGCAAACCTCATGATAATTCACGCCATCCGGGGAAGTGTAATTTATTTCTTTACATCGAGAAGAATCACCACTCCGAGCCAATTCAAAAACTTTTGAAGAGATAGTTTCTAATTCTTTTTGGCTATTTACCTCCCGCGCCGGGCCAGTGCTCATCCAATACCAATAACCCCCAGCCGCTAGAAGAACCAGAATTATGAGTCCGCCGATTATTTTTTTTTTAGAAAAATTCATTCCTTATTATTTTACGGAGCGTAAACGGCGTAGGGATACCAACCCTCACCTACTTCATTGGAATTTATTTCATCAACCCATTTCATTCTTACTTTTCCTTGCTTATTTATATCAGCATCTTCGCCACTAAGAGCTCTTCCGATAATTTCACCAGTGATTCTTAATGATGTTTTATCATTACTCCTTTGAAATCCAATAACTTGCAAAAAATCATTCTGATTTTGTTCTTTTACCCAAATACCTCCAGCCGAAGTATTAATCTCTCTTGGTGGTCTACCCGCATCATCATTAAAGTTATTATCGGAATCTGAATATATGGATCCGGGAATTTTCATTTCAGCAATCAACTTATATTTACTCTTCAAGTCTTCCATTATAGAAGGATCTTTAGAATCAGAAGTTGTGTAACGATATATATTAATGGATAAACCGGGATCAGCGGTGGGAAGTGTAATTTGAGCTGTTCCATTACAATCAACACCAAGTGAATTTAAGCTTGGTTTTGTTTCCCCTTTTAAATTTGGATCGGTTACATATGAAATAACATAGTAGCGGTTTATACCCAATGAACTTCCCGAGCAACTTATATCATTTGAAGCTAAGGCATTGGGTGAGGATATGGTCTCAAATTTCAGATCTCCCTTTCTAATAAAAAGATTCCCTTTCTCTATAGAAAGTTTATCCATCGGGCTCGCCGTCCCGATGCCGACGTTGCCGTTACTAGCGACGGTCATCCTCACTTTCGGGTCATCCCCGCCAGTGAGATTTTCTGCCCCTATACCGGGATTAGTTAAAAACTGAAGATAGGTATCCCAATTTCCGCCACGATAGGCGCGAATTTTCGCCGAACCAGCCAAACTGAAACCCCAACTAATATCTTGTGCACTGCTTGAATCTGCAGGAGTGTTGGGGCCTAAAATTTTTACGGCCGTGACCGGACCGGTTTGAGTACTTTTTATTGGATCTATTATTGCCGAATTCCACGCCTTCACCTCAAGTTTCGCCTTCGGATCCGTCGTCCCGATGCCGACGTTGCCGGAACTTCTTATTCTCATTACCTCTCTTGAATTAGCATAATTATTTCCCCAAGTATAAAATGCTATATCTGCTTGGTTGGCTAATTCTGATCCTTGTCCATTAAAGACTTGGGTCTTCATCCCAACAAAAGTTTCTTCTTGAGAAGCATCATTTCCTAATGTAAGTTGCCCGATTGATTTTGTTTTTTGCCTATCAAGTAAGTGAATGGAATCCGCAATCGTTCCAACACTTTGATAAATAGAGCCATTCACATCAAGCGTCCCCGCAGGCGCCGCCGTTCCGATTCCTATATTCCCTTTCGCATCTTGAATAATATTAGAAGAAGTCAATGTATTCGCGTCTTTCCAAAGAGGTACATAATTCGCCGTACCGCCGGTAAGCGTAAATCCACTGCCCGCCTCCGACCAGTTTGTGATACAATTCGCTCCCAAACATATTTTACCGTTCACGGTGAACTTCGCGGAGTTTAATGCGGAGGGATCTTTAGGCGTTATAGAGATGATATTCGTCCCGGTGTCCTGTACCTCTCCTTCAAAAACATCCGGACTCCATACATTCAAACTGTAGTCGTCTTGACTCGCGAAGATTCCCCAGTGGTCATCCGCTACATCGCCATACTGTAATTGCAATTCCGGATTTCCAGTAGCGGCGGTAATTCTCACACGTCCCGGTGAACCACTTGCTTCAAAAGTTTCCGCAGGGTCATTTGTCCCGATGCCGACTTTATTGGTTTGGGAGCAGGTGATACTGGTCACGATGTTTACTCCCCCTCCACTGCTAATCCAATTAGTCCCGTCGTATTTAGAATAGCCACCACTCCAAGAACTCTCCGAATAGGCGGTCGCGATGGAATAAGTGCCAGCCGGCGTCACATCATCATAACAATATTGGTTCCGTGTGAGACTATCCGAAAGAAGCGGGTATGTGCTTCCCGTGTGTCTGGGATTTGGGATAGCCAGAGTAGTAAGTCCGGAATAATAAATCCCGCCGCCGGTTATATCCGTCCATTGAGAAGATATGCCGCCACCTCCGCCTCCGCCTGTGCTTGCTTTCCAAGTCCCTACACCATAAGCATCTGATGTTAAAACATGGCCATCAGTTGCTCCTGTGGGTAATTTGAAACCGCCGCTTTTTGTTATGGTCAACTTATTTACCCCATCACCATTGTTAATAGTCAATAATGCGGAGTCTTGGTAAGCTTTCCCACTATATGCCACTGTTCCATCATAAACCGAGTCAAGCTTCAGATGAGTATTGTCAGTAATTATCGAAACCGTAAAGATTTTGGTCCCGATTTTTATACTATCTCCCACTGCCAATTCAGTCGTAAAAGCTGTATTAGTGCCAACTACATCGACGGAACCTACTGCTACCTCTACAGTTCCCGTAAGGGGGGAGGATAAATCACCTGTGATATTCGCGTGAGGGAGAAGAACGCCTTTGGTTTTTATATTAAAAGAATTAGTAGAATTGTAAATCACACTACTTCCACCAGTTTCGTTAAGTCCAAAATAGTTTGAGCCTCCTATTATTCTATTAACGCCCAATAGAATTGAATTGATAGAGGCGCTAGAACTCAAATCAAGTTGTTTTTTAAGCTCTAAAGTTCCTAGTTTAGTATTAGTATTATTAGATGTATCCAATGGTGCGCTCGGCGAACCCTGAGGAAAAGGTGAGGTAGGCACCGTCCAAGCTGCCAAAACGGATACTGCGGAAGATAAAAATAGGATACCGACCAATGCGACGAGGAGATGTCTATTTTTCATCCTTTTATTATATCATAACTACTTTTATCACTTAAAACCAATCTAATTCACTCTCTTGACAGAATAGTCCAGAAAACTTGCTACTTTCACAGCAGAGCGGTATAATATAAGCACAGTTAACGAGTGTAATTTTAAAACAAAATAATTAATAAAAAGGAGTTGTGTTATGAAAACTATATTAATTTTCTTGGCACTGCTCCTTGGGACAGTGCTGAACGCGAAAGATATTGCTTCCAAAGATACCGTCAATGGATGGTATTTTCTGAGAGCAAATAAAGATGTAGATACGGCTTATACCCTACTGACAGATAAAAGTTATGAGGGCGTAAGCGCCCAATTTTTTGGAACTTCTACCAAAAATTGGGAAGATTCCGTTTTTTGGAGAAAAGATTTGAATAAATCTTATCCTTTTCCAAAATTCGTTCACGGCTATGCAAGCTTATATAATATAGGAAAAGATTCCGCAGGCGGTTCAATTATACATGTTTTCATCGGGAACAAAAAGAATCCCAATATTGGTTATTACATGTCCGCTGTGGGTTCGGATGGGTATCCCTTTCAACATCCAGAATGGTATCCTCGACTATATTGGCTTCCAATTAGAGAGCGGGTATTCGGTCCATTTGTAAACAAACCGGATTCTGTGGATTTCGTGATTATAATGATAACTCACGGCTATCGTAATACTGATCCGAGGTGCGAATTTATAGTTGATAAACTTGCATTTTCTTATGGTAAAGATAATCTATGGGAAGATCCGACTATCGATTCGTCTATAGTAATCGATCGCTTCGGCGATCCCGCTCCAGCGCCGATCTTCAAGATTGATAAAAAAACCTTGGATTTCGGAGCAATGGGTCCGAATTCTACGAAGACCGAGAATATAAACATATCGAATTCCGGCGATGCACCGCTCGTAATTTCGAGGGTTTGGACAAATAATCCAAGCTTCTCCGCTAAATACGAAACGAGCATTGTTGAATTCGGCGATTCCGCAAACCTGGCGATAAAATTCAATCAGGATTCCGTAAGAGGTTTGAAGAAAGGATTGATTTTTATCGAACACAAAGGAGCGAATGTGCGAGAAAGAGCCCCGGATTGGAGCAATGCTTTGGTGATATATCTTGTTGATACTACCGCCAAGATTGATACAATCTCGGTCTCTGCGGATTTCAAAGAACCCGATCCGTCTCCGATATTCAAAATCAGCAAGAAGATTATTGATTTCGGAAAAGTAATGGCGGGGATTATGAAAACCGATACGGTGAGAATCACGAATACCGGCGATGCCGACCTGATTCTTTCCGAAGTCCGGACAAACAGTCCGAATTTCTCGGTGATTTTGTCAGCTATGACGATAGGTCCGAAATCCTCAACTGATATCGTGGTGAATTTCATCCAGGATTCGGTAAAAGGAAAAAAGGAAGGATTGCTCATAATCAAGCACAACGGGACCGAGAAAATCGATACGATACAACTCTTAGCGGATTTCAAAGAACCTGATCCAGTATTGAAGGCGCAACTGTCTTATTCTCCCAAATCCGCCGATTTCGGAACTCTGAAAATTAACGAGGTGTCGCATAAAGACACTTTGGTGGTATTCAAAAATACCGGAAACGACACTTTACGGGGAAGTATCTCTATAATCGGAAAGGTTTTTTCGATAGACAGTATAAATCTCTTGATTGCTCCAATGGATTCGATTGTAAAAACGGTGCGATTCGCGCCAGCCGAAACCGGAAAAGTTTCAGGATTTCTGATTATTACGAGCAACAGTCCGACCTCTCCCGATACCGTGTATCTCACGGGCACTGGAGACAAAACGACCGGAGTTCAAAATAACCCGGAAACACCGAAAGATTTTTCTCTTTCGCAGAACTATCCCAATCCCTTCAATCCCTCGACTACAATCGAGTTTTCGCTTCCGAAATCGAGCTTGGTAAATCTCACGATTTACAATATGCTCGGTCAGGAAGTAAAAACCCTGATTAACAGAGAATTGAACGAGGGAATCCACCAGGTAATCTGGAATGCCGAAGTTCCGTCGGGAACATACTTCTATCGCCTAACCACGAACAACGGTTTCGTAGTGGCGAAGAAAATGATACTGATGAAATAAAATATATCAAAGGACTTACACAGATATTGTGTAGGTCCTTTTGCGTTTTGAGATATGCTTGGAATATTATTATAAACAACACTTACTTCACTGCGGTCACATAAACCGAGCCGAATCTTCTTTTTGGATTGGCGATTTTTCCATCAAATTTCCATTTTTTGATTTTTTGAAACCCAGCTCCCTTGAGTAGGGATTCTAGTTTTTCATAATCATAGGCCCATAAATGTGGATGGTACTTTTTATCATCGTCTTGATCGCGTAAGTGATAATTCAGAAAATCTATTTTTGTGTTGAAGTGTTCCAAGCAATCCCTTTTTCCATACCAATTCCGTTTAAATTTATTAATCAATTTTTTATTATTACTGCAATAGGCTTGGATTGCCAAGGCGCCATCTGGAACGCCTATGGCCAGTTTGCCGTTATTTTTAAGTAATCGATAACACTCTTTTATGAATCTCTTAACCGAGGTGGGATAATCGATGTGTTCCAAAAAATGCTCGGAAAAAATAAATCTGGCGGACCCAGATTTAAGGGGGATTTCTTCTCTCACATCCCAAATCAAGTCTGCCGGAGGAACAATATCAATATTTAAAAACTTGTCCAGATGGTGATGGCCTCCCCCAATTTGGACATCAAGGTCTTTTGCTTTAATCGATGGATTTCCAGAAAATTTGGACTTGGAGTGGTTTTTAAACAGCGATATTTCATTCAAAAGATTCCTAATAGATCTTTTTAGGCCATGAGTGGCACTTGACGAAGAAAGGATTATTGAAGATTTTTTCTCCATTTCCAATACGGCTTTTTCTATTTTTTTTCTCATTTTTTTAATCCCTAAAAGTGCCGAATATCTTTTGCATCCCCTTCCTTCCCTTACTTCTCATTATCGTTATTCTATGATCAACTAGGCGTGGCACGATTTTTATCTTTATCTCCCTTTTTGGTTCTATATACATTCCACTCATGCCTGGTTTCTTTATTTCTCTGCCCACATAGGCCTTAATTTTCAAATCGGGCCAGGCCGGGTTTATACCAATCTCGCCCTTCGGTATAACTCCATTGAAGGGTATTACAACATCCATGTGATTCCAATAATTCCACGCCTGAAGAGCCTTAAATTGGTCAAAATAGAAGTAGAAATCCGGAAATCTTCCAAAATTCCTAAGTTCCCTGTGTACCAAATGACCGAGAAGCGGGGATGCTACGGATTCCAGCGTTTTAAAGTCCCAATTAAAAGCGCACCAATCAATATATTCCTCTCCGTTGTTTAACAATCTCGCCTGAGTAAGGAAAATAATTTTTTTTATTAAATGCTCTTTAAAATTCTTCTCGTTCAATTTTGATATTAATTTTTTCCTTTTAATTTGCTCGACCACCTGTTCAAACGAAGGTTTAAAAAATCCGAGACCCACCCCCTTAAGCAAATCGGGAAAAATATCAAACATAAGGTCTTTATAACCGGCATTGTAGAACTCCCCGTTATTATGAGCTGTCTTCGCTTCCCTCCCATCTTGAAAAAGCATTAAATATTCGGCAATTACTTCAAAATAAATATATCCGAGAATCGGAAGATGATCGATTGCCATCAATAGGAGATTGAAAAAATCATCGCTGTCGATTTTCTCATTCTTATGGTACGCGTTGCTCACTAAATTGAGATAGGGAAGTGAATGTTTAATTTTATTCAGCAAGATTTCCTGCAGGACCGTTCTTTCGCGGAATGAAAGAAGATATTCTAAATCTTTATATATGGCTAAATGAACACCTCCAAGTTTTATATAATCAATGCCTATAATATTGTCGTGAGCTCTTAGTGGAAGATCTACTTCAATGATAATTATAGAAGATTTGTTATTTTTGCCCTTGAGATAGGAGGCGCGAGACGCTTCTTTTTTGAAAATATACTCGCCGAGGTTGTGTGCCTTAAAGCTGCCATTAATCAATGAAAGAGGCGTTGCATAAATACTACCGACAAGACATCCCCCACTAGAATAAATAACCCCACTGTCAATTATCTTCTTTAAATTCGGCGTAACATGAAAAAGATACATCTTTGATGAATTTTTAAGGCTATCAAAAAAGGAATTTTTAACTAATAATTTTCCGTTCGGCGTGTGATTAACCGACCATTCCCGCCATTGCTGCTCCTCGTTTGCTATTTTTGAAGATTTTTGCCCACTCAAATCATGAAGAAACATGCTGTAAAACACGTGAGCATCGGACCATTTCTTCATATGCAAATTATTTTCTTCCATGTTCTTGTTTACGAGTTTGTTTGTAAAACGCTCAAAACGCTTTTTCGACTATCTTTGCTTCTTAAAAAATTTTGTTCGCTCTTTATGACGAGATCAAAGGCACTTTTTTTAAGATCAGCCGACACCGTCAAACCAAGTATTTCCTCGTTTAGCCACCACTTGATTTTTGGAAGACGGAATCTATCTAAAGCATCGGCCATCCTTATAATATCAACACTTCCCTTAAATTTGGAATAATTTTTGTTCTTTTCAAAGTCCGATATGGGCAGTTCATGAAAAATGATTGACCAGTAAATTTCACTAATATCCTTTTTATCGAGCTTGATTTTGTATTTTTTTTCAATCAATCCGATGTTCTTTTTAAACCAGGCGGCGGATCGCAAACCATGTTCAGAATCTCCTTTATCATTTCTTCTCCTAATGTCGTGAAGAACGGACGCGATTATAAGATTTGAAATTTTCCCGCCATGACGGAGTTTTATGGCGATCAAGTAGGCATTTATAGCAACCCTAAGAATGTGGCGCAATCCATGTATGGAATTGATTTCTTTTGATTCTAAAAACCAAATATTATTCGGGATATAATGTTTTAGAATTTCCATTTTGGGCAATTTCAAACTTCTAACATTTCCAAATTTTGGTTCGTTGATTTTTATCCACCTGACGGTTTTCGCGTCAATGAATTGAAAAAGCGGTAATTTTTTCTTTTCCGCTAACTCAAAAAGACTGTCTTTTTTCATAAATTGAGGCTTTCAACCGAATTTCGGGAAAAGTTCCGAAAGATTGGCTCGTAAAACATTCTTCCCATTCCAACTGGAACATAGGAATTTTAAATCCTTTAGTCTTAACAACTGAACTGTTTGGCGGAAGGTTTCAAGACAAACTCCGCATGGCGCGCATATCTTATCGTTGGACCATTTCTTTCTCCAATCGGCTACTGGCAATTTCCCAATTATGGCGCATATTTCCGGTTTTTTATTCTTATTGAAGAATAATTGGTCCAGCGCCATTCTTTCGGCACAGGTGGAACCTATAACCCTTGAACGGATATTAGTCGCTCCCAAAAATTCCTCTCCATTTTGGCATTTTATAATGCAACCAATCTGATGGCCTAGATCAGAAACACTCTGCTCCGCAACTACCCGGGCTTTTTTTAGAAGGTGGAGTTCTTCTTTGTTCAATTTCAAATGATTAATAATTTCCATTTTAATGCGTCTTTTTATAATCCGCTTCCGCTTTCTCTGTAAATTCCTTGAGTTCTTTATCGGTCATTATTTTAACACCCAATTCTTCGGCAATGGCCAATATGTCTTTCTCCGCCTTATTTTTATCAATTGAATTATTAATCACTATTTCAAGTTCAAGGTGATGTTTCCATATCTCACTCCATTTTAAGGCCAGTTCCACGCCCTTATAAAGAAAATTGTGTCTTTTTTGAAAAGAATGCATAAAATCCCCCAAATTTAAATTGGAGAAGACTTTAGCGGTTTTTTCGAAATTTTCCTGGCCTATAGGAATCTCAATTTCCTCAAAGTCACTCCCTTTCCCTATTTTGTTCAATTTGAGCACAATTTTGGCGCTTCTTTTTGAAATATTATTGACTACCTTTAAAAGTTTGTCCGGAAACAGAAAGAAATAAACGTCTTTGTCATCTTCGCCGAGATCTTCGGCTTTATCGTTGAGAAATTTTTCCAATTCTTCATATTTATCAGGATTGAACCTCGCTCGGAATTCTATCTCGATGTTTTTCTGTTGTTGACTCATGATCGGATTTAAATTGACTCTAGAAACTTATTTATTCTTTTTGCCGTTTTGGCGGATTGTCCATTCTTATTCAAGAAGATGGCATTTTGCTTATTATACATTCTCGCGTATTTTTTGAATATATGTTCATTTTTTCCAGTAAAAATCTTAATGAGGTTGATTTTACGCTTCCTGTCGGCGCATACCGGAAAAATATTTCTATTCCTTACAGATTCTTTTTCATCGAGCTCTATTCTTCTCAGGATATCTGCCGGATTCGCTTTTATTAGAAGTAGCACGTCCATTATTGATATCCGATCACCGACCCATTCTTGAGCCTTGCCATTTCTTATATTTATAAAATGGGCGTCAATTATGACAATTTTCTTTGATTTACCGAAAGTTTTCTTATTGATAATGTAACGGATCATTTCTTCCTGCCTCTTTAAAACGTCTTTATCTGGCAAAGATTGCAACTTTTTATAATCTCCTTTTTTAACTCCTAGCCATTTCATAAAGAATTCGGAGCCTTTTATAAAACCGATTTCTTTATTATTGGCAATGATTGAACTTAAAACGGTGGTTTTGCCGGAACCATTAATACCGCCCATAAATACAATAGGCCTCTTCATTAAAATTTTCCTTAATTATAACAAAAAATTATTAGCGACGAAAAAAATGATTCTGATGAAATAAAATATATCAAAGGACTTACACGATATTTGTGTAAGTCCTTTTGCTTTTTGACTAAAACTCTTTTATGACCGGAACGTTGTATTTTTTTCGTTCTTTATTCGTAGTTCTCAAATTCACGGGATACAAGGACCATTTTCCTTTATTTCTTACGTATTGCGTTCCATATTTCTGCTTCTTGCCCTGTTTCATAAGTAGTCGGTCGGTTGCCGCGGCATAAAGCCATCTTGCTTTCTCAAACCCTTTGTTTATATTCCGACGCGCGAACAATTTCGCCTTTTTATAATCCAACGGAACCGATCCGTGCTGATAGAGCATGGCAATCATGTACAATTCTTCAGCGGTGAATTTTTTCTTCCGACGCAATATTTCCTCAAGCTCGCTTTTCCTTCTATTATCCTTCTTTCTTATCGCAAGTAAGCTTTTTTGTCGAACCGCATACTCTTGCGGTCTTTTTGATCGCTTATAAATAAGGGTTTTATACCAATGCCGGATTTATCTTTCACCTTATAACCCATTTGTTCGGCAAGCCACCGCCAGATTTTTTATAGATATAATTGACCAAACCAGACATAATTTCTTCCTTATTCTTGAGATTTTTCGCTTTGTAAAACTTTCCTATCTCTCGTCCAAAATACAAATCTAATTCTTTTAATATTCGAGTCATTTCGTTTGGCTGTTTCCAAAAATTACCTCTAATTTTTAAGAATAATTCGATTATGTTATTCATTAGCAACTGACTATCCAGATTAAAAGCAATAATGTCTTGATTTTTTAAATCGCGTCGGATTTCTCCCAAAAAATCATCAATAGAGTATTTATGCATCAAGACATCACTAGCATTATACTTAGTTTTTAACTCCAAATTCTTTCCAGCGACGGACTGGAGATTTTCTAAAATCCCGCCTTTTTGATAAATAATTATGCCATGGGCCAGCATATGCGAAGTAATCCTTTTTACGTTTTTTTCGTCGTTCTTTAAATAGGTTTTTGCTTCTGTTAGTGTATTGAAAATAATATCTACACGAATATCGTTTGTTATAAAATTCCTTCTCGAATATTCATTTTTCTTTTTGAGCAAGACATAGAAGTCAATGTCGGAATATTCATCGGATTTATTTCTCGCGACCGAACCAAAAAGCATGATGCCTAAGACATTTTTATCTTTTTTAGATTTTTCAATCAAATCTCTGCAAATTTTCCCGATGATTTTATCCATAAAATAATAAGACTTAAGAAAAGTATAACACTTCTCCTAAGTCTCTTAAATTACCTTTTTAATGGCAATTGCTTGCCTGCTGACAGGTATAAAACACCTATAACGGTTTGGTTTCTTTAATAATAAAATGGAAATCAAAATATCTATCTCTCTTTGCCGGAAGTAGCATCTCTTTCCGTTTACCTATTCTTTTCAATGAAATTGAATCTTTTAATTTGATTATTTTGAAATTCTTTATATTGCCCTTCCCATATTTCACACATACCGAAATTGCTTTTCCATTAAGACGCGCCCCTACGGGATTGTAATAAGCAACTCCCCCTCCCGATTCTTTAAATTTGAATTTCTTGTTCCTCGCATGAAGATTGCCCATCACCGCGAGTATTTTCTCTTTTTTGTTTTCGCGGAAAATCTTTATTATATTTCTAGCTGTTAGCTGGTCACTTTTGTTCTAGGTTTTTCCATTCCCCCTTATCCCAAAAACTTTCTTGCTTGCGTTTTTTCGGGAACTCGTATTTTTGACAAAATACATTTATACCTATAAGCGCCAATATTTCATATAAGGCGTAAACCTCACAATTAGTTTCCAGACCGTAGCCTTTTACTAAAGCCTTCCATTGCGCGCCGTGACCGAAATTAGCTCCGAATTGAGCTATATCAAACAGGGGATCACCCAAGATAGCGTTTTCCCAATCAAGAATCCAAATCAGTCCATTTCTGTCTTTTATAAGATTTCCCGGCTTGATATCTCGATGGATTAGATAGGTTTCCGGTTGATTAGGAATAATCTTCTGAATCAAATCACGTATGTCGAATCGGCTTAATTTTTTTGCTAAATCAGGCTCCAAAATTTTCCCACTGTATTTGTCGAAAAAATCGGTTAGGAACATTTTCCATGATGAATAATCGCCCCTTTCCGTTTCAGGGTTTAACCATCCATAGCCATCAAAAAGAGAATTGGTTTTTAACATTTGACCGCCGACCATGGCAAAAGCTTCGTTACGTTCTCGGTTTTTCAGGTGTGTTACGGATGAACCGGATATTTCCCTTATTTCCATATATTCACGATTTTCGGCGTCTTTTCCGTATCTGATTAATTCAGGAACCTGTATAGAACAATGTTTGGCATTTTTTAAAAATTCCGTCATATTCAATCGACCAGTGCGTTTCATTTTCTTTTTTACCTCTCTTCCTTATTTATTGTTATAAAATATGATTCTGGCTATGTTATATAACTTTATTACAGATATTGCAAAATATATGATTTATAGCTCGATTGGATAATTTCGAAAACCTGAGAACGTGTCGCAAACCGTGAATAGAATCGATTTCTTTCTTTTCTAAAAACCAGCTATTACTCGGAGTAAAAGATTCTAATATTTTTCTGTCTGGTAATTTCAACTTTCTAACACCCCCAAATTCCGGTTCATTAGTCTCAATCCATTTTATGGTCTCAGTATCCATAAATTGATGGAGCGGTAATTTCTTCTCTTCCGCTAGCTCGAAAAGAATTTTACTTCTCATAGTTTGCAAAATCTAATTAATTCTAGGAAGAAGATCTGATAGACTAGCCCGTAAAAAATTCTTCCCACCCCAACTAGAACATAAGAAAGTAAGGTCTTTCAATCCAAGAGTCTGGGCTGTCTGCCAAAAGGTCTCGAGGCAAACTCCACATGGCATGCAAACTTTATTTTTATTCCATTTTTTTCTCTTGAGAGCACTTTGTTGTTCCCAGAGATCTCTTATTAAGAATTCAGTTGCCGATATGGCGTGCGCGCAGAATCTTTCGTCCAGCGCATTTATATCTCCACTATCCCTCGCAATCTTGAAACTTTTGATCAGATTTTGGGCGATAATCTTGTCATAGCTGGGAACCTATTTCTGCAGGATGCGGGCGGGGCAATTCACCCAAGTGAGGAAGATGCTGTTGATGAAGTAGATGGGGATGCAGAAAGCCTTTTGGTTCTACGGAATCAAAAGGCTTTTTTATTCCTCTGAAGCATGCATAAGGCCACATACATATTGCACTCGGTGAAGCCAGCGCTTCACCATGAAA
>ERZ1292625.1376-Hain-H41-01um-R1-1376-length-29345-cov-89_pt2 | contig 15362 bp, 16 predicted proteins | sample MGYA00564400_ERZ1292625 | MGnify/ENA primary metagenome ERZ1292625 (study PRJEB36523, sample SAMEA6512639) | groundwater metagenome | collected 2019-01-08 | study: AquaDiva: Metagenomics assemblies of 32 groundwater samples | reverse complement strand
TCTAAACGAAAGGATGTGTATGAACGCAGAAGATAAGAACTATATGAACAATATTGTTGGGGCTATGGTTGATACTGCCATAGAAAAACATACAAACGAAACGCATTTTCCAAAACCCACCCCAGAACCCGATAAAAAAGAGTTGGTTGGAATAACTATTGGGGGGATAACAAGCCATATAGACCCCGCCCAAATACTTAATATGGTTGAGATTGATTACGAAAGATTATACGAGATTATATCAGATGTAATCAGTAATGTCGGAGCAAAAAATATAAACGAAAACACGATAAGAAATTTAGCCGGAACTATTGCAGTAGCCAACCCCATAACCATAACCAAAGAAAAGGAGTAGATATGAAGATTACTATAACCGGCGGATATACTTTTATCTGCAAGAAGTGTGGGAGGGCAATTATTTCACCCACAAAGAAAAACGCTGTTCACAAATGCCCATATTGTAACCCACTAAAACCACCCCAGCAGGGGTAGAAATGGATGTGTATGTTGAGCGAAAAAGATAAAATAGATATACTACAGATAATAGATAAAAAGTTAGAAACAGAAATGCATTTTCATAATGCAGGATTTCATAACATAGAACCCCCACCCACAACCGAGAAGTCGTGTGTTAGGTGCAAGAAGGATAAGCCGGTATTCTGTCTCCATTGTCTTAATGATATAAAGAAAGCAGAGTTCTTAATAGACACTGTCCCCACCCAAACAGATGAGGATGTGTTGACAGGAATTATTGAAACGCAACTAAATGCGCGGAAGTATAGGTCAAAACAGTTTGATATTGAAAACAAAGAATTAGCCCAAGAAATCCTAAAACACTTTATGAGGATTAAGAAAGGATAAAGAGATATGTCAAAAGAAATCATAAAGGCAGAAAACCTACTCAGAGGATATAAGGGGATAGCCGCGGCATTTAAGATTTCATTATGTACAGCCAAGAGGAAAATTAAAGAATACAATATAACAAAGCATAAGGGGAATCATAAGGGTTTATATTTTGATTACAGCGAGTTTTACAAGCATTATATACTGGGGAAATAGTATCATTCCGGTAGCAATGGACACCACCTAATACGATTTTTCTTCCTTTTCAGCATTTTTATGATAAAGATATATCAGAGGACAAAACCGATATGTCTATAAAGTGGTTGACAGAAAAGCGTAATTTATCTGAACTCATACCCAGTGAATATAATCCTCGCAAGGCCACCGGGAAACAGGAAAATGAACTGGGTGAATCATTAGACAGATTCCAATTAGCAGACCCAATCATTATCAATAAAAATAATCGTATTATAGGCGGCCACTTCATAGGAAAATCCATAAAGAATATGATGACCGTATGCGATGGGTCGTTTTATATCTGTATGTCCAGCAAGGAATTATCATCACTAAAGCAGGTATTCGAAGAGGCAGGCGGACACTGGCAGAGTATTATCATCTGGGTCAAGAACCATTTCACATTATCACGATGCGATTATCAGAACCAATACGAATCTATTTTATATGGCTGGAATAACGCCACCAAAAGGCATTACTTCGTGGATGACCGGTCGCAAGGCAATGTCTGGTATGATATGGGCAAGAAGGCCAAATTTGAGGGCGGGAAAACGATTTTACACATAGGTGGCATCAAGATAGAGATAGACGGCAAGGTGACCGGCAGAATACTCAAAGGCACTCGTAGGTCAGACATATGGAATTTTAACAAACCATCCAAGAGCGAGGAACACCCGACAATGAAGCCGGTATCCCTCTGCGCGGAAGCAATCCATAACAGCTCAACCAGGGGAGGCATAGTATTGGACACCTTCCTCGGTTCGGGAAGCACCCTAATCGCCTGCGAGAAGACCAACCGGATATGTTATGGGTCAGAAATAGACCCAATCTATTGCCAAGTTATTATAGACAGATGGCAGAAATATACCGGTTGCGAAAGGACAATCGGCTAAATGCCGAAAGACGGTGATTTATGCCTTTTAATCCAAAGTCATTATCTAATCTGAAGCCAGGCAACAAGCGCGGGAAGGCGAAATCAACATACACGATATCAGACCTGATGGATATACTCCGCAAGGTGGAAAAGGACATAACCAAGAAATCAGGCACTCCGTTCAACTTCCTTGAGTTTATAACCCAGCAGGCGATTAAGGGCAACGAGCGGCTACAGATAGCGTTGCTTGATAGGATATGCCCAGCAACAAAACAAGTAGCATTGGAACATTCAGGAGATATAAAACACGCAATCAATTTAGGGGATTATGGACTTACAGACGACACCGTTGAGAAATACGCTGAAGGATTGCTCGCCAAAAGAAGAACTAACGCAATTAAAGAGAATATTAACTGACAGGGTTTATCTTGGTGGGCGATCTTTGGCGTTTTTTTCAGTAGATATATTAAACCTTGAATGGGGCGAACATCATGAGCAATGGAAGACAATAGCGAAAGGGGATAGAAAGGCGCTGATAGAGTGTGCCAGGGGCCACGGGAAGTCATATTTCTGGGCCTATGCGTATCCGATATGGAAAGCCAAGTATGCTATTACGCCAATATCAATCTGTCTTGTGTCTTATAGCCAAGACCAGGTAATGGTTCTGGCCGGTAGGATTAAAACAGCAATAGAGCAAAATGAGATGTTGCTTGATATGTTGCCGAAGGACTATCGGGACACCTGGACCAAGACCGAGATGAGGTTTAGTAACGGGTCAACAGTAACGGCCAAGTCATTCGGTTCGGCGATGCGGGGCGGTCATTATGATTTAATCATAGTTGACGACCCGACTAAAGACCGGGCTGATATGAGTGAAGAAGATATGCTTAACTTCTTTTACTCGGTATTGTATCCGACTCTTAATCCTGGTGGCCAGATAATAATTGACGGGACTCCGGTTAAGTTTGGCGATATACTGGAGCATATTGAGGAAAACACGGAGTTTAAGAGCTATAAGTTTCCTGCGATTAAGAAAGACGGGAGCGCCTTATGGCCCGGAAGATACAGTTTAGAGACATTAGACGAGATAAAAAGAACGCAGACAGACGGCGCGAAAGGGTTGGGGATAGGTTCTTGGCGTTTCTCACGAGAGTATCTATTAGAGCGGATAAGCCCGGACACGGCGCCGTTAAAGAAAGAGTGGTTAAGGTATTGGGAAAAACTACCGGAGGGCGTTGATTATTACACCTTTATGGCGGTTGACCCTAACATAAGCAAGGAGGAGACAGCAGACCACACGGGTATAATGGTTGTTAAAGTAGATTGCACTAACAACTGGTATCTGGTGGACGTAATCAAGCAGAGGTTCAATCCGCTTGAATTGATTAACGAGATATACCGGCTATATGATAAATGGCATCCGCTTTGTATCGGGCTTGAGATTGTAGCGTTCCAAAAGGTATTATCATACTGGCTACAGGAAGAAAGCTCTAAAAGAGGTGTTATACTACCGATAAAGGAGATTAAGTCAACCAAGAGCAAGAACGAGCGTATAATGGGCTTACAACCCCGTATGGAGAGCGGTAAACTCATTATACACCCGACTATGCTGGCTGTAACCTTAGAGATAGAGAAGTTTAGGTTGGAGGTAGACGGAAGCGATGACTGCCTTGACGCATTGGCTATGCTAAACGAGATAGCATATATACCTGAAAAGAGGGTAGAAGATGTCTTAGCCGGGTTGCCGCCGATAGAACAGAAGGTATGGCGGGAGTTGGACAAAATATACGCCGATACGGGAAGAAAAGAAGATGACGAATAGCGATATACTGCTGGTTGTTATAACGTTGGGATTACTGGGACTACTTAACTATGCCCATAAAATCAGCCGCAAGACACATGATATTTACTTGCATCTGAAAGGCATAGAGACAAAGGATATCGTAAGTGTATCGGATGTACCGGAATCAATGAGTCGGTCTGATGAGGACGAGGCGAGGATAGAAGACGAGCGGAAAAGTAAAAAGGTAATTATTGAAGAAGATTAAACGTGGATGGTAAGGGGCGAGACAAATGGGGCTTCTGAAGGACTTAGTAAATAATACGGTTGATAACGTCAAGGGGTTATTTTACAATGTTAAGGGCGTGGTGACGGGCAAAGAACCTGACCACCTCAAACTAATGGCCGAGTATGACAGCGCAATGGAAGACACAGCGCATACTCGGTCGGCATACGAACAAGCATGGTTCACTAATATAGCATTTCTTTTGGGCAAGCAGTATGTCAGGTGGAACAACAACGGCAAGAAATTTGAGGAGCCGAAAATACCCACCTGGCGTGTGCAACTCGTATGCAATAAGATATTGCCGAGATACCGTAAGGCGTGGAATCGGCTATCTACTTATGACCCTGTAGCGGTAGTTACTCCTAATTCGAACGAGACGCTTGATGTAGAATCCGCCCAGTTGGGGACTAAGGTCTTAAGGGGATTAAAAGACAAGGTCCAGATGACGAAAAAGAACAGCCGGATGAATCAATGGCGGCTGGTATGCGGAACTGCATTTAAGCATTGGTTTTGGAATCCCGCACTGGGGAGTCCATTGCCTAATGAGGGCGAATCTGAAGGACGGATAAACCAAGTTAATAAAGACCTGGCGAATGACACTTCGGCGTTTGAGGACGTTAATCAGCCGCCGGAAGAACAGGAATCGCAGAAGAAACCGGAAAGCGGCGAGGAGATAAGAACCGGCGATGTTGACTGCGAGGTGTGGAATGCCTTTGAGGTATATCCGCTGGACAACCCCAGCGACCTTGATACTTGCTACAAACTAATGCACTGCCGATATGTGCCGATTGAATGGCTCAAATCCAGGTATCCCGAAAAGGCGGACGAATTACAACCGGAGAGTGACAGCACCACCGCAGGGATGTATCTGAACAAGATAGCCACGATTATAGCGAACCAGAACAGCGGTATTCCCGCGGACAAGATGGACGAAAAGAAAATACTCTTTAAACGTGTTTGGGAAAGACCGTCCGAGAAACATCCCAAAGGCAGGTTTACCGCTTATGCTAACAAGGTATTGCTTGAGACCGGCGACACGCCCAACATTGAACTGGGTAAAGAGTTTGAGATGCCGGTAGCCAAGTATGATGACCTTGAAGTTCCAGGCCGGTTTTGGGCCCAAGCCACCATTGAGCAGATGATACCCCTGAACAAGGAATACAATAAATCAGTCAGCCAGATAATTGAATCCCGCAATTTAATGAGCAAGCCCAAATGGGTGGCAGTTGATGGAACGGTAGGCGAGAACTCAATCACCGGGGAGCCGGGTGAGGTAGTGAAGTGGAAGAATACTATTCCGGGGGCCATTGAACCCCATCCGATTACGCCCCCATCATTACCACAGTATGTTCTGGCATTGCCTGACCTGATAGACAGGAATATAGGCGATGTCGGAGCAATGCACGAGGCGTCACTGGCACAGGCCCCGGCCGGAGTTACATCGGGCAAGGCATTGAGGGAGCTAAAACAATCTGATGAAGACGAACTCAATCCGTTGTTCATTCAAGACACCGAAAACAAGAAAACAATATATACCGCCTTCTTAAAGATGGTGCAGGCGAATTATACGGAAGAGCGCATGGTTAAAGTAGTCGGCAAGGATAAGATAACGGATGTTATATCATTTGTCGGGGCAGACCTGAACAGCAACAACGATGTATGGGTTGAGACGACTGATATAGTCCCTGCGTCCAGGGCAGGTCGGCAGGAAATGGTGATGAGTTTCTTCAAGGACGGGTTATTGGGTGATACAAGCAAGGACGAGACCAAGAAGCGGGCTATCAGGTTATTGGAATGGGGCAACATAGACGACATCTGGGAAGATGCCTCGCTTGATTCAAAACAAGCCAGATATGAAAACAAGGAATTAGCCAAAGGCAATCCGCAGAAAGCGGAATCGTGGGATGTTCATGGCGCCCATATACTTGAACACGAAAGGCCGATTAAGTCGCCGTTATTCAAGAGACAGCCGGGTAATATTCAGGAGATAACTATAAAGCATATGAAAGACCATCAGGATTGGGCTATGGGCATAAATCCTGAGAATCCGGCGGCCAATATAAACGTCCCACTGCCGGAGGGACAGATGGAACAGATACCAGCCCAAATCGGGCAGGAATGAGAAATAAAATAGGCAGATAACCGCCTAACTTTGCGGTATGCCTTTAAATGGATGTGTTGCTCGCCTTGCAGGCCGTCAACCTGTATCAAGGACGTTAAAACACGAGGAGAGCGAATATATGGCGGATTTAGAAACAACAATGGCTGCGGCGGAAGCTGCGGCAGGTGGCGGCGGGACTCCTGAAAATGAACTCGCCAATGAAGGTTCGGCAGATATTGCTGCGCCGGAAGGTTCTGAATCGCCTGAGGGGGAGACGACTGCGGAGTCGCTAAAAACCGATACTACTCTACCCGCTGGAGAAGAAGAACAGCCGATAGCAGGCAATAAAAAAGCGTCTGATTCTGTTCCTTACACCAGGTTTAAGGAAGTAAACGACTTATACCGAGTGGAGGAACGGCGGAATACGGAATTGGCTCTGAAACTGCAAGACATCCAAACGACATTGCAGACATTACAGAAGCCGAAAGAAACCGTTCCGCAGTTAGACCAGAATCAGCAGTCGGTCAAAGAGTATTATCTTGACCCTGTATTGGGGCCCCTGACCCGGCAATTAAAGGCCATCCAAGACGAATTGACCGCTTCTAAGGAAACGGCAAAATTGGAGAAGGCGTTAACTGAATTAGCGCCTGATTTTCCGATAGTCAAGGACAACCCTTTTGCCAGGGAAGTGCTTGAGAACCGCTATCTTAGCGGGGTAAATCTCAAGGAAACAGCCCAGCAATTACAGACGTATTTTACGCAGCGGGACAAGAAACTTATCTCTGACTATATCAAGGGTAAGACAACGGCGGCAAAGGTGAACAGGGGGGCGACGGCTCCGGGCAGCGCACCCGCATTTAAGCCGAAGGCATTGCCGAAGTCAGCGACCCTTGATGAACGTATGGCTCTTGCTGAACCAGGTATAAAACAGGCAATCAAAAGTATGAAGGAATAAATAAAAATGGGACAAGCAACAAGAACAACCATTGATGCTTTACTGAAAGACCAGTATTTGCCCCCGATAGTGGATTCTTTACCGTCAGAAGTTGCACTTTATGACGAGTTTAAGAAGGACTCGGAATCGTGGTCAGGCAGACAGGTTATCAGAAGCACCAGAGTGGGAAGAAATCCAGGACGCGGCTCAAGGGCTGAAGGGTCGGCATTACCAGCCGCAGGCAGCCAGACCAGGGTTCAGCAGATAATCCAGGCCAGATACTGCTATGTCAGGGTGCAATTAACCGGTCAGGCCATCAAGTCGGCTGTTAATTCACAGGCCGCATTCACCAAAGCGTTGACATCAGAAGTGATGGACGGCGCTAAGGACATGTATTATGAACTCAACCGCCAGATGCAAGGTGACGGCGTAGGCAACATCGGAGTGGTTGAGGGCGCTGTGAGCAATACCACTACGGTTGAGGTTGACTATGCGGGCGCATCAGCTTCGGCGGTTAGCGGCGAGCCGGGCACCCGGTGGATCAAGAAAAACGATACCCTGGCTATTGGAACTGCGGCGGAACACGCCGCAGGCACGGGCGTATATGCAGTTGTATCATCCGTGACCGACAGGGATACCTTTGTGACGACCGCCAATGTTACTCTCGTGGACGACGACATTATTGTGAGAGCCGGTTCTGCTTCGGCAACCGATACTTCTTACAATAACGAATTCCAGGGGATACAGGCGGCCGCGGTTCAGTCGGGGACATATCAGAACCTTAACCTTGATACCTATCCTGACCTGCGTATGCAGTCACTGAGCAATAGCGGCACGAACCGCACATTGACTTGGAATCTAATGCAGCAGGCGATAGACGAAGCCGAGGAATTCGGCGGTGGTAAGATTGACCTGATATTGGCCCACACATCAATGAGACCTGAAATTATTGATTTGGCCAAAGACGGGCAGAGGTATATCGGTACCAAGAACCTTGATGGCGGTTATACCGGGGATTTGACCTTCAATGGCATCAAGATTCTGTTCACTAAGGATATGAAGTATAACAGGATATACTTCTTAACCAGGTCAACATGGACTTATTATCCGTTAGATACCATTAACTGGATGGACGAAGACGGCTCAATTCTGTCTCGTGTCAGCGGTTACGACTCTTACGAGGCGTTAATGCGCTGTTATGCGAATTTGAGTTGCGACAAGCCGAGCGCCAATACGGTTCTTTCTGATATAAGAGTAACCTTGAGGGCCACATAAAGGGGGATTTAAGGTTATAACAAAATGAGGATTATGCAGGGTGGGGGCTGAAAAAAATCAGCTCCCATCCTCCTCTTGTTAAACTTGGTATCCCTTACATAAGCGGGATAACCAAACAAGTGGATGGTAAGGAAAACAAATGTCAATTTTCAGATTAAAGAGGTTGGCTACGGCGGCAATACCGACAGCCAATACTAACGATGCCGGGAGGATAGTGTATGACAACACTACGGCAACGGTTAAATATTGCGATGGAACAAGCTGGGCAAATGTTGCAGGCGCGGCCGCAAACCACGCTATTTTGAGTTCATCTCATAGTGATAGCGTTGCGGCTGGTGTTTCGCGGGGTAGTTTAATTTACGGGAATAGCACTCCAAATTGGGCTGAATTGGTTATCGGGGGCGCTAATACCGTATTGAAATCAGACGGGACGGATGCCAGTTGGGGGACAATACCGTCCGGCGCCTTTACAGCCGGGGCTATTGTTAATGCCGATATTAACGCTACGGCCGGAATCACAGTCGGGAAAGTGGCATTGACTACCGGCAGTATGATACTGGGAGTGGCCAGTGTTGGCTCAGCCCTGGATGTTACGGGCGATGGCAAGATAATTGTCGGCAACGGCACAACCGCGACATCAGTAGCGGTTAGCGGCGATTGCACATTAGCCAATACAGGAGCGATGACCGTTACCGACCTGACTATATCAGGTGAAACCCAGGGCGATATACTTTATCGCAATGCGACTAATTGGGTGCGGTTAGCCAAACCGGGTTCTTCGGGTTATTTCCTTGAAGGCGGGACTACGCCAGCGTGGAATTTACCATCTTTAGCCAGCGCAAGTTCAATCCAGACGGGGGCGACACTGTTAGACGCCGGTGCATTGGACGCTACACAGACCCACACTCAGCAAACAGTTGGGGGTGCTTCAGTGGTTATTCCCGATTTCGCGGCTGCTGCGGCGTTTACTTATGCGTTTTTAAGCAAAGCGCAGACGTTCTCGGCCAACCAGACCGTTCAATACGGGAAGCTGTTGTTAGGGGATAATGATAATGTGCAGACCCTGCAACTTCTCGTAAATGAGAATATGACCGGGAATAAGACGTTGACTTTTCAACCCAATGATGGTAGCAGGATTATCAATATGGCTGGCAACCTGACTATGGCAGGCGACCTTATCACGTCTGGAGCGTTTTCTGTTACCCTGACCGCGACTGCGGGCACGAATGTTACTTTACCCACTACCGGGACTCTGGCCACATTAGCGGGGACTGAAACATTGTCGGCTAAAACACTGACTGCGCCGAAGATTGCAACGACCGGGGCTATCGTGGATGGCGGTGGAGACGAATATTTAGTGTTCGTTGAAGACGCCGCTCCAATTACCTATGTCCAAATAACCAGTGCGGCTACTACAGTTGCGCCGATTATATCAGGCGCCGGTGAAGCTAATACCGGATTAAGGATACGGGGAGCAGGCACGGGCAAGGTTACTATTTGCGATGGCGCGACTATCGGCAAGGCGTTAAATTTTGAGTTGGTAAGCGCAACCGATACCAAGACAATGACAATCACCAGTTCACATACTAACGACAGGGTATTGGCATTGCCGGACGTTACCGACACCCTTGTCGGCAAGGCAACTACCGATACATTGACCAATAAGACGCTGACAACGCCGACATTGACCACGCCAGTAGTTAATGGCGTAAAAATGGCGTATGCGGCAAAGAGCGCCGGATACACAATGACGGCTGCGGATTATTGCGTTGATGTTTCAGGCGCGGCTGGCGCTGTAGTTATTACATTACCTGCGGCGGCTGGTATTACGGGAACAGTGTATGTCATCAAGAACAGCGATGCGGCCCAGACAGTTACGATTGATGGCAATGGCGCAGAGACGATTGACGGAGCGGCTACCGTTGCGATGTCAGCCCAGTATCAGTTCAGAATGATTATATCGGATGGAACTAACTGGAAAGTAATCTCATCGTAACCGATTGTAAGTAACGAGTTATGAAACAATTAGCGGTTTAGAAATAGACCGTTTATGTCGGACAAGGCGGGAGGGAATCATCCACCCCTTCCGCCCCCGGCAATGAAAGGAGAACAAGGATGGATGTTATAAAAGAAGCCCCGGAAGAAAAGAGGGAAAAAGAGGTCTTGGCGGAATGTATCAAAATGGTTGACGCCGAGGTCAAGAAACTGGAGACGATACACCAGGTAAAGTTTTACGCCAGGATTGAACCGGTTGGGCCGCCGACAGTAAACCTGACACTGAAATCCATAGCCCGGCGGGGGTTTTTCCAGACAGAACGGAGTTTCAACGGCGATATACGGAAAAAACTGACCGATGTATTCGCGGTATATCAGAAGATATGCAAGGATGTGGGAGTTCTGCCTTTGGCCAGGATAACCGACTTTGGGGCGAGGATTGAATACACCTTAACCGAAGAAAAACGGGAATCGTTAAAAACTGTTACGGAAACACCTAAAGAAAGGGAAAAGAAGGATGAGTAAAAAAAATGAGGAAGCCAGAATGGACGTCCAGAAATTACTCAATGAACTTGAAGAAATAAGACCCAAGTTCAATGAAGAATTATCTAATATACTAAGAGAAACGGGCGGTGTGTTAATCCCGGCGATAAGACCATCCGGGCCGCCGGTGATAGACATCGGGCTGAACCAGCCCCAGCGGAAACATTTTTGGCAAAGGTCTTTAATGGGCAAGAAAGAAGCGGGGATGAAGTTAACCGAATGCCTTAATCGGGTTAGGGTATTGCAGGTTAAATATAAAGTGGATATATATGCCTTAATAACCGATTCCGGCGCCAAGTGGAATATCAGATGGAACGCCGAGAAATTAAGGGATTCACAAAAACTGATAATAACTGCGCCGGAAAAGAAACTGATAACGGTGAGTAATTAATATGATAGCGCCAAGTTATAACGAGACGGTTTGGCATAACATAGAACGATATGACCCGGCCTTGCGGTTAAAATGGAATGGCGAGGTTGGACGCTGGGAATTATGGCGGCAAGGCAGAGAGCGTCTTTGGTTGATAGTTCGCATTGAGAACCAGGACGGGTCATTTAGGCGCATAGATAGGCGCTTATTGGACTACTTGGTCAATTGTGATATGCGGAATATGCACGATGCCGACCCTGTTAAGATACACAAGGATATGGTAGAATATGAACGGAAAGAAAAGGCAAAAAGGGATAAGGTGTTATATGACCGTCTCAATGAGGTCAGTAAATCTCAATATGCGAGAAACGCCATAAGCAATGCGTTTTAAGGAGTAATTATGTCACGAACATTAGCGTTTGGTCTTGTCAGGGTCAGGCAGATAGCCAAAGAGCCGATACATACAATCAATACCAGCGCGTATTCAACGGGAACGGTAAGTGTGACTAACGGCTCGGTAACGGTTACGGGGTCGGGGACGGCCTGGCTGACCACAGCTAAAGCCGGGCAGACATTCCATATAGCAGCAGGCAGGTATTATCACATCCTATCTATTAACTCGGATACCAGTATAACTCTGGTTGAGGCATACGCCGGGACCACGGCTTCGGGAGCGGCATATACCATAACCGGGGGTGCGACTACTAACGGCAGTGTAATTGATAATCTTAACGAGGCCCAGAGGGAATGCGTGTCGGAACTCAACCAGTTTGACGAGAACCATTTTACAGTAACGGGAACAATATCTTATGTTTCGGGAACGGAGACCTATGCCTTGCCGACCACAAACGGCGTAGTCAAGACAATAATCAACGTTACCAGAACCGACCTGACCAGCAAGAAACAATTACATCCGATACCATACCAGGCAAAATTCAAGTATTACGCGCCGTCAGGAATTTCTAATGTTGATAACACAGAGGAAAAATACTACATTAACGGGAGCAATATCGGGATAATCCCTGTTCCTACCGTATCGGCCACGAATAATATTACGATAGATTATGTCCCGGTATTGGCGGATATGACGGTTGACGCCTCTACATTTACGGTGTACGATGATTATATTGACTGGGTGTGTTATATAGCGGCGGCCAAAATGACAACAGACCAGGGAGTGATAGCCGAAAGGGAAAGATTAAAATCGGTGGCATTGAGAACGATAGGGCAGAGGCAAGTCCAGGAATCAAGAAGCGTGATAAATAACGATGAAGATTGTTATTATTAACCAATTAACTTTATAAACATAAGGAGGAATTTATGGCGGACAAATTAGAAACCACAGTAACGATAGCGCAGAATGATGCCGCAAAAATATCAAACTATGTGGAGGTGTCCAGGGCGAGATATATCGGCATATATGTCCCCACCCTTGATAATGCGGCTCTTTATTTAAGGGCTTCGGTGGACGGCGGCGCGACATTATCCGGCCGGATACAAAAGGAAGATGGGTCGGGCGACTTAACATTAGCGACAGGCACGGGCGGCAAGTTTTGGACGATACCCCAAACACTGCCTTACAGATTTATAGCGATTGAGGCCAGCGCAACCCAGACAACAGCGGCAAGGACTTTTACGATAGTCGCAAAGGAATAACAGGCAATGCAAAAAATAGAAATAGCCGACTTCAAGAGGGGTCTGAACACCAATGACGCCGCTCACGCCATAGAACCCGACCAGGCGGCAGAATTACTGAATGTAGATGTTCGGCGCAAAGGCCGTGTTTTTACCAGAAACGGGAAAACATCGCTTCATCCGGGAAGCGCTCTTCCAGGGACCAGGGTAAACGGCGCTACTTATTTCAAGAATGCGAGTTTACATATATGTGCGGTTACAACGTTCATATACAAGATTGTTGAAGGAACAGCAACGTCTGTATTGGGTAATTTGACAAGCGGCGCGCAGGTTCATTTTGCGACGTGGAACGCAAAATTATGGATAGCGAACGGAGCCGAAACCCCATCATATTTTAACGGGATTTCAACGTGGGCAAACCCAGCCACTCCTCCGGCAGAGTGGACAACGGTCAAGCCCAATTATATCTGCGAACACGAGAACAGATTATGGACGTTAACAGCGGCGAGTAGCCAGTTGCATTGGTGTGCTTTGGATAACGCCGAGGATTGGACTACGGCGGATAATGCCGGGAGCCATCAGTTTGCGCCCAATGACGGCTGGGGAGGCGTGGGGATAGTCAGCCAAAAAAGTGGGCTGGTGGTATTCAAGAATTACAGCATTTATAAAGTAACCGGAAAAACTCCGGTTTCGTTCCAGTTCCCCAATTTATATAACGACATAGGTTGCTGCGCTCCGAGAAGCATAGTCAACATAGAAAACAAGATATTCTTTTTATCAAGGAACAAGGGTGAATATATTGTGTATATTCTTGACGACAGCGGGACATTAACTCCAATATCGCAAGACATTGCGCCTACATTAGCCGCCATAACAACAAATGTTGCCGCCGCCGTATCCTATAAAGGGAAGTATATACTGTCGTTCTTCACAACGGGTTCAACATATAAAACCGTTAGTTACAATTACAGGACGAATTCGTGGGAACACGGCAGTGGCGATGCTTGCAGTTGTTATTATACGGTGGATGACGCATTGTATGGTGGCCGACCAGCGATTGATGGGAATACACCGTCCGTATATACGGTTGATACCGGGACTAATGACGCTGATACGGCGATAACTTCTTATGTTAAAACCAGAAATTACTTACTGGAGGGCGCTGATTATACCAAGCAATTAAGATACTTAATTGTCTGGGTCAAGGCGTCCGGGGCGTGGAATATGGATATAAATATCTATATTGACGATAAGGCAGACACGACAACGTTGAAAGTGCCATTAGGGCCGAGATATACGGGTGAAACCACGAAGCGGGAGGTGATACCTATAAACGTTGATACCCAGGGTAATATGATAGCGATTAAATTCGGGACATCTACAATAAACCAGCCCTTTGAGTTATATCGGGCTGAATTGTATTATGATATAGCGCAACCTGAAATAAGATGAGGAGGTAATATGGAAAAAATGATTGATATGGGCACGAAGTCGCCGCAATGCAGTCAACCTGAAGGCGGCAAAAAGAACGAGAAGTGGTATCCTTCATTAGATATTAAAAATGCCGGGTTTATGAAGGACAAAAAGGTCGGCGCCGGGGTAGATTTACATATCCGGGGGGAAATTAGGCGGATACAAAAGGATGAGGATGGGATGATGGTTGAAGTCAAGGTTAAGAAATGCGGGATGATGAGCGGTGACGAGGATGTAGGGGATAATGGCGGCACAGATACGGAACGTCGGTTTGAGCGAGCCAGACGGAAGAGCGTTAAGCAAATGGATGAACATAAATAAGGAGTAAATTTATGATACAACCTTTTTCCCTCACAGGTGGACCACCACCACCTTCATCTTTTATTGAAATTGATGGAGTGGAGCAGCCGAATCCTGCGTATGAAAGATGGGTAGCCGATGAGAAGGTAAGGGAGGCCAAACGAGCGCAGGGGGTTGCAGAAGACCCTGCTACGAGGGGTAGAACAGTCGAATTAGACCGGGCATTTGCCGCCGTATATGGGCCAAATTGGACAACTTGGACGAATGCAGGTAAAGAAGCAATGACACTAATAATAAAAGGAATGATATCCCAGGCAGGAATATCATATACCGATGAAGCCGGAATGACCGATTTATTGCGGCTGGCGTCGACGAACCCAGAGTTTAATTTAGAAGTCAAACATTTGAGAAACGGTATAGCCAGAGGAAAACGGCAAGACAAATGGAATGAGGCATTCAAGGTAGCCAAAATAGTTCTCAGTGCGATAGGAATCGCGGGGATTCTTACCCCCGTTGGGTATGCCGCAGGTCAGGCGGCTATACCTTCGGATACGCCTCCTCCATTTAATCCGGCAGACCCCGCAGGAACACTAACCCCATATCAGACACCTCCTCCGACTTTACCTGTCTCTACAGACCCCGGTGTAAACTCGTATTATACGGGTCAGACACAGAATATTCCGGGTGGTGGAACTGTAAGTTCCCGTCCAACGATTCCA
>ERZ1292625.2781-Hain-H41-01um-R1-2781-length-15385-cov-11_pt1 | contig 15385 bp, 19 predicted proteins | sample MGYA00564400_ERZ1292625 | MGnify/ENA primary metagenome ERZ1292625 (study PRJEB36523, sample SAMEA6512639) | groundwater metagenome | collected 2019-01-08 | study: AquaDiva: Metagenomics assemblies of 32 groundwater samples | reverse complement strand
GCGTGACAATGATCAATGGTGGACTAAATCTGAACTAATCCAGCTAAAGTGGTAAATTCTGGACGCTACTTTACTTGCAAAATACTACTTTGCATGAACATCCAGCTTTTGCGGTGTAAGGCGATACCCCATAGCATTCATAATTGCATTAATACTTTCAAATTTAGGATTACCATTTTCTGATAATGCTTTTTGTATGCCGTTTCGCGTAATTCCTGTTTCCTGAGCTAATGCTGAAACACCTTTGACACGGGCGATCATGCGTAATTGAGCAAACAAGGCGGCAGTACATCTATCCTTCGCGTATTCCTCGAAGACAGTGGCGAGATATTCATCAATTTCGTCTGGATGACTGCGGTAGTACTCTTCTTCACTTTCATCCAATGTTTTGTAAATGCGTTTATTAGCCATTGTTTTTATAATCCTTCCAATATTCCTTAGCGTTTTTGATATCTCGGCTTTGACTGTCTTTGTCACCACCACATAATAGAACCACAATATTATCGGCATCTTCACCAAAATAAACCCGATATCCAGAGCCAAAAAACATTCGTAACTCCGAGACACCTTCTCCTACCGAATCACAATCACCATAGAGTCCTTCTCCAAGTCGTCGTATACGTGCTCTGATTCGTTGTTGACCTTTTTTGTCTTTTAAATTATCTATCCAATTGCAATAAGGTTCATGACCATTTTCATCTGCATAGATAATGATTTGCTTTGCTTGTATCGCTTGAATCAATTTATTTTCTATTCTTTATCTTATCTATACATTAAACTGCATACTATATTATGCACTTCCCCATCAAAATATCAAATCTTAAGCAAAGCTAATTTTCCAAAATAAATTATCAAAAAACAGAACGTGACAAATCTGACGATTATTGGCGGGCATTAGCGAGCACTAGCGAGTGTAATATTAATATAAACAGATACTTATAATACCCGCTCATCAGCTTCTTTCTGCATTATGTTTTGAAATAATTCTAAACCGATCAACCGGTCTAGCCATGCAATCAGATGATGATAGCGAGAGGCATAAAACCAATCCGGATTGACATTGCAAAACTGCCGGATAAACGGAAAGATGGCCATATCCGCCAGTGTGTAACGGCTACCCATCAGATAACCATCCTGACTCAGGCGTGTGTTCAATTCGGCCAGAAACGGCTCAGCCTGCTCCCGGTAATACGCTTCAGAGTGTTCCGGAAAGCGGACGGCATATTTGTACAGATCCAGCGCCGGTTTAAACGATTCATCATTTTGCTTGATCAATGACATGGCAGCGGCCGATACGGCCTGATCATCATCCAGCCAGCGCTCGGGATCATTAATCGCAAGCGCCCAGTGCATGATATCCAGACTCTGTTCGAGCACACTGCCATCTGCGAATTTCAAAACCGGCACCGTGCCTTTCGGCGAGCATTCCAGCATTTCTTTGGGTTTGGCGCGCAAACTGACTTCGTGCATATCCACGGCAACCCCGCTGACTTTGATCGCCATTCTGGCACGGATCGCAAAAGGGCAACGGCGGAACGTATACAACAGTGGCTTCATTCTTTAATGACGTCAATTATCTAGGCAGCGTTGCGATTCTGATCCCGGTTCTTTTTGATCAGATCATAGGCCGTCTGCACTTCTTTGGCTTGCTCGGTCGCCACTGCGATCATTTCTTCCGGCACGCCCTGCCCCATTAACTTGTCAGGATGATATTGGCTCATCAGCTTACGGTAGGCATGTTTGATTTCCTGATCCGTGCTCTCTTTGCTGACACCCAATGCTTTATAGGCATCATCCAGCGCACTGGCTGATGTGCTTTGTCCACCGGCGAAATGCGCCTGATTCATTACCATGTCGAGCAGTTGCCTGAATGCAATCTGGCTATATCCCAGGCGCCCGGCGACCACTTTAAGAAGTTCTTCCTCGGCAGAATTTAATTGGCCATCGGATAATCCCATGATAATGAGATAAACCAGCAGCATCTGTTTCAAATTATGAGAAGGACCGCATACCGCAAGGAATTCATTGATTTTTGGATGAATATCATAGTCTGCAGCAGCGCCTTGCTTGAACAGTGCAATCGCCCTTAGCCGATGATCCGATGTCATGCCGAGTTTCTGCATGAATTGTTGCACATGCGATACTTCAGTCTCTGAAACACGGCCATCAGCCTTAGCCAGTTTTCCCATCAAAATGAAAACAGTCTCCAGGAAAACCGATTGGCGGCGCGCAGCATTAAACGGATTCATCCCAGCCGAACCAAAAGCTCTGAATCGATCAATAAAACTTCCAACAAAGTAACCCAGAAAGAGTCCCAAAATACCAAGGATAAAGAAGCCAACAGAAGCGCCGAGTATTCTAAACAATGAAATTCCAGATTTAATGAAAAAAGAATTAATTATAACGAATTGTCGATGGATAAAGCTGCTTCAAGGTATATACATTCGGGTTTATAAAAGCCGCTCAAGAACAAGTGATTGGCAGTCCTTCCTCAGGATTGACCGGCCCATTGCTCAGGCGTCAGCGTTTTCATGGATAGCGCGTGAATTTCCTGCTTCATTCGGTCGCCCAGCGACTTGTACACCAGTTGATGCTGCTGAATCATATTTTTACCTTTAAATTCCGCGCTCACGATAATCGCATGAAAATGGTGCCCGTCATCCCCTTCCACCTGCACGTGCTCGCACGGCAAAGATGATTCAATATAAGTTTTTACATTTTCAGCTGTAATCATTTCAGTCTCCCTCACGCTTATTCTTTAGCATGCAAAATTAGTTGATTGATTAATAAATGAATTAGTGACGCAGTTTATACCCGGTTTTGAGTATTCGAATGGCTAGAACCGAAATCGCTATCAAGCATATTGCCACAATCAGGAGGCTAATATAAGGCGAAATATCCGATATGCCAAAGAAGCCATAGCGGAACCCGTCAATCATATAGAAAAATGGATTGAGGTGAGACAAATACTGCCAACCGGCAGGTAGTGAATGTACGGTATAAAAGACGCCCGATAAAAATGTCAGCGGCATAATAATAAAATTCTGGAAAGTCGCCAATTGATCAAACTTATCCGCCCAAATGCCTGCTATCAAGCCTAACACGCCTGATATCGCACTACCCAGAATAACAAATAGCAGTGACCATAAAGGTAATTGCAGGGGAACATCAAAGAATATCAGCGTCACCAGATAAACCCCCAAACCGACCAGCAATCCGCGCAAAATAGATGCCAGAATATAGGCGAAGAATATCGCACGATAGGACAACGGCGATAACAAAACAAATACAATATTGCCACTGATTTTTGACTGAATCATGCTGGAAGATGAGTTGGCAAATGCATTTTGTATCACAGCCATCATCACCAACCCTGGAATCAGGAAAATGGTATAAGCCACATCCGGATAAACATCGACTGACCTCTCCAGCACATGATAGAAAACCAACAGATAAAGCAGCGTAGAGACCATCGGCGCCAATAAGGTTTGGAAGCCCACCTTCCAGAAACGCAGCAATTCTTTATACAGCAATGTCAAGAAACCGGTCATTTTGATTGATTCCCGCTATTTCTCATGATACTGACAAAAACATCTTCCAGATCAGGTTGCTGCAAATGCATTTCCAGCACTTGTATATTCTCAGATCGCAATGACGACAGAATAGATTCCACTTGTGCATAATTCTCGATTCTCAGCTCGACCAACCCATTGTTATGATTCATGAGTAATGCATGCAACGATGATGGCAAAGTATCCGGTAATAATCTTAAACTGATCGATTTCCCGGCGGCGGTCATTTTCGCTATCAGATTCTGTGTGCTATCCAGTGCCACGATGCTGCCTTCTTTAAGCATTGCAACACGATGACATAATGCCTCTGCTTCCTCCAGATAATGGGTGGTCAGCACAATCGTGTGGCCGTCCTGATTCAGCTGCTTGATAAAATCCCAAAGTGTTTGGCGTAATTCAACATCCACGCCAGCCGTTGGTTCATCCAGAATAATGACAGGAGGTTTGTGCACCAATGCCTGTGCAACCAGAACGCGCCGTTTCATGCCACCCGATAGCGTGCGCATATTGGCATCAGCCTTATCCGCAAGATCCAGGCGCTCAATGATTTCATCAACCCAGCGTATATTGTTCTTAATGCCGTAATAACCCGACTGTATGAGCAATATCTCACGCACTGTAAAAAAAGCATCAAAAACCAATTCCTGAGGTACTATTCCTAAATTCCGGCGCGCCTGCTGATATTGTGTGATGATATCATGCCCCATGACGCTGACTGAACCGCCAGTGGCCAGCGACAAACCTGCAATAATACTGATCAACGTTGTTTTGCCCGCGCCATTGGGACCTAATAAAGCAAAAAATTCTCCCGTGTGAATTTCAAGATCGATATTGGTCAATGCATGCAAACTGCCAAAGCGTTTGCACACTTGCCTGACTTCAATTGCGGGTGGCATCGAATGAAAGAATTAGAAAAAGATGGGGTTTGTATTGTTTGTATTTAAAGACAACAGGGATTTGCCTGATCAGGTAGCATTCGGCTGGGTAGTATGATTCACGGGAATTGGAATCAATGCTTCAACACCATATAACTGGATCAAGCTTTTCACGCTGCCAGGCATATTGACAAACTGCAATTGACAACCCTTTTGACGCGTTGCGCGCAGCCATTCCAACAGCATGCTGATGATTGTTGAATCAACTTCAGTGATTTTATCCAGATCAATGACCCAATGATGCCCATCAAATAGTGCAGCGCCACGATGAGTCATAGTCACAACATTGTCGATGGTAATAGGCCCCTGCACGATAATGCTATGGTCCTCACGAAAAATCACTGGAAGTGATGAATTCAGATTATTCACGCCCGGGTATTATTTTTTACCTTCCAGGGATTTGTTCTTATCAGATAATGTCTTAAGCAACCCTTCCACACCACCTTTACGAATCTGACTGTTAAAAGATCCCCGGTAATTTGTAACCAGACTCACGCCAGCAACCGTTACATCATAGACTTTCCATCCATCCGGCTTTTTTTCCATACTATAATCAATCGGAACCGGCTGTTTTCCATTTCCCTGAATAACTATCGTTCTTATCGTAGTCTCTACGCGGTCACCAATGGGCGGTATCGGATTCACCTTAATCGTTTCATCATGATAGCTGGTCAATGCGTTTGAATAGGTACGTACCAGCAAAGTACGGAATTCATCAATCAACTTATTTTGCTGCTCCGGTACCGCAGATGACCAATGCTGCCCCATCGCCAATTGGGTCATGCGTGCAAAATTGAAGTGAGGAAGTATTTTAGTCTCGATCAGATCAAGCATCTTTTCTTTGTTGCCATTTTTCAATTCTTGATCTTTCTGAATAATCTCTATCACTTCCTGGACTGTCCGATCGACCAGTCTGTCTGGCGCAAGATCCATTGACCATGCAGGAGACACCAACAAGTTAGAAAACACCAGCAAAATTATTCCAAGCAATCTTTTCATTGTTTCCTCACCAAAAATTTTAAATATTATGCAGCCAATCCAAACAACAAGAATATATCAGTTCACTCAGAAAGAATCATCTTCAGCCGCTTTATCAAATAAAAAACGTCCTATCATTTCTTCAAGTACCATAGCCGAGTTGGTTTTCATGATTTTATCACCCGTTTTTAACATCGCCCCATCCCCTCCCGCAGCTAACCCGATATATTGCTCGCCCAACAAACCTGACGTCAAGATGCTGGCGAAAGTATCTTTTGGAAACAGATAACGGCTATCCATACTCATCGTAACTACGGCATCATAAGTTTGCGTACTGAACTGGATATCGGTTACACGCCCCACCACGACGCCGGCGCTTTTTACCGGCGCGCGAACCTTCAAACCACCGATATTTTCGAAATTTCCGGTAATCACATAGCTCTGTGAAGGATTATAAACATTCAGATTGCCCACCTTAAGGCTCAGCACCATGAGTGCGGCAATACCCGTGATAACAAACAATCCCACCCACAAATCCATTGTTGTCCGCTGCATCAGCTCACTCCTCTAAACATGAAAGCGGTCAAAATAAAATCAAGTCCTAAAATCGCTAATGAAGAAGTCACTACAGTACGCGTTGTTGCGCCAGACACGCCTTCTGCGGTCGGCGGCGCATCATAGCCCTCAAACACAGCAATGGCAGTAACTGCCACACCGAAAAAACAACTTTTGATAAAGCCGTTTAATATATCAAATCTGAAATCCACCGCACTTTGCATTTGTGACCAGTAGGAACCTTCATCCACGCCAATGAATACAACAGTGACCAGATAACCGCCAAAAACACCCATCACGGAAAACATCGCTGCCAAAAAAGGCATGGAGATCACGCCCGCCCAGAAACGCGGTGCTACAACCCGCGCTATGGGATCCACTGCCATCATTCCCATGGCTGCCAGTTGCTCAGTCGCCTTCATTAATCCTATTTCAGCGGTAATCGCTGAACCCGCCCGGCTGGCAAATAGTAGCGCGGCCACCACAGGACCCAGTTCACGTACCAAAGACAATGCAACCAATGTACCCACGGCTGATTCCGAGCCATATTTCTGCAATGTCTCGTAGCCTTGCAAACCCAACACCATGCCCACAAAGAGCCCTGACACCACGATAATGATCAACGACAGAACGCCCGTAAAATACAGTTCCCTTATAACCAGATTAAAACGGCGCAGGCTGGTGCCGGATTTTAATAATACCAGTATAAAAAAGCGGCTGGCACGACCCAGCCGCCAGATGCTCTCAATAACACGGTGCCCGACATTCTGAATACCGGGTACGATATGTTTAAGCAAAAGTATCCTCCAGATTCAAATCCTTTTGATAAGCCTGCGCAGGATAATGAAAAGGTACCGGCCCGTCTTCTTCGCCATGTACAAACTGATGCACAAAGGGCGCTACAGAATCTCTCACTTCACTGGGTGTCCCTTGAGCTGCTATCACTCCATCGGCGATAAAGTATACATAATCGACTATTTTCAAGGATTCCTGCACATCGTGCGTCACTACAATCGAGGTCATACCCAATGCATCGGTCAGCCGGCGAATCAAGTTTCCAATCACGCTCAATGAAATCGGATCAAGACCTGTAAATGGCTCATCATACATAATCAACGTGGGATCCAGCGCGATGGAGCGAGCCAAGGCAACGCGACGCGCCATGCCCCCTGATAGCTCAGCAGGCATTAAATGATGCGCTCCCCGCAAACCTACTGCGTGCAGTTTCATTAACACCAGATCACGAATCATGGATTCGGGCAAATTGGTATGTTCACGTATCTGAAACGCCACATTGTCAAAAACAGACAAATCCGTAAATAGCGCTCCAAATTGAAACAGCATACCCATCTTACGGCGCAGCTTGAAGAGCGCATCACGATCAAGCTCATGCACTATCTGTCCAGCAAACTTTACATACCCGGAAGTTGGCTGAATGGCTCCGCTGATTAATCTGAGCAGCGTTGTTTTACCCGACCCGCTACCCCCCATGATGGCAATAACTTTGCCACGCGGCATAGTCATATGGATTCCCTTCAGAATCGCGCGCGTATCATAGGAGAAATTCAGGTCTTTGACCTCAATTAAAGTTTCAGGTGTCATGCTACACAATGAAGGGTATAAGAGATAATTGCTGATATGGGTTAGAGCTGATTATAGCCATGAAACATGTTGTTATGAATTGAGTAACTACCGGTAAAACCTAGCGAGGGTCAATTTTAATCCACTTTCCTTCGGAAGGTTGCGCTATATTAGTTTTCAAGGCAATTTTCCTGTCTTTTCTTTCAGATCCTGCAAATAAACCTGCAAATCCTTCTTGATCTCAGGTGCCAGCATATATAAACCAATGATATTGGGAATCGCCATAGCAAACACCATGGCATCAGTAAATAAAATAATATTGGATAATTGAGCGGATGCGCCAATGATAATGAATAAGCAAAATAAAATCTTATAAATCCCTTCAACCGCAATCCGCTCACCGAATAAATAGGTGGTGCACTTTAACCCGTAGTAAGACCAGGAAATCATGGTCGAGTATGCAAACAGGAAGACTGTCAGGGATAATACATAGGGAAACCAGGAAATGCCTGATGCGAATGCACGGGAAGTCAATTCCACCCCTTCAATACCGCCGCCCTCAACGTAGGTGCCGGAAATCACAATAACCAATGCAGTCACCATGCAAATAATGACCGTATCGATAAATGGACCTAACATGGCGACCATACCCTGACTGACAGGCACATCTGTTTTTACCGAACAATGCGCAATCGCCGATGAACCTAGTCCGGCTTCATTTGAGAAAGTAGCCCGTTGCACACCCATCAACAACGCGCCCATTAACGCACCTATGCCCGCTTGTGGATACAGCGCCATCTCAAATATGGTGTTTATGGCTCCAGGGATGGCTGCATAATGAAAACCGATGACTACAAATCCAGCGAGTATATAAACAATCGTCATGATGGGCACAACACGGCTGGCTACTGCGGCGATCCATTGGATGCCGCCAATAATCACCAATCCAACCAGAATGGCCATAAACAAGCCAAAAAGCCAGCCCTTATCAGCCAGAAAACCGGCATTTCCTCCCGTCACAACCAATGCTTGCTGATAGGCCTGATTAGCTTGAAACAAGCCGCCTGCGCCAATCGTTCCGCCAATGCAGCATACCGCAAACAGACCTGCCATAAATTTGCCCATTCGTGGTTTCTGCAGACGTTCAAAAGCACTATATAAATAGTACATGGGACCACCCGATATCTCGCCGGGGTCATGTTCGGACCCGCACTGACGATATTTAACGCCCAAAGTGACTTCAACGAATTTGGTCGACATACTGAAAATGCCCATAACGGCCATCCAGAATGTGGCTCCGGGGCCGCCTATGGAAATAGCCACTGCGACACCCGCAATATTTCCCAAACCAACGGTTGCTGACAAAGAAGTCATCAACGCCTGAAAGCGGCTGATTTGTCCGTTTGAATGCCCGCTATCATGCTTCCCGCGCAAAACATCAATCGCGTGCTTAAAATAACGGATATTGATAAAGCCAAGATATATCGTGAAAAAGAGTGCTGCAACGACCAGCCAGACCAGTATCAATTTGATCTCAAGCTCTAAAAACCGGACACTGTAGAAAATTACAGAGGCTATTGCATTTGAAACAGGCTCAAATGTCGAATCAATTATTCGATCAATTTCCATTAATTGATGCACTCCCATTATGCAAAACAAACAGAATCATTTCATCCGGCTCATGTAGTACGATTTAATCTGATTGATTTCGGAATTTTTACTAATTCAGAGAAAAAGAAGACAGAAATTGACTTTATCCAAACAATACCCCATCAATTTAACTGATAGCATTTCGTTTTCTTGCACAAACTCACTTTCTATCTTTATGCCGTACACACATCACTCTTGCAGAACTAAATCTGGTCATTTTGCCATATTTCTCTCAGACTAGCATATCATGGCGCCACGTATTAATTATCAAAGACATTCTTCACGCAGGATGACGCCATGCTCTCCATCAGAAAGCATTATCTGCTCCATTTCCTGATTCTCTGTTTCGTTGCTCCAGCGTTATCGGCTAACAAGATTTATCGTAGTATCGATGCGCAAGGCCGTGTAACTTATTCCGATACACCTTCTGTTGGCGCCCAGCCAATCAAGATCATTAGCCGCCCCAGCCGGCACTTGTATCAAGTCATCCGAGTATACGATGGAGATACGATTATTCTGGAAGACAAGAAACATGTCCGTTTATTGGGAATCAACACACCCGAAATTGAAAGCCGTCAACGCGCAGAAGAACCCGGCGGTGTCATCGCAAAAAAATGGCTGCAGGCTCAATTGCAGGAAAACAAGGTCTATTTGGAATTTGATCAGGTAAAACGGGATAAATATAAGCGCTTATTGGCGCATGTATTTTTGCCGGATGGCAAGCATCTCAACCTTGCTTTACTGGAAAACGGCTTGGCTGTAATCAGCATCATCCCGCCTAATGGGCGTTACACCGATAAATTGATTCAAGCGCAACAACACGCTGAGAAACTTAAACTGGGTATCTGGTCGATGCCGGAGTATCAACCCCGGCCAATTACCCAGATTACCAATCAAACCAAAGGCTGGCAACGATTTACCGGAACCCCGGTTTCGATCAAGAAAAGCAAAAAATATACTCGATTGATTCTTAATGACAAGGTTGACATACGCGTTGCCAACACTAATCTTGATCTGTTTCCTGCACTAACGACCTACGTAGGAAAACCACTTGAAATCCGCGGCTGGGTGTCGCGCAGTAAAGATCAGTACTCTATTCTGATTCACCATCCGAGCGCACTGATAGTGCGATAGCTTTTTACTTTAGGTTATTCCGAGCCGAAAAGATATGAACTCTAGTAGGTTCTGGCTTTCGGCGGAAAAGACTCTACCGTTAAAGGCTTTAAGCGCACGGGTTTATAGTCCAGCCGGTTGTTTTCGCTGAAGAATAGTGTGTGTTTTAACCATTTGACATCATCGCGTTGCGGATAATCATCACGCGCATGAGCGCCACGGCTTTCACGCCGGGCTTCCGCCGATATCATCGTGGCGGTGGCAACCTCTTTCATATTTTCCAGCTCCAGCGCTTCTATACGCGCCGTATTAAACACTTTGCTCTTATCCCTGATTTCTGTCCGGCCAACACGATCGCCCACTTCAAGGATCTTTTCCACCCCTTGCCGCAACATATCTTCAAAACGAAAGACACCGCAATAGGTTTGCATGGTTTTGCCCAGGGCAGCACTAACCTGTGCGACATTTTCGCCGTCTTTCTGATGCTCCAGGCGGTCCAGACGCGCCAGTGTTTTATCTGCAGCATTTGCTGGCAGCGGCTTGTGATGCGGATTTGTTTTCAAGTCTTCGATGATCTGAATAGCCGCAGCACGTCCAAACACAACGATATCCAATAGCGAATTGGTGCCCAGGCGGTTGGCGCCATGCACCGATACACAAGCACACTCTCCCACGGCATAAAAACCGGATACAATCTCTTCGGGACCCGTTTTATACGGCGCCACCACTTGACCGAGATAATTGGTTGGAATACCCCCCATCATGTAATGCGCGGTTGGCACCACCGGAATAGGTTCATTGATCGGGTCTACATGGGCAAACTTGATGGCCAGCTCGCGGATACCCGGTAAGCGTGTTTTGATAATTTCAGCGCCCAGATGATCCAGTTTCAGTAACAAATGATCCCCTTCCTCACCACAACCCCGTCCGGCTTTCATTTCCATGGTCAATGCACGTGAAACCACGTCACGGCTAGCCAGATCCTTGGCATTGGGCGCATACCGCTCCATGAATCGCTCGCCGTCCTTGTTCAGCAAATAACCACCCTCACCGCGGACGGCTTCACTGATCAATACGCCCACACCATAAACACCGGTCGGATGAAATTGCCAGAATTCCATGTCTTCCAATGGGATGCCAGCTCGTGCGGCAATGCCCAGACCATCTCCGGTGTTGATTAAAGCATTGGTGCTGGCCTGAAAAATCCGCCCGCCGCCACCGGTCGCAAACAAGGTGGCTCTGGCCTGCAAGATCAAGACTTCACCCGTTTCCATTTCCATTGCGGTAACGCCCAAGACATCCCCTTGTTCATCGCGGATGAGATCCAGCGCCATCCATTCAATGAAAAACTGGGTATTGGCGCTAACATTGCGTTGATACAGCGTATGTAATAGCGCATGGCCGGTACGGTCAGCGGCTGCACAGGAACGCGTCGCCTGCGCGCCGCCAAAATTCTGTGATTGCCCGCCAAACGGACGTTGATAAATTTTGCCATTTTCCAGGCGGTCAAACGGCATGCCAAAATGCTCCAGTTCGTATACCACTTCGTTAGCTTGCCGGCACATAAACTCAATGGCGTCCTGATCACCCAGGTAATCAGAACCTTTCACGGTATCATACATATGCCAATGCCAATTATCTTCGGTCACATTGCCCAGCGAGGCAGCAATCCCCCCTTGCGCCGAGACGGTGTGCGAACGTGTGGGAAAAACCTTGGACAACACGGCCACTTTCAACCCTGCTTCGGATAACTGCAACGCGGCGCGCATTCCAGCGCCACCGGCGCCCACTATGACCACATCAAATTTTCTTTGGGTTATTGCCACATCAACTCCACAATATTTCAGCAGTCCATACCAGATAAAACAGTAAGGCGGTAATCACCATAATTTGCACGGTCAGGCGAATGGCCGTGGGGTGAACATAATCCATCAGAATATTACGCATCCCGATCCAGGCATGCCAGAAAACACAGATGAAAAATACGAAAGTCGCGATGCGCATCCACTGGTGGCTGAATAGGCTCTTCCATGCCGCGTAATCCTGCGGTGCGGCAACGAACAAAACGCCCGCCAGTAATATGAGATAAATTGCCATCAGAACGGCTGACACCCGCTGCACCAGCCAATCCTTCAAACCGTAATGCGCGCCGGTTACCGCAAGTTTGTGTTGCTTTACCATAGCATCAGCCCAGCCAATGTAGTCAAAATGAGCCCGGCAGCGAATACCAGCTTACTGCTTGCACGCGCCTGCGGCAGCGCAACGCCGATATGCAGATCCAGAAAAAGATGGCGTATGCCCGCGCACAGATGATGGAAAAAAAACCATAGTGGCGACAACAGCATCAGCTTAACCATAGGACTACGCAAATAGTCCTGTAACGCTTCAAAGCTTTGTTGCGATCCCAGCATCATTTGCAAGCCACACAGCATCAATGGAATACCGGGAAAAAAAAGCAGAACACCGCTGATCCGGTGCAGAATTGAAACCACAGCCGGCAAAGGCTGCCTGATCTTGAAGAGATTCAGATGCTTGGGGCGTTTATTGTGTAATTTCGCTTCCATGCGGGGGATTCTAAAGTAGATAACAGTATCGCTAAAATTCGGCTGGTACGCCAAAAAATTGTAACCAAGTTTAGTCCGTTATGCCGCATGATACAAGCCATAACTCGATCCAATGCATAAAGCCCAGCCGCATGCGACCGGGCCTCTAACCGGAAAAAATTATTGATATTCTTGATTACTGAGTTCGACGGCTATCAAGACTGTATCCTCCCGCACCATGAACAGCTAAGAGCATAAGACCGCCAGTAATCGCAATATTCTTCATGAACATGATCATCTGCATTTGATCGGAAAGATTGCTGTGAAAAATCACCGCAGCCACTAAAGTAAACGCAGCCAATACCATTGACACCAGCTTGGTTTGCCATCCCGCAACGATCGCCAAACCACCGCCTACCTCAAACAGTATCACCAGCGGCAATAGCATGCCCGGCAAGCCCATCGCCTCCATATAACCCTGTGTACCTTCGTACCCGCTGATTTTGAAAAAACCGGAAAGCAAAAAGATCTGCCCCAAGAATATCCGCGCTACGAGTTGACTGATTTTTTCCATTTGAATCTCCTTAAGAATTTTTATTTATCGCGCTTGATCCATGCACGATCACGCACAAAATTGCTGGACTGAAAATCTTTCAGCGCCTGATCAATCTGCTCCCTCGTATTCATCACAAACGGGCCATACTGAACAATCGGCTCATGAACCGGTTTGCCGCTGATGACAATAAAACGCGCCCCCTCTCTTCCTGCAGCAAAGTCAAGCGAATCGCCATCAGCACCCAACGTAGCCAGAGAATGCAGGGATACATTCCGTCCATTCAATTGCCCAGTACCCTCGAACACATACAAGAAGCTATTGTTTTCGACCGGCAAGCGATGATGAAAATGCTTGCCGGGTTGCACTTGCACATCAAAATAAGACACATCGGTAATGTTATCCACAATCGGCGCGCTCGCGCCGTCGAAGCGGCCGATTAATATTTTCACCGTATAGTCCGGCGTTTTCACGACAGGAAAGGCTTCTGCGGAATATTCCTGATACTCAGGATGATCCAGCTTATTCGCCGCTGGTAGATTAATCCACAGCTGAAATCCCCGTAACAAGCCATTTTCCTGTTTTGGCATTTCAGAATGGATAACGCCACTGGCGGCTTTCATCCACTGCGCGGAGCCGGGACCCAGATCGCCGTTATTACCCATGCTATCTTGATGCGCCATATGACCATCGATGATATACGTGAATGTACTGAACCCGCGATGCGGATGGGACGGGAAACCGGCAATATAATCCTCCGGGTTATCGCTGCTGATATGATCCAATAACAGGAATGGATCATAATTGCGCAATGCCGGCGTGCCGATCGTGCGGTACACGGTAACGCCGGCCCCTTCCGGTACTGCCACTGCTGGAACTAATCGTGTCGCGCTAACGGGTGTATTCATCATTTTCTCCTTTTCCGGTAAAAAATCGCTATGACGTATTTGCTGGGAGTATTATCATCGTTGCGATAATAAGAATAAATAGCCATCATAAGAAATGACTGTTCTGATATCAGCAACTATAAGGCAATCCAATGGATCGATTTGAAAATATGAATGCATTTGTGCGCGTCGTTGAGGCTGGCAGCATCAGCGCGGCCGCGGATCGCATGGGCGTGGCAAAATCGGCGGTTAGCCGGCGTTTGAAGGAGCTGGAGGAACATCTCGGTGTCGAGTTATTTCATCGCACTACCCGGCAAATGAATTTGACCGATAGCGGACGTGCTTTTTATCAGCAGTCTGTGCGTATCCTTGCCGACACCCTCGAAGCCGAGCACGCCACATCGCAGTTTCATGGCGCATTAAAAGGCAACTTGAAGGTGGCTGTACCGCTGAGTTTTGGTCTGATGCATCTGGGGCCTGCGATCAATGCGTTTTTACAAACGCATCCCGACATTGAATTCGACCTGGATTTTAATGATCGTCAAGTGGATATTCTTGCAGAGGGCTTTGATCTGGCCATTCGTATCGCCAGCTTGCCGGATTCAAGCCTGATCGCACGCCGTCTTGCCCCCATTCAAGCCGTGATGTGCGCAAGCCCGTCTTACCTCGAACGCAATGGCACACTCCAATCGCCGCAGGAGTTAGTCAAGCACCGGTGTTTGGTCTACAACCTGATCAGCAATTTTGAAAACTGGAATTTGTACGATACCGCAGGACAATTAATCAAAACCAAGATCACACCCTACCTGAAAGCCAGCAATGGCGAATTCCTTCGCGATGCCGCTGTCGACGGCTTGGGCATCGTGTTGATGCCGGCATTTATCGTTTACAAGGAAATTGAAAGCGGCGCATTGGTACCGCTATTGACTGAATACCAATTTTCACAACTCGCCGCCTATGCCATTTACCCGCAAACACGCCACCTCTCGCAGCGCGTCAGAGCATTCGTCGATTTTCT
>ERZ1292625.563-Hain-H41-01um-R1-563-length-54462-cov-56_pt2 | contig 15386 bp, 20 predicted proteins | sample MGYA00564400_ERZ1292625 | MGnify/ENA primary metagenome ERZ1292625 (study PRJEB36523, sample SAMEA6512639) | groundwater metagenome | collected 2019-01-08 | study: AquaDiva: Metagenomics assemblies of 32 groundwater samples | reverse complement strand
CCGCACCTGATCCCGCACCTGAGCTCCCACCTGAGCTCCCACCTGATCCCATACCTGATCCCGCACCTGAGTCAACCAACTGGCAGCGTAACATCCTGCCAATGGTGACTTAAGCCAAATGATCTTTTTTGGCGGTGTCAATCCTGCACACTGGTACGCCAACCGACACGCTGCCTCGGCGGCTTCACGATTCGTAGAACCCGTGCGGAGTCCAATTGCGATCCAACGATCTCGAAAAACCGTCATCAGTTTTTGCTGCGCCTTTGTCAAATGTCCAATCTTCTTGGTATTCATCGTTTAATCCTCCACTTGACGGAACCCTTCGGGCGTCTCTTCGCGCTGCCGACGAATTTCCCACGTCCCCGGCGTCAAGATCACCGTGATGTGTTCCTGATGGTCGATGTGGGCAGTGGAACGAGCTATGACGAACAGTACATTCTCGAATCGTACCAGCTTGGATCGAAAAGAGTGACGAAGGACGTGAGTGTGCCCTGTCGCTGTCCCGCGGGCAATCATATCGTCGGCGAGGACAACGTATTTCTTCGGGGCTTTATCTCGGCGGATAAACAGCAGATCTCCCTGGCGGACAGTCTTGGTCATTTGGATTCTCCTGGTATGGTGTTCAACCCATCGTCGAGTTTCTTCTTGCTGCACTCTTCGCAGTACTCGCCGATGATGAAGATTTTCTGACAGCACACGCAGCGGCGGGCATTAAGGATGACAGTGGTGTCGGCAGTCGCAGGAATGCGTGCCTTCAGCTCCTCGATCTCCTTCTTCATCGCGTAGTAGGTATCTTGAAGATCGCGGCAAGCCTGGGCAACTTTTTGATAGCGGTTTTCTGCAATCCGTTTGTCGTTCCGACCGACAGCGATCATATTCTTGAGCTTCTTGAACGCTTTGCGCTGCTGGATAGCCTTTCGGCTGTAGTAGTCGGCATTGATGCCGATCATGTTCGCCACGTGTTCGATGTCGCAAGTTGCGTCATCGAGTAACTGTTTGATGTCGTTGTAAGACTTGACTGCTGGGATCACGTTGCACCTCTCTTCTGAACTCGTGACCGGCAACGAGGTCCAATCGTCGCCGGAAGCGAGGCTAGAAGATCATGTACGGGCCGCTCGCCTTGCCGCGCTTGGCGAGCAGATCAATAAGGTTGACCTTCTCGCCCTTCACGATGCAGCACGCGCCGCCGGACAACAGGAACTCCTGGCCGGCTCCCATGAAGCTGATCGCCGAGCCGTCGGTGACCAGGAAGCTGCCGGTAATGTCCTTCTGCGCGTTCAACTCGTTGAGCAACCGGAACAGATCTTCCCGGTCCACGAGCACACCCACGTTGCGACCGTGCTGCGGCTCCCAGGCGCTCACTTGTGCTTCTTCTTCCCGCTGCCGGGCGCGGCCTTGACCTCGCCGGTCTTGCCCTTCTGGTGGCTCATGTTGATGTCGCGCTTGGCCTGCACGTTCTCGACGTGCTTGGCGGCCTTGCCGGACGCGATCTCGGCTGCGGTCTTGCCGGGGCCGCCCAGGCCCTGGACGGCGCGCTTGTTGACGGGGACGGGATTGCGCTGGATGTGGCTGCGACGACGGACCTCCATCATGGCTTCGACCTCGAAGCGCCAGTTGACGGCGTCTTCGACATCGAAGTCCCAGGTCAGGAAGGGAATCTTGCTCTCGTTGAGCAGGAACTTGCGATCACGGAGAGCCTGCTCGATGATCTTGAGCGCATCGTTCATCCGTTCGGCGACCGTGAAGATCATGCCGACAGGCTCAACGTGTCCGCCCTCGACCACCATGCGCTCAAGGAGCGCCGCGGTCAGGAAGTCCAGCCCACGGAGCAGCCGGGTGACCGTGTAGAACGGATCATCGTACTTCATCATCGGAACCTGCACCACGTTGCTTTCGGACATGGCCTTTCTCCTCGTGCCATCGAAGTGGTTGGTTACACTTCGGGCAATTTGCCGGGACTTCGATCAACAACAGACCAAGGGCTCCCCAGCCGCAACCCCTGTCGTATCTTCCCCCGCAGAATGCATCAACCCGGACAACAGCGAAATCGCCTTCACGGGCCTCCGGGAAGATTTCGAAGATCACATCAGAACTGCGTTCGCAGCAACTCGATGACGAGCTGCTCCCAGTCCACCCGGTTGAGCGACAGGACGAGCAGGTGCTCGTTCCAGTTCGCATCGGCGAGGATCGCGCCATCGTTGGGGAACTTCTCGTGAAGGTTGCGTGCGGCCCAGGACACGGTGTCAGCGACCTCGCAACCCTTCTGGAAAGGCGTGATGGCCTTCTGCCTGATGATGGTGATCTCGCGGGCAGCGGCGCGCACCGGCTCGATCTCCGCGGGCAAGTCGAGCAGATACCTGCCCATGATGCAAGTTTCGTCGTTATTCCAAGTAATTTCGACGTTTTCCACGATTGACTCCTTCCATGATCCCAAGTGGACCACACCGGGAAGCCGACCAGCATGGCTGGCCGGCTCAGTCGGTGGGATCTACTCGAACTGGAAGACGGGCTGGTAGGCGACGACGCCGTTTTGAGCTTCGACGAGGCTGAAGTTGCCGGGTCGCCAGCCGCCATCGAAGGCTTCGGCGGTGGCCTTCTGCATGATCTGCTGGTAGCGTCCGCCGATGATCTCGCTGGCGACCGACTGGAGGTCATCCTCGACCCACGGGGACGACCAGGGGCAGGTGTGGGCGACGCGGGTGATGGCGTTGCTGACGCCACGCAGGGTCGGGCTGGGGTCGTGCCAGTATGCGACCTTCAGCCGCCGGATCATCTCTTCATCCTTGACCCCGACGACCTTCTCGACGATGCGCCGGTGGACCAGGGCCGCGAAGACGGGCTCGACATCGATGCCGTGCAACGACTCGTCGAGCACGCTGCGGATCTTCGACTCGCGCCACTTCTCCATGAAGGGCTTGATGGACCCGATCGCTTGGTCCACGCCCTGCATGATCCGCCGCTCGACCTCGCCGATGCCGGCGTAGCTGCGCTGGTCGTGCTTCATGTTGAGCACGTCGATCCAGCCCGTCGTGACGTTGAGGTTGATGCACTTGACCTGGATGATGAAGGCCCGAACCTTCACGCTGCCCTTACCGACATCGTTGGTCTTGATCTCGATGCCGCAGTACAGGTAGTCACCCACGGCGATGTCGTCCTGGGGCAGCTCGGTGTCCATCCAAACAGCCCGCAGCCGGGCACTGCGACCATCGTAGGTCACCTCGCCCTTGGCATCGCTCGGGACGAGATCCTTGACGATCCGGGCGGCCCGATTCGTGTCGATCTCCTGATACTGCGGGCCGGTGAAGGCGAAGATGCTGCCGCCGTTGCGGTGGCGCAGGTTGACGATCTTCTCGCCCATGTTCTCGACGATGTTGAAGTTCTTCCACTCTTCGAGGTTGTAGTTGCGGACCTTGGGGGTGCAGCCCTTCAGGTACTCTCCGGCGCTCGGCATCCCCAGCAGCATGGAGATACCGGGGATGGCTTCGGCCTCAATGCGGCCGTTCACGGGCGATCCGGGCCACCAGACCGAGCCATCGCTGTTGAAATCGAGCTGCTCGATGCGAACCTTCTCGTCCACGCGATGCTCGGCGCTGATCGTCTCATCGAGCTGTTCGGCGACGTTGCTGAACCACGGCATCTCTTCATGCTTGACCCGCTTGGCGAGGTAGTTCTTGCGGCCGGAGTCGGCGACGAGCGTGCCAGCTCCAAACAGGAACTTGTGATCGTTGTCATCGAAGCCCGCGGCACGAGCGATCTTGTCGTTCCACTCCTTCCGCTTGACGGCCGTGGTGGACTTCACCTGCCCGAAGTTACGGGCCTGGGCGCGTTCTGCCGTCTCCAGCGGCGGCAGGATGGGGCCGCGGCTCGGCATGATCGGAGCCGTCCCGCGCTGGGGGGGAGGCACGGGGCTGCCACCCTTCTTCGCCGGTCCGATCGGGGGCGGCGCGGGCCGCTGATCGTCGAGCCAGCCAGCCGGGCGAGCCGGTGGCGGTGGGGGCGAAGGCAAACGCTCGCCCCCGCCTGTGCTGTTCCCGGTGACCGGCTCATCGCTGAGCCATCCCTTTTCACGAGCCATGTCCATGACTCCCTCCTGTTGACGGCAGATCGACTGCCGGTTGCTGTGTTGAATTGCTCGATCTCAGAAAAGGCCACCTCCCTTGTTACCGGGAGTCAATCAGGTCGCTGGGATACCTGTGAGGTGGCCTTTTCTGCGATCCAACACCATGCACCACGCGCACCAAGGATGACCAAGCAACTTAACCCCCCTGGCTTGGTAGCCAGGGAGGTCGTTGGTTGTGCGTGGTAGCTACTGGATCGTGAGGGTGAAGTTCCACCCCTTGTAGTTCTTCAGGTAGGACTCGCCGGGGCTGCCCTTGTAGTTGGTCGGCACGCTCCAGAACGCGTTGCCACTCACCTGGGACTCGACCTTCCACATTCCCTGGACGTCGCGGGCCGCGGCCGTCAGGCTCTTGTAGGTCACGACTTCGCCGCTGTTGACCCAGTTCTCGCCGATCTCGGGCCACTGCACGATGTACTTCAACCCGTTGGGGTTGGGCGACGGGTTGGAGCCGCTGGACGACGCGGGCGGGCTGGGCACTCGCCGGCTGTTGTGGTCGGTCATGATCCGCGACTCCATGTTGCCGATCTTCCCCGACACCAGAAACGGCGCGTTGACAATCTGGATGTTGCCGTCCACCAGCCGGATCGCGATCCCCTCGACCGGGATGCGGCTGGCGTAGGGCTTCAGCGCCTTGATGATGACGCTGAAGCTGATCGCCTGCTCGGCGGCGTCGAGGATGACGCGGGCGGCCTTCTTGGCCCGCAGCAGCCGGACCATCGTCGCTTCGTCGTCTCCCTCGTACTCCATGCGGGCGTCGCACGCCGCGACGTACGCGGCGCGGGCTTCCCGGTGGGCGAGCAGCCGGGCGTCGTCCAGCTCCCACTCGGCGCGAGCCGCGGCGTCGAGGTTGCGCTCCATGGCCGCGGCGTGGTCGATGGCCGGGGGCTCGACGGCCTGGGCCACGACGAGCGCCTGCTCGGCCGCGATGACCGCTCGGGCGTTGTCTTCCGCTTCTGCCTTCAAGTTGCTCATGGCGAGTTCGGACGTCGAGATCGCATGGATGAGCGCGGTCTCGGCGGCGGTCTGGGCGTGCTCAACGCGCTCCTGGACGCGGATCGTCTCGCCACTGGACTGCGGGGCGGGGCTGGTCGCCGCGACGACGGCTGCGGCGCTGTTGTCGATCGAACGGGAAGCGAGCTGCTCGGCCAACGTCTTTTTTGCCATGACTGACTCCCTGGGGCCTTTGCCCGTCGAGGTACTTATCGGGGAGTACCGTGGTGTACGCGGTATTCCCGCATTCCCCATAGTAGTGGGGCGACCACGGTTTGTCAACGGTTAGCATAGGTAGTATCCATGCGGGATTCCCGCCGGTAATACGGTTGGCATGGTATTAGCATGGTAACCACCCACGGTGCGCGCTCCATGCACCATCATGGTGCGTGAAGTTGGTCCGTGCGCGCACCGTGTTGATGCGCGCACCCTCATGGTGCGTGCAGGACGCACCATGCACCATGCACCAAGGCCGGGCACGGTTGCCGCGGTAACCGCGGTCACCGTGTGATCTGACGGTGCGCGCATCGACCAACCAGTTTGGCGCACCATGGACCACGGTCAGCACGGGCAAAAGATTGCACCAAGGCGCACCAACGCGCACCAAGGATGGAGCGGATCACCGGGAACGGCACAGGGCGGGCGGTGGGTTGACAAGGAGCCCCCTTCGGCTCCAAATCCCTACGGCAGCAGCGCGGGGATGATCGGTGGACAGTCGAAGGCCGTGTGCGGGGCTGTCGTGCCGCAGGCCCCGAAGGGTCGCCGCAGCCGTGCATCGGATCTCTTGGGGGCTCGCAGGAATCCGCCGCCGTCAGAATACCCCTCGACGCTGACAGTAGCGGATTGCCTGCGGGCTGTCTACCTGTTGGATGGCTTCAACTTGCTCTTGGGGATCTCGAAGTTGCACGCTACGATCTCGACCTTCGGCTGACTGCCGTTCCCCAGCACGTTCGTCGTCCCCATGATCCGGTAGACCTTGAAGCCTGCCTTCTGGGCCACCTTGATGCTGTTCGGGTTGGCGTCAAACGAGATCATCACCTTGCCCTGCATGGTACGGGCAACGTCCACGACCCGCTTGAACGACAGCTCGCCGTGCTCGTAGTGGCGCTTGCTGTACTCCTTCGCCTTCGCATCCTCGGTGTACGGCGGATCAAGGTAGTGCAGCGTTCGTGGTCCGTCGTGCTGCCGCATCGCCTTCTCGAAGTCGCCGTGCATCAGCTTGGCGTTCTTGAGCCGCTTCTCGTAGACCGGGATGTCCCGGACCGTCCGCTCGCCGACCAGTTCACCGATCTTGGCAATGTGCTCAATCGCCTTGTTGTCGCCGTGGAAGCTCATCTTGTTGAGCATCAGCTTGCAGCACGCCGAGCTGCACCGACCCAGACGGGCGAAGTTCTCCCGGCTGCGGACCGTCGGCTTGCAACTGGCCAGCTCACCGCGCTGCACGCTGCGGTAGAAGTCCATCAACCACTTCGACGCGTCGTTGAGTACCTCGGTCTTGGACTTTGGCTTGTTCCAAAAAATGCTCGCGCCACCGGCGAACGGCTCGACGTAGGTGTCGTGATCTGGCAGAATCCGCACGACCCGCTTGGCCAGCCTGGACTTGCCGCCGGGCCATTTCACCAGTGGTCCAAGCATTACTTCTTCCCCTTCTTGCCGATCAGCGCTATCACTTTGGCAATGATCGCTTTGCGGCCGTTCTCGTCGGTCATCAGATCAATGAACGTGGACGGCGGCAAGCGCGCGAAGTCCAATGCCAATTGAATGTCCACGTCGGATCTCGACATGAACCATTCCTCGAACTCGTTCATCTTGTCATCGTAGACTTTACGCTCCCGCGGTGACAGAGATCTGACCTGTTCGGCCAGCTTCGCCTTTTTGTCGGCCTGGGCCTGCAACTCGGCCGAGCTGGCATACGTCGGTTGGATCTGTACCGGCGGCTGCGTTGGTGGCGGGACAGGCTTCACCTCGCCCTTCTTGCGGACGAACACGCCCGTCGTCTCGGACTTCGCCTGCGATGCAGTCGGCAGGTTCGCCTTGTTCTCGGCGCGGGTTGCCGCACGCTTCTCCTGCGTCTCCTGCTTGCGTGCTTCCCTGGCCTGGGCCTGCTTCGTCGGTCGGCCGGCTTTGCCTCTGGGCCGCATCGTCGTCTCGACCGTCTGGCCTTCACGCACCTGATCGACGTTGGAGTCATCACGCGGGCCAACGCTCTCGCCGTAGACCTCGACTGATTCCTGCTTGCCGTGGCTCGTGTCCATCCGGTAGCAGAGCTTCCGGGCTACCACGTTCGCAAGCTGGTCGATCTCACGACCTTTCGGGGTCCAAATGAACGTCTGTCGTGCCGAAGGCTGCAACTCGTCAGCGGCGAAACCCGAGACCGCCAAGCGACCCACCCTCCTTCGCGATCAGCCGGACGTTCCAGCCCTGCATCAGCGCGGTCCTGTTGGCAGCGTAAATCACTTCGCCTTCAAGATAGAACTTGTCGGACTTGATCCCCAGGAACTCGTTGCCGTTCTGGTTGTAGGTACCCTTCTTCTTCTCGTCGGCAGTGATCGTGGCGAGATTGGTCATGCCGAGTTTCATCGTTTTGTAGATCCGCATGGCCGCGTCGCTGGGGCTGTTCGCCATGCCCATGACCGTGTGGCTCTTGCGAATCTCGAACTTGAACGACGACACCGGCGACGTGGATCGCGGCCCGATGGCTCGCGAAGCACCCGGCCCGGTTCCTGGCCCGAGCTTCGCCCCGCCGGACAGGATCAACTCGATCTCGTAATTGTCCTTGCCGCGCTTGACGCCGACCACACTGCCCGGAATGTACTCTTTGGTGATGACGTTCAGGATGCAATCGTTGATCATCGCGGTGACCTTTTGGATCGCCTGCGAATCTTTCAACCGGGCAGCCGCTGCGGAATCTGTCTCAGCCTTCTCCTGATCGGCCGCCATCTTCTTGAGGTCAGATGCCTTCAGGCCGTATTGCTTCATGAATTTAGCAAGCACGTCCGGGTCGATCTCGGAGAAAGCGAACGTCCGATTACCCAGCCGGCTGCCCAGCCAAGCCAGACCACCCAGCACGCCCAGCCCGATCGCCGCGGCGATGCCATGTTGCAAGTGCTCGTTCACGGCTTCCTCCTACCAGCGTTCGGGATCGGGCTTGCGTGCGACCAGCGCAAGCGCGGCGTTGTGCGACAGGTTGTACGGCCGCTTGCCGGGCGGCATCAGCGTGTAGCTGCCATCCCGTTCGGGAATCAGGTAGCCGGCACGCCGGAGCTGCTTCACGTTGGTCGGTTCATCGGAGTAGCCGTCCAGCCGACCGGACTTGCGTTGGTCGCGAGGCTTGCTGCTCGGAAACAGGAAGAGCCCGACAACCACCAGCAAAGTGGTTCCACCGACGATCAGGTAAGTCGGAGTGGTGTACTTGGCCCACCACTTATCCTTTTCGACCGGAGGCTCCAACGTAGGGTCCAATGCCGGATCGGAAGCAGGATCAGAAGTAGATGGCTTAGAAGTAGATGGCTTGCTACCACCGCCACCACTTTTTGCAGGTTTCTTGCCTGACAGTACGGCCTTGATGGCCGTCCAAGTCTCGTTGCCGATCTTGCCGTCAGACTTGATGCCGTTCGCCTGTTGCCATTTCGTCAAGATCTCCGTGAACTTTTCCTTGTTCTCGTAGAACTTGAACATCTTTGCGCCATCGGAAACTTCCGGGCGAGTCGTTCCCGTAGCGATCGCCACCACAACCCTGGAAGGATGGGCAAACAGCTTCTCACGCCACCCAACGCTGTCCATTGCCTTCTCGTTGAAGGCCAGAACGTCCGGCTTATGCCAAGGCTGATCGCCGTACTTCACCTCAGCACTGAAATCTCCGATGACCGTGAATGCCCGCATCTGATCCTCCTGGTGAAACGTGAGATCACGATTCCTGTTAATTTTAGCGGTTCTTGCGACGCCGGTACAGCACCACACCGCCGATCGCAGCCAGCACCGCAACACCAATGCCACCACCGATCAAGACGTTCACACGCTTGTACCAGGGACCGGCAGCATTTTCGGCTTTGCTTCGAACTTGCTCCTCGGCTGTGATCTTGTCCGTCAATTCCTGCGGTGGCTTGCCGGGAATGACTTCGGCCGGCGCATCGGGCGGACGCAACGAAGGAGGCGTCATCGGCATTTCAGGAGCCGGCGGATTCGGCAACGTCAGTGGAGGAGTGGTATAAATCGGCAGCGTGCTGTCAGCCGGCGGTTGATTGTGAACAGCCGGCAGCTTCTGCGGAGGTGCAGTCGTTCCAGGACCGTCTTTGCGTAAGCCAGACCACTTGATGATGGCCTTTTCGTCCGGCAGACCGGACACCAGCAGCAGCTTGCGCCACGTCGCGGCACCGAGCTTGCCATCTTTGGTGATGCCATTGTCACGCTGGAAGACCATGACAGCCTGCCAGAAGGCATCCTTGTCGGTCTGCTCGTCAGTGTGAGTAGACTGATTGATCCGGGTAGTGAATGCGACGAGCTTCTTCGTCTTGCGCTCTACACGGGCCTTCCCGCCCCAGCCGATCGAGGTCGCGGCCTGGATGTTGAAGTCACGGATAGCCCGATGCGCGGCACTGATCCCGCCGAATCCTTCGATGTTGACGTACTCGATCATTTGTCTACTCCACTGCCTTGATCATGATGTTGAGATCTTTGAGTGCCTGACCGATCTTGGCCTTGGCGCATGGCTTCTCCCGCTCGATCTTCAAAGCCTCCCTGTACAGCTCGGTGGCTTCGTCCTTCACGACGTGAAGGGCAGCCAGAATATGATGATCGGATGCTGCCAACCGCTTCGCCTGCTGCAACAGCTCCCGTGGGCCGACGTTCGTCAAGTGGTGATCAATGAACCGCGCCAGCTTGGCCTCGTTGGCCGGCGAGTCGTTGAACTCACCGTAGCCCTGAAGCGCCTTCTTGCTGCGGGACTTGCGAACCTTCTTCGGCGCGGCAAGCGAGTAGCGCGCCGCGTAGCCGTAGGGCAGTTCTGCGCCGTCGCCGCAGCGGATGTTCTTGTGCTGCTTGCGTGCAAGTGTGCCGCAGGGCACGCTGGTCGGCTCTCTGGTGGCCGCTGCGTCGATGAACTTCTCCTGGGTGCCCTTGCCATCGGAGTAGCTGCCCCAGGGGCGATCCGTGCCGAATCGATCCTTGGCTTGCGACCGGCGCAGTTCGAGCTGCTCCGGGCGGACGAACTTGCCCTGCCCGTCGTGGTACGGGTTGAAGCCGAACTCGTCGATCTCGGCCAATCCGCGGGCTGCCAGCTTGGTACGGACGAGCGGCATCCACGCCGGAGCGGTCTTGAAGGCTACGAGGCTGACAGCAGCACCACCCACAACCAGCCAGCCGTACCAGGGAACTTCAAACAAAGCCTTCTTGAGTCCTTCGGCAACGCCAGCTCCGGCTTTGCCAATGACTTGTCCAACGTAATCAGTCGTCCATGAAGTTACGATTTGCACTACTTCACTGACATCTTTCGGTGCATCCTTCAGTCCGGTGAGAATGCTGCTGGGTGTATAGATTGGCTTGTCCATCCTTTCGACGATCATGTTGGCAGCGCCAACATTCAAACTGATTCGTTGAGTCCATTTCCAAATATTCTCAGCATTATCGGAAGATACCTTATTGACGCCTGCTGCCTTGTCTTTGACGAGCGGAGAAACGATCCCTTCGAGGAGTTCCCGGTAATACTTGGTTTCTTTTCGAACTGCTTCGAGAAGGTTCGGATAGTTTCCAGTATACCAACCGATGCTCTTGAAGAATATGAAAGAGGCTGCAAAATGGGGTATAAGCATTGCCCATTCCAGTGGCGGAATCATGCGGGGAGCTACCATTGCCTCCACGTCTTTACCAGTTTTGATGTACGTCTTGACGACGTGCAACATATTGTCGATGCTTTCGCCCTTTCGCTTCGTTTCGCTCTTCGCAGTCATCCAATAACGGGTTGCTGCGCCGACAAACGGGCTTTCTTCGTCGCCGTCAAATCCTTCGATGGTTGCGGTAAACATCAGTCCAAATCCTCCCAGGAGTCAACTCCCGGCTCGGCATCGAAGTCGATCTCGGGAAGGTTCGTCGGCATCATCGGCTTGACTCTTTCCATGATCGTCGATGCCAACCCGGTTGCTGCCACGACTGCCAGCGCATCTTGCCACCCAGAATGCCAAACCGGCAGAGAACCTGCAAGGGCACCCCAGAAGCAAAGGCACGTCCAGCAGGACAGAGGCTTGCCCCGCGTCCAAGTCTGCTCCAGCCAGTACAGCACGATCCGGTAGAACGGCAGCGACACGACGATCTGCCCGAATCCGATGCCGAACAGCGCAAGAACGACGATCTGAACGAGCAGCATGGCAGACCCTACTTGGCGAGCTTGACCTTTTTGGCGATCAGCTCGGCCAGCTTGTTATATCCAACAGCGGTCATGTGCAGACCGTCGGCAGAGTAGGCCGTGTTGAGGTTCAACTTGTCCCCGACGCCGAGGGCCGAGGTGTCCACGACCGCATCCACCAGCTTCTTGCCTTCACCACCGATCCACTCGTTGACCAGCTTGGTTCCAGTAACGTTGAACGTCCCGTAAGCACCCCAGGGGGTGAGCTTGACGGCAATGACCTGCACCCCAGCCTGCTTGAAGGCGTCATAGATCCGTTCCAGACCGGAGGTGACCGTGCGACCCTTCGCCGAGTTGCCGGAAACGTCTTGAGGCTCCGTGGTGGGCAGATCATTGACGCCGGCGAGCACCACGACGGTATCGGGCTGCCACGCCAGCACGGTCTTGACCTGACTCAGCAGGAACTTGGTTCCCTTGCTGGTGTAGCCGAACGCCTTCGTTTCGACGCCGGTGAGTCGTGCCAGCTCCTTGGCGTAGATCCCGGCTGCCGTCAGCGAGTCACCGAAGCAGGCAATCCGCTTGGCCCGGACGTCGCCGGTGTTGGCCAGTATGATCTTGGTGATCAGCCCGATGCCACCGATGATGGCCAGACCGGAGAGGATGCGACGCGGGGTCAGCTTGAGCATCACGATCTCCTATCGCTTGCAGACGCAGTTGCGGTTGTTCCGGTAGATGTCGTACAGAAACCGGATCAGATTGAGTCCCAGCGTGGCCCCGAAGACGCCGATCAGAATCTTCTGGTTGCGATCTACGTCCACTTCACCCTCCACAACCGCAGTCGCCGGTGTAAGTGTTGACGGCCCAGCCCTTGCTCGTCCGCCAGACCTTGTACCAGCGCTTCAGCGAGTCATTCCGGTAGACGTGCGTGCCGTCAGCGTCCTGTTTGACGTAGACAGACCCTTGCGGCAGCCGTGGATTGCCGGGGTAAACGTTCTGACTGACGAACTTCGCGGCCATCATGTACCTCTATGATGATCAAAACAAGTTATTCAAGTTCGTCACAACGTATCTCGCAGCGTTGGATGCTCCAGTCGTCGAAGTATAAAAGATTTCTTCTCCAGGAAGAAGCAGTTCTTCATGTTTTCCATTGCGAAGATCCATGATGGCATACGCTTTTGCCGCGTTGGAAGCCGGAGCCGTTTCATGAGCAAAGTACAGTGCTTCTCCGGCAATTGCACTCGACCCGGTCACCGTGATCAACACCGGAGAAGTTCCATTGTTTCGATAGAGAAGTGTCCAACTCGAATCCATTGGAAAGTTGAGAAATCCAAAAATAATGGGTTTTGCCTTGTGCAACCTCGCAAGTTCAATGCGAAGCAATAAGTCATTGGAATCGGGAGCGTTCTGGGCTCCCACGGGTCGTCCGATCACTGGTCGTTGATTTGCCATCTTGATGTCCTCGCAGTTGAGCAGACTCGTCAGCAACAGCACGAGCCCGAACAGTTGAAAGCGTCGCATGATCAGGCCAACTTGTCGTAAGCGGCCTTGTAATGAGCCGCCGCAACACCAGTGGTGTCGCCGTTGTAAACGCGTCCGATCTTCATCCAGTCACGATTTTTGACCGCTTCGGACAAACCCTTGTTGGTCAAGAAGTTAAGTATTCCGACCTTCTGAGCTTCCGCACTGACCGAGAAGCTGGCTTCCATGTCCAACGGGTTGGCATAGCCCAGAAGCTTGTAGTTGAACCCCATGACCTGACCGACGCCCCAGGAAGCGGACATAACGGCTACCGTACGATTCAACGCCGAAGCGGCACGACTGATCGCATCCCATTCGGCAGGCTGGCCGCCTCGACGTTTCTTGCCTTCGGGTCGGGTCGGGGCGCTCATACCGGGCAAAAGAATCGTGATGCCGTCGGCCTGAGTCTCGGCACTGGTGGGCCATTTCCGGTCGGGCAGACGCTTGCCGTCGGATAGCTTCCATGCTGCGCTGTACCGCAGGAAGACGTGCGGCTCGAACCGCACGATTGGCTTGCCCGGTGCGCTGAATGGCGAGCCACTGGCTTCGACATTCATGATGGCTTTGACAACCTTGCGATCAAGGCCACGAGCACTGATCAATCGTTCAAACTCGCCTTCTGGTACGTCCACGACTGCACCTCCTTCGCTGCTGGCTGACGCCTTGCGGGTCAACAGTAGCAGAACGCCGACCGCCGCAACACTCCCGATGGCCCAAGGTGCCCACTTGGGCAGCCGCTTGAGCTGCACCTCGACGGTGGCCTTGGCGCGGGTGAACCAGCCGGTGGCCGACTGGCGCAGCTCGCGGATACCTTCGATGTTGGGATTGAGGCGAGATCGGTCCACTTGAAACCTCCCGGTGCCCCCGCCAGTGTAGCCGGAGGCACCGGGGGCTTCAAGCAGTCAGAAGATCACTTCTTCAGGCAACGCTGTCCGCTGTTCGCGCATCCACATCCGGCAGGATAGAAGATCTTCTTGTCGATGTGGTGAACCTTCTTCGTCTTGAGTTCGCCCTTCTTCGGCAAACACTTCGTCCAGCTCGTCGGAGTAGGTTCATCTATTCCATTGATCGACGGCTTGCGGAAGCTGAAGTACAGCCCCGCCCCGATCGCACCGACGATCGCCACGGCCACGCCGCCGATGATCATCAAGCCTTTCTTAGCGTCGATGGCCATGATCAGCGTCCCTTGAGCTGACGGCTCATGCAGCTCCGGTAGCCCGGACGACCCTTGCAGGACGCCGAGGCGTGCTTGAACTTGGCCTGCTGCGGCGTCAACCCGCCCAGACCACCGTTGCAGCCGCACGACGTGCCTTCCAGCCCGTCATCGTCCATCTCACCGAACAGACCCTTCTTCTTGGCGATCATCCCGGCTGCTGCCAGCACAGCCACACCGCCGGCACCGAGAGCCAGCTTGCCCCAATGCTGTTCGAAGAAGCCCGGCTCTTCCACCGGAGCCTGCTGCGTTTGGGTCTGCTGCGTCTGCATCAAGGCCCTCATGCGATCTTCAAGGCCCTTCCCCTTGGCCATCGAACGCTCTTCTTTGGTCGAAAGGCCCTTGCCTCTCGAAGCCTGCGAAGCGATCTGCGGAGCATCGGCCGCCATGAACACGCCGCCGGCACCATCGAGGATCACGTACTTCTTGACGCCTGCCATGGCGGGCAACTCGAACTCCAACCACTGAGCGTCCTTGATGCCCTTGGTGATCTGACCCTTGCCGCCGAGGATCGGGATCGGACCGGGAGTCACGATCCGAACATTGACGACACCAGCCTGCTGCGGATTCTCGGTGAGCTCGATCCCGAGCGAAGTCTGCTTGTGCAGCAGTCGAATGCTGAAGAATACCGTCTCGGCACGCTTCTGCATCGTCGAGGTCGGGACGTGCAGTGCCACCATCGATCGCAGTCCGGTAACCGATCCGCCGGCCTTGACCTTCTTCACACCGGACACGCCGACCTTGGACAATGCTACCAGACCGGAACCTGATGCTGAGATCACAGAACCGGCACCCGGTACACCAAGTGCAATGTCAGCACCGGTCATTGTGATGACTTGTCCCGTGATTGCTGCAACTTTTCCAGTCATTTCAGCAATACTACGAGCCGTGTCGCCAGTGGCTGCATCCACTACCGAATCGACAGCACCGGTGACATCACTCCAGCCTTCGCTAAAACTGTATCCGGAATCACCAAAATCACCGAACGCACGGGAGGCCATTGCCGCTGCCACGCCGGGATTGACGTGCCAGCTCGTCCGCACTACACCGGGGATATTGGACTGTGGAGCCTTCACAATCGAACTTGCCACCATCGAACGCGGAGGAGCCACGGTGTTGAACATTCGCGGAATGCCAGCGACTCGACGCAACGACTGCTGATCAGTCGTACCGGCGTTGAGATTCCGCAAAGTGTCACCCATGCCGGG
>ERZ1292625.1710-Hain-H41-01um-R1-1710-length-24075-cov-4_pt1 | contig 15400 bp, 10 predicted proteins | sample MGYA00564400_ERZ1292625 | MGnify/ENA primary metagenome ERZ1292625 (study PRJEB36523, sample SAMEA6512639) | groundwater metagenome | collected 2019-01-08 | study: AquaDiva: Metagenomics assemblies of 32 groundwater samples | reverse complement strand
GAGATGCAGCGGGAAATACGACCACATCAAGTACGGTTAATGTGACGGTGAGTAATTCAGACACCATCGCGCCAACCGTTTCCATAACTACTCCTTCAAACGGCGCGACAGTTTCTGGAGCCAGCGTCACAGTTTCGGCGACTGCCTCTGACAATGTGGGAGTATCTGGCGTCCAATTCAAACTGGACGGTGCAAATCTCGGTTCGGAAGACACTACTAGTCCTTATTCAATAACTTGGGACACTACCACTGCTTCAAACGGATCCCATTCCCTGACTGCCGTTGCCAGAGATGCAGCGGGAAATACGACCACATCAAGTACGGTTAATGTGACGGTGAGTAACGCTAGCAGCGCTACTCTTATTGGCCATTGGAAACTGGATGACGGACTTGGAACAGAAAAGATACCTAACGGCGATTTCGGTGGCGATATTACCGGCTGGCAGACCGACGGAGGCAGCTCCACTATCTCCTGGCAAAACCAATCTTCCGGAGACGGTAGCACCGGTTATATGCGTTTCAACATTGCCAGTAACGTAGATTACGACCGATTTGCCACAAACAATGGCGTTATCATAACTTCTGCTAACACGGCATATCAAGTTTCGTTCTGGTATAGAACATCCGGAATAACCGGAAACCTGCAAGCCTTTTCTGATGACGGTGATCTTGGCACTTTGGGCACCACGACTTCGTGGGCGAGCAGTGAAATAACGCCCTCAACTGCTTGGACATATTATTCAACTACCATAACCACCGATGCGGGAGATTATCCTATGTTCGGCATCTCAAAATTAGGCAGTATCGGTTCGGGCACTTTTGATATTGATGCTATTTCCGTAAAGACTACTTCATCATCAACAACGACTGCCGTCGATTCTTCTGGAAGCGGAAACAACGGTACCTTAAGCAACGGTCCTGCTTGGACTGCTGGCCAGATAGCCGGAGCTTTAAGCTTTGACGGAGCCAATGATTATGTGTACGTATCAAACAATGCGGTTTATGACGTTGATCCCGGAGAAAAAAGAACATTTGCCGCCTGGTTTAAAGCCGGCGCGCAAACAGCAACGAAATATATTCTATGGAATGAAGGCGGTTGTCTTGGCTGGTATGTCAGTCTCAATGACACCGGGCAAGTTAAGCTGAGTTTTAATACAGGCGCCAGCAGCTGCTCGGGTTATGCGAGTTATGATATTACCACAAATGGTTACAACTATGCCGACAACCAATGGCATCTTTTGGCCGGAGTAATTGACAGGCCGAGTAACAAAATGGAACTTTTTATGGATGGCGCAAGCAAGGGAACGGTGACCATAGATAATAATAACCCCGGGGACGGAGATTTTCTGAAATTCGGAACAGAGTGGAACAATGCCAGTTTTCTTGCCGGCAGCATAGATGATGTTCGCGCCTATGATGGAGCTTTGTCCGCGTCTGAAATTCAAGCGCTCTATACTGTCGGTGGAGGGAGCGTTCCTTCTTCCATTCCAGTCAGCGACAATTTCAATCGAGCGAATGAAAACCCGCTATCCGGGGGCGGGAATTGGGGACAAGGCAATTTTGGTTTTCCCCTAAAGATCGTTTCCGACGAGGTCGTCCACACGCAAACAGGCTCGAATGATGCGGGTGCGGCATATATCGGCGGCGCTTTCAGTGAAAATCAGTATAGCCAGGCAAAGGTAACAGCCTCCTACGACATGAGTGTTAATGTGCGGACGCAGGCAGGAGCAAACAGTGAATACAGCGCAAATATAAACGGGAGCGGCGCGGGTACTATGGTGATATCGAAAACCACTGACGGGACTTGGGTCCCCCTTGCTACATTGACGGGTTATACCACAAATGTTGGTGATGTCGTAAAGTTTACGGCCGTCGGCAGTAATCCGGTGACTTTAACAATATATGTGAACGGTAATTTTGTAATGAGCTATGACGATTACACAAACGTATTAAGAGGCGGACGACCAGGATTGGGACTTTGGAATATAGGCGGGAAGTTTGACGATTGGGAGGGCGGGGATCTTTAGCCGCCGATGATCTGTCTAATTTGTTAACTATTTTTTTCAAATATATTATGTTAAACACGAAACCAAGTCGGAAAAATCCCAAAGCTTCGGCTTTAGCGGTGACTTTGATCATCATGGGTATCATCATTGCTTCCGCGCTCAGTGTTGCTTTTGTTGCTCTCAAGGAAAGAAGGGGTTCCATCGGCGCCAGCAAATCCAGCGCAGCTTACCAAATGGCGGAAACCGGAATCGAACAGGTTCTGTATGAGGTTCTCAAAAAAACGCCGCCGCCGGCGGACACCAGCAAGCTGGATAATTGTCAAGATGAATTAGCATCGATGCCAGGCTATATAGTCGTAAATAACTCATTGGGCAGCTATAAATTGGAATTGAAAGACAAGGATGAAAACAAGATAGAATGTTATTCAGCAGCTCCCATCGCTGATGTTAGGAAAATAAAAGCCACCGGTATTGTGGGACAAAACAGCCGGGCGATTCAGGTCAGTTTGGAAGAAGCTTGTTCGGCAGACCGCCCAATCGGTTATTGGGAACTTAATAATAATGGTAACGATAGCAATACAAATATTCCTGTCAATAATGCCACTATCAATGGCGCGGCAGCATGGGTCGCGGGTAAATATGGAAATGCCTTGAATTTTAACGGATCAACTTATGCGGAAACGCCTAAGATATGTGATGCTAAATTTGCACCAGGCACGAGCGATCCTTCCTGCGCTGGTACTGTCTATACGCCCAATTTCGGACCATTTGTCCTGGATAAAGGAACAGTTTCCGCTTGGGTAAAATTGAATGATCCCGGCTTGGTGGTTAATAATTATTTCTGGGGATGGAAAAAAGACTTTGCAACCTTCCACGGGACTGAAGGCGGCCTTTCTTATGCGGAATGGGGTTTTCAGTCCGGAAACACTACGCAAGCGCAAATCTATGTTGAATGGAAAGCGAAATGCTCCGTCGGAAATCCTCATGCCTCGATCATAACTGATTCAGCAGTGACTATTGATAACAATTGGCATTTAGTGACATTTGTGGCTGACGGAGAAAGTAGGGTTAAAATTTATTGGGACGGTGCGGAAATGACACCAACCACTTATGATCCGGGTGGTTGTTCCGATTTGCCAAATTTGGTTAGAGACTCGGATTTTACGGATGACATTAATTTTGTGAACTCTGTTTATAGCGGTTGGTGGCCTGAAAAGCATCGGTTTACTATCGGAGGTTGTGTAAACTCGAGTGGTAATTGTGGCGGAACCAATGGCAATTGGTTCAGTGGACCAATTGATGATGTGCGGACTTATAACTGCGCGCTTCCGGAAAGCGAAATTCAAAAGCTGTAAATCAATAGATAATAAAATCGCAAACCGTGTTGACGGGCTTTGCTGAAATTGAAATTCTCAAGAGCGGTTAATCCCCGCTCTTTTTGGTTGGACACACCGCCTGCAATCTAAATCCGATTACAAAAACCAATTCTCCCAAAAAAAACAAATTTAAAAAATTTAAAATAACAGGAACTAAGCACTATCCGCCGTGTGTTATAATTAACATATATGGACTTAACCAAGGAACAAAGCAAAAAACGAGTTCAGAAACTTTCGGCGGAAATCAACAAACTCCGCTACGAATATCACGTTCTGGATAAGCCGGAGGTGACGGATGAGGTTTATGATTCCCTGATGGCGGAATTGCGGGAACTGGAGGAACAATATCCGGATTTGAAATTGCCCGATTCTCCAACCCAAAGAATTGGCGGGAAACCGCTGGATAAGTTTCAGAAAGTGCGGCACAAAACCAGGCAGTGGTCGTTTGATGATGTGTTTTCGTTTGAAGGACTCAAGAAGTGGGAGGAGAAAGTGAAGCGTATGGTGGAGAAGGTCCCTCTCCCGGTCCCGCTAAGCGGGACCACCCTCTCCCTCTGGGAGAGGGGGATCGGGGGTGAGGGGAAATTGGAATATGTGTCGGAGATAAAAATCGATGGGCTGAAAATAATTTTAAATTATAAGAACGGAAATTTTGTCCGGGGCGCCACACGGGGTGACGGTGTAATCGGTGAAGATGTCACGGAAAATTTGAAAACTATCCATAGCATCCCCTTGAAAATCAATGAAAATATATCCGGAGTTTTTGTGGGTGAATGCTGGTTGAGTAAATCAGAGCTGGAAAGAATAAATGTGGCGCGAAAAAAGAAAGGCGAAGCGCTTTTCGCCAACTCCCGGAACGCGGCGGCTGGCTCCATCCGGCAACTGGACCCGAAAATTGCGGCGTCGAGGAAGCTGGATAGTTATATTTACGATATTGATGAACTTGTTCTCCTCCCTCACCCCCAGCCCCTCTCCCAAGGGGAGAGGGTGGCCGGAGGCCGGGAGAGGGGGATCGGGGGCGAGGGTTTTCCGGAAACACAGATGGAGGAATTAAGATTGTTGAAAAAGTTAGGGTTTAACGTAAATCAAGAAACCAAGCTTTGTAAAAATATAGAAGAAATAGAAAAATTTTATCAAGAATGGATTCACAAAAAAGACAGCCAGGATTATGGCATTGACGGAGTGGTGATAAAAATAAATTCCAGGGCTTTGCAAGAGGCGTTGGGCTACACGGGAAAATCGCCGCGTTGGGGCGTGGCCTATAAATTTCCGGCGGAGAAAGTGACGACGGTCGTGGAAGACATCAAAGTTCAAGTCGGGCGAACGGGAGCTTTGACGCCACTGGCGCATCTTCGGCCGGTGCGAGTGGCCGGTTCAACGGTCAGCCGGGCAACGCTGCACAATGAAGATGAAATAAAAAGGTTGGATATCAAGATCGGCGACACGGTGATTATTCGCAAGGCGGGCGATGTTATTCCGGAAATCGTGGAAGTTATCACAGGACTCAGGACCGGCAAGGAGAAAAAATTCCATATGCCAAAAAAATGTCCGATTTGCGGTGGAGAAGTGAGGCGGGAAGTTATTCGAACCCTCCCTCACCCCCCCCAGCCCCTCTCCCAAAGAGAGAGGGTGGCCGGAGGCCGGGAGAGGGGGATGGGGAGAGAGGGGGAATTATCGGCGGCGACGTATTGTATAAATCCGAAGTGTTTCGCGGTAGAAATGGAAAAAATTATCCATTTTGTTTCCAAGAAGGGTTTTAACATCGAAGGAATGGGAGAAGGGATTGTGGAACATCTGATGAGCGAAGGATTAATTTCCAACGCGGCGGAAATTTTTGAGCTGGAAACCGGCGATTTGGAGCCCTTGCAACGGTTCGCGGAAAAGTCAGCCCAGAATCTCGTTTTGGCGATCGAAAAAAGCAAGAAAATAAACCTGGAGAAATTTATTTTCGCGCTGGGAATCAGGCATGTGGGGGAGGAAACAGCGCTACTTATTACACGGTCGCTAGACCGTATAATAAGTCAAGTCAAAAGTCAAAAGTCTCAGCCCAAGGCTGATCCGCCTAGGGCGGAAAAAGTCAAAAGCCTGGAAGACATTATTTTTATATTTCCAAAAATTACAGTTGAAGATTGGACGAGTATTAAAGGAATTGGGGACAAGTCAGCGGAGAGTTTAGTAGATTGGTTTAGCGACAAAGAAAATATAAAGATTTTAGAAAAAATGGGAAAACTGGGAGTTGAAGTTAAAACGGGGGATAAGGGAGAAATGGGATATAAAGAGAATAAAAAGGGAAAACTTGAGGGAGTGACTTTTGTCCTGACCGGGGAACTCCCAAACTTTACAAGGGACGAGGCAAAAGATATCATTAGAAAAGAAGGAGGAGACGTCTCTTCCTCCGTAAGTAAAAATACAGATTATGTTTTAGCCGGAGCTAATCCGGGAAGCAAGTATGATAAGGCGAAAGAATTGGGAGTTAGAATAATAGATGAAAGAAAGTTTATATTTATTTTAAAAATTACAAAATTAAAAATTACAAAATTTTCATGATAAGCAAAGACGAAGTAAAACACATCGCCGGATTGGCACGGATCGGAGTTTCGGAAAAAGAGATCGAAAAGTTTTCCAAAGACCTTTCGGCCGTTTTGGATTGGGTGAAAGAACTGCAAAAAGTGGATGTTTCCGGAGTTGAACCGATGGCGCATATTACTGGAACAGAAAATGTGATGCGGGAAGACAAGGCAAGAGACTTTTTAAGTAAGGATAAAATTACTGGATTATTTCCAGATAAAAAAGATGGGTATGGGAAAGTGAAGTCGATTTTTTAGATTTGTATTTTACTAAAGCTCGGCTTTTCCGCGAGATTCAGAGGAGTATTAATATGATCAGGGACTTGCATAACAAATTAATAAACAAAGAAATTACTTCAGTACAATTGACTGATGAATATTTTGACCGCATCCAGGAAAAAGACAGCGAATTTTTTGCCTATCTGACTTTATTGAAAGAAAGCGCGCTGGAGCAGGCTAAAAAAGTGGATGAAAAAATAAACAACGGAGAAGAAATCGGAATACTTGAAGGAATTCCGGGAGCCATCAAGGATAATATGTGCATGCTGGGAACCAGAACAACCGCCGGTTCAAAGATTCTGGATAACTACATCGCGCCTTACGATGCAACTGTCATAAAAAGGCTGAAAGACAGTGGAGCGGTGATTTTGGGAAAAACGAATATGGACGAGTTCGCCATGGGTTCTTCCACGGAAACCAGCGCTTATGGTCCGACCAAAAATCCAATTGACCTGGAAAGAGTGCCGGGCGGATCGTCAGGCGGTTCAGCGGTAGCCATAGCGGCGGATGAGGCAGTTTGGGCTCTAGGATCTGATACCGGAGGTTCGATCCGTCAGCCGGCGGCGCTTTGCGGAGTGGTGGGCCTGAAACCAACTTACGGCCGAGTTTCCCGCTATGGTCTCCTGGCTATGGCATCCAGCTTGGACCAGATCGGTCCGATAACCAAAACCGTTGAAGACGCGGCGATAATCTTGAGCGAAATTGCCGGGCAAGACTTGATGGACGCCACTTCTGCCAGAAGTTCCGGCAAGCGATATGAAAACTATCTCACCGGAGAAGTGAAAGGACTCCGAATCGGTATCGTGAGAGAATATCTGGATAATCTCAAAGCGGACGCGCGGAAGCTGATGGAGAAAGCCATTGAAACCTATAAAAATATGGGAGCGGAAATAAAAAAGATAGAGCTCCCATACGCCAAATATTCGCTGCCGGTGTATTACATAATTATGCCCTGCGAAGTGAGTTCTAATTTAGCCAGATTTGACGGAATAAAATATGGAATGCGGGCTGATGACCAAAAAGACACGCCGATTGATTTTGAGGAGAAAAACCGCACTCTTTTGGAAACCTACTTGGATTCAAGACGGTATGGTTTTGGTCCGGAAGTGAAAAGAAGAATAATGCTTGGAACCTACGCGCTTTCGTCAGGATATTATGATGCTTATTATCTTCACGCCCAGAAAGTCAGGGCCCTCATTAAAAAAGATTTTGAAAAAACATTCGAAGAAATAGATTTAATTTTAACTCCCACAACTCCCGCTCCGGCTTTCAAGCTCGGAGAAAAAAATGATGATCCGCTGGAAATGTATCTAAGCGATGTTTTCACGGTGACGGCCAACATTGTCGGAGTACCGGCCATTTCCATTCCTTGCGGCACGATAAAAGAGGGAGGCAAAGATTTACCCTTCGGACTCCAGTTGATGGCCAAATGGTTTGACGAAGAGAATTTGCTTAGGGCGGCGCACGCTTATGAGACTCGCCCCGTCAGAAATCGGACAAATTAAATGTTATTATTAAAGTGTTTTTAAAATTAAATAACAGTAATCGGTTAGAAAATTTTACCCCCAATTTCTAACGGGGTAAATAAATAAAAGTATGAACTTTGACTCATTCCAAGGGTATGCCGGACAAATCTATATCGACTCGCTGAATTTTTACAATTCCGCCTTTTTTTCGGTCATCAAGTTTATATTGGGCATTTACGGCATCGTTATTATCGTTGACGTAGTTCTGCTTTTGATAAAAAGAGGTATCAGCGGAAACGTAAGAGAGGCGATTATCGGCATGAACATCCCCCAAGAGCTGGTGACTAAGAAAAAGAAAATGAAAATTCGCTGGGACAGGATAAAGGACCGGCTGAAAAGCGAAAACGAATCCGAATACAAGGTAGCGATAATTGAAGCGGACAGCATAATTGACGATCTGGTCCGGGGCATGGCCTATCCCGGAGAAAATATGGGAGAACGCTTGGATAATATGCCTAAGGGGCAGCTTGAAAGCATGCAAAAACTGGGGGAGGCGCATGAGGTCCGCAACCGGATAATCCACGAAGAAAATTTTCAGGTGAGCCGGGAACACGCCAAAGAAATATTAAAAAAATACGAAGCTTTCTTGGAAGAGTTTGAGGTGCTTTAGGTTTTAAATAAAAAACGATCACTTACATAGTGATCGTTTTTAGTTTGCGGGTCCGACCGGATTCGAACCGGCGATCTTCTCCGTGACAGGGAGACGTGTTAAACCGCTACACTACGGACCCGTTAATTTTTCTGTACCAGAGGTGGGACTCGAACCCACGAACCTCAGCCTTATGAAGGCCGCGCTCTAACCAGCTGAGCTACTCTGGCGTCGTTCCGATATTCGGAACTCCTTGAAATCTCGCGGTTTCAATACTTCCACTACGGGGAAACTCACGTTTCCCCGACCCCCTTCCTGCCAGTCGTATCCTGGCATTGTACTAGCAAAAAACAAAAGCGTAAAGTAAAAACGGAAAACATACTGTCACTATTTTTTACGCTTCATGCTTTACGCTTTTCTTGTTGCGGGGCCCGGACTCGAACCGGGAACCTCGTGGTTATGAGCCACGCGAGCTGCCATTGCTCCACCCCGCTATAATTCATAAACTATTGCCTAGTTTAACTGTTTTATGAAACCATGTCAATTTATTCAGAGTAGTCTTGGACTTATCGCGCCTATGCAATTTTTTCGCAGATTATACTTTAAGCCAAATGAATTTTTTCTTATGTAACGCCATGATAGCCTTTAAGGGCTATCTTTTGGCACTAAAATCCTTGCAATTTTGCGCCAAATAAGCTATAATCAATAAGGCAAGCTTCGGTAAGTCGGAGGTTATCAGTACCTGTTAAAATTGAATCAGGCTTAAAATTGAATGGAACAACGTTGCCAAGCGCTTTTGTCTGACAGGTGAAACAAACAATAAAAAGGAATGTTATGACGCTAAAATCTTATATTTGGGGCATACGTTTAGTCGCCCTAGTTTCATTTATTGCCGGGGTCTTAGTAGTTCTCTATACGGATCCGGAAAAAGCTGGAACAACCGGCCTGGTTCTTTTTTATATGATCGTCTTTTTTTTCTTGAGCAGTTTTTTTAATCTCCTCCTTTTGTGGGTCAGGAAAAAAACTTTAGGGAGCGAAGCGGTGGCGCTAAACATCAATCTTAGTTTCAGGCAGGGAATGCTGCTGTCAATATTTGCTGTTGGACTGCTGGTATTGCAGAGTTTGCGGCTGCTGGTTTGGTGGGATGGGCTGCTTCTGCTGGCCGGAGTGTTTGTAATAGAGTTGTATTTTTTAAGTAAAAACTAGTTTATTAAATTTATTCATATTTATGTCAGATAACAAAAAACCAAAGCAAGAAAATAACTATACCGCCAAATCCATCCAAGTTTTGGAAGGACTTGAGCCGGTCAGAAAAAGGCCGGGCATGTATATCGGCGGAACATCACCGGAAGGATTACACCATCTCATTTGGGAGGTGGTCAATAATTCAGTGGATGAAGCTATGGCCGGCTATTGCAAAAACATCGAAGTCAAGATGCTTCAAGACAATGTCGTGGAAGTCACGGATGACGGGCGGGGAATTCCAGTAGAAAAACATCCGCAAACCAAAAAATCAACACTGGAAACAGTTCTGACGATTCTCCATGCCGGAGGGAAATTTGGCGGAGACGGGTATAAGATTTCCGGCGGGCTGCACGGAGTAGGCGTTTCCGTGGTCAACGCGCTTTCTGTTTGGACGAAGGCGGAAGTTAAAAGGGACGGGAAAATATACTCCATGGAATTTGAGCGGGGAAAACCCAAAACCAAGGATCCTGAAGTTGTCGGGAAATCTACAGAAGTCGGCACGAAAATAAGTTTTAAGGCTGATCCTCAAATCTTCCCTGTAATTGAATATAACTGGGAAAAGGTACTGGGTTATGTCAGGCAACAGGCCTATTTAACCAAAGGCGTCAGTATAAAGGTTTTTGATAAGCGGGAAAAAGGCAAAGAACGATCCTATGGATTTCTCTTTGACGGAGGATTGATATCCTATATTAAATTTCTTAATCGCCGGAAAGAAATAAAAAACGAAATGCCATTTTATGCCGAGAAAAAGGTGGAAGACACGCTGGTAGAAGTGGCCCTGCAATATACTGATGGATATAAAGAACATATTTTTTCCTTTGCTAATAATATCTTCACGCCGGAAGGCGGCACGCATGAAGCTGGTTTTCGCGCGGCGCTGACCCGGGTGATGAATAATTACGCGAAAAAAAATAATTATCTCAAGGAAAAAGACGAAAGTTTCACGGCCGAAGATTTGCAGGAAGGACTTACAGCGGTCATCAGCGTGAAGCTAAAGAATCCGCAATTTGAAGGTCAGACCAAAGCGAAACTCGGCAACAGCGAAATGCGCGGCATTGTTTCCAGTATCACCGCGGAAGCACTGGCGGATTATCTGGAAGCGCATCCGAACAATGCCAAAGCAATTCTAGAAAAATGTTTATTGACTGCCAAAAGCCGGATCGCGGCGCGTGCCGCCAAAGACGCAGTGATTAGAAAAGGCGCGCTGGAAGGCATGACGCTTCCCGGAAAGCTGGCGGACTGTTCTTCAAAAAACCCGGCAGAGTCCGAGCTTTATATCGTGGAAGGCGACTCGGCCGGCGGCTGTTTCGATGGAAAAACAGAAGTTGCCCTTGTTGATGGGAGAAATTTAAGTTTCCTTGAGCTTATAGAAGAAGAGAAAAAAAATATCAAAAACTATTGCTATGCGATAAAAGAGGATGACTCCGTTGGAATTGGGGAAATAAAAAATGTCAGAAAAACAAAGCATAATGCTGAGGTTATAAAAATTATTTTAGATAACGACGAAGAACTTGTTTGTACCCCCGATCATTTATTTATGTTGCGTAGCTGTAAATATAAAAAAGCAAAGAACTTAACCGAAAAAGACTCTTTGATGCCGCTATATCGGCAATTTTCAAGACTTGGCAAGCGCATAACAATCGAGGGGTATGAAATGATTTTTAATCCCGCGCAATTAAGGTGGATTTTTACTCATATGCTTGCTGATAAATATAATCTGGAGCATGAATTTTATCAGGAAAACGCAGGCAGTTATAGACATCATGTTGATTTTAATAAACGTAATAATAATCCCAATAATTTAATCAGACTTAACAAGGAAGATCATCTTGAAATTCATAGACAATGTGTGCGAAAAACTCTGCAACGTCCTGATGTATTGAAAAAACTCAAAGCCTTGAGAAAAACACGGGAATATCGTGAAAAAATCAGCAACACAATGCTTAAACCGAAAACGCGAAAGATGTTAAGCGAAAGAGCGAAAAAACAGTGGGAAAATAAAGAATACAAAAATTTCATGGCTGAGAAATTTTTAGAATTTTATAACTCTAATTCGCAATACAGAGAAAAAAATAATAAATCATTAAATGTCGCGCAGAAAAAATATTGGTCTAGCGAAGAAAATAAGCAAAAGCAGGCAGCAAGAGCTAGAAAATATTTTGAAAAATACCCAGAGCAGAAAAAACAACTTTCTGAAATCGCAAAGAAGCAGTGGCAGAATGCAAGTTTGCTTAAGTGGAGAAAAGAAAAAACTACCCAACAATGGACACGGGATTTTAGAGTGAAAAGAAAGATAGCTTATAATCAAACATATCTGCAAAAAGCTCTGAAAGTTTTACACGATGTTTACAAAGCAAAAAATAAAATTAATAAAATAGCATATGACAAAATAAGAAAAGAATCAAATGATAAAAATTTAATAAAATACGAAACTATCCGTCAAAGATTTTTTGGTGGCAGTGAAAAAAAATTGCAGGAAGCCGCTGTGCATTTTAATCATCGCATTAAATCAATTGAAAAAATAGCGAAAAAAATAGATGTCTATGATCTTGAGGTTCCAAACGCTCATAATTTTGCATTGGCTTCAGGAATCTTTGTTCATAATAGCGCGAAGCAGGGGAGAAACCGAAAATTTCAAGCCATACTTCCGCTACGCGGAAAATTAGTGAATGTAGAAAAAACAACTTTGGATAAAGTCGTGAAATCAGACACTTTGAAACCGATCATCATCGCGCTAGGCGCCGGAATCGGGAACAGCTTTGATATTGAAAAGCTGCGTTATCACCGAATAATAATTATGGCGGACGCGGACGTGGATGGATCGCATATCCGGACATTGTTGCTGACATTTTTTTATCGTTACTATGAAGAGCTGATCACGCGTGGATATATTTATATCGCTCAGCCGCCACTCTACAGAATTCAGAAAAGTAAAGATGTTAGATTTGCTTATACAGAAGAAGAGAAAAACAAGATTATTAATGAACTGAAAAAATCCAAAATTCCAAGAAATAATACTTTAGAAAATAGTGAGGCGGAAATTATTATGGAAACGGATGAAAGCGAAAGCGAAGTGGGAGAAAAAATTGCCGGAATAAATATCCAAAGATATAAAGGTCTCGGAGAAATGAATCCGGAGCAGCTTTGGGAAACGACAATGGATCCGGAAAGAAGAGTTATGCGTCAAGTCAAGATTGAAGATGCGACGTCCGCCGACCGCGTGTTTGATATTTTGATGGGCAGTGATGTTGAACCAAGGCGGCGTTTTATCCAAACGCACGCCAAAAGCGTCAAAAATTTGGATATATAGCAGGAAACATGAAACATAAAACATGAAGCAAAGCCCTCATGAGCGGGGGCTTTTTGATATTCGCTATCAAATATCACACGTGTTTGAGCCACATTTATCGATCGGGGTCTTTTTCTTACGGTTTTTCCAAAGCTGAGCTCTTTCCTTACTTTCTGCTGAAGCAGAAAGTAATTCCTCAGAGCTCAGCTTTTACGCGGAAACCACTCGATAAATCTCATGGTTTAGATTTTTTAGTCCCCAAGATGTCCTGTAAAAAAATAAACTTCTTTTTTTCTTTGCGCAACTTGAAGATTAACCCCGTCAAGCCCGCTGTGGATAACTCGGCCAAATTTTGGCCTTTTTTTCCATTGAGAAACGCCTGCAGAAAATGTATACTTTAGTTATGCAGAGAGACGAAAAAATCTGACTCTAAACCGAATAAAAATATAAATAAAAATTCCGCTCAAGGCGGATCTCAGCCCAAGGCTGATGAGCCTAGGGTTCAAGCCTGGGGCTGAAAACAATATTTGATATCAAAGATGAGTGCGGAAAATGGACAAAAAAATCCTCTCGAATATATTTCTTTGGGCGAAGCTTCCAAGGAGTCCGGTTATACCCCGGAGTACTTAAATTCCTTGGCGCGCCAGGGCAAACTTAAAGCAAAGAAGATTGGCAGGAACTGGCATACGACTTTGGCGTGGCTGGAAGATTTTACCTCCAATACAAAAGAGGCCAAAAAGGAGAAAGTTGAAAAAATTAATTTCCGGATCGAGGAATATACGAATGGCAAGAAAACCGTCTATGAAGAAAAACTTTCGCCTGCCACCGAAACCGAACTGGCCGTTGCCTGGGTAGAGAAAGATTATCAGGACGACAGCGTGCTTCCTGAAAAAGTGGAAACAAAATTTCAGAACCGATGGAAGGTGGTGAATAATTTCACGACAACTTTGATTGTGATTTTTTTGTTGCTGGGAATTTTTCAGGTTGGACGGTTTATAAAAATAAATAATTTTGGAAGCGAAGAATCATCTCAAAATTTAGCCGATGATTATTCAATGGACAATAAAATTCCGAAATGGGTTTCTGAAGACGAAGGAATTGTTAAGGCGGCAGAAACTATCAATGCGAATGCTGAGCGGCAAAAAGGAGCGGCGCTCGCGAGCGAAAATTTTACAATCAAGGAAATTAAATTCGGCGGAGCGATCGCCATGGCCAGCGCGCAGGAGAATCCTAGTTTTGAAATTTCTGATGTGCGGAGCGAAGTCATGAAGACGAAAGGAAAAGAAGAAGACAGACTGTTGGTAAATTGGAAAACAAACAAGCTCGCGCTTTCCACTATCGAGTATTCGGCAATGAGCGGGAGCAATCCGAAAAAACTGACCGAGGACAGCTACGGATTCAATCACAGCGTTGTTCTCGCGAACTTGGAACCCGGAACTGCTTATACTTATTCCATCACTGGAAAAGATCGGTGGGCGAATGAGGTCTCCTCCGATCGCTACTCGGCCTATACCGGATCGAAAACAGTTTCCGTTTTTGATCTGATAGTCAACGCGGTCAAGGAGGTTTTCGGTTGGGCGGTGAAAGAATAAAAGCTCGTCCCGTTTTAGAGACAAGCAAGGATCGCTAAAAAATAACAATTTTTTTCAAAATTAACTCAAGCCCTGAATTTTCTAACCAAAAATTGTTATCCTCCAGCGATTTAGGTGAAATATAATCAATGTTGATGCAAAGCAAAAATAAAATTTCAATAATTCTGACCATCCTGGCGACGCTCGGTGGGATTTTGCTTTTGTCATTTGATTTTTCTTCCGCGCAAGCCACGCGAGAAATGGATGTGACGGCGTATATGACGGATGGACAGAACAAAGAAATTCCGAATGGTGAGTATGACGTGCGCTTCGCGATCTATACGGCTGACCGGCAAATCCAAGATCCCTATCCCTCCGACACGGATCGCGGACAAAAAGTTTGGGAAGAGACGCAGAAAGTGCAAATGCTTGATGGTATATTGACGGCGCGGCTCGGATCGGTTGTACCTTTGCCGGACTCCTTAACTTTCAACGGCGGAGATTATTATTTAGGCGTTCGCGTCAACACTGATTCTGAAATGGTTTCGCGAAGAAAAATAACCGCCGTGCCGTTAGCTATCAACGCCATCAATGCCGGCAACGCTTTGCTTCTCCAAGGAGCCAAGCTCGGAACAAATGAAGGTGATGTTCCACAATTAGGGAAGGGTGGGAAGTTTAGCATAAAAATGTTTCCGACAGGAACAAGCAGCAGCAGTCTTGTTTTAGGAAATGATTCGCGATTAAATCAGGCGCATAGCCAAAATACCGATACCGGAACCAGCGAATTATCTTTTAACATCGGCAATGGAACCGCGTCAAGCGGAAATAATTTTGATCTTACGGTTTCAAATGTCGGCGCAAAACCCGCTCTGCGTTATAACGGCAGTGCGGGCATTTTGCAGTTTTCCAATAACGGGACGACTTTTTCGGATATGGGAGCCGGAGGCGTCGG
>ERZ1292625.2776-Hain-H41-01um-R1-2776-length-15402-cov-4_pt1 | contig 15402 bp, 17 predicted proteins | sample MGYA00564400_ERZ1292625 | MGnify/ENA primary metagenome ERZ1292625 (study PRJEB36523, sample SAMEA6512639) | groundwater metagenome | collected 2019-01-08 | study: AquaDiva: Metagenomics assemblies of 32 groundwater samples | reverse complement strand
ATACTCACTTGAGAAGGCTCGGAAAGCCCAAGCTCCACAACATCAAGAATATCTCTGACCAATCGTGGCCGCACAACATCACGTAGATATGGGTTTATACCTTCAGCATGTGGTACACCATAGACATGAAGAATTGGCATGAGTGCCTCCTTAAAAAGCTATACCATGATATTTCTTTGCTGCATAGGCTATAGTTCAAAAAATAAAAAACCCCGCAAAAAAAGCAGGGCTCATAGATAAAGAACAAAAAAGATCATTGTGGAGGGGAAAGTCCGAGTTCACGTTCAATTTGCGCACCCCATTCATCCGGCTTCGCAGGATTTACCCACGCGAGTCTACCGGTCGCCGCGTCAGTTGCTGCAATCTCCGGCAATGCACCCGCAATGAATCGTCGCTCTCCTTCTGAGGTATCGGAGACTGGCTTCTCAAGTGTAATCACGGTCGTAAGCCAGCATAGTCGATGCTTGCCTCCGATCATACGAACAAGTGGACGATGCTCGACAGGTCGATGTCGATTCCAGTCATACATCTTCTTCGACCCAATCACCTGTGACGCGATCGCGCTCACACCAAGCAAACTCTCGCCACGACGATGATGCGAATATATGTAGACAACATTTGCCATATCTCCCGGAACCCAAAGACTGGTATTCAACCCTTGCTTATCCGTATCAAACGGCTCAAGAGCAAAATACTGATAAAACATACCTCCCTGCCCTGGTATATCAGCATGAATTGCGAATGGCTGAGGATTAACGTCATCCGCTAAATCTGCGATACGAACATCGCCCCGATGACTCCACGGCGCTGGTGCGAAGAATCCATCTTGGAAACGAAATGAATTCGCCATGTATCGTGTGACTGTATAAGGCGCAATATTTTGCCCCGCGAGAAACGGATAATTACGAATATGCTCTGGCGCAATCCATGTCCCCGCTCCAAAAATCGTAAGCCGCAAATCTGCGATCACTGATTCTTGTTCTTGGCGGATGATCTGTACACCCCCAAACTCCGGCTGCGGAAATAGCAATCCCGTCCACCGAATAAGCGTGACAACTTGAACCCACTCATTAGAATCATCTCGTAGATAAATCGTACCTGCGGGCTCATAATTCAAATACCGCAATGGACCAAATGTCTTCACGGTAGCTGTTGCATTATTACGACCAAAGAGTAAATGCTCTCCTGTCATAAAGTTTACACGCATATGATGCTTTGAGTTTGAGAAATCCGGCGTCGGCTCCGTCCCCGGCACATCGAAAAGTTGATGCACGCCTTCACGGATTCTTGGCAACCAATACACTGGTTCCACGCCAAGAGTCCAATGTCGCTCATCACCAATCCGCACAAATCGCGGAATCTGCGGCTGGAGATTCTCACTCATCGCCTGATGCGCATTTGAATGAACGGCATTGAGCGGCTGAATACGCTCGAACCCCGTAAGTGGTAGCTCTGTGAGCTCAATTTTCTGGAGCGTATAGTATCGCTTATACAATGCAAGATATTCATGCAAATCATCTCCCCATTGGATCACTCCAAATGAAAGTGGGATCGCAAGCGCAGTAGCGATCAATCGACGACGATATGATCCTCGAAACAATGCGTGCCACAAACCATATGTGTACGGAATACCAAGAATCACAAGAAAGATACGCGTACGTACCATCAATATGTATGGATGTACAATTGCTCGCGCGAGAAATAAAATCGCAAGAACAACGAAGCACAGCACCAGAAACCATACCCGATGTCTTTTGAGAAAGTCTTTCAGGCGCTCTTGTGCGTGAACGAACGTCCAGTAGATACGCCCTCTATTATCTTTTTTACTAGAATCGCTTATCGCCGTCATTCGGCTCACCCTTTACCGCCGTAACAGTTGGCTCCTCAGAACCATGTCGTACAAAGCGTCCGACGAGTTCAGTAGGAGATGGTACAGGATCGGCAGGTGCGGAAACGACAACATCACTTGGAGGCACGGGCACGGATACCGCAGCCTTTTCGCTCACACGACGCGCGCGACGCCAACGAGCCAAAAAGGCCCCTGCTCGTTCTCTGATATCGATTTCACCAGACTCAATACGGTCAACCGCATCGAGAAGCGGCTGCTTACGACTCCATAGCCGAGCAAACCACGGTCCTGCATAAAAACCAACGATCATGAAGATACCTTCAAACGGTATGCTAAAGATCAGTCTCAATATACTTGCGGCGCCAACCCAAAATCCGAGCGCGCTCTGCGCAAGCACGATCATCAGCGCAACCGTAAAGCGCGAACTAAATCGCTGACCATGCACAAACCCGAGATTAATATTATCTCCGAGTTTTTCTCCATGTGTAAAGTCATACCATACACGATAAGCCGTTCGACCATAGTGATAGTCAACCATATACACAACAATGCCTTCGACGATACAACCAACCACAAAAGCAAAAAGACCATAGTCGATAGAAGATGCCATGGCACTCCCTCTATTTTCGAAGTACGCTCCACATAACACATGGAGCATCTGAACGCATTCTTACAATAAATAATACCTTTTGTCAATGATTCCTTCGAAAAAAGAGAAAGAAAAAAGCCGAGCGTAATGCTCGGCCTTGAGTTATTCCTAATGAACTTTATTACTGACTCATTCGCGGCACATAGTGCTTACGAATAACGTCGACGGCCCATGCGCGCTTCGCGTCGGGCCATGTCTGATACTCAGCAAAGAACCTATTTCTATCGGAGAGATAAAATCGATACATATCGATTAGCTGAAGTCTGCACAAGAGCATCCATACAGCCTCTTGATCAGTCTCCGACAGATCATCGTGAGGACGGAGAAGGATCGCGGAGAGTTGTGGATCAAGTTTTTCGATTTTCGGACGTCCACCATTACGCAGATCGAGTGAAAATCGTTCAAGCATATGATAGACCTCGGGCAACTCATCTGCATGACGAGCGGCGAATGCTCGTCGCTGCGCCATCTTGAGTTCTCCAAAGTTAATCTCGGGAGAAATTCGTCCGAGTAAGTCTGCCAAAATGCTATCGCATTTTTCGCGCAGCACCTCTGGATGCTTGCGATACCATCGAAGATTGATCTCAACAAGCCCTTCTTTCAACACATGTTCCGCGAGATTCGAATCATCGAGTGCATATTCTTCGCACCCACCAAGTTTCCGAAGCTGGGAAGCATCTACCGCAATAAGAAGAGCTTTATCAACAGCACGCGATCGAAGAATGAATACTCCTCCAAACGCATTTGTGTAGTAAGACGACACTGGGACTTGAAACGGCGGAATATCAATACGCCGCATCCGAAGATCGCCCCACGTACGCCCGCTCTCTACGAGCTGTGCTCGTAGAGACGCATCAAACCATCCTGTCGGCTCTTCCTGAAAGCGTTCGATAAGCCCATGCTGCTCGTGCGCCGCGTCAAAAAGTCCTCCGGCTACTGATCGCAGCACGACATACCGCACGCGCAGTAAGTCATAAGGACTCTCATATCGTGTCAGCTCTTGATCAATATCAAGCCCCAGAAATGTCGTTGCTGTAATATCGGTAATCGCATTATGATGAAGCTCGAAATATGCTCCCAAGAGTTGACGTTCGTAAGAAGAGAATGGCATCCAAATCGGTTTACTTCGCTGACTGGGTGTTAGGATGACGCCCATAGGGTTAGTGGGTCCTGCGCACAAGTAGGACATATTTCCCTTTTCGCGCGCAATCTGCCAACTCCATCCAATACCATCAACCTCAAACGATGTAAGTGTGGTTGGCTCAATACCAAGCTGCCTCAGAGCATCATTGTACCGACCAACCATCTTCGGTGTAGAGATTGATACGAGACCCTTACCAAAGAGTCCTGCTTGTACCAAGCGTTGCATCAACGCGCCTTTTCGCCGACTAGCTGATGAGCCGCTACTGCGATACGCAAACGCTCTGCTTCTCGTTCGACTTCGCGACGATACCCCGCGTCCTGGATGCGAACCATACTATCGAGATATCGGAATGTCTCTTGTAAGCGGATTTCCGCAAACGAAAGTCCCCTCATGTTTACCTGCATAAGCTCTCGAATCATTGCAACTTTTCGGGCGTACTCCCGTCTATAGAAAGTTTCGGGAGAGTCGAGCCAATCAGCCGGAAAGTCGAAGTCCATAACTCGGGCATCTACTGCCTTCTGAATATTGCGAACATCACGAGAACTAAACTCGGGGTATCGCGCGAGAACACCAGCGTAAAACTCTGCGAAAAACATCTGTTCATTTGGCTGATGTTTCGTCAGCGCTGTCTCGTACACTTCCCGAATCGATGCTTCTTTCGGCTCCGTATAGGTAGCCGAAATTTGCGAAAGTGACGTGAGTTCTCCCTGCGCTGAAAGATACGCATACCCAGATGGGTCAAGCATACCAACAAATGCAGGATCAAGTGCATGATATCGTCGCCACCAAAGATAATCTTGATCAAGAAAATCTGTTGCAGTAGTTGCACCATTAATCATAGTACGGCTTTGAATTCTTGAGAGCACCGCCTTATCGATCTGATCGGGAATATTTGTACACACATGAATGACTGCGTTGCCATACTGCACGGCAGATGCACCTTCAGTGCGCCGCAAAAATACTCCAATCACCTCTCGCACACCAGCGGATACTCCTTGCCGAGTACGTTCTTCAAGAGTATTTTCCGCATCATCGATAGCGCCATACACGATACTCATTGGATCACTAAACGCACGCATATATGCGTCCATGTGTTCCGCTGACCCACCTTGAAACGTTGAAACAATTGTTTCGGGTAAAGGATGAAATTTGAATCTCAATCCAAGCCACTGACACCGATCAGCGAGCGCAGTCGCAATTGCTGCAATCTGCATCGACTTACCGGTTCCAGGCTTTCCATGTCCGAGCGTAAGAAATACGAATCCCCCAAGCTCAAACATAGGGTTTTTCTTGACTGTCGGATCATAGCAAGCTAATCGGTCAATAAGACGCCGGCCTGCGTGCTTTGCATCGCGATTGCCAACAATCTCATTAAACTCGACCCTACGAAATTCGACACTCCCACCTGATACATGTTCAACATCAAATCCACTGACAGTAAACTCACTGCCTTCGAGTTTATAATGTCGGCATGTAAAGGCATCGCTATGCTTAAATGAATCAAGCCGAAGCTTAAGTTCCTCAAGCACAGCACGGAAATATACAAGCGTCATCTTAAGGAATTCTTTTTCAGTCATGACCGATCCAGAATCCTCAAGATACGCGCCGTAGTAATACATAACGCACGAGAGTGCATCAACACGATTTTTGAATGGAAGCTCTGGGATCCCCTGAAAATTCACAGGGATAGCGCCAATATCATCCTCCATTGATTCAATCATCCAAACAACGTAATACGCTGCTACGAAAATTGAAATCGCTGCATACGTTGCTGTCTTTTCATGAAATTCGGTACTCTGCACCTCGGGCAGTTTGCCTCGCTGATTCTGCTCGCGCAAAAGCGCGAGTCCAGAAGCCCGATCGTAAAGCTCTGACAGATGTCCTCCCATCTGGAGACCCTTTCGCAATGCAAGTAATGCGCGATTGATCTGCTCAGGAAAAATCACTGGGTCATTAGCAATTCGTGCTGCTGACTTCATGATTGAAACTGGCTTTTCGATGGTAGGTGCCGCAGTTGATTCACGCCACGCTGGACGATCACTACCACTCGCACCTCCACCTTTCGCCAAACTCGCGACATCCTTGATAGGTCGCCATTTGACTGACTGCAGTAATACATTTGCTGAACTACGATATGGTGCGATATCTGTCTCCCTAATCGGTAGCAGTTCTTTAGACGCCATGTATCTCTACCCTCCCTCGGTCGTCGTAGGTGATCTTTCGGCAAGTGCCGAATATCGGCATTGCCTTAATCACAGCTGCGTCTACTTCTTGAAGCACGCTGTGAGGCATCAGAACATTGTGCGCGACGACCGTCGCACCACGCCTGAAGCACTCCTCATCCCTATGATTAATAGCAAATACTTCTCGAACCTTGCCACGCGGCGCAAGAATGCTTCGCGTAACTTGCTGGTCACGAGAAAATATCATTTCATCACGGACAAATAATACGAAGTCGTTCGGGTCTTGAGCGCCTCTCATAAGCTCGCGGATTACCCTCGTCTCTTCATCTTCTTCTCCGACAGGATACTCATCAAAGAGTAATCGTGAATAAAGAGGTCCCACTGCAAGACGCTTGAGCATTTTTGGATGGATCGGCTCGAGAGCATCATCAATACCCGCAAGCACAATCGCAACCTTTTCGGGCGCTCGAGAACCTTCAGCCCTCACTTTTGCGATGAACTGCAGGTAATTAGGACCCTGATCTTCAAGCGGTTGTTCCGTAAGATCCTGATGAAACACCATGACATGAATATGCGGAATACTTGTGGTGAAATCGAAGTTCCCCCACGAAAAAAAGTATTCGCGCGCGTTTGCGGTATCACCCTTCGGATGACGTATGAGCGCCCCCGGAGTAAACGGCAAAAGCACGCTATCTTCTTTCAGCATTTCGAGATAACTTCTTTCAGCCAACTGCCACAATACTTCCGATCGCTCACGACCCTCTTTCAAAAGGCCGTCGAGTACTTCACGCACCAAAATGGCACGGGCTGGAAGTATTTTGAGACGTTCATCTCGTACACGAAGATCATCGGCAATTCCATAGAATTCCTGTGCATTTGGGAATCCGGAATTGATCATATCAACCCAGAGAGATCGCCCGATATTTGCTGAACGCGAAACATATTTTATCCGCAAAAGCTGAACCGTAAAGAGCAGCTTTTCAATAAACGTTCGGATCACATCTACTTCATGACTTTTACGAGTGTCTGCTGGATATGCTGCAAGCGCTCGCCTGCACATCTCACCAAGCATATTGAAGTATCGCGCATACGCGTCCTCACCACTCAACGTCCTGAAATCAAACCCTTCGCGCTCTACCACACAGCTCTCCTTTCGTGAACAAAAACGGGAGGTGACCCTGTTGGGCCCCTCCCGCGTGGGTTTGCACTAGAACGAACGCGGCCTATCAGGGCGAGAATCTTCTCCGCCCGATGCACCGGTCTCTTCTCCCTCGAAACGAAAGAACGAACTATTTGTGGGATCAATTCCATATTGAGCCTTGAACGCCGCAATCGCTTCACGTTCACGATGACGAATCTGTGCGACCGCCTCCGCCTGCGCTGCTGCGATTCCTGCGAGCTGGCGTATGATATCCGGATGTTTTTCGACGCGATCCATCCGAAGACGATCTGACAGAGCACCAGCACTTGCCATATACTCTGCGTTGCGTAAATCCACTTCAACACCAACCTCATCGAGCCGCCGAGCAATGTCCTGATCGGCCATACCCTTCTGCGCCTCGAGTCGGGAACGGAATGTAATTACCCGTGCCTCGGTATCAGACCGAAGCATCGTGATCCACATACGCATGTTATCGCGGAGCTTCATTTGAGTACGCTCATGGATGAGCATATCTTCCGCAAATCGCTCCTTTGACTGGAAGTAAATCAACGCCGTATTATGTTCACCTCGAACCTGCTCAACCTTGGCACGCAATGCTGCGATTGCCTCGGTTTGGCGAGCATGATCAGGGGTCCCATTTTCGAGACCACGGAGCTTTTCTTCTTCGGTCTGCAACTCCGCCTCAACCTCTGTGAGACCGCCTTGGAGTTTTTCGAGCGCCTGTGCGGCACGGCCCTTCTCTTCGAAGGTTCGTACGCGCGCAGCACCGACAACCTGCACTTGCGTATTGATCTCTTCGCGACGCGCTTCCATGATCTGCACGGTACGCTCAACACGAAGAGTGAACTCCTGCAAAGATGCTTCCATATCAGCCCCCTGAAGACGTGCTCGCATTTTGCGTTGTGCATCTTCAGTCGCCGTCTTAATCGCCCCTTTTGCAACTCTGATATTTTCTTCAGCAGCCGCTATTGCACGACCCTTGAAGAACGTCTTTTGCTTAGCCACTTCGAGCTCAGCTTCACCAGCCGTCTGATCAGCAGTTGCCTTATCAATAGGCGCCTGCTCATTGGTATTAAACTTACCAAGATTTGTATATTCGGCTCCCATTTGCTCGATAATCGTATTGAGACCAAAAACTGCCGCGGCGAGATCTTTCTCCTCCGTAGCAGCGTCTTGCTCAAGCGCTTCGAGCGTAGTCTCGAGTACACGAAGACGCGCATCTCGCACGCCCTTATCGCGGATTTTTACCGCTTCCTTGATTTGATCTTCTACACCTGCGATCTGACGTTCAAGCGCGTTTGCACTCCCCGTCCTATCACGAACTCGATCGATCGCCTGGTTCGTATTTCCCAAGAGATCCTGAAGAATTTGAGACGAATCAACGACGGCAGCACCCTGTTCGGGCATCGCTATCTCCTTGTTCGTTGCCAAGTTTTCAAGCAACGGTCTAGAAGAATTCTTACAACATTATAAGCAAAAAGTCAAGGTTATACACGCACCACCAAAACCCGCTATCCTCCTGCCTGCCAACGTAAAATCGCCTGTGCTGGGTAAACGAGCATAATGATATTAAGTGTAAGATTATCGCGGATAAAATAGGCCACGCCAACCTCCATAATGACGGTCAGCGCAATCGTCAGCCATACAGGCATCCGAGAAACAAGCCAAAAACCAAAAATCATTGCGAGCACATCAAACGTTGAATTAAGAATACTATCACCATAATACCCCCATGAAATCGTCACCTCTCGATACCGATTAATGACCATTGGAGTATTTTCAAAAACTTCCCATGCTACTTCAAATGCTGTAGCAATCGCAAGACGTACCCTAATTGGTATCCGACGAGCGAATAGCCACAAGAGCGCATAAAATCCAAATCCATGAATAACGTGAGAAAATGTATACCAATCAGAAATGTGCTGTGAATTTTCCGCGCTCGCGACGACTCCCTGCCATAATTTTATATATCCACATTGGCATATAACAACACGGCCCATTACAAATTCAAAAAACGCGCCCAATATAATAATAGAAAAAACGAGCACCGCATCTACGTACCACGCGGCAGATCGTCCACGCCAATACCCTAAGCGAATTGCCACTAACGCGCCCGTGATACCAAGTATAAAAAGAGGAGCACTATATCCATCAAGCATAATCTTAGTATATCAAAATAAAAATGCCGCATCGATTGCGGCTATTTATATGCAGATCCCTCCCAACACTCAAAAACGGTATTGCCCTTTTCCGCTGCTACACGCGTCATAATTCCCTCACAAGCAACTTTCGTATCAAAGGGGCCAATAACCATATAGATTCGAGGAGAAAAATTACCAGCAGGACCAGCCATTAAAAACCACCACGCAAAAAATATACTCAATGAACTATGAAAGCACCGTTCAATTATTTTATGTGGATTGAACACCTCTCATCACCTCTCTCTATACTGTGTACCATGCTCCTCCCTACAAATTCAAGACAACCTCTACCTGCGCCAATAATCAATAAAGGCAATATAAAAATAAGCAACACCGACTTGATACATGAGCTTCACGCGCTCTTTTGTACCCTCTAAAAACCCATACTTTTGCTCTTTAATAGTTTGACGATAAGAAAATACTTTATATCCGAGCTTTCCTCCCCGTTTTTTTACAAATACATTAAGTCCTGTTTCTATTCGAAATCCTTTTTTATAAAATACCGGCAACGCATCCCAGTCACCTCGTAATACACATCGCTCTCCAGAGTTCAGTGCAAAAAGAAGTACGGCCTGCTGCTCTGGATTCTCTCGAATACCAATAAACATACGATACTCTCCTGATACTACCGGCCGGATCATGGCACTGGCGTGTTCCGGCAAAAACCCATCAAGGTCAGCATCGCAGAAAAAAAGATACTCAGCGTCAGTCGCTTGTACCCCCGTCTCCATTGCCGCCGCCTTACCTTTATTATGCTCGTGCCGTATCAGCGTTACATTTGGAAAACGCTCATGTATCCAATCAAGCATCTCTCGCGAACCATCATCAACAACAACGATTTCAGAAATATCTGAACATGCGACGAGTGAATGTAGCACTGACTCAATGCGCGGCCCTTCATTGTATGCCGCAACAATCGCCGCAACTTTTTTTTGAGTATTACTCATATTTTTTAAATGCTCCTTCTAAAAACTTCATGATAGAGTCTACGACATGATCTTGCCCCAAACCATAAAACATACTGTGACGCTCGCTCTCAATAATTATATAATTCTTTTTCAAAGCCTGCGTTTTAGCAAGAAGAGAATGCACGCCCCGAGCATACGCGATTCGATCACGCTTTGCATGTATCATCAATACGGAGCTCGCAATATCACGAGCAATTTTATTTAAATAACGGTTTCCTTCGTGTACTATTCGCAATCCCTTACTTGGCATTTTTGTATAGTAAAAATATCCCTTACGCGCCTCGAGCTCATCAGCCGTAAGTCGCTTTTCCCAAAATGGATACCACCAAGCAAGCAACCAAACAATAGGTAATCGCAGCCAATACCGTAACTCATACGGAAGAGCGGTGGCAAAAAGGGCAACGGGTTCATGTTTAGCAGCCATGAGAAATGCGAGATGCCCACCAAAGCTATGCCCACCAATCGCATATGGCCGACCACTCTCTTTTGCATACTTCATGGTTTCTTCCGCAGCACGTAAAAAATCATCAAACTCAAACGGCAACAAGTCTTCTTCCGTTGTTCCATGCCCTGGTAACAATGGTACGAGTACCTGTGCATCAAGGCGCTCGGCTATAAGATCTGGTAAACTCCCGAATTCCGCGGGACTACCTGTATAGCCATGAAAAAGGATGACGACGCGCGAGGCGTCAGAACGTCCTATGAGGATTGACTCGCGTCCTCGATGATTGTGTGGTTGAGCCATATACGTATGCTATAAAATGCAATCCCCGCGAGTACCGCAAAACCTAATCCATAACTCACGCTATCAAACGTATCGATTATATTAATAACCCCGCGACCGGCAAGCCATCCGATCCAACAAATAGCAAGCGTCCAGATTGCCGTCACAACGGCATTGTATGAAAGAAATCGAGGGAAAGAAAGCTTCTCTCTCCCAAGATAAAAAAGCATAATAATACGTGTACCATACAAAAATTTTGTAACGAGCATTGCCAACATATGACTCCGCCCCGTCAGACGATTAATAAATGCCGCGATCATAGTAAATCTTTCATTCATCCGTGGCCTCTTCCCAAGATACACGAGAAAGCGTCTCCCTATCAAAAACCAACATGCGTCAGATAACATCGTACCAAGAAATACGAAAAATAGGACTTCTTGAAACCCGATGGCACCCGTCGCCGAAAGCATGGAAATCAATATGATAGTCTCCTCACCTCCAAAAAAAGCTCCTAAAAATGGCAACAAAAATGAGTACGGTAAAACCGCAAGCAGATATGTTGAGACCATCTTGGTTATAGCCATGGAGCTTTTATCATAGCAAGAATACCCCCCATAAACGAATCAAAAAATAAGACAAAAAAACCTTCTAAGAATCTCTGCCCTCTAAAATGAATATCTCCAATTTATCAACAAACTTTCAGTATACGAAAATATTTTTGATAGAAAATATTACAAAGCGTAAACGTAGCCAAAACAGCCAAGATACTAACTAGGAATTGATTTTGTTTTGTAACAGCAAATGTTAAAAAATAGATAATTAAAAACCCAAGCATGAGAAAACGCTTAAACCACTTTCGTATATGAACTACTTCTTCTCTTCCATCTAAAATCAAGCGCGGCGCAAACCCAACGCTTGCCCAAAAACTAAACATCCCAAACTGAAAAATAAAAATAAGAGGTAGCGGTCCTTGTCCAACCATACTCCATGGGGAAAGCCCTATAAGAAACCATTCAACCATAAGCCCGATCAAACCAGCGACTAGATAGTGACGAAACGCGCCTCGCGCCTCTCCCAAACGCGCGTCGAACCAAATGGCCAAAAAACGAGTTATAATAAGAAACGGAATAAATGCAACAAATGTTGGTATGATCCACCCTATGAGCTTATTTGGAAGAACGCCCTGTGTAATAAATTCCTCGAGCGCCGCGATTAAAAATCCTATAGCAATGAATTTCCATGTAGGCTTCATCATGTTTACTAGTGTAACAAGAAGTAAAAATAAGATGAATGCATAAATATATATTACCTTCTCACCGCCCTTCACTGATATACTCATAAAGATGAACATGAACAAGAAACAATTTTTAGAATCCCTACGGGAAGTCTATTGTCGACTCGGACACACAAAACATGGCGTAGGCGTCATCGCTATTCGACCGATCCCCAAAGGTACGGACCCATTCAAAAATTGTGACCCGTTTGGCGATGTACTAAAAATACCCAAACCTATGTTAGACGCATTTGATGCACCCAAAGAAGCAAAACGATTAGTGCGCGATTTTTGTGCTCTCCAAGATGGGATATACTACGTTCCTACCTATGGTATCGATGCAATCCCAAAGTCTTATTTCTTAAACCACTCGCTAAAACCAAACATGGCAACACCCGACAAAGGAGAAACATTCATTACGTCCCGCAAGATTAAAACAGGAGAAGAACTAACCGCGAACTACAACGATTACCACGAAACCCAGCATTTCATACGCACATAAAAAATAAACCATTCTTTCGTTCAGTCTCTGCTGACATAACCGTAATAACTTCCCATTCCGAACGGCCTGTCTATATAAGGTCGCGCAAAGCTTATCCATCTATAAATAAAAATAGTATGATAGATCCAAAAGAAAAAGATGCGGCATCAGAAATACACCCTACAGATGCTGAGAAAAAGGCTGCTGAAGCTCGCCAGGCAGCAGCAAAAGAACATACTGAAAAAACTCCGGAGCATACAGAAGAAGGCATGGATAAATAATCCTCGCCAAATTTCTATTCATCAAAAAAGAGCAGGAATTCCTGCTCTTTTTTGATTCGTCAATTTGTAACTCCTTATCGATGTTTCTTACCTTTCTTGGTCTCTAACATCGCTCGCTTAATCTCAAGTCTTTTTTTAGTCTTAGGAGAACGTTTCGACTTCTTGTGCATTTTAATACCACCTGCTCTTTTTGCCATATAAACATTTTTTACTAATAAAACGACATAGCCCCTATCCAATGTTGAAGCTCCCAACGTTAAAACCTATATTAGCACAACATGTAAGTATATCTACTCACTGAATTTTAAGTGAATAGAACTCATTTTATACTCACTGGAGTTTGATATAAGCTTGTTACCGGAATCAGTACCCTTTCGGTACCGGCGTTGTTGCCGACCCCACTATATACGTCCCCCACACGCGCTCCGAACGCGCCTCAAATTCCGCTTGAGCAGCCGGAAGTTTTGCGAGTAAAATATCCGGCAACATCTTTCGTACCTGATCCAGTACTGCGGTGGCAACACCCTGCATGCTCCAAGCAAATCCTTGGGCATACATGGCAGCCACGTCGTCGTTAGCCGGCAGAGGAAATTCCTTGGTATCGCGCAAAAAGGGAGTGATTTCGGCTTCTTCGAAAGCCAAGTGCTGATCGAGGAGTGCCTTTAATTCAGACAACACGGCTTCAGCATTTTCTGAATGCGCGAGGTCAGCAAAAGCCGCGTCCCCCTTTTCAAGCACAGGATCAATCTTATGATGCTGCTCTGTGAGTTTATCGATGGCAGATGCGAGATTGGGATGCTTGTTCCTGATGTCCGGAAATATGTTCGCGTCTTCCATCATATGATGCCCATGAAGTGCTTGCCGATAACTCTTTTCCCACTCTTCGCGCACAGCATCGGTGCGCGAGATATCACCAGTTTTGATCTCTGCCACAGCATGAATGAATCATGTTATGTCGCGGCGAAATGCATGGTGCGACAACATGAGCATGGTTGCCATAGAGGCGGTACCGTCATCATTTAGGAGGTTAGGAATTTTGAGTATAACAGATTCAGTATTCATAAATTTGATTATATAAGAATTAAAAGAGATGCTCTATGAAGATTTTTGAAAGCTCCGCCTGCCTTGCCTTTGTCAGGCATTTAGAGTACATTATTGATTAACATCGGAGGTAGGTATGCTCTTTCGCAAACAAGACCCGCTGGTATGGAAAAAACGATTTGCATATATCCCGACCATTGTGGGCGTCAACCAAGACAACACGCTCGTGAGGCTGTGGTGGAAACCTTATGAATACCGGCGCCGTACGGACCTTGATAACCCTAACGAAAACTTCTTCGATGTCTTCGAACGACGCATGATAGATCCTCCGCGCCCCCTTGGTGCTATGCAGTTCTATACCGAACACTTCGAAGGCTATCGCTTCTCTTATTACCAACAGATCTAAACTAGATCGATTACTCAAGAGCTACTCACGGGTAGCTCTATTTTTATACAGCTCCGGCGGTAGGATTCGAACCTACGACCATCTCGTTAACAGCGAGCCGCTCTACCACTGAGCTACGCCGGAATATAGAACACATCATACCCATAAACTCCTGAAAACTCAAGAATCCTGCTTTGAAAAGTTGGACCTTTCTTCAGTAAAAAATCTTGAGCTTAGTATCCCTGAATTTTTCGAGCGTTGTCGTGCTGACGGATCTTTTCAAGCGCTTTAGCTTCAATCTGACGAATACGCTCACGCGTCACGCCAAACTCTTTTCCTACGTCCTCAAGTGTGTGTGTAATACCGTCCTCAAGCCCAAAACGCATTTTTAATATTTTCTGTTCGCGAGGCAACAAATCATGCATGATGTCCTGAATATGATCGCGAAGAATCTTGCGCGACGTCTCTTCTGCGGGAGATAAGATTTTATCGTCTTCGATAAATTCGCCCAATGTTGAATCCTCTTCGTCCTCGCCAACCGGGGTTTCGAGTGATACTGTATCCTGCGAAATTTTCATGATGTGATGCACCTTACTTACTTCGATATTCATCTCGGAGGCAACTTCTTCAGGCAATGGCTCTCGGCCCAAATCCTGCATCAAGCGACGACGTACCTGCTGAAACTTTGAGATTGTCTCAACCATATGCACGGGGATACGAATTGTACGCGCCTGATCAGCAATCGCGCGCGTAATTGCTTGGCGAATCCACCATGTAGCGTAAGTAGAAAATTTAAATCCGCGTCGCCAGTCAAACTTTTCAACCGCACGAAAAAGCCCGATATTTCCCTCTTGAATTAAGTCGAGCAATGAAAGGTTTGAAGATCGATTTACATAGCGCTTTGCGATTGAAACTACGAGACGCAAGTTTGCCTGTGTGAGTTTCTGCTTTGCATCCTCGTCTTCTTTCTCGATACGACGAGCGAGCTCACGCTCTTCCTCTGCGCCGATAAGCGGAACCCGACCTATCTCTTTAAGATACATCTGCACTGAATCCTGTGA
>ERZ1292625.1996-Hain-H41-01um-R1-1996-length-20655-cov-12_pt1 | contig 15420 bp, 19 predicted proteins | sample MGYA00564400_ERZ1292625 | MGnify/ENA primary metagenome ERZ1292625 (study PRJEB36523, sample SAMEA6512639) | groundwater metagenome | collected 2019-01-08 | study: AquaDiva: Metagenomics assemblies of 32 groundwater samples | reverse complement strand
TTAGAAATTATTTTTTCAGTATTGATTTAACTTTCACGAATCTTTCTTTACGATCCGGTGCTTGGCCAAGCAGTAGTTCTTCTAATTTTTCGGTCATCGGAAATTCTTCACGCGGTTCATCGGTGCGAGTGGCATTAACTAAACCAGTCGTTTGGTAGAGCGGTTCCACGGAATTGGTATCGGCCTTGTTTAATTTTTCAATGTAATCTAAAATCGCCGACAAGTCTTTCTTGAGCTGTTCTTTTTTCTCCGGCGCCACCCACACCCGCGCCAGTTTCGCGATATGATCTAGTTCCGTGTCACTTAACATCCAAGTAGTAGAACTTCTGAAGTTTAATATCCCAAGCCAGTCAGAAGTTCACTACCTGGCAGGTCTCTAAAAAATATCATAAAACAAGTCGTTTTACACCCTTGACTTTTATATAGACTAAGAGTATAATTTAAATACATTTTATTGAGCACCTTTTTAACCTATTTGGGGGACGGTCATAGCTATAAGCTACTGAAATATTCGGTGTTTTATAGCTATGACTGCCCATCGGTGGTCCGCTAGCCAACCAAGGAGGTTGTATGAAAGCTGATGTCTCTGAATACGGGGGACCGCTCTGTGAAGCAATCGATCAGTTCAGGGGCGAAGAGAACGGTGCCGCGCGACTTGCAGAGTTTAAGCTGTGGCTCAAGGGGGCCACAGTGAGGATTCTCAAGCACGTCGGCGACATCGCCGTCGGCCCCGTCAAGAAGTTCGTTGTGGCCGAAAAATTCGTGAAGTCCAACCCGAAGGTCAAGTTCTACGACTTTGGGAAAAACTTCACGGACCACTTCCTCGGCAAGATTGAGGAAGGCGTACAGGCAACGGCGCTCGGGGTCGACAGGCTCGTCATCTCGGCGCTTGATCCCGAGATTATGGTCGAGCTCGGCGCCAAGCATCGGATCATCACGCTGGCCGAGTTCTACGGGGCCCTCGAGCTTCAGGGCCAGGGTCAATTGGAAGGCCTGTTGCGTGTCGATGGGTGGGCGAATTTCGCCTATATCCGCGACATCAATGGAAACGTCTGGGCCGTGGGCGCGCACTGGGTCGTTGGTGTCGGCTGGCGCGTCGACGCGATTCCCGTCGCCTACCCGTGTCCGCGGCGCGGCGTTAGCGTGGTCCTGTCTCGCAAGTCTACTGGGGCCTAGGTTTCTTGGAATCCTGGTTCTTGGTCCGCTTGGGCTGGTCGGAAACAATTCCGGCCAGCCCATCTTTTAATTTTGAAATTTCTGATAAGATGTATTTGGATACTAGGCGAATCTGCTGGCGGTCAAGGCTTCCGGCGGCCGAAATCTGGGCACGCATCATGATTGCTCTCGGAGCCCTAAAAATGAAGATACTTGGTGCAGAATACTAGGTGGTTCAATACCACGAATACGATACAGTCTTGAGAGTTCATTTCGGTGAATCGAAGGACAGTGTACTGGGAGGTATTTTGCATATAGTCTGGGCCGTAAACGCGAACTGGAACGCTGGTAACGGCTGGAACGTCAACGCGAATCCCGTCGACAACCCGAATCCGTGGAACGACGAAAACGTGGTCCTGTCTCGAAACTATCTTTGTTCAAGTGCCTCACTCATCGTGAGGCGTTTGTTTGTTTAATCCATCCACCGAGCATTTTACCGATTTCAATAAGATAATTCGAAATCGTAATATATTTTTTATCATCGAGTGCCCCAATTTCCCACGCTATTTGCAGAAAAAACTTGAGCATATCGAACTCATCTGATGCCTTAGCAAGGTAGATTCCTTTACGGTCCCCAGTTTTACTGCTAGCAATAAATATGTTTCGTATTGTTTCTATGAATTGCTTGTCTATACTTGAACCCAGACTGTATCGTGTTAACTTATCAAAATGAGACCAATATCCGTGCCAAAGTTTGTAAATGATGATGAGCTTCTGAAGAATCGATAAAGTAGTGTCGGGGGGGCTAGGGGGTTGGGTTTCAAAATGTTGGGCCATTGTTTTGAAGAGATAATTTCAATTGAAAATTTACTTAAGTCTTGGCGAGAATTTTTGAAAGGCAAGCGTAACCGGGAAGATGTGCAGATTTTTGCCCTTAATCTGATGGACAATATCTTTGAGCTTCACAAGGAATTGGTCAATCATACCTATAATCATGGTCCATATCAAGCTTTTCGAATTGATGATCCCAAGCCTCGACAGATTCACAAATCACTAGTTCGAGATCGGTTGCTTCATCATGCGGTGTGCCGGATATTATATCCGTTTTTTGATAGTAAGTTTATTTTCGATTCGTATTCATGCCGTCTAGGCAAAGGCACCTATCGAGCCATTAATAGATTTAGAGATTTTGCGTATAAAGTCTCGCGTAATCATCATCGGACATGCTGGGTTTTGAAGTGTGATGTTCGTAAGTTTTTTGAAAATATTAACCACAATATTCTACTTTCGATTTTACGGCGCAGAATTTCAGATTGTCGAACGATCTGGCTCTTGGAAAATATAATTCGAAGTTTTTCTAAGACACCGGGCCGTGGTTTGCCACTTGGCAATTTCACCTCCCAACTATTTGTAAATATATATATGAACAAATTCGATCAGGTCGTGAAGCATTGTTTTAAGATGAAATATTATATTCGTTATGCCGACGATTTTGTGATTCTTTCAGACGGTAAGACAGTGCTTGAAGAATTATTACCAAAACTTGGGGATTTTTTAAACGAGTGGTTAGCTCTAGAGTTACATCCAGACAAAGTTTTTATACAAACTTTTGCTTCAGGTGTTGATTTTTTGGGCTGGGTGAATTTGTCCAACCATCGAGTATTGCGAACAACAACCAAGCGGAGGATGTTCAGACGCCTCGCGGAGCGTAAGGGAAACGAAACAACCTTGCGTTCATATCAAGGATTATTAAGTCACGGCAATACAAAAAAATTGCAAAAACTTATTGCTGATAATTAACTAGCAACCGAAACCCCAACCCCCAGCGAGAAGTTGCGCAGGCCGAGGCCATGAAAGGCCGAGGCTTTACCCCCGAAGCTTGGTGCTTGGTGAGGGGGGCGAGCATCTAGATAGCGCCGAGTCGCTGGAACGAGGCGACTATCGGTCGAGTCGGGGGTTGGGGTGGAAGGAGCTTAGCCAATCATCTCAAGGAATTCTTTTTCGGAAAGGATTTTTACGTCTAACTTTTGGGCTTTGTCATATTTGGAGCCGGGGTCGGCGCCGGCGATGACGGCGGAGGTTTCTTGGCTGACGGAGGAGGAGACCTTACCCCCCAAGGCGCGGATTTTTTGACCGGCTTCTTCGCGGCTCATGGAATCGAGGGTGCCGGTGATAACAAATGTTTGGCCGAAAAGTTTGCCCTTGATTTTGCCTTTGTCTTCAATGATTTTGACTCCCGCTTTGTCAAACTTTTTTAGTATGTTTCGATGATAAGGTCGCTTGAACCACTCGGTGATGCTTTGGGCCACGACTGGGCCAACATCTTCAACGGCCGTAAGTTCTTCTTCGGTGGCGGAAATGATTTTATCTAGGGTACGGAAATGCTGGGCCAAAACACGAGCCGTCTCTTCGCCCACGTGCATGATGCCGAGGCCATAAACAAAACGCGCCAGCGGAACTTTTTTACGGTTGGCAATGGCCTTAATAACATTGGCGCTGGAAACTTCGGCAAAGCGGTCAAGATTTTGGAGGTCTTCAATTTTTAATGAAAATAAGTCGGCATAGTCTTGGACGAGACCCGCGTCCATCAAAGCATCAACGATTGCTGGTCCGACGCCATCAATGTTCAAGGCGTTACGAGAACAAAAATGGTAAATCGTTTCGCGCTGACGGGCGGGACAGTCGGTGTTGGGACAATAGGAGGCCACCTGTTCCGCTTCTTTTTTAATAGGTGTGTTGCAGATGGGACATTTTATGGGTAAATGAAAATCTTTCTCCCTACCCGTTCGCATTACAGGCAAGACCTGTAAGATATCGGGAATGACATCGCCGGCCCGGCCGACCATGACCGTGTCCCCTATTTTCAATCCCAGACGTTGAATCTCGTCAATGTTATGCAATGTGGCTCGACTGACGGTGGTGCCACCAATGGAAACTGGTTTCAAGTGAGCGACAGGTGTGAGGATTCCGGTGCGACCGACTTGGACCTGAATATCTTCGACAATAGTTTGGGCTTCTTTGGGCGCGAATTTGTAGGCAATCCCGCCTCGGGGGGCTTTGCCCACAAAACCGGCCCGCTCGTAAAGCCGGTTGTCGTTTATGGAAATAACCACACCATCCAGTTCGTAGTCTAATTGTCCCCGCTCTTTTTCCCAATAGTCTCTGTACTTTTGAATTTCTTCAATACTATGGACGATCTTACTATTGGGATTGGTCGCGACACCCCAAGCGTTTAAGGCCTGATATTTATCTTGTTTTGTCTTGACCTTATTATCGATGCCAATAAGGTCGTAAGCATAAAAGTTAAGCTTTCGACTAGCCGTAATCGATGGGTCAAGCTGACGAAGAGAACCGGCGGCGGTGTTGCGCGGGTTGGCGTATGGTTTCCCGCCCTTCTTTTCTTGTTCTTTGTTTATTCTGGCAAATTCTTTTTTGGTCAGGAATACTTCGCCTCGAACATATATTTCACCACTTGGAGGTTGAGCCTCCAAGTGAAGTTTTAGGGGGATAGCTTCTATTGTTTTAATATTTTGGGTAATATCCTCGCCAATGAGTCCGTCGCCACGGGTAGAACCTTGGGCGAAAACTCCGTTAACGTATTTTAATTCGACGGCCAAGCCGTCCATTTTCAAGTCGCAGTAAAATTCAGGGATGTTTTTGACGTCTAAATTGGCAAGCCGGCCCAACCACTCCCGAACATCTTCTTGGGAAAAAGCGTCATTGAGGGAATACATTCGGGAAACATGTTGGACCTTTTGGAATTGTTTGAGGGGTTGGCCACCGACTCGTTGGGTTGGCGAATCGGGCTTGGCTAAATCCGGAAATTTTTTCTCTAAACTAGCCAGCTCATGAACGAGGGCGTCAAAAACGACGTCGGAAATTTCCGGCGCGTCAAGAGTGTGGTAGAGATTTTGATGGTGAGCAATAAGCGAGCGCAGTTTTTCAATGCGTTCTTTGGTTTCTGATTTGGTCATAAGATAATGTAAAATGTAAATCTCAAAATGGAAAATGACAGTTTAAAATCATAAAATCATTTTCGACCTTTCAGCGTTAGGATGCTAGAAGCTTTGGTAAACTATCAATAAATTTAATTAATCTTAGAACCCAGGCGTAAATTCTTTTCTTGAATTCATTTTTAAACTTTACATTGTCATTTTCCATTTTGATTTTTCCACTTTGAATTATGGCGTGGTTACCTGCAAAGAACGGCTGACGCTGCGATAAGTGCCGATAACTTGATTATTAAGAGGTAAGGTCGTACAGGTGTTTGCCACATTTGGCAGAATGGTATAAGTGGCGCCGTTAGACATAGTCGGTTGGGAAAGCGCGGGATTAGCGCGATTGGTGTAGATACACCATTCCAAAGCGCTGTCGGCGGCATAAATAGCGCCAACCGAACCCGCTCCGGCGTCGCTTATCGCTCGAATCTTGGGCAAGTAAATACTGGCCAAGGCCAAAGTTATGGCTAGCATACTCCCCAATATTAAAAGCGTGAATATAATAACGGAACCCTTTTGAGAGCTTGTCCCGTTAGAAGTTTTACCGAACGTCCACCGTCTTAAAATAGTGGCAAGTTTTAGAGGTTTCATATTGGTTGAAATGTTATTTTCCCGTAGGGTTAACTTCTAACGGGATTAGAATTCAGTTTGGACATCGCGGGAAGAGACAGCCGTCTCTAGATTAGCGGTTACAATTTCTTTACCCGTCTTATTCTGGATTGAGGCAAGAATGGCGACTCGGGCTTGCTGGCCATCGGTTGGCCCGGAACCCATAATACAAAAGTTCAAGCGGGAAAAAGCCACGGCGGCTGAGCTTAAATCAGTCGTGACGCCATCGGCGGTTCGTTTAAGAATGCCATCAAGCGAGAGCGAATAGATTACCGTGCCATTGACAGGATGAATAATTGTTAATGTTTGAGCGGTACAATCAGAGTTTTGATTTTCTATCTGACTGACTCGAATTTCGCGCGACATTAGCTCCATAATAAAGAGACCGTTTTCTTGAATCTTTTGAGAGGCAAAGGCGCGACGCTCGCCGGCCAGAATTTGGACGAACAGTCCGCCGACCACAATTACGATGATTGAAAAAACAAAGGCCGAAACAAGGACTTCAACAATCGTGAACCCCGTTTGATAGTTTTTAGTTTTTAGTTTTAAGTTTTTAGATGTTGTCATTTCCAGTTAAACAAATGTAATTCGGCGCTAATATTTTTGTTTATTCCTCCGCGTCCGGGCCAAGTTACGGTACTGACCACTTGGAGCTCTCCCGCGTTAATTTTGGTAATTGTGACGGTTCGACTGAACTTGGTTGCTATCCAACCCGAGTTGGCGGAGTAGGTATACAGCCCATTGTTTATATTCAACGGCAGACTTCCGGCCAATGAAAGTGGCGTCGTCGAATTCCATTCGACTTGGTAAGCGCCAGCGCTTAAACCGTAATCAAAGGCTCGATTATTAAACCAATTGGTGTCGCGGATGGCGCGGATAATCTCAACCCCCTCTTGGGCCAAGCCCGAGGCCACCAAATTATCCTGAAGAGACGCATTTATTCTGGTGATATTACCGGAAAGATTAAGAATTGGAATAAGAGTAACCGATAAAATAACTAAAGATACTAATGTTTCAACCAAAGTGAACCCCGCCGTTGAAGAACTGTGTTTTTTAAAAAAACTAAAATTAACGCATCTGCCACTAGTACAGTTCTTCAACGGCGGGGCAAGCCCTTTTTGAAAATTGAAAATTGAAAATTGAAAATTGTTTGGTGTCATTGGCTCTCTATTTTCCCGGACGGATAAATCGATATGGTTCGACAGTTTGTGGGGCATGTTCCACCGACGGGGCCGATTTGGATGGTGATTGGAGATTGATTGAGCGAGGCATTGTTGTTTAGATATGTTTTGGGGTCGGGTGGCAGAAAGAAGATATCGTTGAATGAATTTTTGATTTCGACTTGCGGATCGGTAAAGGTTTGAGTTTTGATAACGGCATCTTCTCCGATTTGATAGTTTTTATTGATAGTTAGGCAGTTGGTTGGTGAAGCGGCATTCGGTCCGACATAGATGGCAAGCTGGTTTGAACTGACATAATGGATGCCGTAACCGCAAGGATTATAGCCGTTATAGACCGTACTGGAAACGGTTTTAGATTGGGCTTCGCGGATGGTAGCCATGATTAGGTTGGCGCTCTGTTCGATGTCAATCCGAGTCCGCGAAAAATTGAGAATGAGCGATGCGCTTAAAAATGCGATAATGGCTACGACGACTAGCATCTCAATGAGACTGAACCCCGCCGTTGAAGAGCTGTATTTTTTAGAAAAAATTAAATTAGCAGGAGCTTTTGGGGTGCAGCTCTTCAACGGCGGGGTGAACTCTCGATTATCGAAAAAATGTTGTGAGTGGAAGTAATTCATGATAAAAAATTATGCAAAGAATTGTGGAAAGGGCCAGAAATGAACCCAGCGGTATTTTGTCTTTGAGTTTGGCCTGCCTTAGTATCAGCAGAAAGACAGCGACAATAGCTGCTAGCCAGATGCCTCCAATGATGGCAAAAAAACCGAATGGCCAGCCAAGAATCAGACCAACCAGAAAAGCCAATTTTACGTCGCCAAAACCAAGACTTTTGCCTCGAGAGACTGCGTAAAGTATAACAAAAAACCCCGCTGAAAGTAATGCGGTTAGAAAATATGAAAGCGGATTGGCTGTTTTCGCAAGGTCATAAATGGCAAAAACAGCGATAGCCGGAAGGGCGAGAACATCAGGCAGTATCAAGTAGAATAAATCAAAAAACAACAAGCTCGCCAAAATCAGAAGCGCAAACACAATCATTACTGTTTCCAGATTTAATAATGGTTGTCGGAAGGCAAAGAAAAGAGCGAGGATGATACCGGTGCTCATTTCGACGATTGGATAGCGAACGTGAATACGGTTATGGCAATATCGACATCGGCTCCCAAGGATTATGAAACTTAAAATTGGAATTAGATCAAACCAGACCAATTGACGGCGACAACTTCGGCAATAAGACCGGCCGTCAATCCTCTGGCCTTCGGGCAATCGCCACAAAAGAACATTTAAAAAACTGCCGTAAATAGTTCCCAAAATAAAGACAAATACGAGAATGATTGGCATAGCTCCAGTATAGTGGTATTTGGTTGGAATGAGAAATTAAAATATCCCCGCCATGGCGGGGATATTTTAATTTCAGAGATAGGTTTATTTTTGTCCCTGATCGTAGATACAATCTCGAGCCGTTCCGGCGGCATATGCGGCGGTGCAGGCTTCCGATGCCGCCAAGCTAGCATCTATTGTGTTTCCTCCAGCCCAAGCGCTCGAATTGATATCGGCATCGGCGGAAAGGGCGGAAGCGCTTTTTTGTTCAAGTTCGGTATAGACTTGGAATTGACTTGGGTTGGTGGCTGGATTGTACGCATAAAAGTAAGCGGCAGCAGTGATCGGGTCAACGGGTACGGCATTTGCGGTTAAGTATTTACCCAAGTTCGCGATAGTAATGGCGGTTGGGTAGTGGGCGGCATTGTCGTCAAAGTATAATTCAACTGCCGTCCGAAGCTGGTTGACATCGGCGATACGTTTGACATCGCGAGCGCGAGCGCGAGCCACGCCTAGTTGCAAGAGGAGCAAAGTTGCCAGAATACCGATAATGGCGATAACGACCAGTAACTCAACCAACGTAAAACCTCGAGAGAGTCGGAAATGTTTTTTAATAGACATTAATGAGTAAGCTTAATTTATTACTTTCATTATAGGCCATGCTTTAAAGAATACAAGCCAAGATATCCACTTCTCGCCCCCACACTCATGCATGAGTGTGGGGGTAAACACCTATCCAACCATGCTATAGATTGGCAGTAAAATACTGGAGACTAAGACGGCCACGCCGAAGCCCAAGACCAAGACCAAGATCGGCTCAATCAGTTGAGTAATGCTGGCGATAGCCGTTTCTGATTCAGACTTATAAAATTTGGAGACATGCTCAAGCATGTAATCAAGTTTACCGGTCCGCTCCCCAATGGCGACCATGGAACTGAATAAGGGAGGCATTTCTTTGTACTGGCCAAGAATTTCGGAGATAGTGCCGCCGTTGCGGACATTTTCTTCGGAAGCAAGAATAATTTTCCGATAATTTTCGTTACCGACCAGATCGGAGGCGATGCGCAGGGCATCAAGAATCGGAAGACCTGATTTAATGAGAGTGGAAAGACTTTCGGCCACGCGCGCTAGGTAAAGATTCTGAACAACTTTTCCAAGACCGGGCATCGTTACTAGAAAATTGTCTCGCCAAATCTTGCCCGAAGTTGTTTTCAAGTATCGAACAATTAAGAGGCCGCCGATAATTAAAACGGCCAGGATATAGTAGAGGTAATTATTAAGAAAATCCGTGCCGGCCATCAGCATTCGGGTCGTGATTGGCAAATCAACGGTACCTGAATCTTTAAATATCGAAAGCAATTGGGGCAAAACATAGACACCCATAATTAAGACCACAATAAGCATGGCTGAAACAACAAAGGCTGGATAAACTAGCGCCCCTTTGATTTTGGAATTAATACTCTGGCTGCGTTCGAGATAATCGGCGAGATACGACAGTGAAGTTTGAAGTTTGCCCGAAACTTCTCCGGATTGGACCAACTTAATGTAAAAAGTGGTAAATATTTTGGGATGGGCGTTGAGCGCGGCCGACAATGATGAACCGCCTTCAACCGCGGCGGCTACATCCAGAACGATCTTTTTGAGTCCGGGTTTTTCAGATTGTTGGGCCAGAGTGCGCAGCCCTTCCGCCAACGGCATATCGGCCTCAATGAGCGTGGCCAGCTGACGAGTGAAGACAACGATATCTTTTGTGGTTGTTCTGGAAAAGACTTGGTTTAAATCTTTAGAAAAAACGTCTTTTTTGAATATTTCAAGCGACAAAACGACCAACTGTTTGTTGTGAAGAATTGAAATAGCGCTATCTTGAGAGGGCGCGTCTATAATCCCCTCCACAATTTGGCCGGCGGTGTTTTTGGCTTGGTATTTATACTCCATCCCGTCAGAAGTCGTAGAAACCGGTCAAACACTTTTGTGTGAGACCTGTGCTACGATACTTAATTAAACGTTTGATTTCCAAACCCGTAAGGGCGGCTTCCTACGGGATTCCATGGCTGTAATTTTTCATAACTTCCGGATTGATTGAGTAAAATTCGGCACGTTCGAGGCTTATTTCTTTTCGTCTGACTAAATCAGCCAAAGATTTGTCCATGGAAATCATGCCCACATTTTGACTAGTCTCGATGGTCTGGTCAAGCTGGCGAGGTTTATTGTCTCGGATAATGGTTCGAATCGCGGAAGTGGCAATCATGACTTCCACCGCCGGCACAAGACCGCCTTGAATTCGAGGGACGAGACGTTGAGAGATGACGCCGGAAATGGTCGAGGCGAGCTGATTGCGGATTTGAGATTGTTGATTGGGCGGGAAGCTGCCAATAATACGTTCAACCGTTTGGGAAGCGCTGTTGGTGTGGAGGGTGGCAAAAACCAAATGGCCGGTTTCGGCGGCGGTGACCGCGGCGCTCATTGTTTCATAATCTCGCATGTCGCTAAGCATAATGACATTCATATTTTCTCGAAACGAGGCTCGAACGGCTTTGTTGAACGAAAGGGTGTCCCGGTCAATTTCCCGTTGGTCGACGATGCTTTTTTCTGGCGTGAAGACATATTCAACCGGATCTTCAATGGTAATAATTTTTTCACCTCGTTCTTTATTGATAATATTAAGAAGACTGGCGAGAGTGGTTGATTTGCCTTGGCCGTTTGGGCCAACCACCAGCACGAAACCTTGTGAAAGCTTTGTAAAAATATTTAGAATGGGGGGCAGATTAAGTTCAGATAAGGTTTTGATCTGGGTTGGGATAAGTCGAAGAGTGGCGGCATATGAACCGCGAGCCTGATAGGCGTTGACCCGAAATCGATTGCCGTTCATTTCGAGGGAGAAATCAAATTCTTTTTTTGACAGAAATCGAGGCAGGCGTTCCGGACCAAGAAGGGCCGAAACTAGTTCTTTTAATGTTTCCGTGCTCAAAATTTCGTGGTTTAGGAGAGGAACAAGGCGGCTGTCGACCCGAATAGTCGGATGGACCGAAGGCGAAAGGTGCAAATCTGAAGCGCCGTTTTGAGCGGCCGCCGTCATTAATTCTTCAAGATATTTTTGGGGATCACTCATAATATTAAAGATAAAATCTAAAATGTAAAAAATTCAGTCAGTTTTTAGTTTTTATTTTTTAAATTTTATTTTATTAGGCGCTCTCTCCGGCTTGGGCAACCTCTAGCAGTTCCTCCAATGATACTACACCCTTCAATACTTTTAAAATTCCATCTTGGAACATGGTAATCATTTCTTGGCGTTTTGCCTCGGCGCGCATATCAGCTTCAGAAATATTTCCTAGAATTATCTTTTCAAATTCCGCCGTCATTTCGAGCATTTCAAAAATACCCAGCCGACCCTTGAAGGCCTTGCCCCCGCAAACCTTGCAAGGATTTTCGAGGTTGGGTTTATATATTTCATAACCATTTTTAGATAATAATTCTTTTTGGTAGGAAGCGGGCATGTCTTTTAGGGCGTTTTCAATAATCACTGTCTCGGCCGGATTGGCCTTGACCTTTAGTTTGCAATCAGCGCACAAACGGCGCAACAAGCGTTGAGCGGCGGCCACGTTAAGGGTTGAAGGAATGAGATATTTTTCGACGCCCATATCAATCAAGCGAGGAACAACACCGACTGCGTCGTTCGTGTGCAAGGTAGAGAGGACAATATGACCGGTCAAGGCGGCTTGGGTGGCTAAAGAGGCCGTTTCGCGGTCTCGAATCTCTCCCACCATAATCACATCCGGGTCTTGACGAAGAATATGGCGCAATCCCGAAGCGAAGGTGTAGCCGATTTCTTCATGGATTTGGGATTGATTCACGCCATCGACGTAATATTCAATCGGGTCTTCAAGGGTAACAATGTTTAAATCGTCAGTATTGATACGCTTAAGCATGCCGGCGAGAGTGGTTGATTTACCGGAACCGGTCGGACCGGTGATAAGAATTGAGCCGAAAGGTTTAGCCATGGCTCGGACAACGACTTCCAAGGAACGGCCGTCAAGACCCAAATCGGGCAAATCAATCGAGCCCGAAAGCGGGTCCAAGATGCGCATGACAATCTTTTCGCCATTTTTGGTGGGGAAAGTCGAAACACGAAAATCAATCTTGCGGTCATTAAGTCGAGTTGAGAAACGGCCGTCTTGGGCGAGACGGGTCTCATCGATTTTCAAGTCTGAAAGAATCTTGATGCGCGTGACTACCGCCGCGTCTAAGTTTTTGGGCAGGGTGAGGGCAATTACCAAAACACCATCAATACGAAATCTGACGCGGACGCGGTCTTCAAAGGGTTCAATGTGAATATCCGAAGCGCGTGAGTCAACGGCGTGGCGGATAATGACCGCGACAATCTTCGTGATCGGCGCTTCGGCGGTAATTGCTTCCAGACTCTGGCCGGGCGCGACGGTAACTTTTTTATCAAATTCTTCGTTGAGCGATTCCAGAGCCTTGCCGACTTCTCCCGAAAGAGTTCGGTAGTTTCGGACAATCGCGTCAAAATCTTTATAAGTTAAGACATATTTCTCAAGGGTAAGACCTTTATCCGCGGCAATAAATTTAAGAGCTTCCAGAGCTTCAACGTCTTCTGGATTCATAATGCCGACCCTTAAGACTGAATTTTCTTTGCCAAACGGCGCAACCTTGTAAAAAGTAACAACATTTTCGCCTACTTCTTTGAGGGCTTCATGGCTCAACTCAATTTCGGCCAGATGCATGACTGGCAGCCGATAGAGCTTTGATTTAAATGCCGCCAAATCATCATCGGAAATAATCCCTTGTTCAATTAAAAGTTGGCCCAGATCTTCCCCCTCTTTTTTGACCGTATCTTGGATACTAACGCCTTGTTCGGGGGTGATAATCTTGGCCCTAATGAGTTCTTGAAATAAGGTGGTCGGTATTTGCTGAGGCAAGGAGATATGTAAAAACTAAAAACTAAAAAATAAAATCCTTCTGAAATATTTTAGATTTTAGTTTTAAAATTTTAGATATTTATGGTGCAAAAATGTCTTTTTTGCCGGTTGCGCCGGGGTTGACGGGTGACTCACCCGAAGTGATGAGGGCTTTGTAAACGGAATCGTCTAAAACCTTAAAGTCTATTTTAATATTTTTAAGAGTCGTGGGACTATCCTGTGTGCTGATAGCCGGCGGCGGAACTGGAATTTCAGCCGGTTGGATCCACTGGCTATACATGATATATCCGCCCACCAAGCCGATGAGGACAATAAGCGCGATATAGAGTTTTGAAGAAGTTTGCGCGGAGGTCATTGTTTTAAATAATAGGCATTACCTTTGATCCGAAAACTAATAATGGGAGAATTATCAGAAGTCGGACTGGCGTCAATGGACGAAACGTCAATAAGGCGGATATTTCTCTCGAGAGCCATTAAAAAAGATTTGAAGGCTAAGTAGCCGCCGCTAAGTTCGAGGCTGATTGATTGTTCTTGGTAGGGATTGGTATCTTGGTTGATGTTTCCGCTTAAGGAAATTGTTTTGAGTTGAAGGCCATTTTGAGTGGCCAGGGCTTCAATTGAGGAAACAAGCTCCGGAGCGCTTTTTGCGGCTGGAACCATTAACGCAAAACGGGCGATATCCACCGACCGATCGGCATATTCTTTGGTTAGGGCATTAATGTTGGCGATAATGTCGCTCTTGGTTTTAATAATATCGGTTCGTTGGGCAATGGCTTCGCGCTGGGCCATCACGTTGTCATAAGTTGGCATTAACAATATCCAGAAAATGATTCCGGCTATCGCGACAAGGAACGCTCCAACGTAAGTGCGGGATAAATTCATCCCGTTGGAAATGCTACAATCCGTCCACCATTCCTGGGCGGTAGACTGTTAGCACTTATTTTATTGATAATTGTCATTAACATGTTAGTGGCATTTCGTACGGGATTCATTGGTTCTGCAGAAATTTAATTTTATCGAATTTAATTTTGGCGTTGAAATCAAGCTTGCCCGAAGTGAGGGCGTTAACATTATCCAAGCTGATATCTTTAATTGAGTCATCAGCGATAAAAGCGGCCAATTGCTTGGCAATCGTGGTGTAGTTATCGCTTAAGGCTTGGATCCGGAAACTTTCTTCGCTTAAAATTGCCGAGAACGACTTAAATTGAATATTGCTTTGGAGCGCGGACTCAATTTTAGAAAGTCCTTTGGACCAATAGGTGTGATTTTTAAGAATCTGGTTAGTGAGACTGATTTGCTTGGAAAGAATAATCAATTTCTGTTCAGTCTCTTTTAGTTTGCCGCGCTGTTCTTCTAGGGCCGCGATTTCTTTGTCGTTATCCGTAATTTTGGTTGCAAGATTGTTGCCATACAGCCATAATCCCCCCATTGCCGCTAACACCAATCCAACAAGGCTTACGCCCGCGTAGATTAGTTTATTTTCTCCCGGAGTCTTAATGTCAATCCTTTTTCTATTTTCCGGAAGTAGTTGTAGCCCGCCTTTATCAGCCATCTTCTTTATTATTATATCCCACTATTTTACTTTTGCGTCTTCTCTTATCAACATGACAAGCATGTCACCCGCCTCTGGAGGGATGTTTCCTATATATCTCGCATGGCCAGTCCGGCGGCGACGGCAAAGGTACTGGCTAGTTCTCCAATTGCGGGGGCGAGAGCTGGCGGATACACGATGCGGGCAAAAGCGTTGCCGGCGAATACTTCTTGACCTAGTTTCTGTTTGAAATAATTTAAAAAGTTGGGCATATTAATCATGCCCCCAACCAATAAGACGCGGGCCACTTTTTCGTTTCGGGTATTCTCAAATGAGTTCATGGTTTTCTTGGTCTCAAAGGCCATCATATCCACGAGCGCGCTCATGGCTTCGTTAATGATATTTTCGTCGGTTTGGTTCATCCCTAGTCGCTTTTTGAGTTCGTCGGCTTTTTCAAGACTAATATTCAAGGAGCGAGAAATACTCTTGGTAATTTCAAACCCGCCTACTTCATAATTATGCGAAAGACGTTCGTAACCCTTACTAACAACAACAATTGAAGTACTGCGTCCGCCAATATTTACAATCGCGGTCGGGGCAAGATCATTACCCAATAGAGCTCGGATAAGAGCGGAATTTTCCAATTCAAGAGCTTTTAAATTAAGACCGGCGCCGGCCATGATACTTTGATA
>ERZ1292625.473-Hain-H41-01um-R1-473-length-61585-cov-15_pt2 | contig 15422 bp, 19 predicted proteins | sample MGYA00564400_ERZ1292625 | MGnify/ENA primary metagenome ERZ1292625 (study PRJEB36523, sample SAMEA6512639) | groundwater metagenome | collected 2019-01-08 | study: AquaDiva: Metagenomics assemblies of 32 groundwater samples | reverse complement strand
AACGAGAACCGTACCAATGTGGACCTCAAAGCCATCATGGCAGCCAAGCCTGAGTGGGTTTCATTGTAACCCCTCCCCCCTCTGCCATTTAGGGCTAAAACTGGTATAACGTTGTAATGCGGATCATTTTAGATCCGAACGCCTACCCCCCTCCGGCTTCATCGCTGGAGGGGGGACAACCCATTTTTACAGCCCGCCCCGCACGCCTACTATTTTTTAGCTATGAGCTTTCTTGACCGAATTACCTTGTTGGAACCTCCTGCCTTCGAAGTAGGACAAGAGGTCTTTACACCCACCCCCGGGGGTGCTGAAAAGACTGTGATCAAAGGGATGAACTTGAAGGTGGTCAGTGACTACACTGAGGATCCCCCCTCATTGGTTGCGGTAGTCCGTGACTACGAAACCACCCGGATACACCCAGACCTATCGTTCAACTGGCGAGCAGGTGAGCTCTTTGCTACCAAAGAGGAGGCGATGGTCGCCGCTGCCTTTCTTCCAGTCTCCTTGGACGATGCTGACTGGAACGAACTGTTAGGCATGACCTCGGACGGTACCCGCGTATATGAGGCCACCGCCAACGAACTGGTGACACTGGACAGCTGTGCGCTGCCCCAATGTTGCTCAACCATCAGCGAAATCCGGGACCTATTTTTTAGCTGTTGGAGGCAGCATGGCTTGATGGCATTCCAAGCCAGCATCCTTGGTGGTCTGCTCAACAACCATGAAGCCCCCGACCCTCACCCTTTGCTCAACGACGTATTAACTCAACTGAACCTAACATGGACCCAAAACCCGGAATAAGCAGCATGGAACCCAAACCTACAATAAAGACACAAGTAGGCGCCTTGGTTGGTCGCTTTCAGGTCGATCGTCTGCATGAGGCCCACAAAGACCTAATCCACAGCGTGCAGCAGCTGCACGACAAGGTCATTGTTTTCCTGGGTGTCTCGTCGTTGATTGGCAGCCCTAACAACCCCTTGGACTATGATCTCAGGGCAAAGATGATCCACGACGAGTTCCCTGGAGTCATCGTGTTGCCTCAACGTGACTGCCGCACTGATGAAGAGTGGAGTCACAACCTTGACCTTCAGCTTGACACCGTGGCCCCAGCACAAACGGTCACCTTGTATGGCGGCCGGGACAGTTTCCTGCCTCACTATAAAGGCAAGTTTCACACACAGGAGTTGGAGGCTCAAACACTGGTTGCTACCAGCGGTTCGGCTATCCGTCGTCGCCTTAGTGTGGCCGCATTGAACAGCCCTGAGTTCAGAGCTGGTGCAATCTGGGCTGCGCAGCAGGGTTACCACAGAGTCATTCCCACTGTCGACATTGTCATTCACGACACCAACAACCATCGTGTGCTGTTGGGTAAGAAGCTCAACTCCCCGTTGTGGCGCTTCATCGGCGGCTACGCAGACGTCAACAGCGAGACCTTTGAACAAGATGCCCGTCGTGAAACCATGGAAGAGACTGGCTTGGAGCTGGCTTCCATTGAATACCTCGGCTCGTTTAAGGTCCCGGACTGGCGCTATCGTGGTGAACGAGACACGGTCCGTACTACATTGTTCTACGGCCCGGTGTTGTATGGTGCTGCCCGCCCCAGCGATGATATCTCTGAGGTGAGCTGGATCAACGAACAACAATTTACCAACCTATCTTTTGCTGAGAACATTGTCGAGGAGCACACTGCCCTCTACAACCGTGCTCGCAAGTATCTTCTCTCCCTTACATGAACCCTTACGACATCTATCACGAACGGCCCAGCGTATTGTATCTGACTGACAGCTACAAATGGACGCACGGTATACAAGAGGAACCCGGAACCGGCAATACCTACAGCTATTTCGAAAGCCGCAACGGTGCCAAGTATCCGGTGACCAAGTTCTTCGGCCTTCAAATGCTGCTGAAGAAATACTTCTGCGGCCCAGTGGTCACTCTCAAAGACATTGACGAGGCTGAAGCCTTTGGCAAAGAGCACTTCATGGGTGCAACCACCCTTGATGTTGATATGTGGCGCTACGTGGCCACACACCACAAGGGCTGCATCCCTTTGTGCATCCGCGCTGTCCCTGAGGGGCAATCGATTCCAGTCAGCAACGTGTTGATGGACGTCTTTACCACTGACGATAAATGTGCATCCCTCACTAACTTCTTTGAGTCATTGTTGACCCACGTTTGGGGACCTTCCAACGTGGCTACCATCAGTGGACAAATCCGCAACAAGCTGGCTGCCGCGTTTAAGCAGTCGGTCGATGATGACACTGCCTGGCTGCTCGACTACATGCTTCATGACTTCGGCTTCCGTGGAGTAAGCAGCGTGGAGTCGGCTGGATTGTTAGGCGCTGGCCATCTGGTCAACTTCCGTGGCACAGACACGTTGATTGCCATCAAGTACGCCCAGATGTTCTATCCAGGTGCCGGCATGGCTGCCAACAGCGTGATCGCCTCGGAGCACAGCATTATGACAGCCCGGGGACCACAGCATGAATACGCCGTGGTGGAACGTCTCCTCAACTCGATGCCTCCAAACTGCATCTACTCGATGGTCAGCGACAGCTACAACATCGACAAGTTGATCGAGAAATGCGGCACAGACTTCCATGCCAAGATTGTCCAACGGGGAGGCAAACTGGTCTTCCGACCGGACAGCCCTCGCTTTAATGGTGAAACCCCCGCTCAGCAGGTGGTAGCTTTGGCTCAGGCGTTGGAGAAGCACTTCGGTGCCACAACCAACAAGAAGGGCTACAAAGTGTTGCATCCTTCGGTGGGTCTGATCTACGGAGATGGACTCAGCATTGAGGATATCTTCAATGTCATTGATGCACTGCTGCTGGCCGGCTTCGCAGCCAGCACCTGCGTCTTCGGCATGGGTGGAGGTCTGCTTCAGAAGCACAACCGTGACACCCAACGCAGCGCCTTTAAGTGCGCTGCCAAGGAGGTTTTGGGTGTGTGGAACGAAGTCTACAAGGAGCCGTTGGATAAAACCAAGGCATCGAAACGTGGCTGGTTGAAGTTGGAAGTTGACGCGAACGGTCAAATTCACACAACCCAGCAACCTTTTGAGCGTCTTCAATACCCCAACATCATGGATGCCACCAATCTGCTCAAGCCTGTGTTCATGAACGGCACTATGCTGGCAGACCACTCGTGGGCCGATGTGTGCCAACGGGCGCGACAGTAGTCTCAAAAGGGATATCTGGATTGAACGCAAAGATCACATTACCGATGTAATGTTTGAAGTTGGGAGACACGGTTGGAATTCCCAGCCCTGTCTCCAAAAACAACTCCATTAACTCCTTCATCACCGAGTTGTAGGTGCTAAACACACCTCGCTTGGTGGTGAAGGGGATCTCTTTGTTGTTGCATTGGATGAACCCGTGGAGGAAGAACATCCCCTCTTTCTTCACAATCTTGGTCAGCTGCACAGTGAAGTTGGTGTACTCAATCTCACGGTCATGTCTAACAATGTAGTACCTGTCGTTGCGTTGAAGAAATTTGACACCAGAGACCTCAACGATGGACTGGTTCTGTGCCTCCCAGTAATTGACCAATGTCTCCCCAGTCTCCTTTTCCAGCTCCTTGATCTGCGCGTGGGTCAAGCCGTGGAGATGTTCTTTGACCTTCTCCAGCCCGTGCTTGTCTTTGATCCACTGCAACGGGGACAAAACAAACTTGGAGTAACGGCTATCCCTCCAGATCTCCAGACATTGCCCCACGCTTAACTGAGGACTCAGTTGCAGCACACCTTCAGTCCAAAGGTCTGCTTTACGATCCCAGGTGTTGCCAGGCTGTATGTAGAGCTCATTCAATGAGGAGACGATACGCTTGTTCAGCTGACCATACCACCCCTTTTCAACAGTGTACTTGGTGCTGACTGGCTGCAATGTTTCATTGCTGGGTTCCAACAACGAGCGGCTCTCCAATGAGGCCACCTTGCTGGGAGCATAGAAGGTGGGGATGATTAAACGCCCCACCAACGTAGCCGGTGCGTTGTAGTAGCGGTTAGGGGCAGCCTCGACCATCTTCTCAGTGCAAACCCCCAGTAACCCATTGGTGATGAACGGTTGCAGCCCCAGGTCCTCAATCAGCTTGGTGACCTTCACTGACTCGCCCTTCTTCCATTTCAGCCGACCTTCCACAGCTTCCTCCTTGGCCTGCTGATAGAACTCAGCGATGGCTTTTTCGTAGTAAAAACTGTACTGGAGCTTCAACTCCACCTTTTCCGAATACTCCATCTTATTTTCTTGGAACTCCGGATGTTTCTTTGTAATATGACGGTAGATGGCAGCTGGTGCGTCTCGAAAGAAGTCGAACAGCGTAGACACTGTAGAGTAGTCTCTGCTGTAAGCCACCCAACCGAATTTGGGTACCTTTTTGAACGCCAGGCTGGAGTCACCTTTTATCGCATCGTGTAAAGCGGGAAGGTTGACTTTGGATTGGAACTCGTATACAGTCATTATTATGAAATGGAATTTAGACCAGACGACTGATTACTCTTACCGTCAAGTTTATGCATATCTAAGGGATTACCATGATACGCCTGAATTTGTCAAGCAAGCTGAGCTAGATACCCTCGATTCTGTTGAGAAGCTCAGCGAGGAATCCTTCGCCGATCGCTACCACAAAGCCTTTCCAATCCATTCTCCTGCAAGTACTTACGTATCGACGGTGTTCTTCCAAAACAAGCAAGCTGAGCTAGTCGAACAATGGGGTGCCAAATATGTCGATGAAATTACTGCCCGCCTCCACAAAGCTGCTGAGCTGCACGGCATCGTCGCTGAGCTTGGGAAGTACAGCGAGCACCTTCAAAACCTCAATGCGGCCGGCCCTGAAGAGCGGTTCGTCGCTTCCATCAAACATGGAGAAGAAACCTTCGACCTCTTCCCGTTCAAAACGAAAGAAGACCTAGTCAAAGCTGCGGCTACGTTCAACAACGACATTCAGCAATACCCCTTTAGTTGGCGCTTCGAGCTGGCCAACAACTTCGTCAAGCACGCAGAAGAACTCGGTGTTGAAGAGCTCCCCGACTTGGTTTGCAAATACGGTGGCATTTTCTTCCCCGACACCCGCCTCTTTGGCAATGAGCTCCAACGTCGTCTAAACAAGATCTCCCAACGTGTCGATCATGAAAAGTACAACGCGCTCCACAGTGACCTTGAAAAGGCTGCTGCAATGGAAGACTATTTCGCCATTTGCAAAAAGGCCCACGACCTCGAACAGCTCAGTGGTGCTTACGATTTCAAAAGCCTTCGTCAGACGCTAGGTGACATTGTTGACCGCACCTTCACTTTGAGTCGTGAAAAGGTAGCCGAATTGCTAGACGTCGTAGATATGGCCGGCGAACCCTACCAAGTTACTGCTCTGCAGAAAGTGTCCAAAGATCTTTACAAGGAAGCCTTCGGGGTGGACATCGATCCATCCAACATCTCCCAATTAAGGGATGTGCTTCCGACGATGCCGTTGTCTGATGTAGCCTTGTTCCGTGAGCTATCTGGTATAGCCCCTGCCTCATAATCCTACCACAACACCTTTGCCCGGCTGTCATAGGCCGGGCTTTTTTATGCCCAGAAAGAAGATAATCCACGTCAATCAGCATATCATTAAGCTGAATCGGAAGAACAACACCAAGGCACCGGTGCTCACAGTCAAAGACTACGAGAACACCATCTACGCCAATACTGTCACCATTGATGGTCCATCAACTGTGGTTTACCGTCCTGACGATCCTCTGAGCTGCGGTGCCCATTGCTGGATTGAAACCAAAGCCCAGGTGACCTGTGTTTCAACATTGCAGGCCGGGCGAGACATCACTACAATACTACCATAAGCAATGGCCACCAAACTTCCACCAGACTATTTCAAAGACGCCCAGACTCCAGCCTCTGTGTTGTTGTTCTTCGTGCTCCACTACTACGGTACGGAGGCCTTCGACTGGGAACCCGAATTACTCCGCAAAGAGCTGCAAGAGGACTACAATGTTGAGTTGACCGACCTTCAGTCCGACAAGATCCAGGCAGCCATGGTGATCCTGCAAACCAATCTGTTCAGCCAGGACTGGGTGGTGTTGGAGAAGATTTCCCATCTGCTCAACAACCATCATGATGATTTCGACACGGTAAACCCAGTAGAAGTGGAAGAGCTGGTATCAACCGTCGCTGAGATCCATGTAATGGGTGTTGATGAGGATTTCTGGTGGTCCGACGAAGTTAGAGCTTACATCGGTCTGGCTCTCTACAATTATGGCTGCGTAGTGCCTCCTAGCTGCCTCGCTGACGCGATTATGCCCTCCTATGCTGGTACAGCCGACCTGGAGAAGACGGAGGCCTTAAACGAGGTCTACAGCGTCCGGAAGACCCAAATAGAGCAACTGCTCACAGAAGTAGCATCCCTGGTCTAGGACGCGGCGGAAGCTGCATCCTGGGATGAAGTGCTCATAGCCTGTAGCAATGGATCACCTGCCCACAGATACGCCTGACAAACTGCATAGTTGAGGGCGTGGAAGAAGTCATCGGGGGCATCGGGGGCGTGCCGGTAGAACAGCTCAGCCTTTAGCGGCCCCTCTTTAACCTCAATGAAGATATTGAGGATGTCCTGCATACATTCCCCCAAGTCTTCCCATCGAGGGAACAGAATCTTGCCCTTCTTGAGTAGATTCAACGTAAAGCTGAACGAGTCACTACGATGCAGCGCCCATCTAGTCTGCGACCAGTCCACAGCATTAGGAGGCACAATGGTCTGCTGCACAAAGGACATCTGACGGTATTGCACCAGCTGGGTCTTCTGTGGGTCGTAGAGGCGGGCGAAGTTGATGCCACGATTGGGGTCAGGGCCGCTGTCTGTGGCTGCAAAGTCTGCATAATCTTTGGCACGCTGAGCCAGCGTTCTGATGTGCAAATCGTAATCGTAGTCTTTGAATATCTTGGCGTAGAACACCTCGCAGACACCGTCATCACGGAGGCCCAATATGCAGCCAGTGGTTCGGGAGGTTTCCATGTTGACACCCCAGTCAACTCCCATGGTGATTACCTGATACCGATGCTTGCCACGGTAATGCACTGTCGACATATCACCCAGGCAGCACAGCGCTTGGAGCTGCTCCTCAGTGATCGGTTTGGTTCCTGTGTCAAACGCCAACCCAAACACCTCGTTGTACACTTGCAACTGGCTGTAGTCAGAACCATGACACTTGACGTAGATTTCCATCCAGTCCGTAGGATTGCTGTTGTAATGCGGCAAAATCGGCTGAGCCAGATGGTAGCCGATTAGATTAGTGTCATGATGGCCTGGATTGAAATCTGCCCATTGCCCCAATTTAGAGTCGAGCAGCCGGCTACACTTGCTGCAAGAAAGTCCTGCCCGTTGAATCATTTTTAGAGGCTCATTGTCCATCGTCAATGAGTTCCAATGATTACAACCCAGGCACTTCATCACCCATTCAAACTGATTCCCCCTTTTCCACAACTGCTGAATTGTATTGTCAGTGGTCAGAGGAGTACCCGCAAAGATCTCTCGTTTGTACTTCGACAACGCCATCGTTTCTTTAACAATGGGTAAGATGTCAAAGTCCATGTCCTGTACCTCATCGTGAATGTTATGATCGGTAGCAGGACCACGAATACGGGTCGCGTCATCGGATGCATATTTGAGAATCACATTGCTGTTGGTATCCTTCAGCGTCTTCTCAAACACGTCATTCTTGGACAATCCTCTTAGGATCGCTTTCAACTTCGGACTTTCAAACCTAGCCGCTAAATAGTTACTGCTAAAGTACTTTGTAAACGATTCATTGGGGCCAATATACAACATCTTGTAGAAGTTGTAGCGAACCATGTTCAGGGAGATCATGTTGCTGATTAGCGTAGACTTCAAAGTCTTACGACTACATTTCAGCAGCAATCGCCTTGGAATTTTGTCGTAGATTGGCCGCATCATAGGAAAGCCATCCAGCACCTGGGGGCCTCCTTCGTTGTCGTAAAGATAGATTTCCACCAACTTGGAGAGTGGAACTCGGCTGAACATCAGCTGCCTCGCCAGAAACAAGGATTGAGGATCATTACGGCGGAACAAATGTTCCACAGTTTCGGCTAAATTATGGGCTTGCACAATAACGTATCCCCTATCATAGAGGGATTCGAGTTCTTATTCAAATGCCTGGACTTCATCGTCCGGACGTTTTTCACCATGCTTGACAACCTGTTCAGTTCTGAACAACATATGAAGAGACACAATCAACATATGCCAAAAGGACGAAAACATGTCAAACGTTAAGTTTTTTGAATCAAAAAATCGAAAGTACAAAGGCAAAGATAAACTGAGTGCTCGGATGAGCAAAAGCAGTTTCAAGTCTTTGAACCTGGACGAGAAGAAGACTCCAGCTAAACCAAAATAACCTGACTTTGCGTATATGACGTGACGATACGCAAGTCTGCCTCTAGGTGATTGTCTGATGCGCCCACCAGCGCAGCAACCACCGTTCCGCGTCATCTCTCTCTTTGGTTGTTGAGTCTAGGCTGTGTGGTCTAGATTCAACAACTTCTCCTACCGCATCCTTACTATGGCTGACACTAACTTCGGTTCCAAACTTGGCAATTACCTCCGTGCAGTATACCCTCTGCTGTGGGTGGCCACCCATGAAGAACAGCGTATCGTTCAGGAAATCTACGACACGTTCAAGACCTCCACTACACTGGAAATCTACGAATGGGACGTGGTCAATGGCATGCAGAACCGCAAGAACAACCAGGTTCAAAAGGTGCCCGGTGAATGGTCGTTTAACGCAACCATCCCAGGTGCAGTCAAGCTGGGCACCAAGACAGATAACAAGATCGTTCTGGTTATCTTCAAAGACTTTCACCCTTACATTGACAGCCCCAAGAACGTCCGGGAGCTGCGCAATGCCATCAACGAGCTCAAAGCCAAGGGCATGTGCTTCCTCTTCGTCTCACCGGTGATCAAGATCCCGATTGAGCTGGAGAAGGACTTCCAATTGATTGACTTTCGTCTCCCTGACGAAGCTGCCCTCCGCCGCAAGCTGGACCTCACTGTCCGTGCTGCTCAACGCCAGGACACCGCCACCTCAAAACTCACCATTGACGAGGACATCGCTGTCCGTGCCGTGGAGGCTGCCAAGGGATTGACCAGCAGTGAAGCTGACAACGCCTTCGCATTGGGTGTAGTCGAACACAGCGCATTCAACCATAAGTTTGTGGGCACTGTGTTTGATGAGAAGGTGCAGCAGGTGAAGAAGGCAGGACTGTTGACCTACCTCGAGCCTGACGTGACCTTCGACCAGATCGGTGGCATGGACCCGTTGAAGCAGTGGATCAACACCCGCCAGCATGCTTACAGCCAGCAGGCGCGTGACTACGGCCTGCCTTATCCTCGCGGTATTCTGCTCTGCGGCGTGCCCGGTGTAGGCAAGACGCTACTTGCCAAAGCTGCCTCTTCGGCGCTGGGTGGCTTCCCGCTGTTCCAGCTCGACGTTGGTGCGTTGTTCGGCAAGCACGTTGGTGAGTCTGAGGAAAACTTCCGCCGGATGATCCAGTTGATCGACGGCGTGGGTCGATGCATTCTCTTCATCGACGAGGTGGAGAAATCATTGAACAAGTCAGCGGTCAGTGGACAAGGCGACAGTGGCACTTCGTCACGTTCCTTCGCCACATTGCTGAGCTGGTTGTCCGACCACAAGTCTCCAGTGTTTGTCATTGCCACTAGCAACGATCACACCAAGCTGCCTCCTGAGCTGGTCCGCAAGGGTCGGTTTGATGAGCTGTTCTGGATTGATCTGCCTACTGAAGCTGAGCGCACCGCCATCTTTACCGTGTTGTTCAAGAAGTACAAGCGGGACTTCGACAAGATTGGCTCCAAGGAAAAGCTGCTCTCTGCTACCCACGACTTCACTGGCGCGGAGATCGAGCAGGCCATTGTGGGTGCCATGTTCAACGCCTTTGGCGCCGGACGTGAGCTCACTCCTGAAGACGTTGTATTGGAGGCCAATGCCATTACTCCGTTTGCCAAGATGTCGGCCAAGGAACTGGCGGAGATGCGTGAGAAGGCTGAAGGCCGACTCCGTCCTGTCAGCGACCGCACACTAACAACCACCGTCGTCGAACCTACGCGTAAGATGACCGGCAAGCTATAACTATGAAGACGGATACTACGTTAACCGAGAAGTTCAACAAGCTGTTTCAGGACGGCATGTTGGTGTTTGTCCATGTTGGGAAATGGGAAATGACTCAAGCTGTGGACCAGGAGAAGGACCTGGGGCTGAAGGCTGAGGACGTTCCTGACTTCATCATGCCAGGCAAAAAGAAGCTGTTTCCTGATGAGATCCGGTTGCAGTTCAGCCGGATTGAACAGCGTGGTCGTACGTATCTACGTGATAACTCCCTCAAGTTTCCGATTGTGGATGCACACTTTGTGCCACATCGGAAGCTTGTGGAGGTTTACGACGGGCTGACCAAGATCAAGGAAGAATACGACAAGGCAGTGGTGGCTTTCCTCGCCAACTACGAGAAGTACAAAGCAGAGATGCTGGCTGCACATCACGATAATCGTGCCTCCTTGGAAGATTGCTACCCACCTGTAGACCTGATCAAGGACCGTTTTCGGTTCGAGATTAACATGTGCGAGATTGCATTTCCCCGGAAACTGAAAGCTGTGTCTATTGTACAGGTCAGGGCTCAAAACCTGGCAGTAGAAAAGATGCAGGCTAAGTTCGAAGCTGCGCAGGAAGCACACCACAGAGAAATGAACGAGACGGCTGAAAAGTTTGTCAAAGCCGCCTGCATGGACCTTCGCTCACAGGTGGTGGCGACCTTCCAAACCATTGCTGACAAGATTGCCAACAAGGAAGTCGTCACCAAAACCAACGTCAAAAGCCTCAGAGAAATCATTGAGCAGTTCAGCTCGCTGGACTTCTACGGTGATGCTGAGGTGCAGGCCAAGTTGTTGGAAGCCAAAGCGTTGGTCAAAAACGACGTGGTCTACAAAGACGATGCTGCAGCGGTCGCCAAGCTTAACGAAATCGTTGGCTCGGTGTTGACTGTGGCCCGTAATGTCTCCGACGTCGACGCAGTCACTGGTGAGTACTTCCGCCGTATCAATCTAAACCCTGTATGACCACCACCACCAACGAATCTGGACAACTGGACGCCAACAAACTGGCAATCGTCCACATGAAGCTGTCAGGTGAACGCTACATCAAACGTGTGCATTTTGATGAGCTGGCCTTTGGCAAAGGTGAATATGACCCCAAATCCTCCAGCGAGGAGATGGTAGTCATGATCGACCCTACACCTGACGGCAAGATGTCGAAGTTCAGTCGTGAAGAGTTCATTGCCCGTTTGACCAAGGAGCTCTTCAATTGCCGGTCCAACGTCCTAGACTTCATCATCCAGCACGAGCTGGAAGGACAATCGGACCGGATTGAGAGTTTCTACAAACGCTACGCTACCCTTTAACAACACTATGTCTCACGCAGTTAAGATCAATACGGAATACAAGCACCTTGGCTCATTGCAGAGGGCTTTTCAGTCAATCGGATGGACCATCAAGGAAAAGAGCAAGATCCGCACTTACCCCTATGATGAAATGCGCCACAAGACGTTTGACTACGTCGCCGTCAACCCCAACGCCCAGGGCTACGACATCGGCATCACTGTTGATGCCAATGGTAAGCTGGATCTGGTCTGTGACTTCTACGGAGGTTCCATCGCCAGGGAGCTCGGTGGTCAGGAGATGACCAAGCTCAAGATGGCCTACAGTGAAAAAGTTTTGGAAGACGCGCTGTTATACGGACGGATGTCCGAATATGGGGTCGTTGATCAGTTTACTGACGTTCAACGCACCTTGTGCCCTGACGGCACCATCGAGGTCGAATTCCTTCAGTAAGCAGCAATGTTTCCTCAAATGAACAAGACAGCTTCTCCCACCCGTCGTTCCAATCATGCACCTGTGCTGGTCCCTCGGGCCCAGAACATCGCTGACTGGCTCGCCCGCTCGTTGTTTCACCGGGACAACCCCTCACCCGATGAGGTGCATGTGGAGCCCAAGACCATCCGTGCACTGGATGCCGACAACAATGTGTTTCGGGCACTGGCCACTTCGTTTGTGAAGGTCAACAACACAGTGAAGCGCCACACCTCTCCGGTGCGCTTTCGTGTGGACTTCACCAAGGAGACCATCATCCCTCAATCTGTAGCCTACCTCACCTATGCCTAAGAAATCACTTAAGTTCAGAATCAACAAAGATGGTTCAGTGACCCAGCTGGATGCCTGCGGTTACGGCGCTGACTGCCTCAGCGCCACTGGCCCCATCGAGGCGTTGCTGGGTCGTGCTGATGAAAGCACCCGGCAAATGACTGCTGAGTACGAGAAGACCCCTGAACAGGTTCTCTACGCCACGTAACCAGCGATGAAGTTCAAAATCCGCACAGACGGCTCAGTGGTGGCAGTATACAACGATGTACTGCCTAAGCTGCAGCTGGGTTCTATGCATGTGGTCCGGGCGTCGAACGTCGAGTTTGACCCCGGGCCACAAGACTGGGTTGCTGTTGACCATAGCGGAACCGAGATCGCCAGGGGCAAAGACCGCACCGAGGTGATCAAAGAAGAAGTTAGGGTCATTGAGCAACAGATTTCCGAAAATAAGTTTCCTATATGAAAAGCTTCATCGCCACCGCCGACGTTCACCTGGGTCACAAGTTGTACAACTTTCCTGAATTGGAAAAGGACTTTAGTGACAACTTTGCCCGGATCTGTTCTGTGGCGATAACCCATCAGGTGGACTACCTGGTGGTTGCTGGAGATTTGTTCGACGACAACAACCCCAGGCCTGACATTGTGGCCTGGGTACGACTGCAGTCCGACCGGCTCAAGAAAGAAGGCATTGAGCTGGTCGGGCTGGCCGGCGACCACGACATGCCCATCAACAATGCCAGCTGGTGCCGGGTAGCTGGTGTAAAGCCAGTCAATGAGGAAGATGAATTCCTCGGCCTGGACTACTATGATTACTCCAGGGCGGACTGGTGGAAGAGCCTGCTTGAGGCGGGAACCCACATTGACCGCACTGGATGTTTCGGTGGTGTACGCTGGATCTTCCTCCACGGTCAGGTGCCTTCGCTGTTTCGTTTCGTGGAGGCCAAGAAGCAGCTCGACTTCGGACCAGTGCCGTTGCTGGAAACCTTCCCCAATCTACAAGGAGTCATCCTTGGAGACATCCATACCCCGTTGGACGGTCATCTGCTATGCAAAGACCGGGAGGTCTACATCGGTTATTGCGGCAGTCCCAGTGTCAATGACGCTTCAGAGATAGCCCACGAAAAGCAGTTGATCCACGTCAACCGCGATGGGGTGCTGGCTAAAATTCCGTTTCACCAGGAACGCGCCTTTGTAAAGATCCCCTTCCAAGACGCAGCTGCCGAAGCTTTCAGTATTGAACCTTACCATCAACTCTACGCCAACGCTGCCTATAAGCCAGTGTTTGTCGTGGAGACTGACAAGGTCTCAATGCAGAACTATGGAGCTAAGCTGAGGCCGTTGTATGACCTAGGATTGGTACGCCGTAGCGACAAAAGCGTCAAGAAGAAGGAAGACGAGAGCACTGAGCAGGTTAACATCCGCTCTGAGCTCGCCACCGAATCAAAGATGGTGGATGTACTACAGAAACTTTGTGAAGAGCATGATGTTGGCAATGAAGGCTATAGTTTAGCTTTGTCCTTGCTGGCAGACAACGTAGATCCCACACTACTGCTCGATAACTTCAAACTAAAGAAGCTAACATGCCCACCACTCCAGGAATTGGCAACCTCCCTACCGCAGACATAGCCTGGCGAACCTCTGGCGGTGAGCAGATGACCATGTCGCAGATGACGGATAAACATCTGCTCTTCGCCATGATGAAACTGCAGCGTAACTGCATGGAACGCTACGCTGACACTGTCAGCCGCAACTACCAGTCGGTGCAGGCATCGAGGTTTCATCTGACCAAGATATGTCAGCTGGCTGGAGAATACGCCAATCGTAATCTGTTACCCGCTGAGGTAGACACTGAGGAACAGCTATGGAACTGGCTGCTGGTCAAAAATGACGAGTATCTGACAGCCAAGAACAACAAGGCTGGCCGTCTCTTTTCCAATTACCAGCAACCACATCACATCAATGCTGACCGCACGGTTGTTCAATACACCGAAGTAGACCCAGAATCCTCAGCCACCATTGCACCTCCACCACCAGCTACTGTTACCGTCACTGTTGAGGTGGAACGCAAGCTGAGGTTTACCCCACTATGAACATCGTCGAATTAGTGTCGATCACGTTGCACAACTACAAAGTGCATCGTAATCTCACTGTTGAATTCAAAACGGGTGTCACTGGGATCATTGGCACCAACGGCAAAGGCAAGTCCACCGTAGTATCCGCCATACAATTCCTTTTCACCGGCGAGCTCGACGTTGACTCCAAGGCCGAAGCCATCACTTTAGGTGAGACTGAGGGCTGGGTGTCTGGTCGGTTACTGCTCCATGGCAAGCCTGCTTATCTGGAACGGCATCTAGGCGCCTCCAAGGTGATCCTGGAATACGATGGCAAGCGCTACACCAAAGCTACTGATGTGAAGGAACTCTGGGCCAAGCTGTTGCAGATCGATAGCATAGTGTTCCGCAACGTCATTGTGGCTGGGCAGGGTGAGATCCAACTGCTGTTCAATGGTGAATCAGCGGTGCGTGAGCGTATCTTTCAGAAGATTTTCCTCGTACCAGCAACCGAGAAGCTTCGCACAACCATCTGGGGATACATCAAGAACTGCCCACCGGAGATTCCCGAGGAGGACATCCCTGGGTTGGAAGCCGCCCAAGCAACCCTAGCCCATAACCTCAACGTTGGTGGACGAGAGATCGACCAGCTAAAAATACAGCTGCTTCCTGACGTCGCTGTCGGTAATTTGGTAGGGCGCATCCAATACCTGCAAGGCTGTCTTAAAGACGCCACTTTGAAACCAGTATTGGAGTCCCAGTTAAATACACTTGTTGATCGGAACAACCAGGTATACCTGCAATCCACAGAGCTGGCACAATCGTTGCAAGCCACACCTGTTGCTGCATTTAAGCAATCGCGTACCGAGCTTCTGATGCTCAAGGGACAGAAGCAGCAGCAAGAGACCCTGCGTGTCCGCCTAGGCAAGTTAACCGCTTTGCTGCCTGCAGGCTACGACAACCATACACTGGCTGCGAATGAGCAGCTACTCGCCGGCTATCGGGAGAGCGCCACTGAAGCACAGGCTCAATTGGCTGTGTTAAAGACGGAGCAACAGACATTAGCTGGGCAGCTGACCAGAATGCAGCAACTCAATGGTAAGTCTGCCTGTCCTACCTGTGACCAACCAGTGACCTGCACTGCTGAGCACATTGCTGCTCAGAAAACCA
>ERZ1292625.14-Hain-H41-01um-R1-14-length-290332-cov-17_pt2 | contig 15428 bp, 42 predicted proteins | sample MGYA00564400_ERZ1292625 | MGnify/ENA primary metagenome ERZ1292625 (study PRJEB36523, sample SAMEA6512639) | groundwater metagenome | collected 2019-01-08 | study: AquaDiva: Metagenomics assemblies of 32 groundwater samples | reverse complement strand
TTCGCTTCTCTAGCGTCGACCAACCAATTGAATATTTCATCATAAGCATCGATTGCTGACATTAATTGTCCAGTGTCAAATCCTGATGACTTAACAAAATACCCTTCTGTTAGTGGTCCTGCATCTTCTGGATTCTTGATTGGATTGTAGTCCAAATAAGTCACAGCAAGACCGGCAACATCAATTGAAATGCCAACACTATTCTTGCCCCACTCAAGAATGGCGTTGACTAACTTAAGGTCATGTCTTAAGAGATTGTCCTTTTCTTGATCGCTCATCACTCGCTCCTTCTGTCGTCAATTGTCCAAAGAAAAACCGCGGAATATCTTAGCGATCCGCCATCCGATGTGAGAAATCTAATATCTGTAAACTGTTGGCCATATTCATCTTCTTCGCCTATTTCATAGACAACGCCAACATCATACTTAACCATTAGTGGAGCGCCAACCGGCAATTCGTCATCTTCCATTTCCCACTTTGGACCAGATGCGTCAGATTCGTTTGGAGAGAAAACCGGACGACCATGCCACAGGGATTTGTTGATCTCCGAAAGGCGACAGAGTTTAAATGGTGGTGCTTTAATCGGCATTCTTTTCCTTAAGCTCTTCGAGAGCATAGATCATGCTGTCTATTGGCGACGTTATCTTTGTGTGAAACAAATCTCTGATATCAGTGTTGGAGTGAGCCCCGCCAGATGATGTCTCAGACTCTCTGTGATTATAAGAGAAGATGTACCCATCATCGCGAAGATCCCAATACATTCTTGTAAGGACTCCGTTCATTTCATTCATCGATTCTTCTCCAGAAGAGATAATATCATTCAGAGTGTGCCTTCTGCGGTATGCATAATTCCAAGCGACTTTGCTATCGAACAAAGCATAGTGGTGTTCTGCTATGACACTCTCTAATGTTTTAAGATCCCACTTTCCTTTCTTGACACCGTTCAGTGTGGCGATTAGATCTTCAAACTTCTCTTCTTCTGGCGGATCAAAATATTCCCTACAATGAAATCCGACTTCAAGACTATGACTATAATATTCGCCGCCCTTTTCGCCATAGGTTGATTCATGCTTATCTAGAAGCAAAACATAATTCCAACCTGCCGCGTGATCTCGACATGAGATTATCTTTCTTTCCTTTTTATGAGTGCAATCTCCAACCGGATCTTTTATAATCTCGAAGGTGTAGTCAGCATCTCCGAATGATTCTTCTCCTCCGGCCGCAGCTAGAGCATCATAAAGCTCCTCGAAAATATCGGCGCCAGCCTTCAATATTGGTTCGTAAATTCTGGCGATAGTTTGGAGATCTTTGTAAGGTAGCTCCATTTATTCCTCACCTTCTTCATCTTCATCGCAGTCATAATTTGACTCGAAAAAGTTTGTCTTATCTTCTTCGTAATCACCATCAATCTCGGCCATTTCGGCGCCAAGATCAAACTCATCAACAATATCATAGCACGTTCTGGCTGCTTCGATATGAGACTCGTCCGGATCGCCGCGTGGTCCTCCCAAAACCTCAACGATAATCTGATGAAGATGATTTGCTAGTTTTGTCTTTTCTGATTGGTCCATCACTACTCCGTTGATTTATTTTGATTACTACTTTGCTCGCAAGTTACAATGATGCTTTTCACACCACGCGGTGTCTCGTAATATCTCATCGAGATATCCATCTCGGTTTGCCCAGTTATTTCGGGACAGCTACTGTCGATCCATGCATTCGGAGCAATCTTTCTTATTACTGAAACCATTTGGTTCCAATCAAGATTGTCAGAAGAACTGCCGACCCTTAGTGAGTCAATATAGTTTTGCTGCGTTATTCTTAGCGCTTCTTTTTCAAGAAGCTTCGGGTCTTTGAGAAGCTTTTGATCTTTTGTGGTTTTTTGGAGCCTCATCAAAATATCTTGTGCTGGGAGTTCTGGAAGATCTTTCCTCAGATTGTTTGGTCCGATTAAAAATTTTGTCATTCGTAGAACTCGCACTTAGTAAGTATTTCCGGATGAAACAAAATAAAGGCAAGATCATCTTTCGAAAGATACGCTAAAAACTCCTCTTTCGAAACCCTTATCTCTTGGCGAGCCTCGTTAATAAATCTAAAAGATAAATCTGGATAAATTGAAATTCTCCAAGACGAGCTACGGCATTGAATTCTATAGATTAAATCAAATTCAGGCCCTGATCTAGATTTTATAATGTTAATTATTTCTTCGGAGTTGTTTGATAGTGACACATAATTTTTGCTAAAAACGCAATGATTTGTCATTTTGTTTTTCCTAACAAAAAGTCAAGATGGAACAATGCGAACTCTCTGTCATCGGAGGCGAAAAGATAGCTGATAAACTCTTCTTTTCTCGCCCCAACAACAAGTGAATTTTTTGAAAAGAAATATTTTTCAGAACTAGGATTTATTTGCCAAATCAAGTAATTGCTTGTAAACTTGGAAGCAACTTGTGTCACACCATCCTCATTAAAGAAATGAATTCCATCTTTAACTCCCTCATTGCAAAAATAGCCCACCTCTCTTGAATAGGTTAATCGACAGTGTTCCACTCCGACCTCGTGATGTACTATTTCAGTCACGGTGGTATCTGGCCTCTAAAATTTCTGGGTGCCAAAGAACTAACTCATAATCTTGTGGATAATCCAACCTAAGAATATTGATGAATTCTTCCTTCGCAACACATTTATGATTACCTCTATCCATAAAATTCGACCTGCAATAATAATAGAGGCGATCCTCCTCTCTAACTACTGACCACGCAGACTTTGTTTTGGAAAGATACCTCATGACAACTGGGCATTGATTTGTCGCCTTGTGCTCTGTCTCAACAACATAGATTCCTCCCTTTCTAGGGATTACAATATCCAACATTGTTTCAACGAAATTAATCTTCTTTTTCATCTGAGGCCATCAGCATCAAAAGTGCATTCGTCACACACGACATAGGGCTGCCTCGCCCTGCTATATTTACTAGTTGTGTTATCTTTGCAAGGTTGATTTTTGGCAAGCAACTATTCTCCATAATAATGTCCATTAAAAACTTCTTGATGCCACAAGAACCACATAAATGCAGGATCGTCAATTACCTTAACATAGGCAAGAAAATTATCTTTTGTTGCCAAGATCCATTCGCCATGCAATCCAATTATTACAAACTGCTCACGTTCAAGATCAATTTCCCATATTGTGTTTCCATTATTGCGATATCTTCTTAGAAATAGCGGAACGCCGGCGCCATCACAAATAACATAGATCGTATTATCCTCATTTGTTTCTGATACGTGCCAAACAGTATTTCTTATAACTTTTCTTATTATTTGTTTGGCTGGGGCTGAATTATGCGCCATATCTTCCTTGGAATATCTCAGGATGAAACATAACAAACTCCGTGCTCTCTGGATCATATTTTATTATGAAATCATATAGTTCAGATGGTGTTACTTTGAGCCATCCAACATTGTGTTCCAAGGATTCAACAGTGGATGTCAAAACATTTCTGCAATATATTTGCCAACAGAATTTATCATCTTTCCATCGCGTTATATAGATTAATCTGCCGCCACTGTATGACACATAGATTGCATCACGAAATGGAATTCTTTTAGAATCTATATCGTATATAGGCTTGTCGTGCAATATCTTAATTTTTAGCTTGGTCATCTTCTTCAAGTATCTCTTCGTCTTCGTCGAACCAGGTATCAAATCCTTCGAGATCACCGAGCAATGCTCCGACAAATAGGAGGCATTCTAGATCTTTTGGATAATTCTTTCTTAACCACTCTATAAACAAAGATCTCGCGACAACGCTACTTATCTCTCCGTCGCTCCATATTTGGAACGCTACTGATCTCGGTGCCTTTGTTATTAGATTATTCTTTGTATAAACAATCCTCCATTTGAACTCTTTGTTCTCATGATGAAAGAACATGAGCTTTTTATAGTGCTCATAGTTAGCCGTAATCGAAAGCCTAACTCCTCCGGTTAACTTCTTTTTCGGCTCCTTTAGCATCTTTTGTTTGTTGTACATTATGGCATCTCTATCGGTTGAACATCTTCAGTCAGATGTATGTTAAACATTATGAATAAGAAATCATCCGGATGATTTTCTCGAAGATGATCAAGGAATGCAGATTTGGTACAAATCGTTTCGAGTCTATTGCCGTCAATTATTATTCGGAAACGTTTTATCCCATATTCTCTTTCTAGCATTATCGACCACAATAGCCTTTCTCTTCCTAGTTCATTTGCGGCAACATCTGACCTAAGTGCAATATAATATGTCCTATATTTTGATTTTGGGCAATATTCTCTCAAGAAGAGGCCATCTTTGTAAAACGGAATTGGCTCAGATGAGTTTGATAAAATCGGAACTATCATTTTGTTAGTTCGTCCTTGTGCCACAAAGAATCAACGTCAGATTCTGTTAAGTCTCCAGACTTGGTTAATACCGTCCAGAATGCTGTGGTTTGCAGATCTTTCTCGAAATCTGGATAAACATTTTCAAGGTGAGTTTTATCAACCGTCTTGTAGCCCTTATCTTTCTTTTCCTGGATCTTCTTGCCAATCTCGGAATGTCTCGAATAATAATCAAGCGACGGCTCGCTTGACTTGACTATCTTTGTCTGATATCTTTTTCCTCTGCGTCCCCAAAATGTAAGATACTTTCCCGTAGCATAGTATGAAGATTTGTCTGGTGCAACAAGCTCAATAGCTCCCCAAACTTTGTCCGCCTGTCCTTCCTTCATCCAACCTATAAAGATATACTTTAAATCTTTCATCTTTGCCATGTTGCCTCCTTAATCTTTAAACTTGCTAACATCGCCACCTAGAACCTCTGGATTCCAAAGCAACCATTCAAAATCTGCCGGATGGTTCTCTCGAATAAATTCGATCATCGACTCTTTTGTTGACATTTTATCGTTGAACATATAAGACGGACTTCTGTTTTCATAAACTATAATGTGCCAAAATGATTGTTTTGTTTTTGGCCGGTTTCGACAGGCAAAAGTAAACTTGTTATAAGTCGACAAATTATTGTCGCCAACGATAATTCCGTCGAATACCTCTGGAAAACCAAGAGGATCTCCTAGCTGAAAATATCTGATATTCATTATATTACCATCGCAAGTTAAATCGTTTGACCTGACGAATAATGAAATACCAAAAGCCGGGCTGCATCCAGATTACTTAGATACAACCCAGCTAATTGGTAGCCCGTATCAGATTCAAACTGATGATTCCACTATGGGAAAGGGCGTTTTAAGCGCCCCGTGTATTTCGCTCCACCAACGGGCCATGCTCTTTTGTTCTCAAGCTACCAACTAATCCAAACCTCGACTTCATCCTTCATCTTGTTTTCTTTCATGACCTCGATGAAGCATCGCAGAATCTCTCTAACCCACTCCTGAGAATTGCCTTCGCTGTCCAAATCATCAACGCCAGTCAAAGCATCCTTCGGATTAAAGTAGCAGATGCAGCCGTTATGGATTTCATAAAAGATGTTGTCCAGCGCGTAATGCCAAAAGTCTTGATAAGGAAGTTCTCTTTCCTTTTCTACAAGGCGATATTCTGTGTTAATCTTGATCCGAAGATTCATTCCTTCTGAGTCGGGTAGCAAAGATGGATCATTCAGTACGGTCCAATCATAACCTTGCTCAATTGCCCACTTAGCAGTAGGGTAGTTTCCCGTCTTATAATCTTCATCGGTCGGCTGATTCTTACCACGACCAGCCCAATCTCTGGTAAGTTTGCCGGACTTTTCTTCAACGGCCTTTTCGAGATCAAACCAGTCGTAGGCTGATATTTTCATCTTCTTAATTTTCATTGGCTGCTCCTATTTCATCGTGATTGGTTCGATGATTATTCCCCAGGTGTCATTTTGAATATGGCCGAGCAATTCTGGCCAAGATATTGGCGGGAAAGCGTTCATCAGGTCAACAAAGTCTTTATCAGAATATGTTCCGTTTTCAATTTCTTGTTCGGCCTGCTTAGCGTCGGCCTGATGCTCAAAAATGCAATCATAAAGCGGGCCGTCTGCCGGCTCATCGGTCCATAGTTCGAGTTTGTAAACTGTTTTCATTATATCATCATTATCCGTTTGTTTTAAGTAAGTTAATTGCAGTAATCCTGCTGGCCGCTGGTGGGAAATCATCTTGATCACCGTCAGCAAAGAAATCAAAAGTACCAGCATCATCATTGTGAATATCATCAGCAATTCCGAATTCGACACCGATTATCTCTGAGCATCCTAAGCCAGACGAATCAATACTCATTACAATTGCATCGGCCGGATACTTACAAAGTTCTCTGATTAATTCTGCATTAGTCATTTTTAAACCTATATTCGTTGAATCCTGTCGGACAAAGAATCAGACCAGGCTCATTATGTTGAGGATCTTCAAGACGAGAATCGTCTGACCTCACCACATATCCGAGGTGATAAATGTCAGTATATCCGCCTTTGTCATCGTCATTCTCAACAAACAATTCGGTGTCGTCCGGATAGTCCGCGAGAGCTTCGATCAATTCTTTCTTAGTCATCTTCTTCCTCATCGTAATTATACTTTTTGACGAAAGCCTTATAAATCTCGTCAATATCACTTCTGCCATCAACATTATTCTCTGTTAAAAACTTAACAAGACGCCTTGCCTCAGTCTTTGATTTGCAAATAAACTCGCAACCAAGCCCATCAAATACGGAGAACCTATGCTCATCAAGTTTTGTTACTTCAAACATTTGTTCCCCCACTTATTGCCGCTGCTTCCCGTCGATGCTACAATCTAAGCACCGCGAAACCGAAGTCAAGCGGCGTTGTTATATTTCTAACCTACTTTGAGTTGCCCTGATTACTTTTTTCTAACCTGGACTTTCTCTCAAGATAGCGTTGCCTATTATAGTCTTCTATCTCTTTTCTATGCCGTTCTCTTTCTTCGCGAGTCGAACCTTTCTTGCTAAATGTTTTCTTTGGATTATCAGATTTCTTTTTTCCAACGATAGATGGTCCAAATTCTGCTGAATTCATCCATTCTGGTTCAAATCCTTCCGGCATAATAACAAAATCCTTAGAAAGAAACCTCTCGTCGTATGTACTATAAAGTCGTTTTGTTATTTTATTTGTTTCTCTATGAAGCTCAATGACTTCAAACTTATATTGTGTTTTTATTCCAGATTCCACCCTAATGATCCTGTTAAAGAAATGATAACTATCTATCTTAGTGACGTACCATCTTTGACAAATAATTGTTGCAACATATTCTTTTAATTCAACATACTTATGACGAATCATCGGTTGTAATCCTACAAAAGAATGATCTTCGTTGGCTTCTCGTAGTACACGATACTTTCTATGGTATGAATGCCATACTCGCCGCCAGGACAGTAGCCGTCAAACTCTGAGATAAGTTCTTCACCGAAGGCGGCGTAAAGTTTTCTGAAATAATCATCGCGATTTCTTCTGTCATAATTATTTTGCCAATTGTGATACTCACCATGCGCAGCAATCGCGGCGATCAGCGGCTTGAATCGCTCAATATCTTTCATCGTTATGTCATGAATTGCGGTTATATAATCCGCGTCGTTTTCGTCGCCCACCACTACAATCTCATAAATCTTTTCTTTTTCGTCGCTCATGATAGTCGCTCCATTACCTTGCAATAGGTTTCAAAATACGGTTGCTTTAACATCGACTTTAATTCAAGCCCTTCTAGGGTCGTCTCCAACTCTTCCTCCGAAAAGAATCCTTGGAAGTATTGAAGCTGACTAAGTACCGGCGTCACATCGGCAAACTTAACCAGCTGATAAGAGTGGTCGAACTGCTGTTTAAACTCGGCGTCTTTCATCTTGTTTGAAAACAGAGCATAATCTTTTAGCATCTTTATCGCGCCGACCTTGCCGACACCTTTGACACCCGGAATATTATCAGAAGTATCGCCAACCAGCGACTTGTACTGCGTGTAATTTACTTCGAGTTTTTCTCGGAATCCTTTCCTAACCGGATCGTAAAGCTTTATCTTGTCTGAGATGTCGAGACACTGGATGAAGTCTGTGTCTGATGAAACTATTACATTGTCTCCTGGCGTCGTGATTGCGAGGTGAGCCAAAATATCATCGCACTCAAAGTCGGGATGATAAACCGTAGTGAATGGCAGCAACTCTTTGGCGAGATCAATGATTGTTCTTTTTTGTTTATGGAACGAGGCCCAATAAGCATCCTGTTCTGGCGTCTGATCAACTCTGACTCTGTTTGCTTTGTAAGTGTCGTCCAACACAAGCCTATCTCTTGGGACGCCATCGAGAATGAAGAATACTTTCTTCGGAGCGAACTCTTCGAGGATTGGCTTGATGGATTTGAGAAAGTTATAAACAATCTGATGCTCACCAACCGCTAAGCCTCCGCCCCAATCGAATCTGGAACGATGAATCAAGTTATAGCCATCAAGAAAAAGATTATCGCAAGGTTCTTGCTGAGTAATTGTCATTTAGTATTTCACCGGTACATCTAGCATTGGTATCTCTAAAAGATTCTTTATCGATTCTTTTAATGTCGGAGCGAAATCCCCCGTCTCATCATCATAAGTCCAGGAACTCTCCAACCGCCACCGCTCTGCTTTTGGCTTATCAATATCTTTAAATATGAAGCCGAGAACCTCTCTCTTTTTGTTCAAAACAATATAACCCGGTTCTCCGACAGATGTTATTCGAATCTTTATAATGTCTTTCATTTGTTCCTAATATGAATCTTGAACTATATCGTTAACTGCATCTTTTAATGATGCACAACTGCCACCGCCAGGTTTATAGCCGTAACCTTCCCATTGCCATTGAACATCTTTATCATAAGCCGCATCTTTCCAACAAAAGCCGAGAAGTTTTCTTCGTTTGTCAAGTATTATCCAGCCCGGCATTTCGCCGACAATCTTGGCGCGGACTTTGATTATGTTGTCCACCATACCTCCTTCATTTCCATCTTGACTACCTCGACATTCTTAAATGTAGCGATCTGTATGATCGCTTTACAAACCTTATTTGCTTCTTTCTCAGAAAGAAAGACTTGAAATGGTCTTCCATCCGGCCATTCTGCATGTCGATCCAATCTGATCCGCGTATAGGATAAAAGAAGCCGGTATCTCTGTTGATAAGAACATAAAATGGTCGCATCAATCTTCCTCTATATCAATCTCTCTGTCGTCATCAAGAAACTTACCAACAAAACTCTTTGGTTGGTTTTCGAATAACAACTTACCATGCCTACTGACATGAAATATTATGCCATCGCACCATTTTGTAGTTTGGTTTATTAAATCGCAGCTATCGCTTTCGATGCCATAATCAGTTTCAAACCACGCCTCTTCCGTTGTCTCGTCACCTGTATTATAATCCAAAACTTTCCAATCATCAGGATTTAAAAGAGATGTCTCATCAACATCTGCCTGATCCTCTTCGTAATACATCTCTTTGATGCAACCTGGATGATCAACGATATATTTGCAGATTAGTTCTTGCGTTGTCATCATTCGCTCCATTTCTCATATTCCTCTTCTGTCAGACTCGGCTCGAAATAGTATTTTAGTTGCGCCGTTCGCTTGTCGCCCTCAATGCCGGAATAAGTCTTCCCGAGTTTCTCGATCAGTTTGAGCGCCGCCTTATCTTGCTTTGTCGGCACGATGCAAACGCCATGAGCGTCGAACTGTTGCCGCAATAGAAGATGGTCCTCGTTTATTTCCAGAAGATGAAGATTATCAGCCATTACTTTCCTCTGGTTCTTTTAGTAGGTTCCAAATATATGCATCATAATCTTTTAGCTCTTCCCAAATCTTATGGCCATCTTTATCGCGGAAGTAGTCAACCGCCGGGTTATAATAATGCTTATAAAGCGCAACCAATAGTCGCTCTGGAATTGTTATGTCATTCATTTGCTTTACCGCGTTCCGTCAGTTCTCCATCATCATCCTCGTAACAAGTACAAAATCTATCATCAATGTTTTGATAAAATCTCGGGCAACCTTTAGAATGTCCTCCATTGATTATGTCAAGAGAATAGGCTATCGACTCTACCATTTCTTCTGAGAGTCCGTTGTATGCGATGAGCATTTCTAGATTCTTTATGTGCTGTTCTCTTGTCATTCGAGCCATCCTTTATAATGCAAACCAAATTGTCAGGGCTACCATCGCTATGATAAAAGCATAAGATAGGCAAATCTTGGTTAGAACTTCTGTGGCAAAATTCGTATTGCAGAATTCACAATGCGCGGTGTGTTTTTCACACTGCGAACAGTAAGAACAAACCTCTCCATATGTCCCACACTTAACACAGTATTTTATGCTTTTCATCTAATTAAGTCCAGTTTTCTTCCGACATATAGCTCATTGGAGCGATTGATTTACTCATCCTTTCGCCCCATTCACGAAGAGTAATTGACTTATCAAAAGGTCCGGGCCAATTATATGTTGTGCCGCCTTGCTCTGTATCGACAATATCTTTGGCCGAGATAGATTCGATATGCAAAATCAAACACTCTCCGAAAGCTCCGAGACAATCCCAATAGTCCTTGTTCCAATCCCAAGGATTGGAACGTATTGTGTAAATATTTTTAAATCCACAAGGCTCGGTCATCAAAGAATCAATAAGATCTTGGATTGTCCAGTCACGAATATAATCAGACTGACAATCCTCTGTTGACCAGCACCAATCAGCAAACTCTATCAACCATCGCAAATCATAATCCGTATCAGTTCCGTATGCTCCTTCTTCATAGTCGCCATCTGCTATAATTTCATCGCGAACAATATCTCTGGCAAATTCTCCGCGATAAGCGTAAGCCGAACGATTAAGATAAGACCAAGAAAACCACGACGTTAGCTCGTCATAGGTTTTCCTATCGGTTATTCTTAACCAACATAATCCGCCATCAGCCCCCATTATGACTTCTCCCCGGCATTATTGCTGGTCGCTAGTAGGAACTCGCGAAGTGTTAGCCCGGCTCTTTCTAATCGTTCGCTTAATTCTGAAATATACCATTTTGCCACATCTTGTGATTCTTGTGCCGAGATAATATCGCGATGCCCATATTTGTCTTTAAATGCCCGGATAACGTCAGAACTAACGTCACGCATACGCTGTTTTAGCAGAATATCATCCGCAAGATTAGACACCTTACCTCCGAACACAAGAAATGTTCTGCCCATAAACATAGCATGAAACATCATCATCAATAAAGCGATAAAGTGGTGGACCTTGATCGACTTCACCAACAATTGTTGGGCGATGTGGCCTTTCATATTCTAATGGTGTCGAAGCTTCTGCTTTATGTTGGTTTGCCATCATTCCGAGGGCCAAGATAATTACGGCCATTGATAATAGAAATGCAGGATTGTTGATCTTGTTGAAAAAAGTCATCGTGTTTCTCCTTAGTATTTATCTGGTTTGTTGCCGTTATTCTCCGAATAGCAGAGCTATCGCCTCATCTCTTGTCTTTGCCAGTCCAACACACTTTGCACCAGACCATGCGGCGCTCGGCTGTGAAGTGAATGGCATCGTTAGTGTTGTACCGAGTTTCTCAAAACGTTTCGCAAAATATTCATCAGCCGCGACTCCGAGTCTCATTGGTCCGCGAGATACTTTAGTTAATCTTTCGAAAACTAAAACTCCAACGAAAATCTCTGGCGGCGGAATGACAGACGATGGATCTGCGAACCAAGCGTCGATATCTTTTATGATTGCTTTGCGAGTTATCATTTAACTTGCTTTTGCTAATTTAGCTTCAAGATCTTTTATCTCAATAAGCTTATCATAAATCTTTATTAGACCATCAATGTAGGCCTTAAGGCCCTGACAATCATTGTTGTCAACACCAAGAATATTAAGTGAAGTTGAAAACATACCATCGGTTTGAGAATAATACGTCATGTTAAGGTCCGGACCTTCGTATTCGCTATTTGATACCTTAAGATCTAGCTCCCAAGAAACTCCATCGCCAAGACAATCTTCGTATTCTTTAGACACAACTTTTAAAGCACTTTTCATTTTATCTCCTTTTAATCTTTATACAAATGTGGCTTCTGCGATATCCGTAAATTGATCCTATCAATTACAATAGAGTCATCGGTTTGATCTGACTCCCAATCATTATACCAAACCTTGTCAAACCCATCAAACGCTACGATACGCGACCTATCAGCCTCGTATCCTCTGATTTCCATTTCGTCGGCCAGCTTATCGAATCTCTTTCTGAGAAACTCCAACTTATTGTAGAAGAATTTCACATGGCCGGTGTTCAGCGTGAACTTGGTTGGTATGCTATCCAGTACTTCCCTAACAGACTTGGTAAGCAAACTTCGCCGCAATGAGGCTGGTACCATAGTTATCTCGCGTAACTCTGCTACGAGGTGAGCGCGCTTTAATAGTTTTGGGTTTAGATTCGAATTGATTCTTGTCATTAGTACCTCACAATTATTGGTGGCTCAGCATGGCAATCTTCAAATCCTGCAAGAAGAAAATCTGTTATCAAAATTATTGCATCGGACTCTGAAAAAAGTGTCGCTCCATCATGGTCAGACCTATCTTGCCAAACCGAGTTGATGCAGCTCTCCCCATCCTCAATACAGTAGTATGGTTCTGGCGAATCCTCAATATATATTCTATACTTATTCACCGTCCTTCTCCCACAGCAAATCCAACCTATCTTCATCGGCAATCTGAATCTCAATCACCGTGGCTCCATCTGGAATATAATATCCATCGGAAAACATCTTTAGATTGATTGGTCCGCGGTCGTCGTTCCTTCTCTTTATGTTCTTCTCGGCTTTCCTCGGATCATTCTCAAAGAATAGCCAAGTTGTTTCAAAGCCTAATGATTCGAAGTGATTCCTGGCACAGTCCTGATTATTCTTGAAGCAAAGGTTGGGGTCAGCAGCAATTATATCTTTGCCGGAATCAATCGCGGCGGCAAAATCAGCGAGAGACTTCGGATCATCGACAAGAATAATTCTATCCTTAGCGTCGGGTATCGAAAGCAATCTGTTCATCAGATAAGTCTTGCCGGAGCCTGGAAGTCCAACTATGAAGTTGATCCTTCTCACAGTAATCCCTTCTCCAAGAGAGCTTCATATAACTCTTTCAGATCAACTCTCTTCACTGCATAGTTCGTTGAGTTGCCGTAGTATTCGTTTTGAGAATATGAATCTGACTTAACCAATCCGGCGGTCAATCTTTTATATTGAATGAAAGTTATCTCTGGGTTTAACTTCTCCAAGATAATATCAATTGAGTTTAATTCTTCCGGAATCTCAGATGAAACATATGACCTTGGATTAGAGCTATCCCAACAAGATCCTCCACTCACTCCACCGGTTGTCCATCTGACTTCAAGACAGGGCTCGTTCTCAATTTTCTCGCGAGAGGAATAGCAATGATATGTATCTGACGGCTCATCTTTATAAGAATAATCATTATTCTCAATCAGAAGTTGCCCAACCCAACGACAAAACCCATCGAACGAAGTGTCCGATGGCCGATCTGGAACCGGGGTTTGTTCTTTTTGTTCAACAGCCTTTGTTTTTCGTGACATAGTTACTCCATATCATATTCTTCTTCTGGCTCAATAACTCTAACGTCCGTAATGTACAGCGGGTTCTGACAATATGTGTTTCGTCGCATATTATAATCAAATTCTATAAGCTGTCCGGTCTTAGCCGATTCTTGCAATAGAGCGAAATCATCTTCATCTTGAACCGAGAAAGAAAAATAAGTCAAATTCATCGAGCCATAACCGTCACGCGTTCCACCCATTCCAATCGAAACCTCGTTCCAATCAGAACAAAAGATTGGATTGTTTGTTCCGGCACCCCTTACTTGTCCGGAGCCAGTACCACCAACAAGACTATCTCCGTAGCAGCCGACAAGAAGCGTCGCGATTAGTGTGATGTATTTCATTTTGCCTTCTCCTTAATCCAGACGCCTAACGTCAGTTACGTAGTTATTGTCAACAACCCATGTAAATCGATACACATTATAGGTGATCTCTACAAGCTCGCCAGTCTTTGCTGCTTCTTTCAGCATTCCGATATCAACCGGATCTGAAACATAGAAACGATAGTCAGAACTACTCATCGAGCCCTGACCATCGCGCATAATTCCGGTCGAGATATCGGCCTCAACCCAATTCGAGAATATGAGAGGGCTGCGAGTCTCAACCCACTTAACCTGACCGCTCATTGAGCCGTCAACCGATGTGTTGCCGCAACCGATAAGTAACGCGAAGAGCATAATATACTTTGTCATTTTGTTTATCCTTTATTGTTTTGGTGTGTTGTCTAGCAGAAGCTGAAGCCATTGTCCCCCTAGAGTCCGTGACGCATCAGACGCATCAGAAATACATAGAGAGATAACAAGTTCTGTTGCATTGGCCGTTTCAATCAGCCAATCCTCATAGGTCATGTCACGGAATATTGCATCAACAAAGTTTCTATCTTCTGATGTCATTTTGGTTTGTCCTTTGGCCTTTTGTTTAGCCGAAACTTACGCCGGTGACAATTCCACCAGAGATTGTCAGGTTAATACGATCCGGCCTGATGTCCTGAGTTAACATGAAAGATTTTCCGTCAGCACATTCCGTGCGATAATCATAGCCTCGATTACTAAGAGTATCTATAACATCTTCTATTTGTTGTCCGATGATTACTCTAGAAATCATTTCATGTTCATCGAGTGTCATAGTTTCTCCGTACAAATTGGTGTTTTGTGAACCGGATTTGAACCGATAACCTCCGGCTAGCTGCCGTTGCTCCACCAGATTGAGCTATAACAAAACATATTGTGCGGCTTACATTTCATTACCGCTACTCGCTGTTCCTTTGTGAAATAATAACCGTTAAAGCCGATTATTATGAACAGATGGCATCTTGTTTCCAAGATGATAAATTCGACGCACCATATGAACACAATCTGTTACAGGAAAGATCAGATGCGATAACAGCGCAATTCATATGGTGCATCGGATGTGATTCGCGACTTTCGATTCGAACGAAAATAAGCTCCACGGGAGCCGACATTAACCGATTATGTTAGTCGCGGACAATAATTATACTTTATTTGGCAACATCATTTGGAAGCAAAACAACACTTCTGCTATCAAGCGAGACATCCTTGATATATACTGCTGTTTTGTTCGGCAGAAGAAACCTTGGCTGAATCTTTATCCTTCCGGCGTTTGGTACTCCATCAAACTGATACTCTTCTAGAATATCTATGACCTCGGCAATAAAGTTCTCCTCGTCTGCCGAGCCATGCTTTTTGGTATAACCCACAAGGCTTCCAACAGAAAGTGTCTGGTTGAATCTATCGTGTACCATCTTAGGCCCCTACATTGCCAGATACTTTGATATGCTTTAGGTCGCCGCACTCTGAGCAACGAAGCTCGATTGTCGTGAA
>ERZ1292625.2774-Hain-H41-01um-R1-2774-length-15429-cov-7_pt1 | contig 15429 bp, 37 predicted proteins | sample MGYA00564400_ERZ1292625 | MGnify/ENA primary metagenome ERZ1292625 (study PRJEB36523, sample SAMEA6512639) | groundwater metagenome | collected 2019-01-08 | study: AquaDiva: Metagenomics assemblies of 32 groundwater samples | reverse complement strand
TGAGCCTTAAGACTAGTCATTAATCTTATTGCTTATAGTGCTATTTTTTTATTGATTTTCCGCGGATTTTGGCAAAAAAAAGCGTTTATATTTCATATCATAATTAACCTAATTAATGGATATATTGAAAATGATAAGATCCGTATGGAATTATTACCTACAATATGGTAATAATAAAAAACCATTTGATGCATAATCAAACATTTTTTATTTTTTTGTCTAAAATAATTCATGTATGGAATATATATCTAAAATTGAATATATATTCCATACATGGTAAAACAAATCAAGCAAATTGAAAGAGAATACTTGAAGCGATTAAGTTTTGATAATTGCCTAAAGCATAACGAATGGATCATTAGACAAATAGAATTAAGAGTCTAACCATATTTTTTTATTTATATTACCCATTGCTTACATACATAGTTTGATCAAAATTTTTGATAAATCTACCCCGCAAAAAATGGTTTATAAACCCCAAAATAGGGTATTTAACTAGTTTGGTTATTAATAAGGTATGCACCTACGCACACTTGATAAAAATCGCGGGGTTTAATAATATATCAAAATATACCAATATATGGAAAATATATCACATTACATAGAGAGCAAAAAATTCTCTAGTAGTAAAACCGCCCAACCATATACAAGCGTATTAAACGCATATATCGGTTTGAAACAAATGTTTCCAAATGAGAGCATCGACCAAATAGTGACTAGACATTTAATCGGAAAATCCGCATCAAGTGGTAAATTTTCAAAGTCTGTAATATATGGTTATGAATCTTTCAATGGAGATTCCCAAATTCCACAAAATTTTTCAAGTGGTAAATTTTCAAAGTCTGTAATATATGGTTATGAATCTTTCAATGGAGATTCCCAAATTCCACAAAATTTTTCAAGTGGTAAAACAAGCGATCAATTAGCAGAAGAGTTGAGACAACAAGAAGCAAAACAGCAATTTCTAAACGCTGAAAAATTAAAGGCTGATCAAGAAGCTCAAGCAAAATATCAAGAACTTGAAGCACAAAGATTAGCAGAAGAGCAAATTAGACAAGAAGAGCAGGCAAAAATAAAACAACAAGCCCAAGAAGCAAGAAAAAAATCAAGAATTGACGGTTTTATTAGTCAAGAAATTCCTTCATATATTCAAAAGTTTGATTATATGAAAAATATACCAACAAAAGCAAGACCATATTATGCGCAAGGAACAGAAGAGGCAATTTTGAATAGTTGTCTTAATTTAGGCAAGCATGTTATATTGAGTGGTCAAGCTGGAAGTGGTAAAACCGAACTAGTCTTAAAAGTAGCGCACGAACAACAGATCCCAATTTTTAAATTTAGTTGTTCAAGTGATGTAAGAATGGCTGATCTAATCGGTAGTAAAACAATTAGTGAGGATGGTAATAGCATTTTATTTGAAGCTGGTATGCTCACAAAAGCAGTATTAACAGCTAACAAATACGGTAAAGCGATCATCTTGTTAGATGAAATTAACGTTTTGGCTGAAAAAGTTCAGAAAAACGTTAACGGATTAGCAGATGGAACAGGATTTATTGATTTACCAAATGGTAGAATCGCAATAAATCAAGGCGTGCAATTTTTGATCGCAGGCACGATGAATTTAGGATACGCAGGCACAAATACCCTAAATCCTGAATTAAAGGATCGTTTTATCATCATATCAATGCCAAATATGACCGATGAAACACGAATGAAAATATACTCACCCTTTAACGTGAGTGAAAACATTGAAAACAGTCTTTTGAAATTGATCAAAGAAATAGATTCAATGCAAGCAAATAACAGAATAGCAGGCGATGTGGTTTTTAGTACAAGATCACAACTAGCCTTTTTAGAATTGCTTGAAGAGCTTGAATTTAATCAAGTACCAAAAGCAATACAAGAAGCTTTGAACGTTACACTAGTTTCAAAGTTTGACGACAACGAAGATCAGAAAAAAGTTAAAGATCTAATAGAGAGATTATTTTAAATCTCTATTATTTTTTTTATTATCATTATTTAGGGTTTATATTATGTATCCATATCATACAAAGTTTATTCAAAAATTTAATTATGAAATTTCCGCGATATTTTACAAAGTCATCACTCCAATTTTTCGGGATTGACTAAAAAAGCCATATATAAACCACACTCTTATATTTAAGGTGTACCATTACGCACACTAACGACAAAAAGAACTTTTTATTAACTAATTTATTCTAGTATAACCATGAACAACAATTTGGCAAATATACAATTTAAAATCAGACCTGAAAATTCATTTACTATTGATGAACAACTAGCAAAAAATTTGGCAATTACATTAAACAGAATTAAAGGCAAGGCTGATTTAGAAATAAGTCAACATGGAGAATTAGACATTAATTCATTTATAAATTTCAGAATAAATAAAAGAGCAAAAATTATACCAAATTTGAATTTATTTAATGAAACTATTGAAACACGAGGATTAACGGTTTACCTTGTTATAGACTGTTCTTATTCAATGGAACGTGTAGAAAGAGAAGTAAGAAGATTAACAGCAACAATTTTTAAAGCTTTAGAAAAATGCCCTTTTATCGACTTTAAAGTATTAGCTTATTCAGGATATAACGGTATAACATACTTGCAAGAAATTAATAAAATTGACGATGTAAAATATATCGGGGCTGATGGTAAGCATAATTACACGCCTACATACGGGGCTTTAAATTATGTGGCTGAAAAAATTAAAAAATCTCAAGATAAAAAACTTATAATTTTAATTACAGATGGTTATCCAGAAGATGGAAAAAATTCAAGTAGCACCTTACAGGATTTAACAGAAAGATCAATTATAAACATAAAAAATCAAAGGGTTGAATTTTTCACTATATTTTTAAATATTCATAGTGGTGTTAGTAGTGTTACAGAAAGACTAAGAAAAATGTTTAAGCATGGAATGTATGAAACTAGAGATTTAAAAGATGCTGAAAAAATAATGATTAAAAAACTAAGCGAATCGGTAGAAAAAATAAATCAAAGTGGTTAAGATGAAAGAACAAATAACAAAAGGCTCAAGGGTTAAACTAATATCAACTAATGATCCATTTACCGACTTGATTAATAATGTATATATCGGTACGGTACGAGATATAAGACTAGTAAATTTTCCTAATGATTCATTTACCCAAATTTGGGTAAAGTGGGATAATGGATCTTATTTTGCGATCGTACCTGAAACTGGTGATAAATTTGAGGTATTATCATGACTCTAACAAAATCAGAATTAAAAACTATTGAAATTATACTAAGGACACATAGATTAAACTTAATCAATGAAACACTAGATCCAATATATAAAGAGAAAATAGATGATATTAAAATCATGATTAAAAGCACCGAATATCTAGCTAATAGGGTAAAATCAGAAATTGAGGTATTATCATGACTGAAATTAAAATAAATCGTGATCAATATGAAGCCTTGATTATAGTACATGGTATATATCAAATACAAGTTAATGATCATTTAATTGAATGTAGGTGTAAAAATTGCATTATTAGAAATTCATTGAGTGAATTAATAAGTGAAAATAAATGGAAGTATAATTATGCCTAAATGTAAATGTCTATTTTGTATTGAGATATATAATCTAAAAATAAGGAATGATAATTTTAATGACTATGAATGATTTGGAAGAATTTCAAAAATCATTAGGTGATAATTTTGAGGGTAATATTGGTATATATCACAAGTGGTTATTTTTTAATTCAAAAACTTATACTGATATAAACAAAATGGATAGTATTAAATTTTCAAAACAAAGCAAAATAAAAAGATGCTTTGATAACTGCATTAAAATAGCAATACGTCACCCTGAATTAAAATATATTGAGGGGCATGTTAGTTGTTTTGGTATTCCTTTAGAACATGCCTTTTTAGTGAATGATAATAATGAGATTATAGATCCCACATTAGCAATATCTACAAATAGAGAAGTTGAGCGTTATGGAGATCAATATTATGGAGTTGAGATCCCGCGGGAAGTATTGATAAAATATAGACATAGGGAGAATATATATACGCCAATACCTTATCTATATTGGGAAGAGATGAATAAAAAATGAATTGCGATTCTACTCATATATTAAATGGGTATTCGTACGGTTGTTATAAAAGAAAAGGTCATAAAGGTTATCATAAGGCAGGGTTTGTCGTATGGTAATATATGAGAGTTTTATTGAATGTAATTTATGCGGAATGAGATTTAAAGAGAAAGATCCCGATCTAATATATAGAAAAAATAATCATACCATATTTCATAGCAAGGCAAGAATACAAAAACGAAACACAACACAAGGAATACCTATATACAACTTGAAAATAGTGTTTGTTTAATGTGCATGATATATAAGGTAATAATAACGCCAAATAATACAAAGTTAAAGTTTTGTGATACTATATTTTGTCATAACTATGGTAAGTCGATAGATTAATATTAAAGTCAATATCATACTAATCAATGAATGGAATTAACGAACTTGAAGAAGAAATTCAAGAACATAGAAATGCCATAAAAAGACTAGAATATGAAATTTCAAGATTACCTGAATTAAGGATCAGAGAAATTTTTTCAAGACTATATACGGGTTACATTAAAGTAACCATGAACTGGTCGTCTAGTCGTAAGCATCATTATATAGAATTTAATAATGCTACACGAAACACTATAAATGGGAATGATTTAATCACCGAAACTGAAACAACCAAATTATTAAATCTCGGTTTAATTGTTTCAACAGTCGGAAAAAATTATATCCTATTGAGAGAAAAATAACTTTATTTTTTTTAATTATCTAGTATATAAAGTGTCCATAGTAATAAACCTATCGCGATTAGTATTATATATATAACTCATTGATTATTAATCTAACATGGAACAACCAAGAATAGCGAACTATATGGATTATAGTTCTAATAATTACGGAAGTTCTAGAATGGTATCAATAGGTGACTTAGACCTATATTTTTCTTATGAAACCGTAATAGCATTCCGTAGTCCAAAAACAGGCTTAGTTATAAGAAAGAATGATTGGAGTACGACAACAGGTAAACACTTGAACGCAATTAATCCAAACAAAAAAGAAAGAATAGATGGCGCAGAGTTTACAGCCCAACTCGAAAAACTATTGTCAAGTTACAACTTGATAAAGGTGAATTGATATATGGAACGAACTGTAATCGAAAAAGATTGTCTTTTGTGTGACTCATGCAACGACCAATTAAGCGATGAAAATTTTATTGCGCTTGATAATTGCACATGGTATGAGGGAAATTTATGGTGCGGTAATTGTAGCCATAAATACGGCAAGGGTATGCTCGTTGTAATGCATATATCAAAAGGTGAAGACTTGAGCAAAACCGATTTGGCATTGCCGATAGTAATGGAGTTTGGATAATTATGAATTGTCCAAAAGGTCATTCAAATACTTGGCGAGCTTCAAAACTAGCATATAAAGACGGAACTTGGTTTTGTAAAGAGTGTGCTGAATATTTCCCAAGTAAAACATTGGCTAAAGAAATAGGTTCAAGGTGCTGGGAAATATGATATATACAGAAAGCGGTATATATCAGCTAATCAGGGAATCAGATGGAAAAATATTTGAAGTATATCTAAGCACAAGGTATGCTAATAAAATGTTTGAAATATATACAGAACTAGGCTTTAAAGAAATACGATTGAAGAGGGGAATGTAATATGCTAGATGATATACAACAAAGCAGGGCGTTAGATCTAACAATAAGAGCCCAATCATGCCTTATAACGGGTGATAGAGTCAATGCTAGCCTAATGCTGGAAGAATTGCGGATAATATTGGAGTAACATTTTTATTAAAGTTACCCGATTTATTTTTTTATGGTTGAATACAAATACTATGCTGATGAATATTTGGCATTGAATGATATATTTTCAGACATGACACAATTAGATCAGGTAATGTTTTCTCTCACCAGCGGGTTTAAATTATTGGGGGATAATGAAATCCCATATATAACAGGTGATAAGAAAGCATTGATGCGGAATATTGCATGGATGCTTGGAGTAAACAGAGTATATAGATCAGATCCCAAAAAATACAAGGAAGTATTCTTGCGACCTAATAGAAGATACAAGGTTACATTCGTTGAAAATGGCACAATAGCAAAACCAAATAATATCGCTCATAATATGTTTCAATAGACTTATATTACCATATCAATATTGTAATACAATGACAGAAACAATAGACCTAATTAAATTAGGCGAAAAATACAAAGCAGAAAATATCGAAAGATATAATGTATTGAAAGCAAGACTCCAAAAAGAGTTTGATCAATCACAAACAATGCTAGATCGGGAAATTGCAGAACAAAAAGCAAAACTCGTTACATCACCACTACAAAAACTTGCAAATTCTATCAACTCAATAGGATATAGAACAGTTAATGTCAGTGTACACAAAGAACTTGCATTATGTTTTGTTGATAAAGGAGATCCCACAAAACAACCAATAATCGGAACTTCTACATTCAGAGAAATTCGTAATGCTGGATATAAAATTGATTATATGGGTGGAAATTCAACCCCAACAAAGACTTTTTTATACTTGACCAAAGTATAAAAACCTCTTTTTTATTTTTAATATACATTTATATAGAGTAATGTTTTATACCAATCAATGACAACAATAGAAGATACAGTAAAAATCTTTAGTGGAAACGGTTCAAGTGAAGCACAAGAACTTTACAAATTGCTAAAGACACAGGCTGAAATATTAGATATGCAATCACAGAAAAACGGCAACCAAATATATGTAAAATATTCGTCAGCAAAATATTTTAATTTTGGTGAGATCACACATGAATTATATACAAAGTATGGTCTGGTCGTAAAAGCCTTTGATGCAAAAGAGCCAGCAGGCACACAGTGTGTTTGGCTTTGTAAAATAAATCATCTAGAAAACTAGATTATTTTTTTTTATTTTTTTATATTATAATATCTCAATTATTGAGAGGTTTTGATATATATCATAATGTACCAATTTATGGCACAATTTGATATAAAAAAATATCCTGATTAGATAAAATCAGGCGTGGTTGGTAGTACATATACGGTTAGGAATCTGTACTTGTATTCTCCTTGCCAGTATAGTTTATGACTCTCTAGCCATAGCATTCTTTCAAAGAATTGCATTCTGTTCATTGATGAATGATATATTTTCCCGCGATATAAACGTATGTTTCGCAGATTAGCGAATCGCAGAAATGCGAATTAAAATATAATATAAAAACATTTCTAAATACAATTTAAAAAGATTTCTAATGATTTATATATCTGTACGATTATACACTATCATGAGACTAATAGTAAACTACAAACTACAAATCCATAATAGAAAAGGAAAAAAGAATGAAACTATTATTATAACAAATTTAAGAGATAATAAAAAAGAGTGTATAGACAATAAAACTTATTGTTGTGAAAAAATTAAAGAGGCATTTTCACTTGGTTTTATAAGTGTTGAAACCGATCAAAGAAATTTTGCAAACATAAAATACAGTGAAAAACAAATTAGACTTGATGAGCCTGTTGTATGTCTTAACACATTTAGCGATACTGGATATAGTGATGAAGGTTGCCCACATGAGGAAAGTGTATTACCTATAAACAACTGTCCATTCTGTCAAGCAGAAATTGAGTTTATATGCTTGGAAAAGAAGAAAATCATACATGAATGTGTCAAGAAAAAACGTATATATGAAGAGTGTGAGGATAAAACAACAGAGGTTATATTATAATGCAAAGAACAATAGATCTCGGTGAACATAAAATAGTTCTTCAAACAAGAACTATTAAGGAAGCAATATCGTTAATTGATAACTTGGATATAACAATTAATAAAGAAACTAAAATATTTAATGTAGCAATAAATAAAAAAGGATATGGATTTTATTGTTGGAGAAATATACACACATTACAAAAAATAAAAAAGGGTGATAAACTTACAACTAGTGGAGACTCTGATTGCTAATGCCAACCTCACAAGACTATGAAGAATTGCGGATAGATTTTAATACCATGAAGCAAGAGATAAGAAATATATTGGACAGATTCAAACTATTCGGAACATATACGCAACATGATTATGACTGTGCCATGGGTGATATAAGGGAGATTGTTGGTTAATGAATCATATATCTATCCCGCAAAACTTACTCGCGATCCATATACGGAGTATAAATAATGACCTTTAACTGTCCGTTTTGTACTTGGTCAACTGATGATTTTGAGGAATCGGATCAGCATTATGTTGAACATATAACAGAATATCAGATGGAACAACAGGGTGAATTTGGAGATTTTTCAAAATGACGGAATTTTTTGAATGTGATATATGCCACATAAAAATGAATTTTGAATTGGTTAGTTCAAATATAGAACGAAGAATAGTCATGTTAGGACAAAGACCACGAGAGGATTTTTGTCTTAATTGTACCCACAAAGTAAATACTTTGATTGATATATTGAGGTTAAAAAAATGACGACTAGCAATAATCCTAATCAAACAGTCGCTAGATGTTTGCATAGCGATTACTTTGATAATATAATAGACTATTATCTAAGAGATTGGATACCAGTTATCTATATTCATATTGGAAAATGTCAACATGTTAAATGCAAATACTATAAGGAATTACTAAACAAAGATATGTTAACCCTAAACTCATTTAGAAACAATGAGGAATATATCAAGTTTTTGGAGAATAAAAAATGACAAATAAAATTGAAGTTACTGGGTTTGAAAGACTTGGAGAAAAGCATTACAGAATAAGAATAAGTGAAGATGTAGAAAATATGAATGACTATCAACTTGTTAAAATAAATCGTTCATGGAATGGTGCTGGATATGCAAAAGAATGGCAAACATTACCAGATTCAAATATGGACTTGTTGAAACATCTAATAACCATATATAATGACAAATTATTTACAAAAGAAGATGCTAAAAATACATATACAAAAATAACTTCGGGTGCTTTTAATGGTAGATTCTCTGAATTATATGGTTGTGGAATATTAATTAAAGGTGAAAGTAAACAAGTACCACATAAAGATCATATTATTACAACTGTGAAAGTTCCTCAATATAAAATAGATATGGAATATTCCAATAAAATCATATTAAATAGGGGAAAATTATAATGGCTTTTGATGCAACAATAGAGCAATATAACAAGATAAAGAAAAAGGCTCGTAAATATGATAGAATTAGAAACGGAATATTGGCACATATAAATCTTAATGATTATATAATATCAGAATACGTAAAGTTTCCTATTAATAAAAAATCAAAACAAGAAAGTGATAGATATTGGAATGCTATAAGTGAAAACAAAACCTTAACAGATATATTGGAGTTTGGAAATGGCTTGTAAAGGTATATGTCATAGGTACAAGGCAAAAAAGCCAGTCGGTATAGGTAGATATGCCAGCGGTCAGCAAAGGTGTCAGGCTTGTGAAATATTTGTTAATTGGAATGGTAATAACTGTCCATGTTGTAACAGTAATTTGCGCGGAAAACCTAGAAATATAAAATACAAGGCTATATTACGTGAACATGAAGCAAATGGAACAGCCATTAAATTCGGGGTTGAAATGAAATGATTGACAAATCAAAATATACTGATAAGGAAATAAGAAAGATGATAGATGATACAAAGCATGAACTAGTAATTGCTGAGCGTGATTTGGATGTGATAACTTGTCCAAATGAAAATAGAGATCAGTTGATATATATAAAGGCACTTTGGGAATTACTAACTGAATTGCGTGATAATAAGAGGTTTATAACAAATTGATTAAAGCCAACAGATTGTTTCTAGTTCCAGCAATAACTTCATGGTTAATATTAATTCCCGCACTTGGCATTATAATATGGTTGTTTGTTATAATGATATGGTACAAGAGAAACCAAGAACAAATACTTAGATTTTTCAAGGGGGAAAACTATGATCAAAACGAATATAGAGAGGAAACAATTAGTGAATTGATATGAACAATGGTATGTATTTCCTATTAATTTTAACTATATTTATGGCTATTGGTGTGATTGCGTATAATGATTATAAATATCAAAATTTACTAACAGAAAAAAATGAACTTGAACAAAACTATGGCTTTTGTATGGACACATTAGATGGCTTTATGAAAGACGGAGAGGGAATGAAAGACCACTTGAAAGGAATAAGAAATAATCCAAGTCTTGAGATATGACTAAATGTTATTGCGGTATTATCGAAGATGGTGGAGTATTAGTTTGTCATATACATTATAAAAGATTATTGGAAGATTCAAACTTACAATTTTTAAACAAACCATCAGATGATGTTAAGATTGAATATATAGGTAATATACCAATTATAAGAGCAAAGGCTTTAAGTAAATAATTTATTCATATATTTGCCTTTGATATTAGCATTAAAATACTGTCCTTTGCTCCCTGCCCGTTCAAATGCTTCGTATATTGCTTGAGGAACATTATCGCACTCGTATCTGTTCTTGCTCCCACCCTTCATTATTATAAGCATGGCTTTGGTTTCTGTGTTATATGATACGCTTTGAATCCAAGAATCATTTTCAAATCCCAAGATCATTTCAATAATACTCCTACCACATACATTGTAATAATACCCCCAAATAACAGTAAAATTGGCAATACTTGGTATTTCATTTCATTTTTCATGGTTTATCTATGTAGTTTTTAGAATATAAATGTTGCCTTGGGAACGTATAATTCCCAAGGACATAGAGGTGAACTATGGTCGCAATATACTAAGAAAGCGACAAATATTATTGGTAGGTGTATAATATAAATCTATGCCATAGGATAATACTGGACACATTGGTTCATGTACATATTAAAAACTTTAATGAGGGAATATATCAATGAGGTCATGTTGATTTCATCATGTGTTACAGGTAATGTATTTATTATATCATGTAGCATTTGTATTAGTATATTGCAGTTCATTTATCTCTCCGAGTTTTTGTAATTTTTCGTATGGCTAATAGTTTATTAAGTTTCTCATCACCAAATCTGCATAGTCTTTCCAGTGATTGATGATCAGTATTGCATATAGGCTTGAATCTCTTTGGATTTTCCTTTACCAATGGCTCTAATGCGGTATAATATGCCAGTTTTCCAGAATCATTCCGCGGATAATTACTGTAAACAACATCATTAAATATATACCATAAGTGATGAACAGTCATTCCCTTTCTACTAATTTTGCATCCACATATACAACACTCTCCCCCCAACATCTTGATAATTCTCATCTTGATAACTTCTGCCTGCTGTCTTAGACTCATCATCTGGTATATATACCAGATAGTATATAAACTTGGGGTAGGTTTATATTTAACCTATGAATAAATATGATATGTTAAAAGAAATTCAAGCACTTTTAACTTTAATTACTCAAAAAACTATACAAATTGACCAAAGCAACTTACCAATGGCTATAAAACGAAAGGCTGTTCAGATATTCAGAGATACTATAAACATGGTATTGGAAGAATCTTCACCACAAAAAATCAACCACTTGGTTAATGAAGAGATTAGAAAAAAACATAATGCTAAACTTTTACAGAAATGATAAAATATAAAACTTGTATATTATGTGAAAAACAAAATACTGATGTTTGGTTTGATATTTGTATTATATGTTGGATGAAAATTGATGAAAAAACTGGTGTAAATCCAAGAACATTATCAAAATAACTTGGTTTGACCTTTTATTGATTTCTTACAGTTTTCACAATATGGGGCTTGATTTAATGGTATATGTTTGCTACACTTCCAACAATGGAATAATCCACAATTACAAGTCATGATATTGTAATGGTTGATTATCTGGACTTTCAAAACCACATGTTGTACACATATTATACCATTTATCTAACCCATCTTTATTTGTGGTAATTATATATCTATATTGATCTTCCCCTATTGGATTGCATTTAGGACAACCTTTTGCACAATAATTTCCCTCGTTTAAAGTTCTACGATTTAAATTACACATTACATTACATTTATTTTTGTTAATATAAATCTTACCAGTCACTAAGGTTTGTTTGCTTCCCATGTCCAGTTAGTGAATCAAATTCAATATCCATAGGCTCTGTTACTTGGCTCATTACTGCTTCTATTGCTTCCATATATTTTTCTTTGTCAACTTCCCGCCTTTCCGCAAGTTCAAGAGGCTTTACCTTTTCCTTTGTCCATGTCTTGATATATCGAATAACTTGACCTTTTTCAATGTCTTTGGGTAACTGCTTACCCACTTTGACATGCTGTGAATTGCCCTTGTATTCATTAGGATCTTTGTTTATCTTCATCTTGAATGTAAGTTCTACCAATGGTATATCATCAAAGTTAGTTATTGTTCCACTAATCATGGTTGATATATTCTTCTTGGCATTAATAAAATCAGATTCCACCATTACCTTTGTTAATTCATCCATTATATCATTGAATAATTTTTTGAGGAATGGTGGGGTACTTGATTTCTTGCCTGTCAATCCCTTTATATCAGCCTTGCCATCCATCTTTATTCCAAAATAATTCTTTTTTCTGGTACTGAATACTGCATAACGATATATCTTATCCACCTCAAGATCAATGTTATATTTTTCCGTGGTTTTTTGCATTAGATTTTCAACCTGTTCTTTTGTTGGTTGCTTGATAAATAATGAATCAGTATCACCATATATAACATTCATTCCCATCTGTTTAGCCTCACCAGCAGTTTCAGTGATTATATTTCTTCCAACTGCTGTAATGGATTCTGCAACTGGTATATAATATAGGGAAAAGATTTCTGCACCAAGAACTCCGTAACTTGCATTCAGGAATACCTTTAATGCTTGGGCGATTGTATCATTCTGTGTTCTAAGTTCTTCTGTTTCAGCAGTTTTTGAAAGTTTCTTGAAATGATTTACCCTGACTTCCTTGAGAGATCCAATCAATAATGATATAATGCCCTGTTTTTTCACACAAGTCCAATGTTCAGTTCCCTCAACCTTGTTTGACTTGCATTCTGGATGGGGACAGCATACAGTTTCATACGATATATTTCTGGTTTTCATAATGCTTGGGTATAGGCTTGCAAAATCCATTACTTGCACTCCAAAATGAATGCCTTGTGGTGGATCTAGGACAATAGCACCCTTGTATTTTTTATCCTTTATAATTGCTTTAGTGCCAGCACCAATGTTTGGAAAATCACTTGTTTTTGGTATCAGTTCTCTTCTTTGGCGGTGAGCATAATGTAGCATTGATTTGATCCAGTTAGAGATTGACATTCTGCTTATATCATCTATCGGCATGTTTCCAACTCTGCATAAAATAATAAGCAGATTCATCACTAATTCATTGTTATATGTGGTAAGTTTATAGGTAAGCCTGCTGTCGTTCAGACAATATTTTCCCAGTATTCCCAAGGTTATATCATTCAGATTTCCCTCGTATTCAGTTTTTGTTTCACCAAGTAGTGCCTGACTAACTGCGCCAAGTCCATCTTCCGTATATTTCTGATTGAATGCATATACCTTGAGTGAACGGTTGCTGAATACTCCATAAAGGTCTATATGAATACCCAAGGATAATGTTGCATTTCTACTCATCATTTTGAATGGTATATTTTGTATTCCCAATTTTATGCCACGGTTGTAAAGGTAAGGCATGTCGAACGTATCACCATTGTATGTTAGTATGACTGGATATGACTCTATTATATTAAATGCATCTTCCAGCATTTCTTTTTCGCTATTATAAAATATATATTCTGTATTTGCATCAAGTTCCCCGCGTTCAACCTCTGATCTTTCCAAAACAAACACCTTGTGTATAGTTTCACCTACAAATGAAATTGCCGTAACCCTGTTTGCACCAACAAGGGGATCTGGTAATTTTTCCCCATCAGATTCAACCTCAATATCAAATGCCAATCTCCTTATCTTGGGTATATCTTCCCCCAATAATGAAGCCCAATCATTCATCTGTTTTTTGAATAAATTAGTGTCAATAACTCCACCCATTGATATATTTTCCAAATTAATGTTACTTTGAATATCTAACTTTGATATAACACCATTATCCAACGAGTACCACTTGCCAACAATAAGATCAGAGTCATACAAATACGACTGGTAATATTTTATATCACTTTCCCAAGGGCTGTACGAGTCACGAAAATCATCATTCATTATGTTTGGATTGCTCAATTCAACTGCATATAGATTTCTTTTTTTATCCTTTATGGTATCAAATACTTCAATCTCTGTTATATTTGACACCCCGATCATCTCTCTTAACGGTTCTGGATTACTGACATAACACCTGTTCTTATATTCGTCATTAACCAGAATTATTCTTCCACTAACAGGTTCATAAAATTTTAATATAATCTTGCGGTTATACTGACCAGCGGAAAGTAAAATGCATTTCATTGATTATAAATAAAAAAAGGAGAATAAAAACGTTTAGAATTTGAGATAGCCTAAAGCCCATACCAGTAGAAATGAACAGGTCAATAGTCCGATCATTCCAAAAAATCTTTCTCTCGTTTCATTCATTTTACTTTTGCCTGAAATATACTCTTTTGTTTTCCAAAATGGATATAATGTTCTTGAAAGAGCACTCATAATTCCAAGTGACCATACTATGGTTAGGAAATAAAACAGCCATTCAGGTTGAATTGGTGTTGTCATTAATAGTTATAAAATTATCTTAAATATAAATGTATAAAAAAAAGAAAAATGGTTAACACTTGTTTAGTTTTAAACTAATAGTGTTACTGCTACGATACCCACCATATCCAAATCCACCCGAATCATGATTTATAGTCATGATTATTCCAGCATTGAAAAACTCACAACACATTTCTTGTGGTATTTTGTCAGAATCTTTTGGAGTTAAACTAATACTTGTCAAGTAAACAGTTACATTATCAAAATAATCATGATATTTTGAAATTATTTCTTTTACTTTTGGTGCTAGTTTTTGGTACTCGTATATATCATCGTTATGTTTTTCTATTTGTTCAGTAAACTGTTCAAATATGCTTTTTTTATTTTGTTCTTTTCCTGTAAAGACTTTCATTAAATGATGTAAGTATTACCGCAATATAAATCTATTCAGTTGGTTTGTCAGTCCATTTACCATTTAAATAAAATCCTAATTTTCGGTACATCTCTCTAATTTGTGGGACTGTCCACTGTTCTATTTGTTTCATTATTCCCTTTCTTATAAAATATCCTCTTACCCCGCTATTTTGGGAAATTTCATCAAGATCAACAAGTATATCCTTTGCCAAAAATATTGCTATATGACGAAAATT
>ERZ1292625.2772-Hain-H41-01um-R1-2772-length-15443-cov-15_pt1 | contig 15443 bp, 21 predicted proteins | sample MGYA00564400_ERZ1292625 | MGnify/ENA primary metagenome ERZ1292625 (study PRJEB36523, sample SAMEA6512639) | groundwater metagenome | collected 2019-01-08 | study: AquaDiva: Metagenomics assemblies of 32 groundwater samples | reverse complement strand
CTGGAATGTCCTCGGTCCATCTCCGACGCCATTTATGGGCCTTGAGCCGAGGCTGACGACCTGATGCCCGCCCGACACCGCACCGAGTCCCGTACCAGCCCTCGTCGGCTTGCCGCCGCCGATAAACAGCGTCAGGCGTTGGAACTGCGCAAGGCTGGGGCCACATTCCACTCCATCGCCCAAGCCCTCGGCTATGCTACGGCACAGGGGGCATTGATGGCTGTAGAAGCGGGGTTGCGAAAAACGCTCCAGCAGCCCGCGGACGAACTGCGCCGCTTGGATTTGGAACGGTTAGACACCCTATTGTTGGCAGTTTGGCCCCAGGCACGGCAAGCCAGTTTCGGCGCCATAGACATGGTGCTGAAGATTCTCACCCGCAAGGCAAAGCTCCTCGGCCTGGACATCGTTGCGCCGTTGCCCGGCAGCAGCCGGGACAACCCCCTCTGGACCCAGAGCACCGATGTGGTGGACCTGAGCGCCGCGACGGACGCCGAGCTGGATGACATCATCCAGAAGGCTGAGGCGATAAAAGAGGCTGGGAGGATAACAACCAGTGCGCCGATTCCGGTAGTCGTACAAGAGACTAAGCAACAGCGGTGGCGTCGCAATCACCCAGAGCAATGGGGGCGCATTAACCGCGAAGGTCAGGCCCGACGCCGTGCAAGCCACTAGCCCTAAGCAAATCCAGGGCCAGGCCGTCATCCATGCGGCCATGCGGGAGAAGTCCCGCCGTGACCCGGTGTGGTTCATGCGGAACGTGCTGGGCTGTCAGCTTTACGACAAGCAGGAGCACATGGCCCTGGCCCTGCGGGATTATCCAGCGGTGGCTGTTTTGGGGGCGAACGGGACGGGAAAGGACTGGGATGCTGGCCGGTTGCTCCTCTGGTGGCAATGGTGCCATTCCCCGGCTATTACCGTGGTGATTGGCCCGACCCAAAGGCAAGTCCAGGACGTAATCTGGAAAGAAGCTCGCTCCGCATATCTGGCCAGCCGGATTCCCCTCGGTGGGCGGATGTACCCCTCCGCAGCTCGGTGGGAGCATGACAACCGCCGCTACGCCGTGGGGTTCGCCACCACCGACGAGCTGAACATCCTGGGCTACCACAGCCCGAATTTGCTTTGCATCCTAACCGAGGCGCACAACCTGGACCAGCCTCATATTGACGCGGTGAAGCGGCTCAACCCTTCTCGGCTGTTGCTGACCGGGAACCCCTTTGCTACGGCAGGGGAGTTCTTCGAGGCGTTCCACGAGAAGGGGGACCTGTACCACACGATTGAGATCAGCGCCTTTGATACGCCTAACGTACAGCAGCGCCAGACCATCATCCCCGGCATGGTGACTGTGGAGCAGGTAGAGGAGCGAGCACGGGACTGGGGCGAGGAAAGCCCGATGTACATCGCGTCGGTGCTGGGCCGTTTCCCCGATAACCTGGAGGATGCCGTGGTGTCCCGTACCTTGCTACAGGCCGCAGTGCAGCGGGTACTGGGCCCTCAGCCGGACGACACGGCGACTCTGTCCTGTGACGTGGCGCGGTTCGGCGCCGACAAAACCGTTGTCTACAGGAGGCACGGGAACCAATGCCGTCTGGTCTGGAAAACCCAGGGGCGGGACACCCAGCAGGTGGCGGGGAAGCTCCGGGCGATGGCCGAGGATGACCCGGCGGTTACGACCATTATCGTGGATGATTCGGGGCTTGGGGGAGGCGTTACGGACCGGCTGAAAGAAGAAGGGGTTCGCAAAGGGGAGGTCCGCATTGTGCCGTTTAACGGAGGGGCTAAGGCGAGACGGGATGACCGATACGTCAACGCCATTTCCGAGGCGTGGTTGGAACTAGCGGCGGCGTTCAAGGCCGGCACAATTGACATTGATAATAACCCCGCCTTGATCGCCCAGTTGTCTTCCCGCCGCTATATACTCCAGGGGGACCGGCGGCTGAAGCTGGAGGGCAAGGAGGAATACAAAACGCGGGCGTCGAGTTCCCCAGACGATGCCGACGCGCTTGCGATGGCCTATGCGCCGGTAGGTGGGCGCCCGAATATTCGGTGGCTGTAAGTGAGCAGATTGCTTCGGTGGCTCAGTTTTCGGCCCCGCCCTACCTGGGTTGAACTGCTGGGGCTGGCAGCGGTGGTAGCTGGCACTTCAGCTATCTGGTGGCCGGCGGGGGTAATCATCGGTGGTATACTGTTGGTGTTCATAGCCCAGGGGTTGAGACGGACAGATGACGCTCCTTCGTAACGCTTTTGCCACCATGTTCCAGAAGATGCCCGCCACCGCCCTAGACCGTGTGCCGATGACAACGGCGGCGGGCGGCTGGATCGCTGGGGAAGGAAGTCTCCCTGGTCAGCGCCTGGCCCAGATGCAAGCCTACAGCAACGTGGGGTGGTTGTTCGCCACAGTGAGCCGGATTGCCCAGGCCGTCTCCGCCGCCGAATGGAAATTGTACCGGGCCAACGGCACAACCGAACCCCAGGAAGTCAACAGCCATCCCCTTCTCGACCTTTGGAACGACATCAACCCTTACGACACACGGCAGTCGTTCCTAGAGGTGTCGCAACAGCACCTTGACCTAACCGGGGAGGCATGGTGGGTATTACTCCGAAACTCTCGCGGATTGGTGCAGGAGATGTGGCCCGTCCGTCCTGACCGTATGCGCCCGGTGCCGGATCGGGACAAGTTTATCGCGGGGTACATTTATACCATCGGGGCGGAGCGGATACCGCTTGACCCCGAGCAGGTAATCTTCTTACGGGTGCCATCACCCGTCGACCCTTATCGTGGGGCTGGGCCGGTGCAAAGCCTATTAGTGGACATTGGGGCTGAGGCGTCCGCTGCTCAATGGACGCGAAACTTTTTCCGTAACTCTGCTGAACCTGGCGGGATTATCGAGCTGGCCGAAACAATCTCTGACTCCGAATGGGAGAAGATGCGGCAACGGTGGGGCGAACAACATCAAGGCGTGGGGAATGCTCATCGTGTGGCCTTTCTCGAACATGGGAAGTGGGTAGACCGGAAGTACACTCAGCGAGATATGCAGTACGAACAACTACGTCGGCTGAACCGTGACCTTATTTTAGGGGCCTTCGGGATGCCGTATGCGATGCTCGGTGGTAGTGAAACGGTCAACCGGGCTAACGCTGAGGCCGCTGAGGTAATGTTTGGGCGATGGGTAGTGGCCCCACGATTGGAACGGATCAAACAGACGTTGAATACCCGATTGGCGCCGATGTTCGACCCGACGTTACAGTTCGATTACAAGGACCCTTCGCCGGATAACCGGGAGCAGGACTTGGCCGAGGCAGAGCGGGGGTACAGGGCGGGCCTTTTGACCCGCAACGAAGCGAGGGAGTTGCTTGACCAGGACCCGGTGACTGATGGTGACGACTTCTATGTTGCCCCGGCGCCAGCGGCCTTCGGAGGCGCTCTTGGAACGCCGGAGGAGCCTAAAGTATACCGCCAGTTAGCAAAGGCGGTGAGTTCCTTGGAGCGGGCCGAAGGGCGGATGCGGGCAGCGTGGGGCAAGCGGCTACTGGTGGAGGCCGACGGCCTCGCTGATTATGTTACAACCTATATGTCCCGTTCTGTCAGGGCTAAGATCGAGCTGTCTGACGTGGCGGGCTACGACTGGGATTGGTGGGCTAAATACGGTGATGAAGTGGTGGAGGAATTAGCCCAGGTGTTCTCCATCGCCATAACGCAGGAGTTCCCGGGCATGGGGTTGCACGAGGCACAGCGATTGGCGGTACAGTATGCGGAGCATCGAGGGGCGCGGCTGCTCCGGCTGGACGGCGACATCAACATGGTTAAGTTCACCCGCGAGCGGGTCAACCAGCTAGTAGCCCAGACCATTGAGCGGGGTGATAGTCTGGGGACGCTGCAGAAGGCGTTGCGAGAGGATTTAGCGTTCAGTCGGGAGCGTGCCCGGATGGTGGCTAGGACCGAGAGTGCTACGGCACAGGGGCAAGGGGCCAAGGGCGCAGCCATCGCCCAGGGGCGCAACGAAAAGATGTGGATAACCCAGGGTGATGACGTGGTGGAAGATGACTGCCTGTCAAACGAGGCCGCAGGTTGGATTTCCATAGAGCAGCCCTTTCCCACCGGGGTAGATACCATCCCTCAACATCCCAACTGCCGATGCAACGTCCGCTACCGCGCCACGCCGGTTAGCGACGTGGAAGCCGGTGTATCCCTCTCGATTATCGCTACCCAGACCATCCCTGAGCTGCGGTGCCCAGTGGGGCACCTGGTGGCCAAGGACACGGTGCCGGGGGCCAACCACTGGTGCCGAAAATGCAAACTGTCTGTGGTAGCTGTTAGTCAAGTACCGCCAGCGAAGGCAGGAGGGAGTCCTTGAGGGCAGCCGCCTGGCTAGGACCCTGCGCCGTCCTGGGCCTTATACTGCTAGGATGCCAGGGTGTCGTCGGCCCGGTGGGGCCTGCTGGAGCGCAAGGGGCTCCCGGAGCGCGCGGGCTGCAGGGTGGCAACGGTGACCCCTTCATGGTCGTATCGGTTCAAAGTGCCTCGCCATCTGTCAAGATTGTCGATGGGGTTTGGCGTGTGGGTAAGGATATTCAGCCAGGTCTTTACTTCACCCAGAGCGGAGCTTCCCCTCTGCAAGTTGGAAACTGCTACTGGGCACGCCTCAAAGGGTTTACAGGTGGGGAGATAATCGCTAATGGCAATACACCGGGGCCAAGCTACGTGCGCATCTTGCCCACGGATGCAGGATTCCATTCTCAAAGCTGTAACGCCTGGATACGAGTGAGCGACTAGCACGGCTGTAGAGCGTGAACCATGATGAACCACTACCACAGGCTGTCGGCCCTTGACAGCCCCGCAGCGCATCTGGTATAGATAGCATTGTAATTTACAATTGAATATCGGGCGGACCGTGCGCTAGACGCCAGAGCCGCCAATCTTCGTGAGGCTATAAGCCCGACTCCTGGAAGACCGAACCAGGGAGTCGGGCTTTTTGTTTTTGGGGGACCGTGCCTACTGGCCCAAATTGCGACATGGACTTCGATGAGTGCGTGGAGTGGGCCGAGGACCAAGACGGGATCGATAACCCGGAGGGCTATTGTGCAGCCAGAGAGCAGGATTGAAGAAAGCGGAGTGCTTCCGTGGGGAGCCTAGCTCTAACCCGAAGCAAACTGGTTATTCCGCAGACTAAGATGCTGGACGCCACTAAGGGGACTGTCCGCGCGGTGGTGTCAACCGAAGCCGTAGACCGGGATGGTGACATTATCCGAGTGGCGGGCTGGAAACTCGACGACTTCCTCCTGCACCCGGTGCTCCTCAGTTCGCACAATTACGGCAGCTTACGATCAATCATCGGGGAATGGGAATCAATGGAAGTCAAAACCCGACCCGCCCGCCTAGAAGGGGTAGCACGGTACTACATCGGAGAAGGTAACGAAGAAGCGGACTGGGCTTTCAAGCTGGCTGAGAAGAGCAGAGCCGCCTATAGCGTCGGGTTTATCCCCGACATGGACAAGGCCGTGGAACGGGAAGGCCGGGGGATGTTTGGCAGTTGGGAGTTCAACGGTCAAGACCTCTTAGAAGTGAGCCAGGTGTCAATCCCCAGCAACCCACAAGCTCTACAAAGCCTGAAGGGACTGATGGAAGCCAGCAAGGGGATCGACCCAACCTTTCTAGCCCTGGTGACTGCGGCATTGGGAGAGATTCCCGAGCCAGTAGAACCGCCAACACCAATCGACTACGCCGATTTAATGCGCCGAGCCTTTAGGAAAGCCCAGATGGAGGTATCGCAATGGTGACCAAGGCCAGACCTGAAACACAAGAGGACTTGGCCGAAGTTCTCATGGACCCCAAGCGACGGGAGGCGTTGTTCGCTGACCCGAAGCAATTTCGGGCTGCGATGGAGGACTACGCTAAGGACTTCTACCGCCGGGACCCGGAGACCAAGAAGGAGTTCAAGGCGCTCTTGGGCGAGGGCATGAAGGAGTTCTGGGCGGCAAACGGTGTGGAAAAAGAACAGATTCATAAGCGGCTGCCGCTTGACCCCCACGTTGCGAGGGGCAACAAGCTCATTGAGCAGGCGCTTGGCATCGACCGCCAGACCGCTCGCCAAATCGCAGCCTATGGCGAAGGGCTAGGACAGAGTCTAGATGGTCAGTGGCCCTCCCTCGGCAAGTATCTACAGCAAATCGATTTCCACGCCATCCAGCGACAGGGTGTCCCGGAAATTCTGAAGGTGTTCTCGGAGGGAGTGGGTGCTGAGGGCGGCTTCCTGGTGCCGGAGGAGTTCCGGGCGGAGCTTCTCATGATGGCCCTAGAAACCGCCGTTGTGCGGCCACGGGCGCGGGTTATCCCGATGGGGTCCTTGACATTGAGGATGCCCGCCATCCGGGACACCAGCCATGCCACGAGCGTATTTGGCGGAGTCCAGGCTTCATGGTTGGGCGAAGCGGCAAGCGTCAGCACCGTGCGGGAGCCTACTTTCCAGCAAATCACCTTGACGGCTAGGAAGCTGACCGGCTACACACGGGCCTCCAATGAAATAGCGCAGGACAGCGCAATCTCCATTGAGGCCATTATCGGCACGCTCTTCCCGGCGGCGATAGCGTACTTCGAGGACGAGGCGTTCATTAACGGCACCGGCGCTGGTCAGCCCTTGGGCATTATCAACGCCGACGCTTTGATTAGCGTAGCGAAAGAGACGGGCCAGTCGGCTACCACTCTGGTCTACGAAAACCTAGTCAAGATGTTCAGCCGCATGATGCCCCAGAGTATGAACCGGGCCGTGTGGGTAATGCACCCAGATACCTTCCCCCAGTTGGCCGTTCTCTCCCTATCGGTGGGGACTGGTGGGAGTGCGGTGTGGCTGGCTAATGCCGCCAATGGCGCTCCGGCAACCATCCTGGGGCGGCCCATCGTATTCAGCGAGAAGTGTCAGACCCTTGGCACGGCGGGAGACATCTACTTCGTGGACTTTGGGTATTACCTCATCGGCGACCGGATGGCCCTGCAGATGGCGTCCAGCCCTCATGTCCAGTTCAATACCGACGAAACGGTATGGCGGTTCACCCAGCGGGTAGACGGGCGGCCTTGGATTACCTCGGCCCTCACCCCACGTTACGGAACCAATACCATGAGTCCGTTTGTGGCCCTGGCAGCTCGTTCCTAGCATTAGGGATTAACGGAGGTAAATAAACATGGGAGCAGCTAAATATCTTGGCGGTGTGATTGACATCGTGATGGCCTTCCGGCCCCTGGATATGCAGGACGCCGCTGGGGAACATGTCACTGGCGACTGGGTGAGCATGAGGAACTGCGACCGTATCCTATGCGTCCTGCTGGGAGGGGTGGGCGCCGCTGGCCAGGACCCGGTGTTCACTCTCGATCAGGCCAAAAGCGCCGCTGGCGGCAGCAGCAAGACGTTGGCTAAGATCGACACCATCTATCGGAAACAAGCGGCCACCGACCTCTTGAGCACCGCCGTATGGGCCAAGACGACCCAGACGGCGGCGGCCACCTACACCAACACCGATGCTGCCGAGCAAGTGAAAATCCATGTCGTCGAGGTACGGGCCGACGAACTGGACGTGGATGGCGGGTTCGACTTTATCCGCCTGACCATCCCCGACGTAGGGGCTAGCGCCCAGATAGGTGCAGGCCTCTACATACTCTGCGGGCTGGCGCACCCGAACGCCCCTGAGAACGTCCTGAGCCCAATAGCCTAAAGTCCTGAAGGAGTACCACATGGCTGAAGTCTTTATTATCGAATGCCCCGGCGGGGAGCGCCAAGCGTGGCAATGCCCCTACTGCTCCCGGATGTACCCCACGCTGAACGAGGAAGCACAGCCGTTAGAGTGCCCCAGTAATTGTCGGCGGTGCGGGTCTCCGATGGACACGGCGAAGGCCCAGGCGTTCCAGGATGCCAAGGCTGCTGAACTGGCGGGTCCCGCCCGTAGGCGTGCGACGGTCAAGGTATGAGCCTACCGGCCTGCCCCTATTGCGGATCTGCGGCTTGCCGAAAGCAGTCGGCGGAGTTTTGCCGGCATACCGGGAAGCGGCGGGAAGCCAAGGTGATAGATAGTCCCCCGGTGGACAAGATGCTTCGGCGGGATACCCAGGGTGCAAGGCGCAAATAGGCGTCAAGGGAGTACAACATGGCCGACACAGCAAAAAATCTACAGAACTTCACGAAGCTGGGCCTTGGTCTGCGTGTAGATAAGGCAACCGCGACCTTGCCTCAGACTGCTGCTTCCACCCTTTTTACCGTTACAGTGGGGCGGGTGCTGGTTAACCTCATTATCGGGGAAGTAACGACCATTATCCAAGTTATCGCCAATGCGACCAAGCTGGTCAACAACCCGACGCCAGCAGGAGCGAGTTCGGACCTATGCGCCACTTTGGACATCACCGGAGACGCGGTAGGAGCCTACTACACCATCAGCGGGGTCGCTGCTGACGCTCTGCGTGATGCCCTCTACCGTGGCGTGGGGATGACTGCGCCTATTATCATCGGCCCCGGAACCATCGACCTCGACTGTGCGGGATCGGCTACGGGTAGCGTTAAATGGAGTATCTGGTATCTCCCCTTGGATGAGGGCGCGGTGTTGGCCTAAACATGACATCTCGCGGGGCACTTGAAGGTTCAATCAGCCGGTTCATTGGCCTCTCGACCGATGACAAACCTGGGAGTCTGCGGGGCGACACTAAGCTGCCTGTTGGGTCGAGCTTTTTTGAGACGGATACCTGGCGCATTGCCAGGTACGACGGGACGCTCTGGCGTTATGAGGCGGAGAACCCCATCTTGGCCGAGCTACAGGACATCAAGGTGGTTCTGGAGGCGATTCGGACCCGGCTTCCTGAGCCGGAACCTGCAAACCCATTTAGTTAAGCCGCCAAAATATACAGCGGCTAAGAGGAGAGAGAACCATGGCCCAGACATTACTCTACGCAAAAGACGGCAGCGCACTTATCAAACAAGGTGGGTCCGCCTTCGAAGAGGCAGTCAACCGGGGCAACGTCTACGGGGTGGCGTCCCAGGTGGGCGTCACTTCCCAGGCGGGCCTCTCAGCCACAACCCCGGTACTGACGCTCTATAATCCGACGGGAAGCGGAAAGCGGGGCATTCTCTGGCTGGCTGGCGCCAACTTTATCGTCGCCCCCGCCACGGCTGGGGTTGTTTGGCTGGCGCAAGGTGGTGGCCCGTCTGCGGCGGAGGTCACGGGGACACTCGCCACGGCGCAGCGGAATATGCTGACCGGACGGGCGGACGGAAACAAGATACGGGCGCTGTTGGCCGCAACCTTGCCTGCTGCCCCGGTAGGGATTGACATTCTCGGAGTGAACCTAACCGGAGCTATCACGGTCGCCACCGTGACTGCGCCTCTGGAACGGTGGTATAACGGGGCCTACGTCCTCCGGCCTGGATTCAACTGTTCCATCCAGACTGGCGTGGCCTCGGGTGCGTCGGGGATGTTCGTCCACTACATCTGGGAAGAAGTGGACGACTAACCATGGGCTGGGAGCAGATAGCCAGCATGATTAACGAGAATCGTGCGGAGGCTCAGAGGGAGACCAACGAGCCTCCCGTGGCCTGTCCTCTTGATGGGGCGATCCTGAATATCAACCCACGAGGAGACAGAGATTGCCCCATGGGGAACTACCGTTGGGCCGGAGGCATTGCGGTAACACCGACATCGGTCTAATCTCGGGCACTCCCAGCTTAGAAAGCAGGGGTAGGGAGAGTCATGGCGACCCTGTATTGTTCACTCGAACAAATTAAACGTGCCGTCGGTATCAATGGGCGCAGCCGCGACCCGGTAGTTATGCGGCTCATAGAGAGCAACAGCCGACGCATCGACCAAGCCACCCGCCGCATCTTTATTCCCAAGACCCAGACCCGGACCTTTCGTTGGCCTCAGCGTCAACCCTCCCTGGGCTATATCCTCTGGCTGGACTTCGACCTTATCTCCGTCACCACGCTTCAGACCAAGGCCCAGAATACCACGCCAACTACCATTGTCGCTGCCGACTATTTTTTAGAGCCGGCCAACTTCGCCCCGCCTTACGACAGAATTGAGATCGACCAGTCCAGTACCGCTGTTTTCGAGGGAGGGGACACTTCTCAGCGGTCTATTAGCGTGGCCGGTTCGTGGGGATACCGTGACGACAAACGAGCGTCGGGTACGGTGTCCAGCGGGTTAGCCGCTTCCGCCACCGCAACCTCAATGGTCTGCTCCGATGGCTCTCTTATCGACGTGGGCAATACCCTGCTTATTGAGACGGAGCAGGTATTTGTCAGCGACCGGAGTTTTGCTGCCCTGGGCGTAATCTTGCTGGATATGGTGGGCAACCTGGCGTCTGATAAAGCCACGGTTGCGGTGACTGTGGACGCAGCCCACGGCATTGTCGCCGGAGAGACCATTCGGATTGACTCTGAGCAGATGTATGTCGAGTCAGTGTCAGGGAACATTCTGACCGTGACCCGTGCCTACGATGGGACAGTGCTGGCGTCCCACACCGACAACACCGCCATTCACATCAACCGGACTCTCACGGTAGAACGTGCAATCAACGGCACCACAGGGGCTACTCACGCCGATGCAACAGCGATCAACGTGTACGAACCGCCGTTTGACATCAACGAATGGTGTGTAGCTGAGACAATAGCTGCCTATCTGCAAGAGGGCGCCGGTTGGGGGAGAACCATCGGACAGGGAGACGGGGCAATGGAATTTGGGGCCAGGGACTTAGCGGGCCTCCGCAAGGAAATGACAGCCAGATACCAGCGAGTGAGGATCGGGGTAGTGTAATGCCAACGGTCAATGTCGAGGTCAAAGTAAGCGGCGCGCTGTTCACCCAAGGGTTGCCCGCCCGGATTATAGACCGAGCGTTGAATCAGGCGATTGTGGAACTATTACAGATTGGGGAGCAACGCCTAGACATGATATTGCGTCCCAGGCCAGCAGGAGTCTACCTTGCGGTAGAGGAGGCCAAGAAGGGCCAGGCCAGTACCGGGCATTACCGGCGCAGCATCCACGCTGTTACTAGCCACCTCCAGGGTATTATTACCGACAGCGGGGTGGTCTACGGCCCATGGCTCGAAGGCGTGTCGAACCGCAATATAACGACGCGCTTTAAGGGCTATGCCAGCTTCCGGCGGGTAGGAGAAACACTAAAAGGAGACGCCAATAGGGTTGCCCGGGCACACATAGTCAAAGCCGTACGGGAGTTGAACCGCTAATATGCCGTTTCTCGTAAAAGATACTCTGGTGCAGATGCAGACCTATCTAGCACGAAGCGGATACGTCGACGAGGTCCTAGTGGGCGAGCCCAAGTCTCCGCCTAGCAGCCAGGGTTTGACTGCTGCGCTTTTTTTAAGCAACGTTGGCATCGGGCAGATTACCGCCGGTGGGCAGACTGTGGAGTCCCATGTAGTAATGCTCCGCATATACCGGAATATGCTGAAGGAGCCGACCGAGCAAATTGAATACGAGTTAGCGGAAGCGGTATCCAATATCTCGGATGATCTACTAGGAGACTTCGACCTAGGCGCTCGGATTAGGCACATAGACGCCGGAGGGATTTACGGCACACCGTTTACTGTACGTTGGGGATACGTGGAGGTTAGCGGTACGATGTTCCGCATAGCGGACTTAACGGTGCCGCTGGTAGTAGACGGAAGCGCGACACTGGTTCAGTGAGGAGCTATGCCAACTAAACGGTCTACAAAGGTTTACAAAGTAATGAACCCGCATAATATCCCGCCGGAAATACCCGTTATTGGGCCTTGGGAGTCCGGTGGCCAGACTTATACATGGCATGAGGGAGATGATTTGGAGCCGCCGGACGGCATGAGTCTAGTGCGACTTCTGCGAGACGGATTCATCGTTGAGGTGAAGTAATGGCAAAGGGTTCAGGGCTGGCCCAGGCGATGTTCGTGGGCGGGCGGGATCTCAGTGGCGACGTTGGGTCGGTTCAATCTTGTTCAGCGCCACGAGCTGTACTCGAAGTTACCGGCATAAATCAATCGGCGCGCCAACGGGTTAACGGACTAGCGGATGGAGAGATTACGTTTAACACCTGGTTTAACGACGCAGCGGGCCAGGCACACATAGCGCTCAGGTCGCTGCCCACGGCGGACGTTATTATCCTCTACGCGAATCGGTCCACGGTAGACGCCGCCGCTGCCGGCCTCGTAGCGAAGCAGATGAATTACGATTGGGCCAGAGGCGCAGACGGCTCGTTGCAAGGCACCGTTCAGGGACGAGGGAACGGTAACGCCTTAGAATGGGGCGTGATGTTGACAGCCGGGAGTATCAGCCATGCGAGCGCCACGAACGGAGCGAGCAAGGACGATGCAGCAGCAACCACCGCAGGACTAATCGGGTACTTAGAGGTCGTGAGTATCGCAACAGGAACCCCTACGTTCGTGATTCAAGAAAGCTCTGACGATGGAGGAGTGGACCCTTTCACGTCTAAAATCAGCTTTGCCGCTGTAGCCGCAGCGAGTGCTCCAACGGCGGAGCGTAAAACTGCGACAGGAACGGTCGAACGGTATCTCAGGGCGGCGACAACGGGCACATTTACAACGGCGGTATTTGCCATAATGTACCGAAGGGGAACGAGCCAAGATGATGTATCTTTGGCCTAATACTCGCATAAGGAGTCCTGATGCAAGCATTCTCGCCTAATCAGCGCATCTACAGGGCTATACAGCCCCGTAGCACCCACTTCCGGCCTGGTACTTGCGAAGAGGCGCGGTGCCCGCACTTTCTCAAGGGTTGGCAGACCATCATTGACGAATCGTCGCAATTCGGGCAGGCACAGGCCAGGTACATCCGAGTGGAGAGCAAGCGCGAGTTCCGAGCAACCCGGGACCAGCAGGGTTTAACCGTGTTCGTGTTTGCGCCTGGACAAAAATGCTTTCGGCAGCACGAGGTATTTAACCAACGCCCGGCCTTTGCGCTTATCGGTGGCAGGGAGGTGCTGGCGCTCGACCCACGAAATCCCGCCCACGTACCGGGAATGCAACGGCTCAATCGTATTGGCGACGACTGGGTGGATGACAGCAAGGAACACTTGTATAGGCTCAAACGGCTAGAGGACCGAGGCTAAACACAAAAAGGAGGAATATGGCAAAGGAAGCAGGTTTGGCAATCACAACCCTTTCGGTGGACGACTCCGCAGGTGTAGTCCGGGCCATCATTAACGACATCCTGAGCTTTAACTTCACCACACCGCGGGAGGAACAGGATGTGACCGGAGTAGACAAAAGCGCCCGTGAGCGACTGTTGTTGCTGGCGGACTTCTCCATTGACCTGACGATGGGGTTCAATGATGCTGTTGCCCCATCTTCCCACACCACCTTCAGAACCGTCCCCAGCAGTAGCGTGGCCCGTACCGTCAGCATCAATATATCCGGCCAGACATTGCCCAACGAGGTGTTTTTCACGGACTACCGCTTTATCCGTGGAGCGGATGGGTCGCTGACCACTGAAGCTCCTGGAGTGCTGTCCGACGGAACTGTACCGACTTGGGCCTAGAGGAGTGTCAAAATGGCAAAGAGCTTTAGGATACCGTCACGCACCGCTCGGCTGGTGTTCGAGACTGACTACGCAGGCGCAGAGGTCGTCGTCCGGCTTGACCTACCCATCGGGCAGGTCCTCAGCTTCCTCGATCAGAGCCTTTCCGCAGAGGACGGTCAGACACCGGCGACGGCGAAGGCGAACCTGATTTTGTTGCAGCGATTTGCTGCCACCGCGCTCATTTCGTGGAACCTGGAAAACGACGAAGGACAGCCGATTCCGGCGACTGCGGAAGGGATACTACAAGTCCCGGTAGTGTTCGCTCAGTTACTCTTGGCAAAATGGGCAGAGGCGATAAGCAATCCTCCCGACCCTTTAGCCGGAGTATCAGCGAATGGAAGCACGTCGGGGCCTCGTACCGTAGAGATGGCTCCCGTGTAGAGCCTCCGTGGGAGCTGCAGAGGGCGGAGCTTGTCGATGGGCTATGTCAGCGGTATCACTGCCTACCGTCTCAGCTATATCAGGAAAGCGCCGAGTTACTCCGCATGGTCAACATTCTAGGTTTGGCCCGATCAGGTGGTACTCCGTCCGTTCTATCGGCGCCGCAGGCTATGGAAACGTCGTTGGCGGATTTATCAACTGTGAGCGTATGAGATGCCAGGGAACGAAGTTAGAATCAGTGTAACAGCAGATACGGCTTCGGCCTCGAAGTCGTTAGATGCGTTCGCGACGAAGACCAAACGGTCTATGATACCGATGGCTTTAGGCATCCTCGGTATTGGCACCAGTATCGCGGTAGTGGGCATGATCGCTGTACGGTCCGCAATGTCACAGCAGAAAAGCATCCGGCTACTAGACCAGACCCTTCGTAACGCCACTCGCAATACGGCCAATCTAACGGTCGCAACACGAAAATTGCGTACTGCCCAGGGAGATTGGGCGGAAAGCAATAAGGCCGTGATGGTCGCAACAGCGGAATTCAACGCTGCAATGGCCGCAGTCGTATTATTGGCTGATCAGGGGCAAATAGGCACCGATGCGTGGGCCGAGGCCCAGAAACGATTAGCGAACGCGACTAAAGAACTGGGGCTATCTCAGGGCAGTCTAAAGGAGCGGACCAACGCATTAACATCAGCCGAGGAGTCTCAGCAACGGGCCGTCGATGAGACCGAGGATGCTGCTAGGTCGGCAGCGGGGGGCTACAAAGAGAACAAGCAGGAGATTGAGGCGGTCATTAAGGCTTTGGTGAAAAAAACCAACTTTGCTGACTCGCAGCAGCGACAGGCGCTACAGCAACTCGTACTTGTCACAGGTAACTATAAGCTCTCATTAGCGGCGTTGCCTGTGGTGCTCGATGTGGCCGAAGGCCGCCAAATTGACCTGTCAACGGCATCATTTATCGTCGCCAGAGCACTTATAGGAAACACAGAAGCCCTAAAACGCTACGGCGTCGAAATAGATAAAACATCCACGCCGACACAGGTGTTAGCCGCACTAACTGCCGACTTTGGAGGATCGGCGGCGGCGGCTGTGGACCCGCTCATTCAGCTTAAAAATGCAGCGTTCGGGGTATCAGATACTCTGATCGGAGCGATGACTCCAGCTATTACCAATACCGTATCGCCGATATTAGCGGCGCTTGGAGCTCTGACGCAACTTATCGAAGCGGTACAGGAATTCGATAAGGTAGCCGGTGAGTCAATCAATAAGGGTAGTGATGCGATAGTGAAATCCTTTACCAACCTTCCGGGCCGAATTATGGATGGTATGAGGGGAGGATGGGCCACTTTACAGAGTTGGTTCAGCGGCCAGGTTGCAGAGATTGTCAAGCTATATAATCTGATTCCTCTCTTGCCCAATATACCGTTACCGACGGCTCCAACAGGTTCTACCAGCACCCAATTCGGTATGTTTACTGGTCGTGGCGGTACGTCTGAGTCGGC
>ERZ1292625.2770-Hain-H41-01um-R1-2770-length-15446-cov-5_pt1 | contig 15446 bp, 16 predicted proteins | sample MGYA00564400_ERZ1292625 | MGnify/ENA primary metagenome ERZ1292625 (study PRJEB36523, sample SAMEA6512639) | groundwater metagenome | collected 2019-01-08 | study: AquaDiva: Metagenomics assemblies of 32 groundwater samples | reverse complement strand
GAACCGCCATTCTGGAGTGACTTCTCGGGGACTATGAGCCTCATATATCCCTCTATAATCAATAGATCTAACTGTCTAGCCCTCTTTGAAGCTACTCCCTGGGAGGCTGGTTGTGATTGGCATAACCACTGTATAGATGCGAAAGAGGGAATAGGCCGACACTTCTACCAGTTCACTCCCTTTTGGGATGGTGTCTTAAACCAGCGGCCGTGGAATCCAGATAATAAACTAGATAGCGAAGAAGAGAAGCTTCTATTACAATACGCCGCCCTCGGTCTTACACTTGAGCATCTTGCCTTCCGACGCTTTATGTTGGATACCGACTCAGAGATTCGGCGCAACCCTAACCTATTCAAGATATACTATCCCTTTGATGATATTACCTGTTGGCAAAGCTCGTCTGTCTCTGCTATTCCTCGGCACGCGATAGAGCCCCATCAGCGCCCTGATCTAATAGAATCAGATAGGGAGTATTTAGAACTTGAGCCCCCTGATCAAGATGGAGTTTATGTAATAGGAGCAGACCCCTGTGGCTATGCTGCGCGCGACCATGCAGCCTTTCAGGTTCTAAGGCTCTATGAAGATAAATGGGTCCAGGTGGCACGCTATAAGGGCCGCACCGAGCCAGTCAAGTTTACAGAGATACTTATAAGAAACGGCAAACGTTATAATAAAGCCACCATAGTAGTTGAATCCAACGGCGTAGGGCAGGCTGTTCTCGGCCTATTGCGACAGCAGGAATACCCTGAGATATACTCTGATAAGCCAGGGCGCCCCGGATTTACAAGTTCAGCACAGAGCCTTGATAGAGCAACCGGAAGATTAATAGACGCGCTCCTTGATAACCTTGTCCTCCAGTGTAAATCAACTGTCGAGCAGCTTCTAACCTATAAGCATGATAAGCGGATAGAGGAGTCAGCCCAAACAGAGCTAATAAGAGGGACACCGAGCACAAGGCGTCGAGAGCGCCATCATTGGGATTTAGTCTCTGCACTCATTTTTGCTGTCTTTTCTTCTTCTTCTCTGGGGCCACAACGTCGCAAGGCACCGATGTTTGAAACGGGGGAAAATCCCATACATCCTGGACTCTTCACATATAAGCAGCAGACCGAAAAGACCAGGGCAATCCGTCGTCTCGGGCGGCGCTCGCACCACTATTGAGGTAGTATGCCCCTACGTAGCTATGTCCCTCTCAAATTTAGACAAGAAATCAATTGTTGAGGCGCATGTAAAGCGCGCTGAACAGGAACATCCTGTTTGGGATAAGCATCGTGCCCTCTATAGGTGTGAGAATTGGGGAGAGACAAGCCGTACTGTAGGTCTATCTAATGTTGAGACAGAAGATGAGGTATTCTTCGAGTCTGGTTCCTTATATGCCTATGTGGATACCATGGTTGCTTCTGTAGTTCCTCTTAATCCGCAAGTAAATGTACGTGCGCGTAGGGCTGGACAAGATAAAGTAGCTCAATATAGGCAGGAGTTAGTCAATTATATATTAAAGCTCTGTGAATCTCATAGTATTTTATGGAAATTGAGCACATTTGCTTCAGTAAATCCCCGGGGTATCTTAAAGGCGGTCTGGAATTATAAACTTAATCGTCCAGACTTCAGGGTATTGGACCCCAAGTTCTTCTTTTACGATATTACAGCCGATCGCTGGGACGATATTAAGTATGCTTGTGAAGTTTCGATGCTTACTCAAGCAGAATTTGAGTCAAGAGTTAATAGGGGGGTAAGGGCGTCTCGAAAGGACAAGCGAAAGCAATATAATAAGGAAATAGCTGATAAGGTTCGTGGAGATAAGTATCCTAAGTGGCTTGGGAATAGTGAATCAGGGGAGAATAGCCTTAATGCACGGACCCGAGATATCTTCAAGTGGGTAACTGTATATGAATTCTATGACTTTACCTCTCCAGGTGGATTATATTCGCACTTTGCTGAGCAGGGCGGGAATGTAATAGAGATGCCGCTCTATGAGGGTGGGCGTCCCTATCTGTTCCTAAAGAATCCCTTTTACCTTCATACCTTTACTGATTCCCTTGAGGATTCAGGTGGGATGAGTGATGCAAGTATAGTGGAGAATCCAGTTAGACGGCGGGATGAACTTAATACTTTGGTCCTTCGCTATATGCATACGTCTATTCCTATTCCGCTGGTCAATGAAAAGAAGCTCGATGATCCAGAAGCCTTCCATGACCAATATGCAAATGCACGTAGTCCAGGGGATATAGTTAGAGCAAGCCTCAAGGGTGATGCTACTTGGGATCAAGCTATTCAATGGTCAACTACTCCTGATGTAAGTCCAGCCTTCAAGCAGTTTGATGAGCTATTAGATTCTGAAATTCAGTATAGGCTTGGGATGCCCCAATACGCACGCGGGGAAGCAGGGGCCTCAGACGTGGCTACTGAGCTTGCTCTTATTGACAAGGCCCTTAATACCCGTCAGGGTAAGCGCGTCAAGAATCTCTTTTCAGTTATTAGGTTTATGGCTAAAGCTATTATCCAACTCTATGAAGAGTTCATGCCTCAGGATAGTTCTATTCCTGTTAGGCTCGCTGATTCTAACTTTATGGAAATAGCTCGTGCAGATTTAGCAGCCCGCTCAGTTAAACAGGGTTCAGCTAAACTTGATTCAGGTGAGGAACCGGGAGATCCAATAGAGCTTGATTATGAGGTTATTCCTTCTTCTCCAGTAGAGAATTCAGATCAGGCTCAATTACAGAAGCTTATGGAGAATAGGGAATGGATGTTAGCAGATCCCCTTATTGATCAAGTAAAGCTCAGGAAGCGATATATGAAGCTATTAGGAGAGGATATTGGTTTAGTTAAAGAGGCTCCTCCTCCTGTTCCTGGGATGCCTCCTGGTCTACCGCCTGGGATGCCCGGTCAGGCTCCTCCTCCCGGCTTGCCTCCTAATGCTGATGCGGCGGCGCTATTATCTAAGGCAACTCAGGGCGGGGAGAGTCCTATTCCTAAGGGCGACCAGATCAATCCTATTCCTAATGGGGCTATGCCTGCATTATTAGGCGGTCCAGGAATCGGCTAAGGCGAGTCAGTATCTATAAACACCAGTATAAATGTATAATTCATGGCTATTCTATAGACAGCTTTATAACTGATATCCTTAAAACCCTACCTGTGTTCTACAACTGGAGTAACAATGGTCAAGATCCCTGTTGGTAAGTTAATCAAGCTTCTTGGTGCTCTTATAAAGGCTGCCCCTGGTGGGGTAACTTCTGAGGAGCGTGATCAGTTAGTAACATTATTGCTTGAAATCTTGGCTGATATTATACCTGATGAGATTAGTGTTAATATCGGTAAGAAGTAGGTAAGCCATGCCAATGTTTGATCTGCTCTGTCCCTCATGCAATACTTATTCAGAGGATGTTCTTATTCCTGTAGATGCTGAGCGCCTTTGTCCTGTTTGTGGGGCTCAGGCTATTTCTAAGGGTGTTATTGTCAATACACACGGGATTGTTTATTCAAACACAGAACAGAACACCCAACTTGGTGTCACTTTTACTTCCAATGCGGAGAGACGAGCAGGTCTAAAGCAGCTTGCAGAGCAGACAGGTGGGGAGGTTCGGGAGTATATTAAGGGAAGTTCTGATGAGCAAAAGCTTGCAGACCGAATAAGAGAGAAGGCAGAAACTTCAGCACGTAAACATGGTTATAGGGATTTAGAAGATAGGAATAGCAGGGTACGCTCTGAATATAATAAAGGTTGGCGCCCGAGAGGATAAGATGCCCCATGAGATAGGAAATCAGCCTGCAACTCCTGGCCCTAAAGGCGATCAGGCTCTTATTGAATTAGATGCCCTTGCTGAGCAGAAGTTTCGTAAGCTGATTAACTCGCTTAAACAAGCTACTGGAAAATCTTTACCCTCGGAGTCTGAAATGCCGGCCAAGTCTAAGGAAGAGTTGCTCGCTATTATTACCCCTGTTGCTGATAAGGGGCCTGATGCAATTATAGATGCCCTCGCTGCTTCAGGAGTGGTGGAAGTAAAGCAGCCCGGTGGTGAGGATATGGGGGGAGATAAGAATAAGATGCCTGAGGGGAATAGGGCTGAGGGTGGTAATCCTTTTGCCGATGCTGCTGATAAGATGCCAATGGATGATGCCCGCAAGGGTGCTGTTGCGGCGGCATTCAAGTAATAGCCTAATTGGGAGGTAGTTCCATGCGCTTGTTTAAGTTCTATGATCCAGGGGATGCTGGAGGAGGTAATACTCTTGCTGCTCCTGCTCCTGTTGTCTCTGCTCCTGCTCCTACTGCTTCCTCTACTCCCTCTACCCCTGCTGGTAATAGCTCTGCTTCCCCCTCCCAGGACGGTGCTAATACTGGTGGGGGTTCAGGAGAGGTAAAGGTAGAGCAGGTTATAGCGCCAAAGGTTGAGTCAAAGATAGAAGTAAAAGCTGAACCCATATTCGATTTAGATAAATGGGACAGTAAGCTTGAGTCTCTCCCTGATCCTTATAAGAACTTTGCCTCTAAGTATAAGTCTATTGTTGATAAGGAATGGCAGCCCAAGATAGATGAGTATGAGTCTCGTCTTGGGGCCTATAAGGGTCTACCAGATAAGACAGCCTATGAAGCTCTTAAGAAGGATCTGGATCTCTATAGGGCTCTCTCGGAGGGCTCTGAAGATCCCCGGATTAAGGAATATTCTGGTCGGCTTGAGAATCTTAAGAAGTCTTATGAGGCTGAAAAGCTTAAGGCTAAGCAGCTTCATGCAGCAGTTGAGCAATATGAATCGGAGCGCGAGCAGGAACATTATAGGGCCTTTGCTGAAAAGAATAAGAATATCCTCTCTGATCCTGATAAGAAGAAGTCTCTTATTTCCCTTGTTGAGTCTGGACTCCATGAGGAAGCAGCCGTCCAATTGGTATCTCAGCCCGAGGATATAGTAAAGGAAGTGAGGGAGCTGATTTCTGCTCGTGAGCTTCCTGAATCCTCGCATGAACTTGCTGTCGAAATCGTCCTCTCCCGCCACGGAATCGGCCCGGGGAGGGTAGGCGACGACTCCCCTTCTGCTATACTTACAAGTGGAGCCGATGGGTCTTATAGTAGCCGGGCAGGTTATAAGAATACTGATGTTCGTGGACTTCCACTTGATCAGGCCCGTGAGGCAGCAACTAGAGCCGCTTTAAAAGTAGTTAAGTAAACGAATAGGAGTCTACAATGACTGTCTCGGTTGACGCTCTTAACGTCGCGACTATTCATCTTCTCCCTAAGCTCGAAAACCTTTTCTTCGACGAGCATATGTTCTTGAAGAAGGTATTGGAGTCGGGAATAGACCGTCGCCAGTCAGGCGGCGAATATGCAGCCTTCGACGTTGTTGTTGACGGTCCTGGACAGATTACTCAGCTTGTTTCTGGTGGTGAGGCTTATAGCTACGGGCGCAAGAACATTACGAAGCAGGCCCGGGTTTATATCCCCACTATGATCTATTCGTTCGCAGTTGAGGGCGAGACTCTTAGGCACTCCAGCGGTCCTACGGGTATCGAGAATCTTCTTAAGCTTTATCCCGAGCAGGCTAATCTCGATTTCCGTCAGAAGGTTGTTGCTCAGGCGCTTACTGGTAATGGCGCCTCCAATGGGACCGGGGGTATTACCACACTGAATGGGGATGAGACTTATAACCCGGATGGAACTGCCCTTAACGGTCTGTTTGATTTCGCCGCTAAGGCTTCTCAGACAGATACGGTCCAGAATCTTGTTAAGGAGGGCGGAACCTCCGGCGTTACTGGCTGGTATAACCAGTATGGTAATGTGACTTCCTTTACCACGAATGGCAAGGATACGATGCGTGACGTATACAATAAGTGCCGTATTCGTGGTGATAGCTATGGATTCCCGAGTCTCGGCTTTACTGATGCTACCTCGTGGAATAACTATTATGCCTCTCTTGATGATCAGGTCCGGTTTACTTCCTCGGTGAAGGGTGAGGATGGTCGCACTATTGATGAGGGGCTTATGTTCCAGGGCCTTACCCTGTTCAATGACCCCTCTCTTGATGATAACTCTGCATCGTTCGGCCATACTACTGCTGGAACCATGTATTTCGTTAACCCTAAGACCTTCTTTATGCTGACCCTCGGGGCTGATGCACAGAAGGAAACTAAGGGGTTCTTCGATATGCGTGGTCCCTTCAAGCTTGAGGGCCGTGACGCCTGGGGCTGGGAAATTGTACTCGCTATGCAGCCCGCTTGCCGTTATCTGAAGGCCAATGGTGCTCTTGAAGGAACTGCGCTTCCGTAAGTTTAATGGCGAGGGCTGAATAGGTAGTAATACCACTCGCCACCACTCTTCTCCATAGGATAAAACAATGGGCTCCGAAAATCTCCTTGTAGCAGACATTACTCAGGTTGATACCGGTGCAATGTATCCTCTTGGTACTATCTTTGAGGAGCCTGCTGGTTACGGCTCTAAGCGTGATCCGGCGGTAGCTGCGTCACGCAAGGACCGTGGTATTCGTAAGTGGATTTATGCTTATAATGATTCAGGTTCTACTACGGCGCGCGGAACAGTTATTAGCCGTAAGGCTGCAACTACCACCTTGAATGTGAAGGCTTGCCCCACCAGTGGTATTTCTTCTAGTAATATTGTCGGGGTTGGGGACCATGATATTGTTACTGGCTCTTATGGCTGGTATATCCGTGAGGGCTGGTGTGAGGTTATTGCTGATACCGGTGGTATTACTGTCGATCAGCCCATCGTTCCTGGTAATGCCGTTGCGGGCACGGCTGATACTAACTCGACAGTTACAGCAGGCGGATTCGGTTATGCCTCTGAGACTGTTCTGGCTACTGCTTTGGCGACTTGCTATGTGTCATGCCAGGGGTAAGCTTTGGTGCGCGGGTTGAAACACGGAGGGAGTGACTTGGCGGTTAACTCCGGGGCGGGTAGGGTGCAAACCTTATCCGCCCTCACTCTATAGGGCCTACATAAGCCATGAACGCGATAGAAATAGAAACAAGGGCCTATCAGCAGATAGATTACCAGCCTACACAATCTACTGCCTTTAAAGCTCTACTGCGCCGGATGCATAATCGTGCCCGGCATACTGTCTATTCGGATGCTCCCTTCCTATTTGAGCAGGTATTTAAGATAGTAACTCAGCCTGATGTGGTGGCTGATTCAAGTAAGGCAACTGATAAGCTTCGAGTTAACTCTAGTGATTATTATACTATGGAGCGAGTATGGAATGATTCGGATAATCTTGCCGCCTGGAAGTTTGATAATACCTGGGATGGTCGTTGGGTTGAAATTAAAGATCCCGATGATGTATGGCGCCGTCACCAAACCCGTGAATGGTGGACAGCTAAATCAGGGGTAACAAATACAGATAGGTTTACCCTGGTCAACCCATGGCCCAATAGGACTGATACACTCCTATCTTATAGGGTTTATACTCCAGAATATCATTTGCCTCCGTCTGCTTCTGAAATAAAGACCGCACGCTTATATAATGTTGCTAATGGGATTTTAGACGTTCGGACCAAGTATGAAATGGAACGAATGGGCCTTATGGACTATCAGGGGCGTACAGCTTCTAAGCCCTCTGTGCTCTATAAGGGTGAGCCCTTTGAGATTCCGGCCCCTACTCGCGCCCCCTCGGTAGCTTCTAAGGGTTCAGGCGCATGGGCTGTTCCTGAGAATGCTGGTCAATTCGATGCTTGTTATACCTATGTTTGGGGTATAATAGATCCCCATGATTATACTGCTGGTAATATAATAGTTCCTCGGTGGGAGAGTGGTCCTTCTCCCGCCAGTGATAAATTTACTACTACTAATGGTGGGTTCCCTGTTACTATTACTGTTCCTGATATTGCTAAGGAACTTGGGTTCCATGATACTTCAGGATTAGCTAGCATAGACCGTTCTGGATTTAGAAAGAGAATATATATTCGTCGCTATACCTCTGCTGTAGATGGGGCAACTCCTACTCTTATTGATTTTATTGAATCCCATGAGCGATTCTTTGAGGTTACTGAGCTAACCTCAGGGGATATGACTTTTGATTTTGGTGGTGAGCTTCTTAATAAGCTCAAGCCTTTAAGGCAGTCTCATTCCTATCAGTCTGTGGGCCTATATCCTATTCCTGATGCCCGCTATGAAGTAGATATTAGGGCCACCATGGAGCCTACAGAGCTTATTAAGGATACTGATTCAACAGGAATCAACGCCGATGTAGCTGACTGCCTCGTTCAGAAGGTATTGCAGCACCTATATGAATGGGATGGGAAGCCAGAATTAGGTGTGCTTGCTGAGCGGCGGTATATAAAAGAACTTGAGAAGCTTACGAAACGCTATGCTGGTATAGCCTATGATTTACAGTCTAAGCGGTTAGCAAGGGTAATGCGTAAGGGTTCCACTCCTAGGAATAGGAATGTAACTTGGACAGGTGTAACGTAACAGTAACCTAAATGGGAGAAAGTTATGGACTTCGGATCTGCACTTAACGCACTTAAGGCTAATAAGCGTGTTCGGCGTTCAGGATGGAATGGCAAGGGGATGTGGCTCGCGTTGACAGGGGGGAGTACATTAGATTTAACCGATAAGGAAACTTGTAGCCGGCTGCGTGGTGCTGCTCTGGCTCATGCTGAATTTGAGTCAGGCGGCCCCCCTTCAATTACATTAGGCGCTCATATTGATATGCGCGCGGCTGATGAATCTTTAGTTATTGGCTGGCTGGCTTCTCAGACAGATATGCTTTCTGATGATTGGGAAATTGTAGAGTAGCTGCTACTAAACTCGGGAGAAACAATAATGTCTAGAGCTAATCAAGAAACTCCTCTTCCCCTTAAGCCTATTCGCAATGCTATTGCATATGAGGTTACTCACCCTGATGGGAGTGTAGAAGTAGCAAGCATACCTGCTTATAAGCTATTGTCAAATGGCGGGTTCCGGGCTTGGGCAATGCATCCTACGCTTGGCTCACAGATTATGGAGCCTAATCAGGGTGTTCCTGGCTTTGTGGGTGCTAAGGCTATTATTGCACTCACCCATGATGATATTCCAGTTCTAATCGCAAATATTACAGAAGCAGTTGCGGGACCGCTCATTAAGCGTATCTCTGATCTGGAATCATATCTAAAGGACCAATCAGAACTTGAAGTACGTATCAAGGAACTTGAGGAGCAGGTAGAGAGCCTGAATGATGTTATCACACCACCGGAGGAGCCTCCTCCTGCTAAGACTAATAAGAAGTCCTCTGCTGTAATTGAATAGAGGTCTGATGGGCCTTGACCAAGGAGAGCTCAAATCAGACTTAATCGCAATAAGGGTTGAGTCTGATAAACTCCTTACGCCTGCTGAGGTTGTGTCGCGAGTCCAGAACTTTGTTGCTACTGAGGAGGGGACACTATTAGCTATTACAGGTCCAAGCCATTATCTCCCTGATTACGGCGCAGGCATGTTCTCTTATGGTAATCCTCATGGGGTGTTCCACGCCTTACTGGATAATGGTAATCAAGATATCCTATTAGCCCATACAGGATCAAGTATAAAAGTATTTGAAGGTTGGAATCGTTCATGGAAACACCTAATAGGGCCATCTTCAGTCACTCCTCAGCTAACTTATACTATTCCTAATGATACTGCTTGTCGTTATCCTACACAATTTGTCTTGTGCCCTAATGGCATAGTCATTATCCCTCAAAGCTATACAAGAGCATTCTTCTATGATGGGACAATAGTTAGCCTTTTAGGTTATGATAAGCCTCCCTCAGCCCCTTCAGGGCAAGGGCCAGAAACAAGTGCTATTGGAGCACCAAATGATCAGGGCTATTTTGGTAGCGGCGCTGGTTTCGCTCTTGGGGATCTAAATCCTGATTTCGGCTATGGGCGCTTAGGGTTTGTGGAGATATATGATGGTGGAGTAGATCAAGGGGCGCTTCTTGGTTCCAGCTATTATCTACAATATCAGCATATAGATATCTTTGGGAATCTAGGCCCACTATCAGGGAAATCTAATCAAGTTGCATGGCGTAAGCAGCGTGTAGCTACAGGGCTCGATACAATAAGAAAAGAAGTCTTATGGTCTGGTATTGAACCGGGGCGAGATGGGACAATGGGGAGGATATTAGCCCGCTCCAAGGATATCAGGAATATTCCCACTACTGATGCATTTATAGTCCCATCAAATATTGGTGGAGGCACTTCTGGTTCTTTTGCCACTATTCCAGATAATGTAACTCGTCGATTCCCTGATAATATCCCTGATGAATCCTTAGTTATTCGACCCTATAATGTTGTACCTATTCCAATCTTTAAGCTTGCCTGTTTGGCCCTCGGGCGCCTTTGGATAGGGGCCATCAAGGGGGACCAGGGACTTATTAAAGCTTCCCTACCCGGGCGTTGGGGCACCTTTACAGATGACTTCGATATCTATCCTGATCCTGCTGGGGGTGAGACAACAGGAATGTGGGCTATTCCAGGTGGGATGCTCGTATTTACTACTAGTTCTACTTTTATAGTTATTCCCACGGATGATGGTTTACGGTATAGGGCGCATCCTGTAAGCCTTTCTATTGGGTGTGTTGCTCCTGATACAATCCAGAACCTCCCTGATGGCCGAGTAATCTGGTTGGGGGCTGATGGCTTCTATGTATTCGATGGGCAGTCAATCCAGTATATCTCTGAAGAAATCCGTGAAGGCTTTAAGCGCGTAAACACAGCCCGTTTAGCTCAAGCTACTGCTCGATATGACCGGCAAAATAGAGAATATAGGTGTTACTTATCTCTGAATGGAACTATCTATAATGATTTCTGCTATGTCTATGACCCTATGTGGAAAGGCTGGCGTGAACGTGCTGATTCAACTCGTATGGCTGGACTTTGTGTAACTCGTGATCATCGACAGTATATGTTGGGGGCTGGTTCTGCTGCTAATAGCGGTGGAACTTATGTTGAGGGTATATACCTTCTTGATCATTCTAACTCCAATTTCACTCCTGCAACTAAAAGCTATGTTATATTTACCTCATGGCTTAGGAATATGGTATCTGATTTTAGAAGTTCACTTAAACGGGTAGAGATTTGGCTCCGTAATACCTCCTCAGGTACTATTACAGTAGATGCCTATCGAGATTGGCAGTTGGCAGGAGGAGTTGCTGACCCAACTTCACCCACTATAACAGCCTATTCCCCTGAACAATCACCGCCACTATATAATACAGTAGTTCTAGGGACTGCTTCTACTTATTGGGTGGCAAGATATCCCCATTGGCAGAAAGTTGATATTTATCTTCCCTCGTGTGAGGTATTTAAGCTCAAGATTAGTTCAACCAGTCGTATAGAGCTTATAGGCATAAAGATTATAGAAACTCCCCATTTGAACTCAGGGAGGAAAACCTAATGTCATGGCGGTTTCCTATCTTACGTGAGGAAGCAGGACATATCTGTGATGTAAATATGCTTAATGAGAATATCCGTCCATTTAATGACGAAATATCAGGATTTCTAAATGAGCATAACTTTGCTGTAAATGCCCACACAAGCAATACAAATCTGGAGCATGGAGCGGTTATCCGCATAGTATCAGTCTCTCAAGCAGTTGATCCTGCTATGGGGCAATCAAATCCTCCCCCTACTGCTACCCCTGCTGATGGCTTTAAAGTGCCCACTTCAGGGGAATGGGAGACAGTGAGTATTACGGATGCTACATATGAGACTGATGATACCATTTGCCATATCATTACAAGCTTTCAGGTACAGCCATCCCTTCCCGGTGGTGCTTCAGAGAAGTATGGGATTCAATTTGCAATCGCAATAGATGGAATTATTTTAAATGAGACTATAACTGGTTCAGTGGATAAGGAGATTGATGTAGCTGGGGAGGGCTATAGTGATTCAACCTTTGCAGATCCTATGGTAGTCGAAGCTATAGAGCCTGTAGCTGCTGGTCAACATCGATTCGCGCTCAAAGCTCGAATGGTCCCAAATCAAGCCTATAATCAATTTACCAATTTAGATTACTATATGATTTTAAATCGAGAAATGATTGTTTTGGAGCTTTGGTAATCTATGCCTTCTAATTGGGTGCCAACACAAGAGGGAGATTCCCTCAATGCAGCAAGCCTTAATACCCCCATGGGGGGTGTTAGGGATGAGATTAATGCTCTGGACGAGCCAAGCATTAAGCGATATTCACTGAACTCTAATCACCTTCCGAGTCAGGTTCTCGCATACGGTCATAAGATGCTCAATCCTGGAGCAGTTCATATCTATACAAGCCTATTACATCCTTATCCTGGTTGGAATACATTAGCAGGCTGGTCAACTGTTAATACAGCAGGCTCGGTGGGCGGTGGAACTGAGCTTGAAGCAGTATTGAATACATCAGTAGACCTTGCTGCTTCTGGTACTCGTGGATTATTAGTCTATTGTAATATACAACTACAGAGAATATATGATTCTCTCGGTGTAGTATCTGCTGCCTATTATGTTATTGTTGCATTACATGTTCGGTTGACTACTGCTGCTTATATCCATATTGCTAGAACAGAGAGATATTCTCCCTCAGATTCAAATGGGGCTGCTCAATTAACTATGTGGAAGGATTTGCCGATACGGACGCTTATCAAATCCACGGATCTTGGAGCTACAACCACGGTAGATCGCGTGAAGGCGGTGGTTTCGGTGGCTGATTCGACGGGTGCTGCCCTCAACACTACCAATGTCGAGCTACGGCGTGGTAACATTAGCGCCATCGCCCTCCGCGGTGCCGTCCTGACCTGACCGTGGCTTCCCCAACTTGCTGTCAGAAGAGATAAGATGGCGGACATAACACTTCCGACGACCTTTGCTGATGCAGCGGTCCTAACACCAGGACAGGTAAATAATAATATCTATAGTCCAGCAGCTACTCCTGTTTCCTTCGAGGTAATCAATGGATGGCTCGATAATGCTAACAGGGATAATGGAACTTATAATATTTCTAGGTATCATATTCGTCCTAGAAGCATGGTGGGAGGAAGGCAGGTAGGGAATACAGCTATTATTGATTTCTTTGACGAGGTATTTCCAGTAGACCAGAATGAGCCCTCAGCCCATATACCTGTCCATGGGGCGGCAATTCAATTCTTCCTTCCCTATTCTCCGACTGTAGTAGTTCTTATGTGGCAGGTCTATTCAGCCAATGATGCAGATTATAATGTAGGAACAGACCCGAGTGAATTCAGGCTCTTTATAGACAGCACTCTCCAGACAGGGCAAATGCGCACTCAACCAGGAGGGCGTATTCCCGCTGGCACTACAAGGTTAAAGCGGCGAGATAGGGTATGGTCAGGACATTATGTCAGGATGAATTCAACTGATACCTCTGTTCTTGCAGCAGGTTGGCATTCAGCAGATATAAGAGCCTGGTCAGGTGCTAATACCCTTAGGATTAGGATTCGTAACTTTAAGTATTGGTATACAAAGTGATGGAGAACAATATTCGTGGCGGAGATTATGGCTGGTTTGATAGGGTATTTATTCATCCGAGTTTATGCTTCTCTGTCTATAAATTCCTACTCCCTGATTATCAAGAGCGGTATATAGTTATCTCAGATTATGAAATAAGAAGTATCTCTCATATTATAGATTATCTCTTTACTAAAATGGATAATGCTCTTAGTATCTCTGAACTCTATCTAAAGCTTTTAGCAGATTACGGAGTAGACTTCAATGGCTGGTAGAGGCGGTCTTTTTGGTACTGGCTTCTTAGCTGGTAAGAACCAGAAGTATGAGAATTACTTATCTGATATGGAAACAGGGAAAGCTAAGTATAAGCCACAGTTATATAATAAGGCTTCCCAATGGTCTGATATGCAGAAGCAGGCAAGGGGTGAGTTAGGTATGACGGATGCAGAACGCTCACAAGCCAGGGAAGAAGCAGCGCGAGCAGCCGGGGGACTAATAGAAGCTCAGAATATGAATGCTGCACAGTTATATACGACTGGTCAGGCCCAAGGTGCTAATGAGGCTATGCGGGGCTCTAATCAGGCAATAGCAGAAGCAGGTGCTATTGGTTCAGCAGAAGCCAATCAGTTGGCTAAGGCCGCTGAGCTATCAAAGACAGCAGACTTGCAGGCCCGAGTTGAGCGCCAACAGGAACGTAATAGGGAGAATGTTCAGTTCTTAGTTGAGACTATTCCTAGTATTATTCCAGATTTAATAGATTCAGTAGTAGCTGGCTTTCAAGCTATGGGTGGGGGTGGGCCTGGAGCTACGGCTGGAGTTACCCCTGGTGCTCCGGCTGTTGTTCCTTAATAGGAGTTTAAATGGCACAAGATCCTAATCCCTCTACTGAACCTCCTGCTTATCCTATCCCTGAGCTTCGGTATGATACTGATGCTTATAGGAAGCAGAAAAAGGCTTATACTTATAGGACTATTGGGAATATTATATCTGGTCAAGGTCCAGCCAAGACTAAAGACCGTGAAGAGCTTATACAAGGGTATTATGATTTATTAGTAAACCTTGATGATGCTCAGAAAGAATTGCTTATTGAGGTTGAAAAGACTGGTCGAATCGCTCAGACCAACTTTGCTAATCTTATTGGGCATTTTGCTAAGGTTCGTGCTGCTTCTGAGGCTGCCCGTGGTGGAGTTATCTCCGCACGGACTCAGGCTGGTAGTGCCAATATAGATAGGCTAAATAAAGAAGTTAAAGACTTCGGTGCTAAGTCACAGAATGATCTAACTCGTCCTGACCTTGAATCAGCAGCCAAGCTAAATCAGTGGGTAGAAGGTGGTCGAATTACCGACAGTAATGCCTTTGGACAGGAAGTAACAGCCCATATAAAGGAATTGACTGTTACTGACCCAACATTAGTTGTACCTTATCTCCAGAAGATTCAGACTGAGACTGATGTAAATCTTATGCCTATTATTATGCAGACAGCTTCAGGACAGCCTGTTGGTGATAATCTTGGTATACCTTCTAATGTATTATCAGAAATGGCTGGTGCTGCCAAGTTTGGTATAGAGGAGCATAAACAGGGTATGGATTTCAATACTCAGAAATATGGTGAGATGGCAACAGAAGCAGAGAATATGGCTTCTGATATGGGATGGGCTGGAGCTAAGACCTTATTTAACGACCTAAAAATATTCGTTGATAGGGCTCCAGGTATGTTAGACAGTGGCGCCAGCGGTGTAAGTGTTGAAGGCAATCGTATTCCTCCTGCTCCTAAGGCTGATGCCAGCTTTGACGAGAAGGCAGCATGGGTACAACAGGCCCTCGGAGGTAGGGGTGAGCTTCGGTCTGATGGGAATGTCTATGAGATAGGGAACAGCTTTAATCCTGCTGAGGGCCAACAGTCTATGCCCTTTGATATGACTGCGAGGCTATTTGGGAACCCCGCTGGTTATAAGATGCTACTGTCTAACTCTGGTCCGAGCTTCATCAACGATTCAAGGACACGGCTTATAGCTAAGATTAAAGAGCTTGAGACTTC
>ERZ1292625.2769-Hain-H41-01um-R1-2769-length-15447-cov-20_pt1 | contig 15447 bp, 16 predicted proteins | sample MGYA00564400_ERZ1292625 | MGnify/ENA primary metagenome ERZ1292625 (study PRJEB36523, sample SAMEA6512639) | groundwater metagenome | collected 2019-01-08 | study: AquaDiva: Metagenomics assemblies of 32 groundwater samples | reverse complement strand
TGCATGCCTTATCCACGCCGCCAGCGTTCATCCTGAGCTAGGATCAAACTCTAACAATAAATATATTGATTGCTTGCGCTTTCGATATACCGAACGGAACAAAACAGAAAATGCTAATCTTCTGATTTGCCCGAGCTAAATTTTTGAAGATTTAACCTTGCGAATTTTTTCTTCGCTCACTTGGAATTATTTTTGTACACAAAAACTAAAAGAATGTTTTGAACTTGCACATATAAGCTTTTTTACGGCCTTTTACAGCCGCTATTAGCCTACATATATACGTTCTATTGAGTTTTCAAAGAACCCTTTAAAATACCCCGTTTTTCAGGGGTTTAGATAGTATATAGGTAAAGGAAATGGAGTCAAGCCTGCGAAGAAAATGAGTTTCGAAGTAACCGGCGTCGCCTCCTACTGGAGTCGCGCCTCACTCTCGGCCGCCTACGCGGCCTCCGAGAGTTACTTCAAAACTCATTTTCTTTTTCGATTAATTAGAAGCGGGAACGTCTAGGAATCTAAAAGTTGAAAGAATTTTTTCTTGAGTCTTTCTGTCTGCATCGTTTATATTTCCGTCGATGACCAGGATGTCACCCAGACCAGCGAGTGCATCGCAGTTAAATTCAAATGAATTTCTTCCATTTGCTTTTACACACTCTGTTGTTTGATTATAAATTTTAACTTTAGCTCTTACAGAGCCGTATTGTTGATTCCATGATGACGGCACACTTTTAAAAGTAATGACCGTTTCCCAGACTTTTCCGTTAGATAAAACTGAGTCAGTCGCCTCTCTTTCATTTTGAATTTTAATTTTACTTGGTTGCGTTTGTGTCTTTTCGAACGGCGCATCCGAATACGGTCCTTGAGGGTGTATGCCAATAACCGTTTCTGGATTCGAAAGAAGACTATTGCTAATGTAAAAATGTGGCGTGAGACCAGGGCCTTCAAAGTATCTACCTACATCTTGCTCTGAAACAAACCAACCTTCGGGATATTTAATTTCAAAACCATATTTATCGTTTTTGTATGTTAGCCACAATTTCTCTTGAGACGATGACGAGTACGCAGGATTTAAAATGGACGAAGTATCGGGGTCCAAAAGATAGGATTTAGTTTCCTGATATTTCATTCCAATATAAAAAGTAAGAACTGGCACTACCAAAATAAAAAGAATTATTGCTCCTAATTTTGAGTACCATGTGACTTTGTTCCACTCTATATTCATTTAATCAGTTTACCACAAACCTTAGCCATACAGATCACTATGCGAACCTATGGCCACAAAAAGAATAACGCTCGGATCATTTTTATCCAAAATAGCTCTTAAGTCGCCAGTAATATTTATACTCCAAAGATTTTCGTATTTGCCAGAAAGTTTGTGAAGATTTAGTTGCGCGTGCCCAGGTTCGCTTTGAAAAAGTTGCAGTCTTTGGGCAAATTGCTCACGGATTTTTTTAGGTAATTTTCTAAATTGTTTATCAAAATTCCGAGAGGAGGAAATCTGCATAGTGGGCGTGCTGAATTAAGATTACTTGTTGAGATGTTTTAGAAAATCTTTCGTTGTTCTAAAAGGCCCGCTAACATTGGCTTTTTTCATGTCTTCTCGCGCCTCTTTCACAAGACATTCTAAGTAAGGTGTCATTTTGGGCGCAGTAGAAACACTAAACTCACCCGTTCTGGCAAATTGGCTGAGAGATGCATTAACAACCGAACTTAAAGAAAGCCCGAGCTCTTTGGCTGTTCTTTGAGCTTTCTTTTTTACCTGTTTATCTATTTTTAAATTGACCTGCGTTTTCATATGTATCGTTAGTATATACTTATGGTAGGTGGTGTCAAGTAGTTTTATCCCAACTTCAGAGCTTGCTTTTTTGTTTTTTATGAATAGTATGGTGATCGGAATGATGAAAAAATAACCATTAGAAAGAGAGGCGCACAAAATGGAAAAAGGTCCTTTTTGGATGCTCGGTGGTGAAGAGGGGGTTTTAATTGATTACACAATCCCCCTCTCCCAGGCATTAGCGGATGCGGACGTCGTATTGAGCGAATGGGACACGGACAATGATCCGAGCGCAATGCGTGACGAAAAGAAAGCACACGCTCAGCTCTCAGTGGAATACCTTCTCCCTTTGCACTTCACCAGTTCAAATACAGCATTTGATCTGTTGAAAGAACTGCGGAAGTTTGGCCGCCCAGTCACATTGAGAGAGGTGCTCGGTGTCAAAGCCTGCTCAGAGGTGTTGAGGAATCTTCTAAGGATAGAGGCGCCTGTGCGGATAGACGCAATACCTGTCATGGGGACTCTACAAGAAGATGGGAAGGAGGTACCCTCAATCGCGAGACATCAACCGAGTGGTCGTTGGGGGCTTATCCCCTTGGTGGCATGGCTGCCCACGATCCTTTTGCCCAGCAATCTTCTCATCGTCGTAACCAAAGAAGAACGGGTTGGATAAAACCTTGATTCGCATGAGGCTGCTCGAAAAAACGAGTGGCCTCTTTTCATAACTACAAAGTGTTTTTTATATCTTAATGTAGAATGTACCCCATGTGTGGAATCATTGGATACCTAGGAAAAAGGAATGCGTCTGAGGTAGTGATCGACGCTCTCAAGCGTGCGGAAACTCGTGGCTATCATGGCTTTGGCGTGGCTGTGCCGGTGGCAGGAAAATTTGAGATTAGAAAAAAGGGTGGCGAAGATTGTCTGGAAGAATTTTTGCGCGAGGTCGAGGAGTCTCCTCTGCCTGCTTCGTCGTATGCCTTTGGACACAATCGTTGGGCAACGCACGGTGCGCCGGAAGACAGAAACTCCCATCCCCATCTTAGTAAGTCCGGCCGGCTTTCTATTGTTCACAACGGCATCATCGAAAATTATTCTGTTTTGAAAGATACGATTGAAAAAGAAACTGGAACGAAGCTGGTTCTATCTTCCGACACCGATACAGAGGTTTTGATCAACTGGATTGAATACATCCAAAATTTTTCTAGCTCCAGCGGAAATTCCGGCGCTGGTGGAAAAAATTCCCTTTCTCTAAAAGAAGCGGTGAAAACTGCGCTCGAACACGTGGAAGGAACTTTTGCTTTTATAGTTGCCTCACTCGATGAGCCGGGTGTTTTTGTGGGTGCCGTCCGCGGTAGGACGATGCGAATTGGGGTTGGTGAATATGAGGGCGAAAAAGAATTTTTTACTGCCTCGGAAGTTTATCCTTTTGCTCATTACACTCAAAATTATGTTGTCATTCCTTCTCACAAATTAATTTCTGTATCAAAAGATGGATATGCCGTAGAAGATTCGAGAACGGGCATAGCCGAGACTCCGGAATTAAAAAAGTTGGAGCTCGTTCTTCAGAAAGTTGAAAAAGGTGAATACAAATATTGGATGGAGAAAGAAATTCATGAGCAACCGAAAATGATCGCCAATGTCCTACAAGGAAGAATTAATCCGAAAGACAAAAGTGTTGTCCTCGGAGGCATAAAAGAATATGAAAAAGCTATTGCATGTGCGTCTGTGCTTCATGTTGTCGCCCACGGCACTTCTTTTAATTCAGCTCTGCTTTTTAAATATTGGTGCGAGGCGCTGGCTGGAATCCCTGTAAATGTTGAACTGGCAAGCGAGTTTCGTTATAGAAAAACACTCGTGAGCAGAGGTTCTTTTGTGATTGGCATATCTCAATCCGGAGAGACAGCCGACACCATCGGTGCCTTGGAGCACGCCCGCGAGCTCGGAGCAACGATCCTCGGAATCTGCAATGTCGAGGGCTCCCATTTGGCCGAAATGACCGACGCTGGAATCTTTTTGCGGGCTGGTAGAGAGCTCGGTGTGGCTTCTACAAAAGCCTTTACTGCCCAAATGGCCGTAGCCATGATGCTCTCGCTCCACCTTGCGAGAATCAAAGGCTCGCTTACAGAAAATGCTTGTTTAGAGCTATTTGAAGAACTCCAATCTTTGCCGCTTTATATTGAGGAAACACTGTCTCTTTTTAGTGGCTCGGAAGATGATGTCGAAAAAGATAGCTCCGGAAATGGCAACGAAAATAGAATCGCCGCCGCGTTGAAAATTATGAGCAACGCATCGAGCGCATATTATCTCGGTCGCGGTGTGTCATACCCCATTGCCATGGAAGGTGCGTTGAAGATAAAAGAAATTGCTGGCATTCACGCCGAAGGCTATGCGGCCTCGGAAATGAAGCACGGTCCGATCGGACTTTTGAATGACAATATGCCAATTGTGGCAATCGCAACTTCATCTTCTCAAATAGATAAAATGATATCGAACATTAAAGAGGCTCAAGCGCGCAAAGCCCCAGTGATCGCATTGGTCACTCGCGGAAATCCAAATAATGTGCCGGCCGATGTCTACATTGAACTCCCAGAAGTTCGCGAAGAATTTTCACCATTCATAAACATTATTCCCCTTCAAATCATTGCCTTTCGATTTGCCCTGATGAAAGGTAAAAATCCCGATAAGCCCGAGGGCTTAGCTAAATCTGTGACTGTTGAATAGCTGATTTTTGCTAATTTTTTTCTTTTTTATCATTTCTTAAAAGTTTCTTAAACCCACTACTTCATAATGCTCGCCAGAAGAGACCGTAGTGTGCGGTTTTTTCATTTTCCAAACGTCTTTTTCGAAAGGATCGTGCAAAATGGTCAAGAAGTTCTTTGTGGCAATGGTGCTCATGGTGATGTCGCTCACGGGTCTGGCAATCGCCCGCCCGACGAGTCAGCAGACCAACTACTGGCACCAACAGATGTCTCAGACGCAGCGCAATCGGGCAATCGTCGATCGGGCTGAGCAACAGGCCAACACGTGCTACAACCTGTCCTGTAAGGATTGGGTTAGGATGATCGTGCGCTCGGCCTCGAGCAATGTCGTGAACATTCCTTCGAATGCAAGCGATTATCAGTGGGGGTCAAGTCCAGATGTCATCGCCTATCCCGTCTACCCCACAAGCGGGTTTAAGGCTGGCATGATCATTCAGATGCGTTGGGAAAATCAGAGCAAGCCTGGTGTTTACCCTCACACTGCGATCATCAAGTCGGTGTCGAGCAGCAGCATGAAGTGGCTCGACTGCAACTGGAAAGGCGACGGTCAGGCACTGGTGCACACCGTCACCTTCAGCGATTTCCGGACGGCTGTCGGCAACTTCTACACGGTCTACGAAATCCGCTAACACCCCCCCAGCATCTCTCTGTTCCACGAGATTTAAAATTTTAAATCTCAAGGATTCCACTTCGGTGGAATCCTTTTTTATAGATCAGGGTAGAATTACAAAGTTAAAAACAAACATGATAAACAAAAATTATATTTTGTGGATTACAATTTGTTGTGTACTTTTGATAATATTTTTACAAATTCCGCAACACGAAAAAAATATTCCCGCAGAAAATCCAACAGAAATTATTGAGAGGGTTTCCTATCCTATACTCAGCGTTGATGAAAAATGGCAAACATACACAGACAAGGAGCTCGGATTTTCTATAAAATATCCTCCGGGGACGGTGCCGGAAAAGGTCGAAAATGGAGTTTTATTTTTAGAACCAGATACAGGTTTTGGTTGGTCAAACGTGACTGTTAGTAATTTCGTTGATGGTGAGCGGTTTAAATTTAATAGCCAAAGAAACACTCTTGAAAAAACACTGAAAATCAACGGCTATGATGCCATCGTCTTTTATCCACACGACGATGTGGAATCATTCCCATACGAGAAAACACTAGAGGTTCAAAAAGATAACAGGGTCTACTTTATTTACGCACGAGGCACCAATTTAGATTTTGATAGCGTGTGGAACAGCTTTAAATTTTTAGAAACTGGGTGGGAATAAAATCTATTTCTTCTGCAACTTCTCAAAAAATACTAGGAGCGGACTCGCGAGGAAAATCGAAGAATATGTACCGGCGATCACACCGACGAGAAGGACAAATGTGAAATTGCGAGTGGATTCGCCACCGAGGAAATATAGAGCGACGAGTACGAGGACAATAGTGAGAGAGGTGTTGATAGAACGGCCGATGGTCTGCGTGATGCTCTGGCCGACGATTGTTTCAAATTCTTTGCGTTCACGCTTTTCGTGGTCGAGTTTTAAATTTTCGCGCACGCGATCGAAGACAACGATTGTGTCGTGGACAGAGTAGCCGAGAATAGCGAGAAGCGCCGATACAAAAAGCAGATCAAGATCACCGCCTCGGAAATGACTCCAGACCACAAACACACCGGCTGAAAGCAAGATATCGTGCACCAGCGCGATGATCGTGGCCGCGCCATATTTCCAAGATGAAACGGGCTTAGAAACTTTGCGGAAAGCGAAGGTAATAAAAAGTACGATGCCGAGAATGGCCACGGCAATCGCCACAAAAGATTTGTTTTTGAGCTCTGCGCCGACGACAGGACCGATGGAGTTGAATCGCTCTTCTTTTGGCACTGCGGAGCCGACAGTGAGTGCCTGCAGTATTTTATTTTTCTCTTCCGGGCTTATGCTTTTTGTTTGCACAATAAACTTATTTTCACCAGATGGACGGACAGAATATTCTTCGAGGCCAAGTTTATCAATATTGGTTTTTACAAGCTCTTGCGCAGGTCGAGTGGTGGCCGCGGTGGTTGGGGTCGACATTGAAGCACTTGCCGGCGCTGAATAAGAAACTTCGAGCACAGATCCGCCGGTGAAATCGATGCCAAAATTGAGGCCGTAGACAAAGAAAGCGGCGATGCAAAGCACCGACAAAATGGCCGTGATGGCGAAGAATATTTTTCTGTGATTTATGACAAACATAATTATTTTTTAGCTACATTTTGCGCGGCGCCAGTGTGAAAACCCGAACTGAATAAAAATCGGCTAAACACGCCCACCTCTGCGCCCGCCACATTTTTGCCTGCTTTACTGCCACCACTACCGCCACTAATAGCGTAAAGGAAAATTCGCGAAGCGGTGATGGCCGTAAACATACTCACAAAAACGCCAATACCGAAAGTGAGGGCGAAGCCTTTTACAGAAGATGTGCCGATCCAGAAAAGCACGAGAGCCGTGATGAGACTCGAAATGTTTGAATCGCGAATCGAGAGCCATGCGCGGCGGAAACCTTCATGCATCGCTTCAGACACAGCCTTACCTTTTGCAAGCTCCTCGCGCAAACGCTCGAAAATTAGAACATTGGCATCAACCGCCATACCAATAGAAAGAATAAAACCGGCCAAACCAGCGGCTGTGAGGGTGACAGGAATTAATTTAAAAATTGCGAGCGAAATTGCAATGTACATCACGAGCGAAACGCTGGCCACAAAACCCGGTAAGCGGTACCAAAGAATTAAAAACAGAGCGACCAAAATAAATCCCCACACACCGGCTCGCACACCAGCCACTAGAGCCGCTTCGCCAAGAGATGGGCCAATGGTCTGCGTGCCAATTAGCTCCACAGGCACAGGCAAAGAGCCATAATTTAAATTGCGCACTAATTCGCGGGCTTCGACGGCAGTAAAATTGCCAGAAATCTGCGCGCGGCCATCCCCCACTTCTTGACGAATATACGGCATGGAAATTGCCTCACCGTCGAGGAAAATAGCGAGTATTTCATTGACATGCTCCTTAGTAACTTTTTTCAAAAGCTCTTTGCCTTCGGAATTGAATGTGAGGGAGACGGCCGGCTCGCCAGAAGTTGGATCAAACTCAAGCTGGGCGCGCTCCACTAATCGGCCCGTGATGCCAGTTTCCGTAAAAAGATCTTCCGTCGCTACAGGATTTTCAGATTCTAAAATCGCCTGCAATTTTTCCTCCGCATCTTTTTTTAGCAAACGAAATTCGAGCAGAGGTGTCTTGCCAATGATGGCCACAGCGCGGTCTACGTCTGTAACACCCGGCAAACCCACGATGAGACGATGCTCCTTACCTTCAGCAAAAGCGCCAGTTTCTTCTACTTGCACAATAGGCTCAGATACACCAAAAACGTTTACTCTGCGCTCTATTACATCGCGCAAGCTGTCCATTGAGCCAGAAATATCAGTCGGATTTATCTCAGAAACATCGGCGCGGTATGTGAGCTCTGTACCACCAGCCAAATCGAGACCGAGCTTGAAAGGAAACTTGGCAAAACGAGAGTCGGGCAAACGCTCTGATGCGAAAACAGCGTAGGAAAGGCCGGCGAGGAGAATGAGCAAAATAACTGCAAAAATTCGTGTCCGTATCATATAGTTTTGGCTATGAGTTCGCCCATTATAGACTAAACCCCGCTTCGCGACAATAAAGCCTTCACAGTCTTCAGAGCGATCTTTAAGTCGAGCAAGAACGAACGATTTTTCAAATAATAAAGGTCGTAAGACAATTTCATCTTCGTTTCATCAAAACCGACCGTCCACTTCGGTGGTGTCTTGTGATAAAGCTGTGCCCAACCAGAAAGCCCAGGCTTTACGAGGTGGCGAATATTGTAATAAGGAATTTCTTTTTCGTAGAGCTTCACGAGGCGCGGAATTTCTGGCCGTGGACCGATGAGCGAAAGTTCGCCCCGAAAGACATTCCAAAGCTGAGGCAATTCATCTATCCGAGTCCTGCGGAGAAATTGTCCGATACGCGTTACTTTAGAATCTTTGGCTATGCCGTCGGCTTCATTGTGAACTTCAAAACTCCTAAACTTTATAACCTTAAAAATCTGATTATTTTGCCCAACACGCTCATGGGTAAAAAACACTGGCCCGCCGTCGTCTAGCTTGATAGCTAAAATAACAAACGGGTAGAAAATTAGAGAGACCAAACCGACAATGGCGGAAATTACAATATCCATGCCGCGTTTCAAAAAATTGTTCGTGCGATTCGTTGATACAGAAATGTTTTCTAAAAACCAATTATATTTTACGAGTGAAAGCGGCACACGATCGAAAATATCCTCGTAAATCTTATACATATCGAAAAAGCGGACCTTAGAAAAGATGAGATTGTACAAATTTGGCAAAATAGGCTCGACCTTATCGTTGCGAAGATCCACAGCAATCACCTGCACCCGCTCACTGTACACTCGCTTCAAAATTTCTTCTTGAAAATCGAGGCTGTTGATCTTTTCTAAGTCTACAGAAGAGATGAAAAACAGGTCATAACGAGAATTGTTGTTGACCTCATCTTTAAGCTCGCGCATCTCTTCCCCACTGCCAATGAGCACAGCTTTCTGCTTGTCGCGCACGGATAGAAATGCGTCGCCATATATACGCCACGCCAAAAGAAGTAGAAAAGAAATGACGAGATAGACGAAAAGATTTGTTTTCGGAGAAATTCCAAAAAATGGCACGAGGTAGAAAAACAAAACAGCAATGATGCTGTTTACAAGCTGAGAATTAAAAATGATCGTCGGAATCTTACCCTTAAGAATGAGCGTGTGCTTTTCGTAAAGGCCAGCTATGAAAAAAACTAAGAACCAGAGGACGAACAAAATCGAAAATGGAAAGAAATGCCAACGCAAAAGCTCAGCACTTGGAATTTCCGAGTAGCGAATGGCTAGCGTTAGCCATAGGGCTAGAGTGAAGAAGAAGACATCACCGACAAACAGAAGCAATGCTTCCTTTTTGTTTGAGCCAGCCATATATGAATAGGGGTATATTATACGCAAAAGGTCAAATCAGCAACATTAATTTCAACTTCTAAAAATGGCCATCTGTGTGCTAATATAGCCCTGTGAAAAGCAAACGGCTGAAAATTCTGTATGTCATAACGAAAGGCAACTGGGGCGGAGCGCAAAGATATGTTTTCGACCTAGCCACCTCCCTATCCACCCTGTCTCCAGAAAAATTCGATGTCGCTGTAGCCTACGGCTCTGGCGACATTTTGCCTAAGCGGCTAATGGAGCATGATATCCGCACCATTCAGGTATACGGCCTACAAAGAGACATCAACCCCCTGCTCGATGTAAAAAGTTTTTTCGAACTCGTAAAAATTTTTAAGGAGGAACAGCCCGACATCGTTCATCTCAACACTTCGAAAATCGGTGGTATCGGCTCTTTAGCCGCGCGCATCGCTGGTGTGCCAAAAATAATTTTCACCGGCCACGGCTGGGCTTGGAATGAAGATCGCTCTCTACCCTCGAAAATTTTTATCATCGCCGCCCACTGGCTCACTATTCATTTTTGCCACAAAACGATCGCTGTCTGCCACGATGTTAAGAGACAAATAAAAAACTTGCCTTTTATAATGGACAAAAAAATTGTCGTTATTCCAAACGGTATTAACGAAATCACTTTCGAAGAAAAGGCCGCCGCACGATTGAAAATCGGCGGCGGCTCCGAAAAGATTTGGGTCGGCACTATTGCCGAGCTTCATAAAAATAAGGGGTTGGATATTTTGATAGACGCCTTCGCCGCCACAAATCATGAGTCGCACAATGCGGCACTTTACATCATCGGCGAAGGCGAGGAAAGAAAAAACCTAGAAAAACAAGCTAAAATGCTCGGCTTGGCAAATAGAATTCATTTTGCTGGATTTATAAAAGACGCTTCTAAGCTACTCAAGGCTTTCGATGTTTTCGCCCTTTCTTCTCGCACCGAAGCCTTTCCGTATGTCCTTCTCGAAGCCGGTCTCGCCCAACTTCCAATCGTCGCTTCGAGTGTCGGCGGCATACCCGAGCTTATCAAACACTTAAAAACTGGCCTCCTCACCAAGCGTGGCGACAAAAACGAGCTGGCTTCAGCCCTCGAACTTCTCATCACCGACAGCGCCCTCGTCGCCGAAATGAGTCATCGTGTGAGAAAAGAAGTTGAGAACAATTATTCGAAAGAGCTTATGGTAGAAAAAACTTTGTCCGTATATAATAGTAAGTAACATGAAAAAGCAGTTTGGTTTCACATTAATAGAATTATTGGTAATTATTTCTATCGTCGGTTTGGTTTCAAGCGTTGCTTTGGCCAATTTAAACGAAGCTAGAAAAAGAGCCCAGATATCAGCTGGCATTCAGCAAGAAATTTCTATCAGGAATGCTGCGGGTGATTCTATGGTGGGCGAATGGAGTTTCAACGGCAGTCCAGGCGTCGCTACTGTTGCCACAGACACTTCTGGCAACGGAAATGATGGCACAATAGTAAACGGCAGCTTCGTCGAGCCAGGCTCAAATGGTTCTGGCTCAGCAGTATATCTAGGCGGCCCAGGCGCTTATGTTACTGGCACAGGAATTGCTAGTGGTAACAACGAAAACACAACCGTCACAGCCTGGGTCAACCCAAACGAAATCACCGATGCTCGCTCTATATTCAACAGCGGTTACGATGGTTTCTTAAACTACAGCCTGGCTATTTCTAGCGGTGGCATCATAACAAGAACCCAAAACTTCTTAGCTCCAGTGCCAGAAGATTGCGATGTTTGCGAAGGAAGCTCACTTATAAAAAACAATGTATGGACTTTTGTCGCCACAACATTTTCAGATAGCGGCGAGATTAATATATATACAAACGGAACGCTGGCACAAACCTACTCCGGAATACCAACAGTAGGCGCCTCCGGTAGCAACACTAGGTGGACAATCGGGGCATTGTCTAGCAATGGAGGCGGCACATCCGCGACAGAAAATTTCAGTGGTTTAATAGATGAAGTCCGAGTCTACCGCGGCACCAATCCTTTTGCCGCCTCAGATATCCATCGCCTTTACACCCAAGAATTAGAAGCTAGGAAATTTGCAAACATATGAGCGATGTTCAATTTGAAGACGAAGATGTAATGCTTGCAGAGACGAGCAAATTTAATAGGGATGGTGAAGCAAAGGGCCTCATGAAGCTCGCTATGAAGCTTGGTGCTAAAAACGAAACTCAGGCCAGCTATGTTCTCATCGGCATCATGGTCGCCTGCCTCATTGCCACAATGTATGTCATCTCAAGATATATTTTGAGTTAACCTACTCCAACCATTTCTTGCGCTGCAGAATTTCGTCCCACAGGCCGACTATATCTGGCCATGGCCGAAAGCATTCCGAGCGCCGCAAATTCCACCACCAAATGACTACCGCCGTAGCTCATAAACGGTACGGTAATACCCGTGACCGGCAAAAGGCCGACGTTCATACCAAAATTAATTAAAATTTGCGAAAACAAAAATACGGAGACACCGAGTCCAAAAAGAGTTTCAAAATTTGAAGCGCCGTGGGCCGAAAGAATCAAGACTCGCGCCACCAAAACGCCAAACAAAAAGAGAAGGATCACCGCGCCAACGAAGCCCCACTCCTCCACGAAAGCGGCGAAGATAAAATCGGTCTGATATTCCGGCAAAAATCGAAGCTTCGATTGCGTACCATAGCCTATTCCCTTGCCGAAAATCTGCCCCGAGCCTACAGCAATGGTCGACTGAAAAGCATTGTAACCAGCACCGCGCACATCAGCCAAAGGGTTTATAAACGTCATAATTCTTTGCTTTTGATAATCCTGAAATGCGAAGGTCCAGAGCAGAGCAAAAGACGCCAACCCCAAGAAACACACAGCAAAAAGATGCTTTTTTGATATACCAGAAACCATCACCATACCAAACCAAATCATGAAAATAATAATGGCCGAGCCGAAATCTGGCTGAAGCAAGACGAGTAAAAACAAAACGAAAGCGTAGACACCCGAAACCAAAATATGCCTCGCTCGCGCAATCTCAATGTGACGCCGTGTAAAATATTTTGCCAAAAGCAAAATAAGGGCGAGCTTCACCGGGTCGGAAGGCTGGAATGAAAAGAAACCAAAACGAAACCAACTCTGCGCGCCCTTGGCCACATGCCCAGCCACAAATAAAAGCAAAAGCACCAGACACGAGGCGGTGAAAATTCCCACAATCACCCCCGTTCGTCTCAAAAAGCGTAAATCTAGCTGTGAGAGAACGAAGAAAATTGCTAACGAAATGATGATCCAAATAATCTGACGATCCGCGGCCGCACTATTACCCACAAAAGAGTTCATTGTTACCAGACCCGCAAAAGAAATGAGTAGAGCCGGCCCGATAAGCAACCAGTCGGTCTGCCGAAGTGTATTTCGAATGTTAGATAGAAAAAAAGCTAAGCCGCCCATGGCGCTCATGATACACGAGAAATTCTTCGGAAACTAGAAAACGAGATTAGAAAAAATTGGCTGGTATAACGCGCGGAATAATTTCTATAAGCGCTGGCTGATTTTTGCAAATCTTCACCGCAATTTCCTTGTAAATATTTTTCAATTCAGCCACAGAAGAAGCTGGGAAATACTGCTCCGGCACCGAAGCGATCTTTTTCAAAAATTCGGCATTGACCTCATCACCCAAACCAATTACATAAAGCAGAGCACCACCCGCTTTGGCTTCGTTGGCTTTTTGCTCAGCATAGTCTAAAGCATAATTTGGCTCACCAGCTTTTTCTGGCTTTGTGGCAATGCCGTCTGTAAGCAGTACGATCACTCGCTCGGAAAGATCGTTGAGCTCCGGAGAGCTGAGGTTTTGAAAGGCTCGGTCTATGGCGTCGCCAATATTTGTGTACTGAGTAGTGCCGTCGCGAGTTATGGAAATTTTTTCAACAGCTTGTTTTACACCAGCGTAATCTGTTGAAAGTAGGGCATCGGGCGGACTTGAGGCCTCTGTGGCAAAAGACACTATCCCCACCTTATCCACACCGTCTAGATTGTTTACAAAGGAAACCGCTGCTTCTTTAACGGCCGTAAGGGGCTGTGGCGGGTTGGTACCGTCCGATTCCATGCTTCCAGATCTGTCTATCGCCAGCATCACACCCAGAGCCTCTGGGCCACTACCCACAACCTCTGGTGCAGGACCTGAAGGAGTGGTAGACGCACCGCCGCCTATACCCCCCAAGCCCACCCCACCAAGCTGACAAATCTCCTCTCTAGTTTCAAAAGGCGCTGGCCAAGTGAAGACCACATCTTCCGCCTGGCCGTTAGAAAGCGTGTCGATAAATGTGCGCGATGCACCAATAGCGTTTTCTTTGTCGTCGTACACTAGCGCCACCACCTCAATATGATTTTGCGGCGCTGAAGAATTGTTTTTAATTTGAGCATCAATACGCGGTGCAACCTCTTCATTTGAAAGAACTTTTTTTATTACAGCCAGATCTGGACTAGCTGGAATATATCTAAACCACGCTGGCTTCTCGGTAAAACTAAATGCCACACGGCGCGGCGTAGACGAAGCCTGATTGCCCACCGAAATATTTGGTTCAAAAATAGCAAAAACTTTATTTTTAGGAATAAAAGCTTTGTTAGCGCGTGTGGTTATGAGTTCGTTTTTGTCATTAAAAAGTTTAAACTCGTAAGAAACCACCGCCTCCGAATTTAAATTTGGATTTTCAATATACGCCACCGCGCTGTATATGCCCGGCGCTGTTCTGAAGGCGCGATTCCAAACCACTATCGGATCTATGACCTCAAAACTACAAAGTAGCTGACACGAGCCGCCACAGTCTACCCCACCCTCGTCGCCATTTTTCTTGCCGTCAAAACATGTCGGCTTTTGATACAAAATAAAAAACAGCGGAATAATTATGACAATCAATGCCACCGCCGAGGCAATCGTAATATAAATCGCTTTACGCTTTTCACCCCAAGTTAACATCTGCTAAGTATAGCAAGAATCTACGGTGTTTTTTTAGATAACACATGTTGAGAAGTGACTACGCAGGCCGAAGAGGCCGAGGACTAGGAAATTTCAACAGAAATTTCCGGTCACTTCGAAATATGTGTTATCTAAAAAAATTAAACTCTTAGTTCTGGCGGCTACCTACTTTCCCCACAAGTGAGTATCATCGGCACTACGGCGCTTAACGGCCCTGTTCGGAATGGGAAGGGGTGTGACCACCGCGTCAAGCCACCAAAACTAAAAATTCAATTTCATTTGAAAACTCGAATGTGAGCACGAACAGTCGCTGGATAAACCAGAGCAAATTCGTGCGAAGTGGGAAATGAGGGCGACAGGGTTCGAACCTGCAACCTACTCGAGGGTATGAGCCGCGAGTGCTCTAACCAATTGAGCTACGCCCTCAAAGATAGAATAGGCATGGAGGGAATTGAACCCTCAACCCCTAGCGTGTTTAAGCTAGTGCTCCACCATTTTGAGCTACATGCCTAAATGCGTTCTTCAATCTTTCTCTTCCTCCCACATTCGAATTTTCAAATGCGATTTGTGATTTTTAACAGAAAAACAAAAACGTTGCTAATTAATTTCAAGAAACAGGATGCGTAATGTAGTGGTATTCACATTTCCTAATGGAATCGACATTTAGTACTCCTCGGCTGAACACCTTACGGTGCTTACACCTAGAGCCTATCAACCTGGTCATCTCCCAGGAGTCTTAACGATTCCTCATCTTGGAGTTGGCTTCCCTCTTAGATGCTTTCAGAGGTTATCCATTCCCGACTTAGCTACGGAGCGGTCCACCTGGCGGCAGAGCTCCCAGACCAGAGGTCAGTTCAATTCGGTCCTCTCGTACTAGAATCAAATCTCCTCAAGAATCAACGCCTGCAGTAGATAGGAGACCAACCTGTCTCACGC
>ERZ1292625.2768-Hain-H41-01um-R1-2768-length-15458-cov-17_pt1 | contig 15458 bp, 16 predicted proteins | sample MGYA00564400_ERZ1292625 | MGnify/ENA primary metagenome ERZ1292625 (study PRJEB36523, sample SAMEA6512639) | groundwater metagenome | collected 2019-01-08 | study: AquaDiva: Metagenomics assemblies of 32 groundwater samples | reverse complement strand
GATGGCGAAAGCCGGAGCCGATGGACATAGGGTTAATATTCCCTAACTTTTTATTCGTGCGATGGAGTGACGAAGGTTAGTAGGTACCGCGCATTATTGGATTTGCGTTTGTAGCGTAAGGATGATTCCTAGGTAAATCCGGGAGTCTGCATTTAATTGCGCCTCCAAGCGAAGCAGAAATCTTTGGGTTCGCCCAAGGAGATGGTGCCGAGCAGCTTTCCGAGAAAAGCTTCTAAGCATAACGAATAAGAAACCGTACCGGAAACCGACACAGGTGGTCGAGTCGAGTAGACTAAGGCGAACGAGTGATTGTTTCTCAAGGAACTCGGCAAAAAAGCGGCCGTAACTTCGGGATAAGGCCTGCCGAGCATCAGCAATGATGTTCGGCCGCAGCGAAAGATTCCCTGCCAACTGTTTACCAAAAACACAGCTCCATGCGAACTCGTAAGAGGATGTATATGGGGTGACGCCTGACCAATGCCAGAAGGTCAAATATCGGTGGTGATTCCGCAAGGATGAGCTGGCTGATATAAGCCCTGGTGAATGTCGGCCGTAACTATAACGGTCCTAAGGTTCCTCGCTTATATTTAAGTGAGCGAGAGAAATGGAAACTAGCAAGTTTTAATTTCCGAGCGAACGCTGAATATATAGTAATCTATATCAGCAATGATGAGCGAGGAAGGACTAGGACTGTTATAGAAAAAAGTAAACAATTAATTTAAAGTCATTACGTATTTAAGCTACCTGATACGCAGTAATGTGTATTAGTCCAAGCATGATAAACGAGAGACCAACGTCATGGACCCTACTTCGAAAGGAGAGGGTAAAGATAGAGTCCAACTGAGAGGAATAGTTGAGCGTAATTCCTTGTCTGGTAAGTTCAGACGTGCACGAATGGCGTAATGAGTGGGGAACTGTCTCGAGAAACAGCTCGGTGAAAATACAATGCCGGTGAAGATGCCGGCTACCTGCAGTTAGACGAAAAGACCCCAGAAGCTTTACTATAGCTTGATATTGAATATGTTCTGCATATGCGTAGAATAGGTGGGAGGATTTGAAGCATCTCTTTCGGGGGATGTGGATCCAACAGTGAAATACCATCCTTACGCGGGGCATATTCTAATCTGTGCGGCAAAAACGCACGGTGACAGTATCTGGTAGGTAGTTTGAGTGGGGCGCTCTCCTCCTAAAGAGTAACGGAGGAGCCTATTAAGGTCCCCTAGGCGCGAATGGAAACCGTGCCGATAGTGTAATGGCAAAAGGGGGCTTGACTGCAAGACGGGCATGTCGAGCAGGTGCGAAAGCAGAGCATAGTGAACCGACGATTCGCTTTAGACGCGGTCGAAGATTAACGGATAAAAGCTACTCTGGGGATAACAGGCTAGTTCCGCCCAAGAGTTCATATCGACGGCGGAGTTCGGCACCTCGATGTCGGCTCAACTTATCCTGGAGGTGGAGAAGCTTCCAAGGGTATGGCTGTTCGCCATTTAAAAAGTTACGCGAGCTGGGTTCAGACCGTAGAGGAGTGAATAGCAAAGATAGTGCGATTATCTTCTTTGTTATTGACTTCTCTTAGTCTGAACCCGAGGTGATGAGACTAAACTCATCGAAAAGACATCGATCACGGCGGTATACGCATGCGAATGCGTATGACAAGCTGACTTATATCGGGGAAATCCTAACGAGCAATCGAAGGACAATCCCGAGGGAAGGTATTAAAACAAATTTCATAGTATGAGTTTGTGATACACACCCGTAGAGACTACACGTCAGCAGACTTACGTAAAAGTAAGTTGAAGCTATAGTCCGATCCCTTTCGTAAGAGAGGTTCTCGCGGTTTTGGAGACCACAGCGAGATGTAAAACATGAATGCGTGAGACAGGTTGGTCTCCTATCTACTGCAGGCGTTGATTTTTGAGGGGATTTGCTCCTAGTACGAGAGGACCGGAGTGAACTGACCTCTGGTGTGGCTGCTGTCCTGCCAAGGGCATCGCAGCATAGCTATGTCGGGAATTGATAACCTCTGAAAGCATCTAAGAGGGAAGCAACCCCCAAGATCAGAAATCGTTTGAGGCCCGTAGGAGATGACTACGTTGATAGGCTCTAGGTGTAAGGCGAGCAATCGTTTCAGCCGAGGAGTACTAATACGCCGATTCCTATTAGGAAATTTAGGAGCCACAATTCATTATTTGTTTTATTATTGTTTTTACCTGTATTTGTTGTTTCGTGTTTCGATTGTGGAGAATATTTTCGAATACTCTTTAGAATCGAGATACGAAACGTTAGGAAAAGATAGCGCGTAGCCCTCTGGAACGTTTCTTTATTGGAAATAGTCGGCGGTCGAGACCACTGTTCTTTCCCTTAACGTTTTGTTTCTCAAAAGAAGTTCTTTATTAAAATATTATACCGGGGTGTAGCTCAGTGGCAGAGCGCTTGCTCGTTTGTGGCAAGAGGTCAGAGGTTCAAATCCTCTCATCCCGCCCACTTCCTTTTGGGAAGTGGTGCAATATAATACACATACGATTGAATATTTAGTTCTGGTGGTTTGTCAGAGAGGTCACACCTGATCCCATTCCGAACTCAGAAGTTAAGCTCTCATGAGGCGATGATACTCGCAAGGGGAAAGTAGCTCGCCGCCAGAACTAAGGATTTAATCGTACCCACAACACATAAAAAAAACGGCAACCTTTCGGTTGCCGTTTTTTTTATGTGTTGTGCACGGGCGGACTCCTCACACTTTTTTGCATTCTCTGATATGATATTCCTATGGAATGGTCTACGACTCGAAGGCTTTTGTACGGAATCCTTATTTTGCTTACGGTGGGGCTTTTGTCTGCATACCCGATTTATTTTTTTACGCACAAAGAGCCGACATGTTTCGATGCGAAACAGAATGGCAATGAGGTTGGTGTCGACTGTGGCGGTGTTTGCGCGCTCTATTGTCCAGTACAAATTGAGCAACTGAAGGTGGTGTGGGCGAAAGCATTTCCGGTAACGGCAGGACGCTATGATGTCGGTGCGTATGTCGAAAATTCCAATAGGACAGCGGGGATAAAATCTCTTCGCTACACTCTCAGGGTGGTTGACCGCGAGGGGAAGGAACTCGGTATTCGTGAAGGTGCAACGGAAATAGCGCCGGGTGCGACCGCACTTCTTTTTGAAGGTGATGTTGCTTTTGAAAAAGAGCCGGTTGAAGTAAAGGTTGAATTTAATACAGAAGATCTTGCATGGTGGCTCAAAGCCAAGGCGGGACCGGCGGACGTGGTAATAAAAAATCAAAGTCTTAAAAATACGTCTCAAAAACCACGATTTGACGCAGTCCTTCTTAATACAGATTTAGTTAATGATGCCGCTCCGTTGATTGTTGGTGCCATTGTGTATGATTTAAATCGTCAGCCTGTTGCCATTTCGCGCACTTTTGCTGAGGGGATTCCTAAAGGCGGGTCGCAAAACATTTTCTTTACATGGCCAAATGCATTTACGGGAGGAGTAGAGGGGAGTTTTCTTACCGACATTATTATCACGCCAAAGGCTATTTTTGAATAGGAATTTTCAGTTTTTATGCGATTTTTTACGCTCGCTCAAGGAATATTTTCCCGCAAGGTTTCGTTTGATGCTCTGGTGTTTTTCCCGGCACTTCTTTTGGTTGCGTTTGGGCTCATTACAATGTCCACGTTTACGGGAGAAAATTTCTTTTTTGAAAAGCAGTTGATTTCACTTACGGTGGCAATCGGAGGGTTTTTTTTGGCAACCCGAGTGGATACGGACATGCTGAAGCGTACGAATGTGCTCGTAACGCTGTTCATCGTTTTTTCCGCGGTTCTCATTACGCTTTTTAGTCTTGGGCATGTTGCCAAGGGTGCTCAAAGTTGGTTTAAAATCGGCTTGTTTGCGTTTCAGCCTGCGGATGCAATGAAGCTTTTACTCGTGCTGGTATTGGCAAAGTATTTCTCACGACGTCATGTAGAGATTGCCCATTTTCGTCACATTATCGTTTCCGGTGTATATGCACTCATTCCGTTTCTCTTGGTGCTCCTGCAACCGGATTTTGGGTCTGCAATGATTATGTTTTTTATTTGGTTTGGTATGATTTTGGTTTCTGGGGTTTCAAAAAAACATCTGGCGCTCGTGTTCTTGGTGGGGGCGCTTGCATTTGGAGGGCTTTGGGCGGAAGTATTCAAACCGTATCAAAAAGATCGTATTCTTACATTTCTAAACCCACTTACTGACATCAGTGGTGCGGGCTACAATGCCTACCAGTCCGTCATAGCGGTGGGGTCGGGGCAACTCATGGGGAAAGGGGTGGGGTATGGTACTCAGTCGCGCCTACGCTTTTTGCCAGAGTATCAAACAGACTTTATTTTTTCAGCATTTGCGGAAGAATGGGGGCTTTTGGGAGTGCTCATCCTCTTTTCTTTGTTTGCGGTGGTAATCATACGAATTCTGTTTCTTTCGTTGCTTGGGGGAACAAATTTTGAAATGTTGTACGGTATGGGGGTGGCGATATTTTTAATAAGCCACTTTACGGTGAATATTGGTATGACGATTGGACTCTTGCCTATTACGGGGGTTACGGTACCATTTATGAGTTACGGCGGGTCGCACCTTCTCGTTGAATTTGTGGCGCTCGGACTTTTGGTAAGTATGAAAAAGAATGCGCGTCCAGCTCACCGGAGCGCGCTTGAAAATGAATTTTTAGGGGTTGAATAGCAGCTCTTTTGAGGGCGGCTTTAAAAGAGGATGATGCCAGCAATAATAAATGCAAGAATGACGCCTCCTAAAAGGATATAGTTTGCAGTCTTTACATCTTTTGCAACTCCATGTTTTATAAGCAACGCAACCATAGCCGGTGTTTTGGTTACCTGCGTTACTGATTTTCCGTAGTCTTCTTCGCCGAGATCAAATTGTATGTCGCTCATATGTTTTCATTGTACCATGCTTAACTTTTTTTATGTAGAGGCTTTGCTCACGCAAAGCCTTTTATTTTTTACCCACATACCGAGGACGGTCCTCGGTAACTCACTTATCCACACCCCCCCGCATAGTATCTTCCCCCAGACACTGATATACTAAAGAGGTATTATTCAACCAACCATTCTTTATTATATATTATGAAAAACACCATCCAGAATTTTAAACTTATTGCCCTCGCCGTCATTCTCTCCTTTGGTTTAAATCTCGCCTACGCATGAGTGCTCCCAACACAAGCACCACCCAACGGAAATGCAGCGGCACCTATTACAACAGCAGGAGGACAGACGATTTTAGGGAATTTGACCGTTGGTACTGTTGGAACACCCGGATCATTGATTGTTACCAAGGTGGGGATCACAGATCCTGCAGCACCCGGAGGAGTGGCTTACCCAAGTTCAAATGAAGTGCTCACCTTTAAAACCCCTACGGCAGCAGACCCTTCAAATGTGGAGTGGAAGACAGTGGCGGTTTCTGGGTCAGCGCCTACTGTTACACTTACTGCGCTGCCCACTTCAGTGGTGTCTGGAGGAAGTTCAGTCCTTACATGGTCGTCAACAGGCGCAACTTCATGTACTGCATCTGGCGGCTGGACGGGAACAAAGGCGACTTCAGGGACACAAACCCTTTCCTCTTTGACCACTGCCGCTTCATATACACTTACGTGTACTGGAACTAGTGGTTCAGGGAACGCTTCTGAGACCATCAATATTACTGCCCCATTGGCGCCGGTTGTGACGTTGACCGCGCCAGCATCTATATTATCGCAAACAAGTGGCACAATCTCGTGGAGTGTTACGGGCGCAACATCATGTACTGCAAGTAGAGGTCCTGTTGCCAGCAGTTTGTGGAGTGGTGGCAAGGATGCTGTGAGTGGAACACAAAGTTTTATTTTTGCCACAGACGCGGAAATGACGGACGAAACGCAACAATTTATCTTTAAGCTTGCTTGTACGGGAGGGGGAGGAACGAGTACTGAGCAAGCTATTGTTACTGTTAATGCACGCTGCATTAATGGCTCAAAAACATACAATATTGGCGGTGAAACCGCAACCTCTTTTGCCATCACTCCAACAATAGCTGCATGTGGAGTTATTAATGCTGAAGCGTGGGGTGGCGGTGGGGGATCGGGGGCAGCGGCTTATGCGATTACGTCTTCTGATTTAGGATATACCGGTGGTGGTGGTGGTGGGTCGGGGGCATATGCTCGGGCAGATAGCATTCCTGTTTCTGGCCGCTCTGGTCAATCAATAGGTATTGTTCTTGGTGCGGGAGGAACTGGTGCACCAGCAAGCACGGGGTGGGGGAAAACCTACGATTTTATTGCGCAGCAGTATGGCGCCACTGGAGGTACGTCGTCATTTGGAGTCTATGTGAGCGCAGCTGGTGGATCTGGCGGGAGAAATTATAATACAGACTATTATGGGGATGGTTTGGATTGTCTGTACCTCAAGAAGGCCTTTTGGAGTGCTCCCGGAGGTAAAGTGCTTGCTGGTGATGTGACAACAAGCAAACCTGGTAATTCTGGAGCTAATTGCGCTGGGCAAGCTGTTTCAGCCATCCAAGGTTCAGCTGGTGGAGTGGGGGTCAAGAGTGCGGTAAGTGGTATTTTGACCGGTGCTGGCGGTGGGTTCTCAAGCAAGAGTAATGTTGCAGGACAAAAAGGTTCTAATGGCGCTGTAAGGATTTGGTGGTAATTTATCCATATATCATGAACAATATAATACAAAGCGTTTTGTTGGGGGCGATGGTTGTTGGACTCAGTATCCTCGGATTTGTAGCATATGACCAGCAACAAGATATTGCGTTGCTCAAAGATAGTCAAGGTCAAGCGGGAGTTGTGGTGAATATGCCGGGCTCTGCTGATGTGGAAAAAGCCCTCAAGGCGGATTTTGTAACAGGGGAGGATAAAAATATCACAGGGAAGATCGTGAGTATTCAAGGAGATGTTTTGGTGGTTACAGCGATGGTTCCTGATATTGAAGCCTTGAAGAAGATTGACATCTCAAAACCATTTGCAATGCCAAGAGTAAAGAGGACATATAGCATCCGAGTAACTTCTGAGACGGTGTTTCCTTCAAAAAAACTTGCTGAGCTCAAGGTGGGGGATACGGTAGAAATATCTTCGGCAGTTTCTGTTCTCGCTGTGGATAATTTTATAGCAAAAGAGGTATTGCACATTGATCTCTCGAAAAAGCCAGTTAAATAATCCCAAAAATTTGGACGTTGGACGTCCAAATTTTTGGGATTATGTGTGTTTGCTTGCGGCTTTCCCAAGGTCTCACTTCGGGAAAGTGTGTGGGCTTTATCTGTGGCGGTAGAGTGCGATTGTTTCTGCGCACATGTCTTCAAGGGAGAATTCACCCTGAACTTTTTTGTGGAGGGCTTCGCCGAGGCGTGCTTGGAGGTTGGTGTTAGAGATAAGTGTCTCGAGTGCATTTGTGATATTCAAGGCGTTTTCAGGGGCGATTAAGATGCCCGTCTCGTTGTCTTTAATGAGATCAGGAATGCCTCCGACGTTGGTTGCGATGATGGGAATTTGCGCAAGCCCAGCTTCAAGGAGCACGTAGGGGAGCCCCTCTTTAAGCGAGGGGAGTAAGAAGCAATCGAAAGCTTTGAGGTGGCGTGCCGCATTGTCTAGAAAGCCTGCCAGAGAGACATGATTTTGGAGACCATGTTCGGCAATTTGATTAATGAGTGATTCGCGCTCTTCCCCTTCGCCAATAATGAGATAATGGAAGTTTAAGCCAGATTGTGCGAGTGGCGCACATGCTTGGATTGCGTATGAAAGTCCCTTGTTTTTGTGAAGCTCAGCGATGGTACCCACAAGAAAGGTTTCTGGGTCTAGTGCGGTCTTCATATGTGCACTCAGGTGGTCGCGCGCCGCTGTGCGTGAAAAAAAATCAATCGGGCTGATGCCGTTTTTAATTACAACAGTCTTGGAATGTGCAAAGGGGAAATGAGCGCTCTCTCTCCAGACCGTCTCAGATACGGCGATAGTTTTGTGCGCCAACATAATAGTGAGCCATGAAACGCATTTAATGACGATGCGCTGTAAAAAAGAGCGATGCTCTTCGTTCCATGCCCAGCCATGCGCGGTGAAGATGATGTGGGGAATGTGAGCAATGCGTCCAGCGAGCGCACCAATGCCACCGATTTTTGAACTGTTTAAATGGAGGATGTCGGGACGTTCGGCGCGAAAAATAGCAAGCAACTCTTTAAAGCTTGTGAGGTCTCTTTGTACATCAATATCACGGGTGAGGGAGGGGATGGTGATAGTGCGAATGTTTTGCGCTCGAAGTTTGTCGACAAGGATTCCAGCTCCCCCCATGGCGACCACTACTTCAAATTCATCTTTTGGTGTGCAAACCGCAAGATCATAAACGTACTTCTGTGCTCCGCCAAAATTGGATTTTGTAATCACAAAGAGGACTTTTGGTTTTTTTTGTTCGTAATGCATAGGTAGTGAAATTATACCCTGAATATGCTATCATGGACAGGATTATATGAAGATCGGGAGTAACAAGGAGCCCCTCATTCTCTTTTTTGGCGACCTCGCTTGTTTTTTGGTTGCCTTTTGGTTGGCACTCGCGGTAAGAAGTGGGGGGATTCCCAGTCACGCCATTTTGTCGGCATATTCTATCCCTTTCCTGATTCTCTCAGTTTTGTGGTTCTTTGTGTTTTTTATTACAGGATTGTATGATCGACAGGCCTTGGTTTTCCGCAAAAAACTTCCGGGAATGATTTTGAATGCGCAAATCGCAAACAGCCTCGTTTCGATGATGTTCTTTTATCTCTTTTCTTCGTACTTTAATATTGCGCCGAAAACAATCCTCGTTTTGTACCTCATCATTTCTCTTTTGTTGGTCGCTGTTTGGCGACTCTTTGGTGAATCGTTTGTCGGCGTCCAAAGACAAGAGCATGCGATTTTGATGGGAACCGGCGAAGAGATGCGCGCACTTCGCGAAGAGGTAAATGAACACGGGCATTATCACTTAAAATTTGTGTCTTCAGTAAGTCTCGACAATATTGAAGATATTGATTTTCAGAATGAAATCGTCAAACGTGTTTACAGTGAGAACATTTCCTCTATTGTTATTGATTTGCGTCATGAGAAGGCGGAACTTATTTTGCCTTCACTCTACAACCTCATTTTTTCCAAGGTGCGATTTCTCGATATGCACAAGGTGTACGAAGAGGTCTTTGAGCGCATCCCGCTTTCGCTTGTGAAATACAATTGGTTTCTTGAAAATATTTCATCGTCGTCACACATGGGGTACGATCTTTTGAAACGAGTTATGGACGTTGCTATTGGAGGTGCTCTGGCTCTGTTTTCCCTTCCGCTCTATCCTTTTGTGGCGCTCGCGATTAAACTCGATGATCGTGGAACGGTCTTTATTGCGCAAGACCGTGTGGGGAAAAACAATATTGCAATGAAGATTTTTAAGTTTCGGAGTATGGCGCTCAATAGATCTGGTTTGAACTCTGTTACGCGTGTAGGGAAGTTTTTGCGCGCATCACGCATTGACGAGCTTCCTCAGCTCTGGAATGTCATTCGCGGAGAACTTTCGCTGGTGGGTCCGCGTCCAGAGCTTCCTGCTCTGGTAAAGATATACGAGAAGGAGATTCCTTATTACAATGTGCGCCACTTGGCGACTCCAGGGCTTTCGGGCTGGGGGCAGATTAAGGATTATAATGTTCCGCGTGGGACAGCTGACGTCGACAAGACACGAAGCAAGCTTTCGTACGATTTGTATTATATTAAGAACCGATCACTTCCACTTGACGTGGTTATTGCGCTTAAAACCATAAAGACGCTCCTTTCAAGGAGTGGAAATTAATAATTTCTTCACATGAACGAATCAATTTTCCAGACATTGAATAATCTTGCGGGACAACATTGGCTGGTAGATAAGTTTTTTATTTTTTGCGCGGGGCCGCTTGGTTTCCTTTTGCTCGGCGGGCTTTTGGTTTTTCTTGCCATGCATAAAGACAAGAAAAAAGGTGCACGAGACTTGGTCGTGGTGGTGACTGCAGCAGCTTGTGCCTGGGGAATTGCACATGTAATCAAATATCTCTATCCTCACGCTCGTCCGTCTGAACTTTTTGGTACGAATGTTCTTGTGCTTCCTGACGACATACAATCATTTCCTTCGGGGCATGCAACTTTTTTTTCAGCACTGGCGACGGTTCTTTATTTTTATCATAAAAAATTAGCAGTCTTGTATGGGCTCGGCGCTCTCCTAATCGGTTTCTCAAGAATAATCGTTGGAATTCATTGGCCTCTCGATATTCTTGCGGGATACATATTGGGGGGCTTGATTGGTGTTGTTGTATATTTTTCGTATCAAAAATGGAGCGGAGTTCGCGGAAATACTGCGCGGTTCTAGAGAGTTATCCACAGGGAGAATCTTTGTTTCGGTGGAGAGGTGATATACTTTACTTATTACTCCTCAGCATAGTAAGTATATTTTTATGGATCAAAATCAAAACAACTCGTCAGTAATATCAAATAAACATTTCGTACAATGCATACTCTCTTGCGTTCTGGTGTTTGTCGTTGCTTTTGGAACAGGAGTATTTTCAGGACCAAAAGTTTTCACTGCAAAAGATCCTGCCAATGTAAGCGTTGAAAATACATATGAAGCAGGATGGAACGCGGCAAAAAAGCGTTTGGCGGAATCAGACCTCGCACCAATTATCAATATTCAAGACTCACGCAGTGTGCGTGGCTCAATCGATGCGATTAGTGATGGGCGAATCAGTGTGCGCATTCGTCCACTCGAGCCCCTTGCAGACCCAGCTCTTGATACACGGGTTATTCTTACCAGTAGCACCACCAGAGTTTTACGCCTTGATCAAAAGAATATTCAGGAATTTCAAAAAGAACTGGGTGTATTTTTCGAGAATATCAGGAAAAATAAAACACCAAAAGGTCCTACCACTCCTCCCGAGCCATTTATTAAAACAATGATAACAGTCAATGACCTCAAGATTGGTGATCGTATTGTTGTACTCGCTTCAGAAGATATCAAAGTCGCCAAGGAGTTTGCTGCAACAGAGATACAGATTGAAGGGGCGCGCACTGTTTCTCAGGCTTCCGCAGATTCAAAATCTCGTTAGTTTTTGCTCATATTGCCCGAAAATAGGGAAATGTTCTCAAAACCCCGCCGCACGGCGGGGTTTTGACGTACTATAAAATATGGGTTGCATAAAACTAACTACTTGCAAAAGAGGTGAAAATCTCTATAATAAAGGCTATTATGTGGAAAACAAGATTAAGTGCACTTCTGTTGCTTGCTATGGGTGCGGGCGTTGCATATTTTATTTACGCGTCAGAACCTACCCTTCATGAAGGGAAAACTGTTTTTGGACAAGTGAAGGCAGAAAAATTTCCTTTTAAACTCGGTCTTGATTTGTCGGGCGGAGTAGAGCTTGTGTATCAAGCGGATGTGTCTTCCGTGAAGCCGGCAGAGGTGAAGGCGGCGATGGAGTCTCTTCGTGATGTGATTGAACGTCGCGTAAGTGCATTTGGTGTAGGGGAGCCGGTTGTGCAAGTTGAGGAAAAAGGGGGAATTACAACTGCTGTCGAACAACGCCTCATTGTGGAGCTTCCGGGAATCACCGATGTGCAAAGAGCAGTTGAAATGATTGGACAAACTCCTCAACTTGAGTTTATGACAGAGCGCTCAGAGAAAGAGCTCGAAGCGTATACGAAAGCTCTTGAGCAACTTCGCGCAGATCAGAAAGAAGGGAAGCCGTTTGTGCTCAGCCCCGAGCTTCTCGCTGGTCCATACCAACCTACTGAACTCAACGGACGTTTTCTTGATCGTGCCGTGCTTGAGTTTGACCAGACAACGCGTGAGCCGGTGGTGTCCTTGGTTTTTAACAGTGAAGGAGCAGAACTTTTTGCAAAACTCACGAAAGATAATGTAGGAAAAACAATCGCCATTTTCTTGGATCGTAATTTGGGCAACGCTGAACCTATTTCTGCTCCCGTTGTGCGTGAGACCATTGTGGGTGGCAAAGCGCAAATCAGTGGCAATTTCACCGCATCAGAGGCAAAGACGCTTGTGGGGCGCTTGAATTCAGGCGCACTTCCTGTGGACAAGCTTGAACTCCTCTCGACGCAGACTATCAGTGCGCCATTGGGGGCAAAAGCACTCGAGGCGGGTGTGTGGGCGGCAATCTGGGGGCTCGTTATCGTTGCAGGGTTCCTCGTCCTCTGGTATCGTCTTCCGGGCATCATTGCGGTTGTTGCGCTTGCGGTGTATGTGGTCATTATGCTAGCACTTTTCAAGCTCTTTGGTATCACACTCACCGCTGCAGGTATTGCCGGCTTCATTCTTTCTATTGGCATGGCAGTCGATGCGAACATTCTTATCTTTGAGCGCACAAAAGAAGAACTTCGCAAGGGACACACAGTGCACGAAGCGCTTCGTACAGGATTCCTCCGTGCGTGGACCTCGATTCGTGATTCGAATACGTCGAGTATTATTACGGCAGTCATTCTCTTTTGGTTTGGCGCAAGCTTGATTAAAGGGTTTGCTATTACGTTTGGTCTTGGTGTCGTGGTGTCAATGTTTTCTGCGGTGACTGTTTCGCGCTTGTTCCTGTTTGCGCTTCCGTTCACAGGACGCAATACCTTTGTACGGTCGTTGTTTGGCAGTGGCTTTTTTAAACTTCACTAATTTATAATTTATGTTTATTCTTCGTTACAGCAAAGTTTTCTTCGTCCTTTCGGCGCTCTCCATCATCCTTTCGTTTGCGGCTATGGGAATCAAGGGATTCAATGCCGGCATTGATTTTAAGGGCGGTTCGATTATCGAAGTCGCTTATGATGCACGTCCTGAAGCAGAGGCTTTGCAATCAGCCCTCACTTCGGCAGGCTTCCCTGATGCGCGTGTGTTGCTCGCCGGCGAGAAAGATGTGATTATAAAAACCACGGCCCTCACCGAGCCTGAACGCCAAAAACTCGTGAGCGCGCTTTCTTTGGGGGGAAGCCTCAAAATGGAAGAAAAGCGTTTTAATTCTATTGGACCCACCATCGGCAAGGAGCTTCGCTCAAAAGCGTGGATTGCTATCGTGCTCGTAATCGTGGCAATTGTTCTTTTTATTGCGTACGCATTTCGCCATGTTTCCGAGCCGATTTCTTCATGGAAGTATGGTGCGATTACCACCTTTACGCTCCTTCACGACATCATTGTACCTGCCGGCGTCTTTGTGTGGATGGGGAAAGAAGTTGACAGTCTTTTTATTATCGCGCTTTTGTCGGTTATGGGCGTTTCAGTGCATGACACGATTGTGGTATTTGACCGTATTCGTGAGAACTTGAAATTAAAAATTTCTCCCGACTTTTCAGTCACTGTAGGTAAATCGCTCGAGCAAACATTTACGCGCTCGATCAACACTTCGCTCACGGTCATGCTCGTGCTTGCAACCTTGTTCTTCTTTGGACCCGACGCCACAAAAGACTTCTCCCTCATTCTTTGGATCGGTATTTTTGTCGGTACGTACTCTTCAGTTTTCATTGCATCCCCGCTCCTTGTAGTGCTTGAAAAGAGACAGAATAAAAATAGTTAAGTAATGAAATTCAAATTTACTAACCACGCTCAATATAGAATTGATGAGCGAGGCATTAGTATTGAAGATATTAAAAGTGTTATAAATGCACCTGACTACGCGCGAAACACTTTTGATGGTCGAACAGAAGCAGGGAAGAAGTTTTTCAAAAAAACTTTAGAAGTTGTTTACAAAAAAGATGGTAGTGCTACTATAATAATAACAGTCTATTATTTATGAAAATACAATACGATAAAGAGGCAAACGCCCTCTATATATACCTCAAAAAGGGGAAAAATTTTAAAACGATAAAATTTAATGATCGTTTGCTTGCTGATACTGACAAGGCGGGCAATATTTTGGGCATCGAGCTTCTGGATGTTTCCTCTCAAATGTCAGAAAAACAAATCAAAAGTTCAATAAAAACCGGTATCCCTGTTTTTGCTTAGATAGATAGTAATATGAAAAATTTTAAGTAACTCTTACCAGGTCTCACCTTGGAAAGGTGAGCGTGTGGTGTAATTTTCTTGACACTGTATATACATAGTATATACTTTCCTTATGACCACAAAGATTCAAAAATGGGGGAATAGTTTAGGGGTGAGAATTCCTAAAGAAATTGCACGCGAAATAAACATTCGTGAAGGGAGCGCCGTTTCTCTCTCTGTTGAAAACGGTGTGATTGTATTGAGTAGTCCCAAAAAACCAAAGTACACACTTGAGGGCTTGCTTAAGAATTTTGATAAGAAAACTCAGCACGAGTTAGTTGATTGGGGTCCCGATGTTGGTAATGAGATACTTCCGCCATGGGAAAAGTAAAATATATTCCTGCGCGCGGGGATATTGTCTGGATTGATTTTGACCCTACAAAAGGGCATGAGCAAAGCGGTCGTCGTCCTGCGATAGTTGTTTCGCTTGACGCATACAACAGAATGAGCGGGCGAGCTCTTTTTTGCCCAATAACGTCGAAGGTCAGAAACCATATTTTTGATGTTTTATTTGAGGGCGAAAAAGTTAAGGGTGCAATCCTTGCAGATCAGGTACGAACAATGGACTGGAGCAAGCGAGATTTGGTTTTTGTTGAAAAAGCACCATCTGTGGTGATTGATGATGTTGAGGGGAAACTGCTTACACTTATACAAGGGTAACCTTTCAAAAACCCTTGTTATCTAGCTATTTTAGGCCTAAAATTTGTGCTTGACTTCTATTTGCCATAAGTATATACTGCACAAGCGCTTAAGAAAAAGGCGCTTTTGCTTTCCGGCGGTTTTCGCAGGGGCAAAATGAACTTTGAAAACTGCATATGTGTACATCTAGAATGTAAACAAGAAGTGGGAAAGCAAGTCCCAAAAAAAGAAGCAGAGGCTTGTTCGGGATTAGCAACTCGAATGAGTCTCAAAAAAAGTAATGTGAAAACGAAACAAAGAGTATTTTTTCTTTTGTTCCGTTCTCGAGAGTTGATTCAATCTCTTTTAAAAGAGTTTGATCCTAGCTCAGGATGAACGCTGGCGGCGTGGATAAGGCATGCAAGTCGAACGCCCCGCAAGGGGAGTGGCGAACGAGGTAGTAACACGTAGGTACGAACCCTAAAGTCAGGAATAACCCACCGAAAGGTGGGCTAATACTTGATGGTCTCTTCGGAGTAAAGATTTATCGCTTTAGGATCGGCCTGCGAAGTATCAGCTAGTTGGTAGTGTAATGGACTACCAAGGCAATGACGCTTAGGGGAGGTGAGAGCCTGACCCCCACCGATGGTACTGAGACACGGACCATACACCTACGGGTGGCTGCAGTCGAGAATCTTCCACAATGGACGAAAGTCTGATGGAGCGACGCCGCGTGACTGATGAAGTCTTTCGGGATGTAAAGGTCTTTTATGAGGGAGAAATTTTTGATAGTACCTCATGAATAAGGGGTTGCTAAAC
>ERZ1292625.1164-Hain-H41-01um-R1-1164-length-33514-cov-5_pt1 | contig 15462 bp, 17 predicted proteins | sample MGYA00564400_ERZ1292625 | MGnify/ENA primary metagenome ERZ1292625 (study PRJEB36523, sample SAMEA6512639) | groundwater metagenome | collected 2019-01-08 | study: AquaDiva: Metagenomics assemblies of 32 groundwater samples | reverse complement strand
CGGGGCTTTCGTGGCGCAAAATCCGATTATGAACAAGGCGTTCTTCGTGGTGATTTCCTATGACCCGGCTCCTGTGCAACTTTCCGGCGGTGGCGGCCTGGCCGAAAAACTACTTAGTCCATTCACAAAAAAGAAACCGGCCGCGGCTGTCACCGAGGACAAAGAGCGTCTTTTCCAACAGAACCTTCAACAGCTGAACCAAAGAGTGGATCGGGTAGTTACCGGGCTGACCTCTATCGGATTGCAGGGAGCGATTTTAGACGATGAGGCAATTATTGAATTATTCTACAACCTCTACAACCCGGAGTCGTTTGAAAAAAAGACTTTGGAGATCGCCAAAACTAATGTTGAGGGGAAAACCATCTCTGATGTCATCGCCCCGGCCGCTATGGAGGTGAATAGCAATTATTTGAAACTGGGCGGGAAGTTTGTAAAAACCGTCTTCATTTTCACCTATCCGAGATTTCTCGCCACCGGCTGGTTCGCCCCGATTATTAATATGCCCGACCTGATTGATATCGCGATCTTCGTCCACCCCGTTGATACGGCGATGGCTCTGAAAAACCTCCGCAAGAAGACCGCCCAAATCCAAGCCGAATTGCAGGAGCAGGAAGCTAAGGGGTTAGTCCGCAATCCGATGCTGGAAACCGCCTTCCAAGACATTGAAGCTCTGCGCGACTCTCTTCAGCAAGGGCAGGAACATCTATTTAATGTAGGCGTCTATATGACTCTTTATGCCGACTCCCTGGAGAATCTGAATAAACTGGAATCCCAAGTTAACTATGTATTGGAGAGCAAGTTAATTTACGCCAAACCAAGCTCCTTCCAACAAGTGGACGGGCTAACTTCCACCATTCCGCTGGGCACTGACAAGCTGATGATTCATACTCCTCTAAACTCCGGCCCCGTCTCTTCCTTCTTTCCGTTCGTTTCCGCCAACCTCACATCCGACGAGGGTATTCTTTATGGCGTCAACCGCAACAACAACACCCTAATTATCTTTGACCGCTTCTCGCTGGAGAATGCCAATATGGTGATCTTCGCGAAATCCGGAGCCGGTAAATCTTATGCCACAAAACTGGAGGCTTTAAGATTGTTGATGACAGGAACTGATGTATTAATTATTGACCCGGAAAACGAGTATGAGTCGCTGGCCAAAACTGTCGGCGGAAGCTTCTTTAAAATATCGCTCGCTTCCGAAAACCATATCAATCCCTTTGACGTGCCGATCATTCCGGAGGGAGAAAATCCGGCTGACGTTCTAAAATCCCACATCGTCAATCTGGCGGGACTATTAAAGCTGATGCTTGGAGAAATGGCCGTCGAAGAAGAATCACTCCTGGATCAGGCGATTTCAGAAACTTATGCCGCTTTTGATATCGTGGCCGGCAAGGATTTCTCCAAAGCCACTCCGCCGCTACTAGAAAATCTGCAGACCGTCCTAGAAAACATGGCCGGTGGCCGAAAATTGGCGGAACGGCTCTATCGCTTCACTAAAGGCAGCTACGCCGGTTTTACCAACAACTCAACTAATATTGATATCCGCAATCGGATCATCGTCTTTTCCATCCGCGACTTAGAGGACGAGCTTCGTCCAATCGCTATTTACATCATTTTGAACTTTATTTGGAATTTGATCAGAGTCGAATTAAAACGCCGCGTACTGATCATTGATGAGGCTTGGTGGATGATGAAATACAAAGAAAGCGCCTCTTTCTTGTTCGGCTTGGTTAAGCGCGCCCGCAAATATTTCCTGGGAATTACCACTATCACTCAAGACGTTGAGGATTTCGTGAATTCTCCCTTTGGACGGCCGATCGTCACCAACTCCTCAATTCAGCTGTTACTCAAACAATCTCCGGCTATGATTGATCTCATCTCCAAGACTTTCAACCTTACCGAGGTGGAAAAAACCCTGCTCCTAGAAGCTCATGTCGGACAAGGGTTGTTCTTTGCCGGGCCAAATCACGTAGCCATTCAAATTGTGGCCTCGTATACCGAAGATCAGGTAATCACCACAAAACCGGAGCAGTTGCTTGAACAAGCTCCGGGAGAATAAAGATGGAACAGAACGAGAGAAAAACAAATACGGTGGCGATAATGATTGCCGTGTTCATAACATTAACCGACATCATCGGAATGGTGTTGGTTTTTTTTGGATTGGACGATTTTCTTATTCTGGACGCCATAACCAGTCCGATAATCGCTGTCTATTCTATCTCTAGAAAGGGTGGTGGTTGGTATAATATAGTAGCGGGGCTATTAGAGCTGATACCCTATGTGGGCGCCCTACCGATCCGGACAATTGGCTTTTTCCTCAGTTTGAAAGGTAGCCCGGATAAAAGTCAGACTCCCGGCGCCGATCAGGATATTAAAATAAAGAAACCGAAAGGTACCATCGCGGCTCCGCAAACCTCAAAATGATTTTTGCGTCATTGCGAGTAAGACGAAGTCATGGCTACGCCAGATCTCGCGCAGCGAGACAATCTTACAAAAATGTTCAAAAATAATGATTTTTAAATCTTTAAATATCAAATCTGCGGTTCGCTTTTCTGCGCTACTTTCTGCTGTCTACTTACTACTTACTACTTTAGCGACCGCCCAACAGGCGCCCGAACTGATGGTTACTTGGAAATCAGACAACTACGCTCCGTCTGCATACCAGGGGAAAATTCTGCCGATTGATGGATCAAAAGTTGAAGTGGCTCTAGAGTTAATTGACGGCAGTAAAATCGCCAACATTTCCGGCAAGCAAATAAACTGGCTAATAAATAACGATGAACTTAAATCCGGCATCGGTTTGAAAAATATTTCTTTTGTCGCCAGCGGGCGGCACGGTGATCAGGTAGTGGAAATCACAATTAAAAACTATAAAGGATCAGATTTAGAAAAACGGCTGGAAATACCACTCGCCAGCCCGGAATTGATTATCACTGGTGGTCCTTCAATCTTTGAAGCCACGCCCTACTTCTTTAATGTTAAAAATATCGGCGAATTACTGATCTCTTGGTCTGCCAACAGCCAGCCAGCCACCGGGCTAGTGGATAATCCCGCGATTCTGGAAATTAACACTTCTGATCTGTTTGCCGGTAGCGAGGTGGTGATCAAAGTCACTGCCCGAAATTCCAAAAAAGCCACTGAAGGCGCTAGCAAAACCATAATTTTTAGAAAATAATGAAAAAAATACTTTTCGCGATAGGTATGCTAACGATTCTCCTGTCTTCTTCCGGTTTAGCCGCTTCCACTCTCTTTGACACTAGTGAGTTCACGCGCGTTCAGAATCTGGCAAAATCCGAAACTGCCACAGAAGATGAATTAAGGTCTGCCGCAAAACTCCTGGAAGAAGATGCTTTTCTTGCCGAAGATTACGCTCGTCGCGATAAAGCGATATTGGAAGCCGTCCCATTCAATGACCCAAACGGTCTCACGTACAAAGAAAGGGAAGATAGCTACAACGGCTATATTGAGGCCGCTAGATTGCGCAGGGAGCTGGCCACAACGCTAAGTAATAAAGCTGACGCCGCGTTCAACAAAGAAGCGGTCGCGGCATTAGAAGCGGAAGCGGCGGCCTGTGAAAAAGAGGTGGCGGAACTTAAAGCAAAAGGGAGTCTCACCGAAGAAGAAACAAAAGCTATCAAATTTTGCGAAGAAAGAGCCGCCGAACTAAGGAAGCAGGCGGCGGAACTAAAGGCGCCGACGCCGGTTAATCGGAACTTCAAACTGATCGTTCCACTGCCCTGCCTAACTCTAGGAGTAGAAAAATGCGCCACCGCATCTGAAACCAACCCGTTGAAATATATCGCCACTTTATATAATTTCGGGATTGGCCTGGGCTTGTTGGTGGCGATGGCGGTGATTGTCTTCGCCGGATTGAGATGGGCAACCTCCGCGGGGAATATCGCCGCGACAGCCGACGCCAGAGATATGATCATCAACGCCGTTCTAGGAGTGGTGATGCTGTTGGGCGCCACTATGATCCTCCGAATCATCAGCCCAGATCTCGCGAACCTTAAACTTGACGCTCTCAAACCGCTGGCTAATAAAAATTTTGATTTCGGCGCCCATCAAAAGGCCTTGGATGAACTATATAAGATAGAAAAGGAACAGAAAGCCCGGAGGAAACAAATAGACACAGAGATAGCCGAACTTCTAAAACAGGTGGATGCCATTAAGGGGACGGATATAGACTCTCTGATTGCGAAGGAGGCTTTGCACCTTCAGATTGCCAAATTACAGGAAGAGGACGCCCATTTGGCGTACGACAACCTCACTAAGATACAGGGCGTATATGCTGCGGATTATAATAACGCGTCTGATGAATCAAAAGCAGAACTTAAAAAGACAATAGATCAAGCCGCTCAGGCCGCCCGGGACGCATATAATGTGTGGCAGAACTCTAAAATACCGGCGGTAATATCACGGCAGGCTAGTCTCGCCAAATTGATAGCTGAAAAGGCAGCGGGTAGGAAATAACAAGAAATGAACAAGACTATAAAAATCGCCTTGCTGGTTACCGGAGCGCTAGCCATTCTGGCGGGGGCCTACTTCGGTTGGGAATACTTAAACTCCGCGCCAACCTACAGCAATCCGACTGACTCCGCCGATAATAACGGCTCGGTCGGAGCGGCTAAATTACAAATACTAACAAACGCGGAAGTCTTTGATTTTTGGATGAATAAAAAAACGAACGAAATTTATTACTTAACCAAAGATGGGAAAATTTCCAAACTACTAGAAGATAAATCCAGCCAAGCGATCAGCTCACAAAATATACCGGATCTCAGCTACGTAGAACCGTCTTCCGATGGGTTACTGGCGTTGATCGCTTTCGGCTTCCCGCAATCGCCATCTTTTTCGGTTTTCAATACAGCAAATAAATCTTTCCAACCCCTTCCTCAAGGAACAACCGCAGTCGATTGGGATCCGTTGTCCAATAACAGGGTCGTCTACCTCAAAAATGGCGCCGGGTCTAGCGTTTTATCAATACTGGATCTTAGTAGTAAAAAATCATCAGAAATAATCAAAATTTTCCAAAAAGATCTCTCTTTGGATTGGACTTCCGCCGACATCGTATATCTGAACGATCGCCCGTCCGGAGAAGGTAGCGGATCAACCTGGTCTCTCAACATCAAAAGCAAAATCTTCAAAACAATCTCTGCGGAAAAGCCGGAGGTGGAAATAAAATGGCTGACCTCAAAGATCGGTTTAAAATCCTCGCTTGGGTTGTTATCTCTGATAAACACCGATGGAAAAGAGACCAACACCATAAGATTGCGCGCGGCGGCGAATAAATGCCTGAATGACCGATTACTGATTTTTTGCAGCGCGCCGCTAAACCAAAACTCCAAAACTAATTCCTTCGACGCGGAACTAAAGAAACCCTCAACCCAAGAAGGAATCTATGTAATCTCTTTGGTTGATTATGAAAACAGATCGTCTCTTCTGGCCAGTAGCTGGCCATATAATAATGAGTTGGATACCCCGATTAATGCCGCCCGCCTGGAGAAGCAAGGCGGTACTTTAATCCTGCTCAACCGATTTGACCACCTTCTCTACAGTATTTCGCTTTAAATAAAATCTCCCCGCCGGCTGGCGGGGAGATTTTATATCGGCCTCACAATCACGTAACGCTCTTTACCTTCGCCGGCGCTTTCGCTTTTCACATCGGGACGGGTAGAAAGCTCCACGTGGATTAAGCGGCGTTCGTAAGAATTCATCGCCGGCAACTTCACCTCCGCTTTGGTGATCGCCGCCTTCCGGGCGGCCGCTTTGGCAATTTCCACAATCAAGTTTTCCCGCTCTTTGCGGTAGTTGTTGATGTCCACGAAAAGATTGGCTTCAATGCCGTGCTTTTTGGCCAGTAGGTTAAACATCCGCTCGCAATCATTAACCAAAAAAGGCAGGTGCTTCTTCACCCACTCACCTTCATTAATAAAAACGGTAATCTTCCTATTTTCTTCGTTAAAATCAATACTCGGCTCATTAAGCCCGAGCATCTCCAGGATCGTTTTGACCCTTATTTTGAATTCCTCCGTCATTTTTTCTTAATGTCTTATTAATAATTAACTGCTGGATGATTGAGAACGCCGATGAAGTCAGCCAGTAAACTCCGATTGCCGCCGGTAAATTTATCAGAATTACTATAGAAAGCACCGGGCCAATAAAAATCATATTGCGGGCCATCTTGGCTGTTGGCGATTCATCCGAATGCGAACCGGAGCGTTTCGGCAAACTCAACTTACCCTGCCAATACTGTAAAATAGCCGATAAAACTACAATTACTATACTTCTTGCCTTCAAATCTATCAAGCCCAAAGAAATATTATGAACTTCGGTCGGCGGAGTGAGGAAGTGGTAAAGATTGGAAAATGACTCCGTGGTTAAACCTTCCAAAAAAAGACGATAAAGCACGATTAAGATAGGTAACTGGATCAGGATCAGGAAGAACCCGGAAAAAGGATTCACTTGGTGCTGTTTATAAAGCGCCAGTAATGCCTGAGACTGCTTCTCGCGGTCATTTTTGTGGTCATGCTGGATCCTCTGAATTTCCGGTTGAATCTTCTGCATCAGGGTCTGGTTCTTGAAGCTATGATAGAAGAGCGGGTAGAGGATTAGGCGGATAATCACGGTTAAAAGGATGATTGCCACGCCTAAATCTTCAAAGGCGACGTATTTATATAAGAAAACCAACCCGTTGAACATCGGCTGGTGCAAAATGATATTAAAGAAATTACCCATAATTTAGCGATTAGCGACTAGTGATTAGTGATTAGTATTTAGTGATTATAACACCTAAAACCTTATTCAGCTCTATCAAAAACTGCTCTTTGGGTAAATTAGTAGCGGGAGGAAGAACGGTTAGCCAGTAGTCGGCGACCGGAAGCTTATCGGAGTTGGCGACAAAAAAATCAAAGATTAGGCGCTTCATCTGATTACGTTTGACGGCTCGCGGAGCGGTCTTGGCGCTGATCGTCACTCCAAAACGACTAAACCCAAGCTCGGCTTGGAACGTTTTTAGCATGAAATAGGGGCTTTTAAGCAATTTTCCCCGTTTAGCGGGGAAAAGTTGCAATGGGAGCTTGTATTTTTTCTTTAGCATTTCACTAGCCACTTACCGTCAGCCGCTTACGGCCCTTCCTGCGCCTAGCTTGAAGGGTTCTCCGGCCTCCATGAGTCCGGCTGCGCTTTCGGAAACCGTGCGTCCTCGCTCTTTTTCGTTTTTTCGGTTGATAGGTTTGAGACATGATAAATTTTGTTCAAGAGCGAAGTGATTGATTACAAAATCATCGCCCCGCACTTAATACTTTATGAATAGATATTAGCTTTTCCCAGTAATTTTATCAAGTGGCCGTAAAATCAGTGATATTTTATTAAGTGCGGGGTTCTCAAATTACTAAACAAGCTCCGCTTGTAGTAATTTGGAAGTTATCCACTTATAATTAACACGTTATTCAACTCACCCCTTTCCCCTCCGTGAAAAAACTCTTTAAACTATAACTATGAATCTTGAAGAACTTTGGAAATCGGCTTTAGGAGAAATAGAATTGCAAATTTCGCAACCAAATTTTCTTACTTGGTTTAAAAACAGCCGCTTGCTGGATAAAAAAGAGGGGGCGGCTTTAGTTGGTCTCCAAAGTAACTTCGCTAAAGATTGGGTCCAGGATAAATATTACAAAGTAATCCTGGGAGCGCTGCGAAATTTAGATGACAGCACTAAGAAAGTTGATTTCATCGTCCACAACGGACCGGACCTGCCTCCGAAGCTGGCGGAAAAATCAAAAACGCCGGCCACCTCTTCACAATTAATGTTTAATGAATTGAAGATTGACCCGGAGACCAACCTCAACCCGAAATACACAATGAGTTCTTTCGTGGTGGGCGGATCCAACGAAATGGCCTTCGCGGCCGCGCAGGGAGTCCTGAAAGAGATAGGGAGAAAATATAATCCGTTGTTTATTTATGGCGGTGTTGGTGTCGGCAAAACGCATTTGATCCAGGCGATCGGCAACGAAGCAAAAAATCTTTACCAAAATAGAATCCGAGTAAAATACGTGCCGTCGGAAAAGTTTATTAATGAAGTAGTGGCTGGGATGCGCAATAAAAGAATGGAAACTATTAAAGACCGGTATCGCAACACCGACGTTTTAATTATTGACGACGTCCAATTCATCGGCGGCAAAGAACGGACCGAGGAAGAATTTTTCCATACTTTCAATGCTTTATATGAAAACAATAAACAGCTAATCCTTTCTTCGGATCGCCCACCAAAATTCATTCCGACCCTGGAAGAGCGACTCCGTTCACGTTTTGAGGGTGGAATGATCTGCGATATCAGCCAGCCGGATTACGAGCTTAGGGTGGCCGTTTTAAAGGCAAAGGCCCAGGAAAAAGGCATTAATATGCCGGCTGAAGTAATAGATCTAATTGCCGCCAAAGTGAAGAAGAATTTACGCGAATTAGAAGGAGTTTTAAATCGGGTAATCTTCTATCAGCAGGCAAAAAACCAGGAAATTAACATTAAAATGGCGGATCAGGTAATTAATGAGAGCATCCAATCTCCGGCGCAACAAAACCTAAACCATCAGCAAGTGGTAAAGGTGGTATCCGATCATTTTGAAATATCTCCCGCGGATCTTATCGGCCGCTCCCGAAAAAAAGAAATTGTAGAACCGCGGCAAATTGCTATGTATTTATTGCGCGATTTATTGGATCTTTCCTTCCCTTTTATTGGGGAAAAGATGGGGAAGAGAGATCACACAACCGCCATGTACGCGTTTGAAAAGATCTCACAAGATGTGGATAAAAACCAACAACTTAGCAATAAAATCATGCTGATCAAAGAGAAGTTAACAAAGAGTTAGTATTTTCTACATCACTTATCAACATGACATTATTTAACAAGAAATCTCGGAGCCCACAACTGGTAAGGAGAAAAAGATTACCGGCGGCACTTATCCACTTATCCACTCCCTCTTCTACTACTACTCTTAACTTAATTAAATAAATATATGAAGGTCATCATACTAAAAAGTAATTTAAAAGAAGCGTTAATGTCTGTGGAGAAGGCAATTTCTGAAAGTGGAAATTTGCCGATCTTAAAAAATGTTTTGTTTAAAACTTTTAATAACCGGATTAAAATTGCTGCCACTAATCTTAATTTAGCGGTTACAAAAATAACTTCCGGTAAGATTATTGAAGAAGGAGGAATCACTGTTCCTTTTTCTACTTTTTATAGCTTAGTGAATAATAGCGACAACGAAAGAATTACGATAGAAAACGATGGTAATAATTTGGTTTTTAAAACTGATAATTACAGCGCGAAAATCCAAGGGATTAGTCATGAAGAATTCCCGATTATTCCTAAAATTGATAACGAAGATAATTTTATTGAAATAGATACCGTTTTATTTAAAGACGCGGTGATGAAAGTTTTAAACGCGGCTCAAATGTCAGAGATTCGTCCGGAAATAAGCGGTGTTTTATTTGATTTTCAAACCACTTTAATTAAATTAGTTGCTACTGACGCATTCCGATTGGCTCAAAAAGTGATTAACACAAATCAATTTAAATCCAATTTTAATCACGGATTTAAAGTTACTATCCCATTAAGGACAATTTCTGAAGTAATTAAGATTTTCCCGGATAACCAGCCATTAAAAATATATGTAGATTCCAGCCAGATTTTATTTAAAAATGAAGATACGGAATTAATTTCCAGACTAATTGATGGAGAATATCCTGATTACGAGCAGATTATTCCGAAAGACAGCAGTAATGAAATTGTGATTAATAAGGATCAGTTGGTGAACGCGATTAAGTTAGCGAGTAATTTCTCTGGCAAGACTAACGACGTCCGGATAAAAATGAATGAAGGGCAGAAAGTTCTGGAAGTTTATTCCGCGAATCAATATCTTGGAGAAAATAATTATTTAATTCCGGTGAAATTTAAAGGAGAAGGTTTTGAAGAAGTTTCATTTAACTGGAGATACTTCCTTGACGGGTTAAAAGTGGTTGATCACGAGAATTTAATTTTTTGCGTCAATAACAATAATAAACCGTCGGTGATTCGGCCCGCTGAAGATGCTTCTTATTTCTATATCCTAATGCCAATTAAGACTGTGTAGTTAGTAGAAAGTAGATAGTATTAAGCAGAAAGACGGAAAAATTATCAGACTACTTACTACTATTTGTATAGTATCAACTCCCTGCTGGTTCGATTGTTTAGTCCGTCCAAAACCACTAACTTCAAAATGTTTTGGAGTTCTATGTTCGTTAAATTTAAATTTTTTGTATAGAGATATTCTTTATTTGTTCCACCATCAATCTGGTCAATTAATTTATCGTTGAAATATATCTCTATTTTCTTTATTCCAGAAGCCGATTTAGCAACAAAAGACAAAATTAAAGGATTCTTCACGAAACTTCCATTGAGGGGAGAGAGGATATCAACTCCTAGAGTAGCTCCGGATTCATCTTTAACTCGCGCGTCGTAGGGTAGCGGTTTGTTATAGTTTTGTTCGAAATTAGGAATGTTTGCTTTCGCCCATACCAAAGTCGGCTCTTCCCAATTATCAAACTGGGAATCATTTTCCGGACTGATCGGCGGCGGTCCTAACGGGTCGTTTTTATTTACGTAAAAAAGAATTTCATGGACTTGCGGGTAGACGTTATTCCCTGACCAATAGTTGATGGTGTATTCCCCCTTCAGGACCGGTTTTTCTACAATTATCGGATCAGGTTGCGTGAAGGATTCCGTCGGTTGATCTTTCAGCGCTTCCCGCATAAACGCGCTCCACATCGGAATGGCGGCCAAAAGACTACTTCCTTTTTTCTGCATTGGGGTGTTGTCGTTGTTGCCGGCCCAGATCCCGACAACTAAGGATTTTGTGTAACCGATCGCCCAGGCGTCCCGGTAGTCGTTAGTTGTTCCGGTTTTGAGAGCAACTTCCTGATTCGGGAAAATTGTCAGTCCGAGACTGTTTTGTAATAAAACCGAACGGCTTTCTATATCCGATAAAATATTATTAATCATCCGCGCGTATTGAGATTCAATCACGTTGACCGTCTCATCCGTGTACTCCTCTAGAATTCTCTGGTTATCCTCCACTTTCAAAATAAATGTCTGCCGGTGTTTGATGCCATCCTGCGCGAATACCGAATAGGCATTCACCAAATCAATAAGCTTTGCCTCGCCTCCACCCAACACTAAAGAGAGACCGTAACGGCTTCTTTCCGTCAGGGTTGTTATCCCAAAATCTTTAGACAATTTCAAAACGTTGTCTATCCCGGCCAGATACAAAGTTTTAATTGACGGGATGTTGATAGATTGACTCAACGCCTGCCGGAGAGTTACCGGGCCGCGGAATATCTCGTCAAAGTTTTGCGGCTTATAACTTTTCTCCGGATCTTCAGTTGTATCAAATTCCGTCTCTACATCAAAAACAACAGTTTCCGGTGTGTACCCTTTTTTGAAGGCCGCGATGTAAGCAAATGGTTTCATTGTAGAACCGGGCTGTCGGAGCCCCTGGGCCGCTACGTTAAAATTTCCGTCGTTCTCCAGGTCAAAATAGTTTCGAGACCCCACTAAGGCGAGAATTTGCCCCGTATTGGCATCCTGCATAACTAACGAGGCGTTTTTTCCGGCATAAAGCTCCTCGTTACGCTTCGCCCCTTCTTCAACTGATCGCTCGGCAATTTCCTGAGATTTCCAGTCTAGCGTGGTAATCACTTTCAGTCCCGCGGTCCGCACAAAATCCTCCCCATAGCGGCTGTTTAAATAGTCCTGCACCATAATCACGAAATGAGGGGCTTTGATGGTGGTAAACCCTGGAGCAAACTCCAATTTTATCTTCTGGGCCTCTTCCTTTTGTTGGTCAGTTATAAAACCCAACTGATTCATTTTCTCTAGCACTGTGTTTTTTCTATTTGTCAGCTCTTTATTCCTTGATCCGTAGGGCGAATAGTAAGTCGGAGCTTTTGGCAGACTGGCCAACAGGGCAGCTTCGGCTAAATTTAAATCCTTCGCCTTTTTGTTGAAAAAAGTTTTTGATGCCGCCTCCAATCCGTAGGCGTTTGACCCGTAAGGAATTTGATTAAGATAAAGACTCAAAATTTCGTCTTTGGAATACTTCCTCTCCAGTTTTATTGCTAACGCTAATTCTTTGATTTTTCTGGTCGGGGTACGGGCATCAGTCAAAAAAGCCTTCTTGGCTAACTGTTGAGTGATGGTAGACCCGCCTTGAGAGATGCGGCCTTTTAACATATTCACCCAAAGCGCTCTGGCAATACCGCGCCAATCCACTGCCCCGTGGTTATAAAAGTTTTCGTCTTCAATGGCGATCGTGGCGTTCTTCGCTACTTCCGGTATTTCCTCAAATGGTATCAGCGTCCGCTTTTCTTCACCGTGTATTTCATAAAGCAGTATTTCGCCGGTCCGGTCAAAGATTTTAGTTGACTCGGAAACTGTCCGGCTGGAAATAAGACTTTCGTCGGGCAAATCTTTAATCAGGAGGAAGATACTCAACAAAGCGATTAATAAAAAACTCGCGGCGATACTCGCGGAATAGCGCCAGTGACGAATAAAAAACTTCCAACAACGGTGAAGCAGGTGTCGCATTTAAGGTTATTTATAGTATAACCAAAAGCCCCCGGGCACAACTACGCAGTTGTCAGGGGGGCTTTAAGTTTAGTAACTCTCCTCCTCTTCTCCGGCCTCTTTCTCTTTCAATTCTTCAACGCTCTCCACTTTGCCGCCTTCAGCCTCTTCGTCATCATCGCCGACAAGAATATCGTTGGAGTCGGCGTCCTCGGTTTCTTCTTCATCCGCCGGATCTATATCTTCGTTATCGGCCATGAATTGGATGTCGTCTTGGTATCCGCTCATTGTTAGATTTTGCATAAACGACCTTTTGTTAATTTTTCTGTGATAATGAAAAGGATTATATATCGGCTGTCCGCTCTGTCAATAGGCGGTTACTCGCGGCGGTGATGGCAATAGCTATCGCGTCAATGGCGTCATCGTGGCCGGGCAGGTCTTTTACTTTTAAAATCATTTTTACCATTCTAGCAACCGCCGCTTTATCCGCCAACCCATACCCGGTAACGTTTAGCTTGACCTCGGTTGGCCCGTACTCAACGATTGGTATGTTGCGGTTGACCAGGGCCGCTATTAGAATTCCGCGGGCTTGGGCGACCTCTATGGCGGTCTTTTGGTTTTTCGCGAAAAATAACTTTTCTATGGCTGCCAGCTCCGGGTTGCAATCCTTAATCAATTTTTCAAATTTCTTGGAGAAATTAGCGATTTTCTCGGTTAGGGTTTTTTCTTTTGCTTCAATCACTCCGTAATCCACCAACCTTAATCCACCGGCGGTCTCTATGACCCCGAAGCCGATTCTGGAAGTGCCGGGATCAATTCCTAGGATACGCATAATTCTAGCTCGCGTTAGTGATAACACGCTGAATGTCGTTGTGCTCTTCTAGTATAACGATTAACTCCTCTATTTTTTTCTTGGCTTCCTCGGAAGCGGGTTGTGGCATTTTCACCTGCCAACCACCGGGAGTTTTTTCAAAAGACCAAGCTACCCCGCCTTGGCCGGCCATTTTCGCGCCATTTTCGTCCAAGAGATGGCGAACTTCCGAGATTGTCCGGTTGGTGTTGTCGGTAATGCCCTCAATCAGCATGCCGATTCCTTCCGGTCCATAAGCCTCAATTAATACTTCAGTCAGATCTTTCTGCTCCGCGGCTTTATTGATTGCCCGCTCAATATTTTCCAGCGGCACATTGCCATCCCGCGCGCGCTGAATAGCCGCCCGCAGACGGGGGTTTTTATCGGGATCCGGCGATGCTTTGGCGGCAACGACAATTAAAGCCAGCAGTTTTGAGAAGGATAAGCTTTTTTTGGCGTCCTGCGCCCCCTTACGGTTTTTAATTTGGCTCCATTTGTTGTGGCCGGACATATGCCTTGATTCTATAAATTTCTGAAGTTAACCGCAAGAAATTTATCTAGAAGCAAGAGCACCCCGCACCTTAAGAAATTTCAATTTCCGAAGGTGCGTGGTTCGCAATTTTCTAGCCGCTCGAATACTCGCGGGCAAAATTGGAATAAAAAAACCGCATCCATTTCGAATTTGAATGCGGCTTGAGTTTTGACTGGCTAGTCTGAAAACGGTGCTGGTTCCTGCTCCTGGATTGCAGAGACGATCGCCTGTTGGGGCATCGCGCTCGGCGCGATGGGCAGATCCTTCTCATACCAGGAACAGCTGACGATCGCGATCACCTCGCCTCTGTCGGTCTGCAGGTACGTCTCCTTGTGGCGGAATTTCTTCTTGCCGACGCTCAGTTCTCTGATGAAGGCATCGATTTCTTTCGCCATCGGCATCGGAGCGATCCGGGCAGTCGCCTTGTCAAAAACCTTTTCCGCGCCTCTTACGGCCGGAGCGCTGCTCTTGGTGTACGTCTTAGTTCCGTCGCTGACTCCCGTTCCGTTCGCGATCACCGGGTACATAAGACCTTTGAAAGTCTCCGTCTGCGGAACACGCATTTTTTGTCTCCTTAGTTGAAGTGTTTGTTTTTTCGGAAACCAATGTTTCCGAAAGATGGCCGAGGAGGGAGTTGAACCCTCACGAGCTTTCGCTCAACGGATTTTGAATCCGTCGTGTATACCAATTCCAGCCACTCGGCCGGTACCGGGGGAGGGATTTGAACCCTCACGGCCTTTTCAGGACCGCGAGTATTTAAAGCTCGGGCGTCTACCAATTCCGCCACCCCGGCATTTCTTACTTTCTTCCTCGGAAGTTGTAGGAGTTGATCACCCATGTTTTGCATCCGGCTTCGTACTGCCGGACTGTGTAAGACATCTCGGTCACGCCGAGCATCCTGTCGTCGGCGTCATACGCTTTCACCACCACGCAATATTCTTTTTCGTTATCCGAAAAGTTGCGTGAGCTGAATGAGAAATCCTGTCCGGGGAGAACGTAGAACTCGTTGATGATCTTCCCGTTCAGCAGGACCACGAATCTGGCATCCGTCGTGTTATTCACGATGGTTGTCGTCGTGGCGGTTGCCGAAAAAATCGGCCATCCGCCAATCTTACCAGTGATGGCACAGCCACACAAAAAATATGGGACCAACAACAACATGACCGCTCGGAAGATTTTCCGCATGTCTTACCTCCTGAAAAGGGGTTTCTGGTTGCCTTATTTCTCTATCAAAGATCCCGTCTATCTTAGCACACTTCCCCTCATTTTGTCAAGGCCGACGATTTTAGTGTGTTAGAATGAGAATAATGTTGCAGTCGCTTAAAAATCTGGACGACCAGCTGGTCAGAATAAGGCGGGAAGCCGAAGAGAAAGATGCCCAAGATAGGGCTTCTCGGGCCGGCTTAACTTATCTCAACTTAGTGACGGCACCGATTCAAATTGACGCTTTGAAAGTTATCAAAGAAGAAGAGGCGCGCCGTTTGC
>ERZ1292625.2767-Hain-H41-01um-R1-2767-length-15466-cov-4_pt1 | contig 15466 bp, 16 predicted proteins | sample MGYA00564400_ERZ1292625 | MGnify/ENA primary metagenome ERZ1292625 (study PRJEB36523, sample SAMEA6512639) | groundwater metagenome | collected 2019-01-08 | study: AquaDiva: Metagenomics assemblies of 32 groundwater samples | reverse complement strand
CCATGGCCTGCTCATACTGCTTCCTGACCGAAGGCTTAAAATGTTCAGGGGTGTAGTAGCGATATTTGCCGTTCTTGTCCTTGCGATCAAAGTAAATGTAGCGAGTTGATTGCTCTAGGTAGGAAGCTAGTCTGCCCCACTCCAGCTTTTTGGTCAGGATGTTGGAGGCATTCTCGACGACTAGGTGCAGGCCACCTAGTTGCTGCACTGAGTCATCACCGTACGCTGTTATAACACGCTGCAGGAGCTGAGCATCCTTGTCGATCTTGCCAGCAAACTCATCAAGAATGGTAACCCTCATATCATCACCACGGCGGCTTAGCCTGGCCATAGCGGCCGCAATAGTCACAGGGCTTAACTTATCAGTGAAGGTGTAGACATCACCATCTACGTCGGTGACTGCATCTGATAAGTACTGCCTGCCAGCATCAGTAATGCTGTAGTTGCCCTCATCGGACTTGGTCACTAATGGCTCGTCTACATCGGTCTGCAGGGCTGAGTCAGCTTCTGGCTGCTTCTGCTTCTGCTCGATGATTTGCTTAACTGAGGTTGGCTCGGTAACTGCGGCGGCTTTGCTTGTATTGCGAATCGAGAGCTCCTTAGAAACCAATTGCCAAATATTGTCGGCGATAACGCTTGTCTCATCAGTAGCAAAAACAACTGGTAGGTTGCGCTGCTTGGCTTCCCAGAGGTAGCCAGCTCGTACGCGTTCCAAAAAGGCATCAGTTAGGTTGTCGAAACGCTCGCCGTGATAACGGCCGCTCAGCCTGGTACGCAAGACATTCACTGGTGCGTCGAGCACAATACAGAGGTCAGGTTCAATGCCGCCGACAGCAAAGCTAATGATGTTGTTGATAGCTGGGTAGTCAGGCACGTCACCACGCCCATAATACTGAATCGCCAATGTCGTCAAATAATTGCGATCGACCAGACAGATAACACCGTGTTCAACGCTCTCTTTGATAACTTGTAAGCTCTGGGCTCGTGCAGCGTTGTAAAGCAGAACTTCTGTTCGGGTATTCATGGGGTAGCGCGGATCTTGAGTTAGCTGGCGAATGGCGCGAGCAGTCAAGTCGCTCTGGCTGTCAGGCTCACGCAGAGTGCGAACTGGCAGACCGGCAGCTTGCAGACGGCGCGCTAGTTCTTGCAACTGAGTGGACTTACCAACGCCCTCAGCACCTTCTATGACGATGTACTTGCCCCTATTCATAAGATAGTCCTTCGATCTTCTGAGGCAGGGCACGTTGATCTTTGTAGGCCTTGGGCAACATCATATCGGGTGACCAAGTTTTGATAATTGTCTCTAGATCACTGCCCTGCTGATACTTGCCGCTGAAGCCATCATCCCTGCCCTTGCCATATGAGCCATCGACTTCGCCTGTCTCGAGGAAGATAGCCTGAGCAATACGCTCGCCAACGGGTAGCAACACTGTTTCGCGATCATTAAGATTGTAGATTTCGAGCGTTAGGCGATTAATATAGCCAGGATCTACCCAGCCAGCATCAAAGCAAACCGCTACACCATTACGGCCCCAGCTAGATCTGGATTTTACTTCGTAGGCACCAGGCGGTTTGATGCCAAAGAATTCATGAGTGTGAGCCAGCACGCGCTCACGCGGCTTGAGGCTTATAACAGGGTGATCCAGCGGAATATTATTAACTGGCTTGAAGCCGTTGAGTTTGCACCATTCACCATGTGGCATGGCCTTATAGGGACCGTCAAAGTAGCGTTCGACGTCCTCTGGGTCAAAGGGGTTATATATAGTACGCTCGTTCATCCGCTCAATGCGGTAATAGTAGTAGCCAAGTGTTACGTCCATACTGGCATGACTAACATGCTTGGGGTCAAAGGGATGGCAAACTATGTGCCCATCGTCGATCGCTTGCCGAATTTGGATATTGCTGTAGACCGCCATGGACACCTCTTTTAGTTCTTTTTATTTTAGATGAACCAGCGCTAGCAAGGCAAGCATAAAGGTAATGTGATTTTTACGCAAATAGTGTTTATAACTACTTATGCTTGGTTAATTTGGATTCAATGGCTTGATTGATGACCTGCATGGTTTGCTCATGAATCGTATTCACTTCTTGGCCAGCGTCAATTTTTACCGTGAAGTCTTCGTACCGTTTAGCGGCTATGTCGTAGCCGTCAGCTACACGCTCAAAGTACTCTAGCGGCATGCTCTCGAAGTAGTCAGACTGTCCTGGTTTGCTCTTGAGTCTGTCTAGAGCTTCTTCGGTCTTGGCATTATATATAATTGTGAGTTCCGGACCGAGGCGCAACATACCGGCGTCGACATATTGCCAGCCGGTAGCTTCGTCAAGTCGGCTGCCGTATATTTCATAGGCAGCCAAAGACAGAGGCCCCCTGTCGAGAAGAATTATCAGGCCTTTGGCTCTCTCCTGTTCGATCTTATCAAGCAGTGCCTCTTGAATAGCAACTGATATGTATAAGTTCGTCATGGAAGGCCTATCAATGGTCGAAAGCATAACCTCACGCAGCTCTTCGCCAATCGGTGTGCCACCGAGGTTGCGACTGGCTAGAACCGACCAGTTGTCGCTCTCGAGCTGAGTTTTGGCCAACTCAAGTTGAGTTGATTTGCCCACTCCGTCAATGCCGTCAAAGACAATAACTAAGCCACCATTTATTTGTTTTGAATCACTACCCATTCAAGAACAATTATGCCGGAGGCTTCGTCCGACGTCTAGCCAATAGTTGCTAAATCTACTGCTACCGAAGGACCCATGCTAGTAGTAAGGTAGACAGCCTGAACGTAGTTGCCCTTGATGCTTTGGGGCTTGTTAGCTTTGATACTGGCTAATACTGCCTCAACGTTCTTCAGCAATTGCGAGGACGTGAAGCTAACCTTACCGACACCGAGGTGGACAATGCCGGTACTGTCAACACGATATTCAACACGGCCAGCCTTAGCCTCGGCCACAGCTTTGTTAATATCGGTCGTGACTGTGCCGCTCTTGGGGTTGGGCATCAGTCCGCGTGGACCCAAGATGCGGGCGTACTTGCCCAGCTTAGCCATCAGAGCAGGGGTAGCAATCAAGATATCAAAATCCATGTTGCCTTTTTCTAAGGCAGCCAGTAGCTCTTCGGTTCCGGCAATATCGGCACCAGCCTTCTTGGCTTCGGCTGCATCATCGGTCAAAACAGCAATTCGAACAGTCTTACCGGTGCCGGCTGGAAGGACTAAGTTATCACGAATATTCTGGTCAGCTTGACGCGGATCAACACCTAGATTGATATGAAGCTCGACAGTGGCATCGAACTTAACATGACTAGTCTTCTGAGCTAGCTCAACGGCCTTCTCAAGCTCGTATGTTTTGCCAGCTTCAAGTAGCTCGGCACTCTTGCGGAAATGCTTGCCGCGACGCTCCAGACGCGAACGCGTTGGTGTAACTGGCACCCTTGGCTTGGCTTCGGCGATCTCGCCGCTGGCTTTGCGCTCTTCTTTGGCCTGTTTCTCGGCGGCTTCGTCCAGCGCCTTGGCGCTGCGCTTGCCAGCCTTAGCTAGCGGCTTATCGTCGGTAGTTGGTTCAGCAACTTCGATGCCTGGCTTGTCTCCTGACTTGGCCTGAACATCAAGCAAAGCTTGAATTTCTGCAATTGTGTTCTTGGCATTAACATCGACACCGGCGGTGGACGCTTCTTCTAACAACTCTTTTTTAGTCTTTGCCATTGTCATTCCTTTCGTGGTGCAAGCGGCCGGTTCACGGCCTCCCACAAATTAATCATTATAATTCTTGGTTGGGATTTCGCCTCTGCGCAAGTCTTTCATTAGCACTTGTTGCCAGCTCAGCAGCAAGTGCAGTCACATGGATTGCATGGGTGATAGCTCCAAATGTTCTCTCGCCGACTGGAGTCGTATTGATATGTGCTGCTAGCTCAAAAGCGTCAGCCTGAGCCGCCAAGACCGGGTCAGACTCGTCAGGGTATGGCGTGCGTAGAGTGTTGCCCATTGGCTTAGGTATACCTGTCATAATGTTACTTTTCCTCCACTTCGACGCCCATACTGCGAGCAGTACCGGCGACCATTTTCTTAATTGATTCGACATCTTCGGCATTCATGTCTACTGCCTTAGCCTCGGCGATCTCTTGCAAGTCCTTCTGGCTAAGCTTCTGGGGGAGCTTCTCGCTGTTGGGCTTCCCGGAACCCTTCTGAATACCCAGCTTGGCACGTATAAGGTCGTCAGTTGGTGCGCCAACCACTCGAAATGTCATGCTGCGATCGTCATAAACCGTAATGTGCGCCGTAACTGTTGCACCCTGCATGTCCTTAGTAGCGTCGTTAAATGGTTGGATAAAATCCATCATATTAACACCGTACTGACCGAGTGTGCTACCAACTGGTGGAGCCGCGCTGGCTTGGCCGCCGCGGATCTTCATCTTAAGATTTGCTTTTACTGCTTTTGCCATAGTGATTTTCGAACGGAGCTTAACCCAGCTCAACGTTCTCCTTCCCTTTCTTTTATTAAGACAGAAGTGCGTAACTGGGCTATTGTACTACAGTTCGCCTCTGTTGTCTATACTCGCTTAACCTGCAGTCCGTCGAGTTCGACAGGCGTTTCACGGCCGAACATGTTGACTAGGACCTTGAGCTTGCCCTTGGCTGGGTCGATTTCGTTAATGCTGCCGTCGAAGCCCTTGAACGGACCATCGATGATATTAACAACTTCGCCGATAGCGAAGTCGATCTTGTGCTTAGGCTGCTCGAGACCCATTCGCTTCTGGATTTTCTCGATTTCGTCCTGCTCTATAGGTGTCGGATCAGTACCACTACCTACGAAACCAGTAACTGAAGGCGTGTTACGGACGATGTACCATGCGTCCTCGGATAACTTCATGTGGACTAGAACGTAGCCTTGGAAGATACGCTTCTCGACGACGCGGCGCTTACCGTTCTTGATCTCGATCATCTTCTCCTTAGGCACTAGGACTTCGAAGATTTTGTCCTTCATGTCGAGGCTGTCGGCACGCTGGCGGATGCTCTCGGCGACCTTTTCTTCGTAGCCGCTATAGGTGTGAATGGCGTACCACTGCTTAGTTGTGTCATAACGCTTGATGCTGCTCATAATAATTCTCTGTTGTCCCTTACTTTAATAATATGTCTCTAAATAACTTATCTAGGCCATAGTCAACAGCTGCTATAGCAGCTCCGAATATAATAGCGAAAACAATCACGGCAAAAGTTAGCTGGCGGCTTTCTTTCCACCTTGGCCATGTAACCTGCTTGAGCTCCTTCCAGCTATTGCGGAAATAGACTGGGAAAATCACCTTACCTATGAAGCTACTCAGCTTGCCAATGAGCCTGAATGGCTTCTTACGGAACAACTTATTACTGGCAACGCGCCGAACTGGCTTAATGACTGGTCGGGATATCTGACCGCCAGCCTTCCTAATGCGCGCTGATCGACGAGGCTTGTCAGAAACCTCCGAGGCCTTGATAGCACGCTCACGAAACGTCTCCGGGTTCTTAACCAAACGCTTGGTCTTCTTGGCTGGTTTGCCGTCGGCCACTACCTACTCCTCATCTAGTTTGATGCAATCAAAAAGCCTACATAAATCTGTAGGCCATTGCTGTCAAGTTTATCAGGCAGGGCGCCAGAGGTCAAGTCGGATTTGCTATAGTTAGGAGCGTATGGAGCTTGTGCTTAGAGCATTCTTTGTAATTTGTGGCCTGGAGCTACTGTTGTGGCTGCCGACTGCTTGGCACCTACGCAAGTTTGCGGCCTGGAGCCTGATAGCCGCAAACAGCGTAATTCTAGTAGCTTTGCTGGTTGTTCAGCTAAAACTTTGGGCGGCGTTGGTGGCGGTTATCGGCATTTATCGTCTGATCAATTTGTACCGTATCCTAAGGGATCGAACTCAGCCTGATTATCTATACCATTCATCCAAGAGAACGGCTCTTTGGTTGATTGGTTCGCAGATTATAGTTATGAGCATCGCCTGGATAACTAGTTACGTTAACGCTAATCAGCTGGCTTTATTCTACCTGCTGACTGCCGGGCAGGTTGGGTGCGGCATGGTCTTACTAGCTTCCACACTGAGACATATTCGCACTACTGAGCCGCCTGTATTAACGAAGGTTCACGCCGACAAGGATCTGCCTAGCCTAACAGTTGCCATCCCGGCCCGCAATGAGACCATTGAGCTAGAGGCCTGCCTAAAATCTTTGATTGCCAGCAGCTACCCCAAGCTCGAAATCTTGGTACTAGACGACTGCTCTCAGAACAAGCACACACCAGAGATAATGCGCAGCTTTGCTCATGATGGCGTAAGGTTCATCGCCGGCCAAGAGCCCCCAGACAAATGGTTAGCTAAGAATTACGGCTACCATCAGCTAGCCGAGGCATCAAGTGGGGAGTTGCTACTATTCTGCGGCGTTGATGTAAGATTTGAGCCCAGAAGCCTCAATACACTTGTTGAAACCTTGCTTCACAAGCAAAAGAGCATGATAAGTTTGTTGCCGAGCAATCCTACACCTGCCAGCTGGGGTCTGACGAGACTAATTACGCAGCCCAATCGCTATGCTTGGGAGCTGGCTCTGCCGCGTCGGTTATTCAGGCGACCGCCGGTTCTAAGCACCTGTTGGCTGGTCACTCGCCAGGCGTTGCAAGCTAGTGGCGGCTTTGCGGCCGTCAGCCGCCAGACGGTACCTGAAAGTTATTTTGCACGGCAGATAGCTAATACGAGTGATGGCTATAGCTTTTTGCAGTCAAGTACGATTATGGGTGTAAGTAGCCACAAAAGCGCAGAAGAGCAACAAGCTACCGCCATTAGAACTCGCTATCCCCAGCTTCATAGGCGACTAGAAATGACTTTGCTGGTTAGTTTAGCCGAGTTCACGGCATTGGTCTGGCCTCTGATAATATTTGCTGCTTCATTGTTAGCTCAAGAGTGGGCATTGGCGGCCTTAGCTGGTCTTGCGTGGCTGCTGCAATCACTGGCCTACAGCCAAATTGTCAATTTGACCTATAGGCAGTTCTTGCTAAGCGGCACTTGGCTTGTCAGCCTAGCGGCTCTGCACGACATCTGGCTGCTCAATTACTCGATGTGGCAATATGAGTTCTCCGAGGTTATCTGGAAAGGCCGCAATATCTGTATACCAGTTATGCGGGTTATTCCTAATCTGCCAAAGGCCTAGGCTAGCCCATATCAGGCATGAAGATCGTGAAGGTCGAGCCTTTGTTAAGCTGACTTTTGAGTTCGATTTCGGCATTGATAAGTCTAGTCAGTTTCATAGTCACGTATAATCCTAGTCCAGTACCGTTGACCTGGCGAGTACGAAAGTCTTCGGAGCGGAAGAACTTATCGAAGACCTTTTCTTGATCGCCCTTGCTAATACCAATCCCAGTGTCCTCAACTTTGAAGCGAACACCGCCTGGCTGCGCATCAGCTTGCAAAGTTATGTGGCCCTTGGCCGTGTACTTAATGGCGTTGGTTATGAAGTTCTGCAAAATTTCGCGCACATACAGCTCGCTCGAATGTAACAGCTCCAGCCTGGGGTCAAGCACGGTCTTGAGCTTGAGATCTTTGGCGACTGCTTGTGGCTCATAGCTTTTGACGAGTTGCGCTACGAGGTCATGAACATTGATAGCCGAGATCTCGACTTCAAGTTTGCCACGCTCGGCACGACTTAGAGTCGATAAGTCATTAATCATATCCGCCAGGAAAAGCACTTGATTGTGGGCTTCGTTAAGCGCCTGCTTGATAGCGCTCATGTCACCTGAGCTGTCGGCAATATATTGAGCGTTGCCAAGATTGCCTTCGGCAATAGCAATTGGCGTCCTTAGCTCATGGCTGACTACACTGATAAATTCATCGCGCTCGTTCTCCAGCGATTTTTCTCTTGTAATATCACGAATCAATAGGACGTAGCCACGCTGTCCAGTCGCCCCATAGCCCAAGTGTACCGGAGCAACACTTAAGTAGAGATTGACTGTGCTGCCGTCGGAGTACTGCAAGTGCAAATCCCTGCTGGTAATTGGAGATTTGCTTCCCTTGATCATGCCCACAACATCTTGGAGCTTCTTAGCCTTATCCATAGGCTTAAAAACAGCACCCAGACTGGCACCTTCTTTGATAGAATTGACGTCAAGTATATTGAGAGCCGCGCCGTTAAACATAACAATTTTGATATTCTCATCGACGGCAATCACAGCATCAGCCATGCTATTGATTAGGCTGGTCAGCCTTTGATGCTCGAGCTGCTCTTTTGTAATCTTTGTTTTGCCAGCTTTGGGTTCAGATGTCATAGTCAAAGTCTATTATGCCACAGGGTCAGTGCTTTGGCCGAAACCGTTTATGATTGGCTGATAGGTTCTTAGTCTCTTCTTGAGCGATGGCGTGTTGGGTAGTACCTCGACCATAGCTTGCCAAAACCCTTTGCCATGCCGCAAGATTTTGGTGTGCGTCAGTTCGTGCATAAGGACATAGTCAATTAACTCCCAGGGCAGCTGCATTAGGTACAAATTAAGGACTATGTTGGACTCGTGATCACAACTACCCCAACGGCTTTTAAGCTGCTTGATACTGACACTGGTGTAGTCAAATTGGTGGGTCGACGCCAAATCAGCCAAGCGCTGCGGCAGAAGCTGCTTAGCCTGAACTCGCAGCGCCCTAATGCAAGCCTGCCTAGCAGCTCGCTGAACTTGCGGGTCGCCAGGTTCGGATGACGAAGGGTAGCTCACCACGACAGATGTGTCATAGACACGACCAGCGGGCTTTGCCAGCCCAGATTTTGCCGCGAAATATAGATGATGTGCCTTACCAATTGCCTGTCCGTCTAGTAATGGCTGGACGGGGCTTTGCTGCTCGCGAATCCAGGTCTGTCTCGACTGAGCAAACTTGAGGCCTGCACTATATGGCGCCCAGGCTGGTATGCTGACACGAACTTTGCCCGTTGGCGTGATACTTAATCTAAGATTACGACTTGATCTACGCTTGTAAACCGTGACGGCTAGATCATCTAGCATAAAATCTTTGCTTGGCATGGCAGCCCTTCGGCCGTTAACGAATAGAAATGTTGCGCCGGCTGGCGTCGTAGCGGCCTTGGTTCTTAGGAATCAGGTTGACCAGCCCCGGCTTGATGACACGCGAGCTAGCGTCTTCGTGACCGAGTACGCCTTTGCTACGCAGCTTACTTATCACCGCGCTCTGCTGCATATTGAACAAGTGCTTGCCGCTGATTACGGCGTAATCTTCGGTGTGAGAGGGGTTCTGCATGTGTCCAAGCACACTGTCATAAGTAGTTCTGTCCCAGGCTACAGCGTATTTGTCATCGGCTCGACGCCTATCACGCTTAACATTCCGGCCAAAGGCAGTGTCAGGATCCATTTGGAACCAAACCAAGAGCGGCTGCGCGCCCAAACGATGAGCCATGGCGTACAAAGCCCGTCGCTGTTTGACTCGCATAGCATTGGTATCATAAGCCACACTCAGTCCAGCCGACAAGAATTCTTCGCTCATGTAGTTCATCAATTGCTCAACAATGTCATTCTCTTGCTTGTCATAACGAGGCTTCTCAAACAGCTCACCACGAACCTTGTCCGACTGAAGATGTGCAGCCTGAACATTATCACAAAATTGTCTAGCAAAGTAGGTTTTGCCAGCACCAGGATATCCATAAAATAACAGCAGAAACGGCTTGGTCGGGTATATCTTGGCCATAGTGTATTTATGTATAGCAGATTTTTGACGTTTTTGAAAGCATAAACAGATGACAATTCACAGATTTTGACATATCATAGATCGGTACGCATTGAAGTGATAAAGGGGCATAGTACAACGGCTAGTATAAAGGTCTCCAAAACCTTAGATCGTGGTTCGATTCCACGTGCCCCTGCCAAGCTTAAACCGTAATTCAAGGAGCAGTCCGTGAACAAACAACTTAAGGGCTTTTTGAGCTTTGTTCAGCAGCATGGCGTAGTCGGACTAGCAGTTGGTCTGGCGATTGGTACGCAAGTTGGCGCCACGGTATCAGTAATTGTAAAGGGTGTAATCGACCCTGTTGTCGGCTTCATAATCGGCGATACGGCCGGCCTATCAGCAGCCAAATTCACTTTTACAGCCGGTGACCGCTCGATGACAATTCTTTGGGGTGCCGTAGCGTCTTCGCTTATTACCCTGTTAGCCGTATCAGCGCTAATTTATTTCTTCGTAACAGGCCTCAAGCTCGACAAATCAATCCCTGCTAAGAAGTAGCTAGGCAGCTTGCTCAGGTTGAGCTTCAGCGGCTCGATTACGGCTTAACAATACGGCTATGCCAAAGCCAGCGAGTGCAAAGGCCAGATCCTTAGTCGATTCATAGGCATGCTCAGGTGCATAAAAAGGTCTCACGCCTGACAATAGATGATCTTGCGCTATTTCCGACCCTAAGTCGTTAGCAGTCGCAGCAGCGACACCCATCCAGAGATAAGCCTGCTTGCTACCTTCAAAAAATCGATTACTAAGCGCTCGGGCAGCCAACCCGCCAACAAACCCCAGAATTGGATGAGCGCCACTCTCAACTGTAGCCCTTAAGACATCCGGCATGTCCTTGGTTAGTTCAGTGGCTTCGGCCACTTTTGATAGCACGGCAACTCCTGCCAATGTCGCACCAATAACGAGATTGGCTGGGTGATTAAGTGAGGTTTTTTCAGCTTTTGGTGTTTGTAGGTCAAACTTCTCAATAGCGCCGTCAGCGTCCATACTCATGTCAAACATCATACAATAACATTGCTCTATGGCAAAAAGTAGTATATTAGCCCATATTTTTTCAAACAACGCAGACGGCGTATTGACCAACATGTGATGAAGAATCCGGATCACATCATTTGTGATTGGAGTGTGCTAGAATTTCGAGTTGTTATAGTGCTTGTGCTATAAGGGCTAACTCTCTATAATTAAACTAAAGGAAAAATAAAAGAGCAGACTTAAAAAGATGAGGCCAATGAAAGTACTTATGCTAGGGTGGGAGCTGCCTCCGCACAACAGTGGTGGACTGGGAATAGCCTGTTACCAGCTCTGCAAAGCTCTATGCCAGCGTGGCTTGGATATTGAGTTTATTCTGCCCTACAACGCCGAGCATGGCATTGACTTTATGAGCATCACCGCAGCTCATCCGCAAGGTGTTAGCGACGTTATAAGGTCTGGTATTGCCTACGATAGTTACAAATACATCTTAGAGGACGGTAGCGAGCACTGGCTGAATATTCATGATCAGCAGCACTTATACGAACACGCCGTGGCTCGCTTAGTGGAAGAACGCGAATTCGATATTGTGCACGCGCATGACTGGCTAACCTTCCGGGCTGCCTTACGCGTCAAACAGCTCAAGAACTGTCCAATTGTGCTGCATGTGCACTCTGTCGAATCAGATCGGGCTGGCAGCCCTCACGGTAATCCGGCAGTGCGCGAGATTGAGTCTATAGCCTTACACATGGCCGACCAGGTAGTAGCTGTCAGTGAGCACACTAAGCGAGCCATTATGCGCGATTATGGCGTGCCGGCTGACAAGATCGAAGTCGTTCATAACAGTATTGACGCAGACGCCATTGAGCCGCTTGACGACCAGAATGCCTACCACTATTTAACAACCATGAAGAGCCTCGGCTATAGAGTGGTTGTGAATGTCGGCCGCCTGACAATTCAGAAGGGGTTGCCCAACCTCCTAAGAGCAGCCAAAGAAGTTATACAGCACCAGCCTAAGACTTTATTCCTGATAGTTGGCAGCGGTGAGCAATACTATGAGTTGATAGAGCTGGCTGCCGAGTTAGGTATTGGCCAAAATGTGCTGTTCACCGACTTCCAGCGCGGCAAGAATTGGCGTGACGCCTTTGCCATTGGCGATTTATTTGTTATGCCCTCGGTGTCAGAGCCATTTGGCCTAACGCCTCTAGAGGCAATCGGCTACGGCACTCCCGCCCTGTTAAGCAAACAATCCGGGGTCAGCGAGGTCATCAATAACTGCCTTAAGGTGGACTATTGGGACATTGACGAGATGGCCAACAAGATCACGGCTGTAGTTAGCAGCGATTCTCTAGGCTATGAACTGTGGCGTAATTCCTACCAAGAATACGAGAAGCTATCTTGGGCAGAAGCCGGTCAAAAAATCCAAAACATCTACGAGAACCACTTAGCAGCGGGGGTAGCGGCGTGACCAAGGCAATTGTTCTCTACCTACATGTCCACCAGCCCTATAGGATTAGGCACTATACCGTCTTCGACACTGGTGTAAGTCATAATTACTTCGATGCGGCCTACGATGATGACACCAGCAATGAAAGAATCTTGCGCAAAGTTGCCGAGAAGTCGTACTTGCCGACCAACGCCCATTTACTGCGACTGCTGGAAGAAAATCCAAAGTTCAGACTAAGTCTGTCAATCACTGGCACAGTAATAGAGCAAATGGAACGCTGGTCGCCTGAGTCCTTGGAGTCATTCAAACGCCTGACAGAGACTGGCCGCGTTGAAATTGTTGCCGAAACCTATCATCACAGCCTAGCCTTCTTCTACTCACGAGAGGAGTTCGAGGTTCAGGTCGATATGCACAGGCAAAAAATACAAGAGGTTTTCGGACAGACACCGCAAGTCTTCCGTAACACCGAGCTGGCCTACAACAATGACTTAGCTTATTGGGCTGATCAAGCTGGTTACAAAGGCATACTTGCCGAAGGCTGGGATCCTGTCCTGGGTTGGCGCAATCCGAACTATGTCTATCAACCAACTTATACCGACAAGATTAAGCTACTAATGAAAAACTACAAGTTAAGTGACGATATTGCCTTTCGTTTTGGTGACAGTGACTGGTCAGAATGGCCGCTTACTGCTGACAAGTTTGCTCACTGGTTGAGCGAAGATAACAATGGTACCAACTTTAACCTATTTATGGATTATGAAACTTTTGGGGAGCACCAATGGCACGAATCTGGCATATTCGGCTTCTTGGAGCACTTGCCGATAGAGTGGCTCAAGACCGAGGGACACACCTTCATGACAGTCAGTGAGGCGATTGACAGCTTCGAGCCAGTCGACAGAGTTGATGTGCCTCACACCGTAACATGGGCAGACACCGAGAGGGATTTGTCAGCCTGGCTGGGTAATGCTATTCAAGCCTCATCTATTAATTCGCTATACAATCTGCGTGATAAGATTCTGGGCAGCAATGACCTAGAACTAATCGAAGATTGGCGGCGACTCCAGACTTCTGACCACTTCTACTACATGTGCACCAAGTGGTTTAATGACGGCGACATACATGCCTACTTTAGCCCCTACGACACTCCTTACGAAGCCTATATTAACTTCATGAACGCCTACCGCGACCTTTTATACAGACTGGCGCAAAAAGGTATAGAGCTATGACCAGGGATAAAACATGGGTCGCCCGGTAGTATTAAGTAACGGTCGGATGTTCGTCGGGCTGGACGAAATGGGTCTTGTCCACGACTTTTACTACCCTTATGTCGGCTTGGAAAACCTGACCACCGCTCGCAGCAGTCAGCACAAGATTGGCGTCTGGGTTGATGGTCAGTTCAGCTGGACTGATGATGGTACATGGGATATCGAGGTTGACTTTGAAATCGATGCACTGATTAGCGGGATTAGAATGCACTCCGAGACCCTGTCAATAAGCCTATTGCTACAAGATTATGTCGACAATGAATATAACGCTCTCATTCGGCATATCACGATTACTAACGCCTCCGATCATGAGCGTGACATACGACTATTCATGCATCAAGTGTTTCAGATCTCGAGAGCTGGCCGAGCAGACACCGCCATATACGTGCCAGAGGATCACTACATATTGGATTACAAAGGGCGCTATTGTTTGCTGATATCTGGCAAATTCGCCGACGATAGCGACTTTGATCAATATGCTGTTGGCAATTATGGCATTGAAGGCAAAGCTGGCACATTCCTTGACGCCACCGATGGTGAATTATCGGGTAATGCTGTCGAGCATGGTGGCGTTGACAGCGTAATTCGCTTCCGTAAGCAACTCGGCAGTGGCGCCAGCACTGAGCTTGACTACTGGATAATAGCGGCCAGCAGCCAAACCGACGCGGCGGAAATCCATCTAGAATTCAAGGCTAAAGCCATGCCCGAACGCATGCGCCTAGTCAGGCACGACTGGCAGGAGTGGTTACACGGTAACGGTATTACAATTCCGGACTTTCATAGACGTAGTCTGCAACATAGTTTGCTAATCATTAAAGCCCATTGCGATGAACGCGGCTCAGTACTAGCTAGCGGCGACTCCAGCATCTTCAACTATGGCCGAGATTATTACTGTTATTGCTGGCCACGCGATGCTGCCTACGTACTGTGGCCGCTTATAAGGCTTGGGCATTACGATGAGGCTAAGGCGTTCTTGGAATTTGCGCGCGATACTATGCATCCCAACGGCTACCTAATGCACAAATACCAACCTGATAGAGCTATTGGCAGCACCTGGCACCCCCTGGTGCACGGCAAACGCCGCGAGCTCGCCATCCAGCAAGACGAGACCGCCAGCGTTATATTCATGATTGGTGAGTACTTAGAGGCCAACCCTAGCGATAAGAATTCGGTCGAACATCTATTCAACACTTTCGTCATGCCCTGTGCCAATTGGATGGCTGGATTTATTGACAAACAGACTGGATTACCGCATGCCAGCTATGATCTTTGGGAAGAAAAATTCCTTACGACGACCTATACGGTTTGTACGGTAATCGCTGGCCTTCAGGCTGCTGCCAAACTAGCTACAATCTTTGACTATCCAGAAGAGGTCACTAAGTGGTCGAAAGCAGCTGACGGCATCAAATCCAACTTAGACAAGCTATATCATCCAGATGGTTATTTCCGTAAAGGCTTCTTACTGCAAGAGAACGGTGATCTAGAATACGACGACACAGTTGATATATCGAGCCTGTACGGACCGTTTATGTTCGCCGGTCTGCCCTTGCACGACGAGCGCCTACTTGGTACGGCTCGAACCGTTGAAGAACGACTGCTTAATAGCTCGCCAAGTGGTGGCGTGCTGCGCTACGAGCACGACAATTACTTCTTGACCAAGCGGCAGTTCAAGGGCAACCCCTGGATTATAAGCACCCTATGGTTGGCTCAATACTACTCGACAGCTGGCAAAACCGAGCAAGCCAGAGAACTACTAGATTGGTCTCTAGGACGCGAATTATCCAGCGGGGCACTTGGTGAACAGTTTGATCCCGAGACCGGCGCGCCGCTTGGCGTCACCCCCTTGGTCTGGGCTCATGCCGAGCTGGTAAATACCCTACTTGATCTGAGCAAAAACTGAAGTCTGTTGTCTCTGTTGAACGCTTCTGTGCTGTGACACTAACGCTTAGGTGCTTCGTTACGGCCTAGATTCTTCTTGGTCTCCGTGAAGACAACGTGCTTACGCAGCTTGGGGCTGTACTTTTTGAGACTAAGCTTGTCGGGTGTATTCATAGTGTTTTTGGTGGTGTA
>ERZ1292625.2765-Hain-H41-01um-R1-2765-length-15470-cov-7_pt1 | contig 15470 bp, 18 predicted proteins | sample MGYA00564400_ERZ1292625 | MGnify/ENA primary metagenome ERZ1292625 (study PRJEB36523, sample SAMEA6512639) | groundwater metagenome | collected 2019-01-08 | study: AquaDiva: Metagenomics assemblies of 32 groundwater samples | reverse complement strand
AAGGAAAATTTTTGGTTTTTGCTCCCGCGACCGAAGGGAGCGGACGAGGCGCGCATCATTCTGCATCAGGATTTAATTCAAAATACATTCGAACTTCGTTCAATACACACCGCCAATCTAGCAAGGACGGTCATTGCTAGGGAATATTGAAGATCTACTAAAATAAATTTATGAAATTTGGAGAATCACCACAATTTAATCCTGAAGCTAGTCGTGCTCAAGAAAATGAAATAGAGAAAGGTACCGAACATGGGCAGGAAGATATGCTTGAGCTCATGGCAAAGATAATCAAAGAAGCTGAGGAAGTTGAAATAATAACCAGTGATAGAAATGAAAAAGGTGAGTTATTAGTTTCCCCCGATGGGCTTGTTTCCAACTTAGGTAAGCAAAGCGAGCTTTATTGGAAGATTGCCAGAACGCAAAGTTTTAAGGAATTTTTTGGAGATTGGCAAAATGACCCTCGTTCTTCAAGTAAGATAGTTGACGAAAATGGAGAACCTCTAGTAGTATTTCGTGGGGTTGATAAAGATATATCATTTGAAGATTTTTACGATAGAGATTTCTATAGAAAAAGTAACGACGCTACAGGAGCTGGAAGGGGTGTCCATGTAACACCATCTCGAGAACAGGCTTTAAACTTTGGAAGATCGGGTGGAACTTTTTGTTTATTTATTGACTCAAAGAAACCAACTGATCAAAATAGCATCAAGAGGGGTCTTGAAGAAATGATGGATGAGGTTTTTTATATTCCAAGAAAGTATTTAAAAATTCCACAATTCTCTCTTGGCCTGTATGATAGTGTGTTGGGGCTTAATAGAAACCTTGCTAAAGGGGAAAAGGGTATAGGTCCAGATAGTAAAAGAATGGAAGATTTATATGAAATTGTTGTACGTGATTCTCGGCAAATTCTTATACTACCGAGTGCTATACAATATTCAACAGAGCAACAACCCGGGATATAGTTCTTGGCCGTTTTTCATGGAGCCAGCAATGACCATTCCTGCTAGATGATATAATTGAGTATATGAAAAACCCGCTCCGATGGATATCGGAGCGGGTGTGTTTTTACATAGAATCATAAATCGTATACAATTTAACAAATGAAAAAATTAGACCTAAGCGTAAAATTTTTAAGAATTTCTTTGGAAGCTAAATAAAACTAGGAGAATAAATCAAAACCTATTAGAATATATTTGTGAAAGATTTTGATTCTTGGAATAAAGAGAAGAAAAATTTGGAGGATGTTGGTCACGACATTCTTGTTTTTCATGAACGAGAAATCTGGTGGTGTTCAATCGGTATAAATCTAGGTGACGAACAAGACGGCAAGAATGAATTGTTTGAAAGACCTGTTTTAGTTTTAAAAAAATTTAATAACAAGGTTGCGTGGGTATTGCCGATGAGCACTAAACCGAAAGAGGGAATTTATTATCATAATTTAGAGTATGACGGCAAAATGTTTACGGTTATTCTTTCCCAACTTCGTCTTATTAGTGTTAAAAGATTCCATAGGTTTGTTAGAAAGATTTCTCCACACCAGTTCACGCTCATACAAAATAAATTGATTGATTTTATCAAAAAACCATAAAACAAACGAAGCCCCCTTGCGGGGGCTTCTCGATTGGCCTAATGGCCATTTGTGCTTCTAGGCTAACAAAATTTGGAAAAGAAGTCAAACGCTGTTACTGTAACTAGCAAGGACAGTCCTTGCTAAAAAAGGAATAAAAAGGGAGAGCAAAATATGAAAAAGTTAAGAGACGTAACACTTTTGTTCTTAATAAAAAAAAGAAAAGGCAAAACAATAAGTATTTGTTTGGCTATGAAGAAAAGAGGATTCGGGTCTAATAGATGGAATGGTGTTGGTGGAAAAGTTAAAGAGGGCGAATTTATAGAGGCTGCCGCTATTAGAGAAGCGAAAGAAGAAATTGGTGTAGAGGTAAATGGGTTAAAAAAAGTTGCAGAATTATCGTTCTTTTTTCCTCATAACCCTCTTTGGAATCAAAAGGTTCATGTTTATTTTTGTAAATCTTGGATTGGCGAACCTATAGAAACCGAAGAAATGAAACCAGAGTGGTTTTTTATATCCAATATACCTTTCAAAGATATGTGGCCAGCTGATATTTTTTGGATTCCAGAAGTTATAGCAGAAAAAAAGGTTATTGGGAGTTTCGTATTTGGAGAAGGCGATGTTGTTTTGGAAAAAGAAGTTAGCCTTGTTAGCAGTTTTGCAGAGTCGATATAAAAAATCCGCTCCGATGAATGTCGGAGCGGATGTGTTTTTTACAAGGAGTGGAGAACCCACTTTAGCAAAGCCATTCTTATAAACATGCCGTTGCCGGCTTGTCTAAAATATTTGGCTTGGGGATTTGAATCAATTTCAGTAGGAACTTCGTCGTTTCTTGGCAGAGGATGCATTATTATTGTGGAAGGCTTTAACCCTTTTACTTTTTCTGGTGTTAATGAAAACCTTTTTGCTTCTTCTTCGCTTATTGTTGAGCCACGTTCTTTTTGTATCCGTGTTTCATAAATTACATCAATATCTTCATAGTTTGGCCAAAAATAATTTACAACCTCAACCACAACATTTTTTCTTTCAAGATATTGAAGAATATCATCCTTCATTGCCAATTCTTCTGGTGAAGAAAAAATAATTCTTACGTTTTTATACTTTGCCAAAAGATAGGCGAGTGAGCGAACCGTTCTGCCGTTGGCAAGATCACCAACCATCATTACTGTGATATCATCAACCCGCCCAAGACATTGTTTGATAGTGTAAATGTCTAGCAAGGCTTGCGTAGGGTGTTGGCCCTTGCCGTCGCCAGCGTTTATTATTGGCACAGAACTTACTTTGGCAGCGCGTTCTGCAGCTCCTGTTTCGTGGTGACGCATTACAATAACATCTGGAAAATATTCGCAAAGTACGCGGATGGTGTCTTCCAAAGTTTCACCTTTAATTGCCGAAGAAAATTCTTTGGCGTTTTCGGTCCAGCAAACACGCATACCGAGACGCTGGGCGGCATCAACAAAAGAAAATCTGGTACGTGTTGATGGTTCATAGAATAAAGCAAACATTCCTTTGCCTTGAAGTTCTCTGGATGTGTTTAATATATCGGAACAGTTTCTGCTTTCCACTTGCCGCCGAAGTTTGTCCGCTTCTTCAAACATTCTTTCCATAAAATCTAAATCAAACTGTTGAGCTTCTATAACATGGCGCAATGCCGAGTTTTCCATTGTTTTTCTCCCCTTGGTTTGAAAAGAACTCTGGCCTAATAAGCAAGCGTATGTTAGCAAGATTCCCAAAAAATATGCAATAATTATTTTATGCTTACGCAAAAAAATGTGTATTTTATTGGTATAGGTGGAATAGGGGTTTCCTCGTTAGCACAGTATTATTTAGCAACCAACTGGAAAGTTAGCGGTTCCGATGCAGTAAAAAGCGAAATTACAGACGATCTTAAAAAAAGAGGCGTAAGAATTTTAATCAGCCCGAGGCTGACCCGCCTTGGGCGGGTTGATTTAGTGATTCACTCCGTAGCTATTAAGCCCGACCACCCCGAACTTTTAGAAGCAAAAAAACTTGGAATAAAAACTCAACTATATTCCGAAGTAGTAGGTGAGCTTACAAAAAAATATTTTACAATTGCAGTTTCGGGTTCGCATGGTAAAAGCACCACCACAGCTTTGATAGGTTTAATTTTAAAAGAAGCAGGGTTAGACCCCACTATAATAATTGGAACAAAACTTAAAGAACTTGGTGGTACAAACTTTTTGTTGGGCAAAGGCCAATATTTAGTTTTAGAGTCGGACGAGTATGCTCGATCGTTCCATAATTATTTTCCTAAAATTGCCGTACTTACAAATATAGATAAAGAACATTTAGATATATATAAAAATTTAAATGGGGTACTGGCTGGGTTTAAAAAGTATTTAAATAACATAGAAGTTGATGGTTGGGTGGTTGCCAATAAAGAGGACGAAAATATTAAGAAAGTTTTAAGTTATAAATTTAAATTTCCAGCTTCTAGCGTGGTTTGGTATGGAAAGGGTAAACATAGATTATTTGTTTCCGGTATTCATAATCAATTTAATGCCGAAGCGGCGTGGCAAGCGGTTAAATTGCTGGGGGTTAAAAAAGTTATCGGCGATAAAGTTTTTGGTAGTTACGAAGGTGCCTGGCGCAGAATGGAATTGATTTATCCTAATAAGCTAACGAAGCTAAAAGCTAAAAGCTGTATTTATAGTGATTATGCACATCATCCAACAGAAATTAAGGCAACTTTACAAGCTTTACGCGAAAAATATCCAAAGAAAAAATTGGTTTGCGTGTTTCAACCACATCAACAAGATCGTTTGAATCGTTTGTTTAAAGACTTTATAACCGCGTTTGACGCGGCCGATAAAACAATTTTATATCCTTTGTATAAAGTTAAAGGTCGCCACCCCTCGACTTCCCTCAACCCTGCTCGGGATAAATCGCTCGGGGCAAGTACTGTTGGCAAAACATCCGAAGAATTATCAAAAGCTATTCGTAAGCCAGAAGTTTTTTACGCTTCTAGTTTTAAAAATGTTTTAAAACTATTGGTTAGCGATCTAAATTCTGATTCCGTTATTGTATTTATGAGCGCGGGGGATTTAGATGATAAAGTTAGAAAACATTTCTTAAAATAAAAAAAACCCGCATGCGGTTTCGCACGCGGGTGGTCGCCATATTATTTCTGGCGCTTTCTCTCTGCTTCTGCATGTTGCTGGTAGATTCTGTCACGTTCTGCTCTACCAGCTGGCCCCAACTTGCGGTCCTCTGCCTGACGCCTTCTTTCGGTATCCATCTCTTTCCAGCCTGAGCTCTGACGATTGGGCTTGCCCATGTTATTCACCTCCTTTCACAGGTTAAAAGAACTTTTTAAGATTAACTCTATATCATTTGAGATGTCAAGGTGGATATTTTTATCAAACTGTGGTAATGTTGGTTTACTAGATTTTGCCTAATAAAGGGCATTTTTTGTCGCTTATTATTATGTCCACTGAAACTCAAACCCAAAATATTAGCATTGCCAAAGCCGAAGTTAGACCTCCGGTGGTTGTGGTTATGGGCCATGTAGATCACGGTAAAACTACACTGCTTGATGCTATTCGCGAAACCAATGTTGCTGGAAAAGAAGCTGGCGGAATAACGCAGGGTATTGGCGCTTACGAGGTTAATCACTCTGGTAATAAAATAACTTTCATAGATACTCCAGGGCATGAAGCTTTTTTTGCTATGCGGGAACATGGGGTAAAAGTAGCCGATATTGCTTTGGTGGTGGTAGCGGCTGACGACGGAGTTAAACCTCAAACAAAAGAAGTTATAAAACATGTTTTGGAAAGTAAAATTCCTTTTATAGTTGTAATAAATAAAATAGATAAAGCAGGTTCGGTTATAGATAGAGTTAAAAAAGAACTTTCCGAAAACGGAGTTTTAATAGAAGAATGGGGTGGAAAAGTTCCAGTAGCTTTAGTTTCAGCACGCGACAAAACAGGCATAGATGAACTTTTAAGTTTAATTTTATTAGTAGCCGAAATGGAGGAGCTTAAATATGATTCTAAAAAAACTGGCGAGGGTTATGTCATAGAATCTAATTTTGATGCTAGACGTGGAGTGGTGGCATCTATTGTTATAACAGATGGTGTTTTAAAAACTGGAGATTTAATTGTTTGTGGCACAGCTTACGGCCCTATAAAAATAATGGAAGATGATGCTGGTAAGTTAATTACCGAGGCCTATCCTTCAAAACCAGTTTCTGTGATTGGGCTGGCCGATACCACACCAATGATAGGCGAGAAATGTATTGTTGTTTCTAATGTAGGTGAGGCCGAAAAAATTGTAGCTGAACACAAAAAAGGACACGAAGACTTTTTAGAAAAAATTAAAATTGAGCCTTCCGGCCAGCCAAAAGTTTTAACTATTGTTATTAAAGCGGCAGCTTTAGGTGCCTTAGAAGCGCTTGTAAATACGTTAAGACAAATAAAATCGGATAGGGTTGGTTTGAGGCTTTTAAAGTGTGATGTAGGTGATATTGGCCAAGCCGATGTTAAAAAAGCCGAAACTACCGGCGCTAAAATTGTTGGCTTTAGAGTTAAGGTTGGCAAAGATAGTTTAAACTATGCCGAACAACGCGGTGTAGAAATAAAAACTTTCGATATTATTTATGATTTTGTTCAGGGTGTAAAAGATTTTATGTCGCACTTATTGGAACCAGAAATAATAAGAGAAGAAATTGGCCAAATAAATATTTTAGCTGTTTTTAGAACCGAAAAACCAAGAATGGTTATTGGTGGAAAAATAACTTCGGGCAAATTAAAGAAAGGTATAAAATTTGAAGTTAAAAGAGATGATAAAATTTTGGGCTTAGGCAAAATAACTGGATTACAAAAAGGCAAAGAATCTCAAGACGAGGTCAGAGAGGGTAACGAAGCTGGGCTTCAAATAGAAAGCGATACTATAATTGCTGTCGGCGATACTTTGGCGGCTTTTGTAGAAGAGAAGAAATACCCTGAACTTTAAATTATGCCAGAAGAAAGAAGATTAAAAAGAATAGACGAATTAATACATCGGTTTGTAGCCGATCTTTTGCGTAAAGAACTAGATATAGACGCACTGGTTACAATTTCTAGTGTTACTACCACAGGCAATATACAGGATTGTGCCATTGGTATAACAGTTTTCCCTTTTGAAAAATCTAAAGAAGTTTTAAAAGAAATAGAGAAGAATATTTACGAGATACAGCAAGAAATAAATAAAAATTTAAAAATGCGCCCAGTGCCTAAGATAACTTTTAAAATAGACGAGTCCGAAGAAAAAGGTGATAAAGTTTTAAGAGTTATTGATAAGTTAAATTAAGCTTTGAAATTAAAAAATAACTCCGAGTAGCATTATGGAGAAGACTATTTATATAATAAAGAGGCTCCATATCGTCTACGAGAAGTTATTTTTTAATTGTGATTACGCACCTAGTCTTCTTTCTGTTTTTGCAAAGTTACCAAGAGCTACTTCTAGCTCTTTTTTATTAAAATCGGGCCACAAAGTTTCGGTAAAATATAGTTGGCTATCGGCTACGTCCCACATCATAAAACCAGCACTCCAGTGAGGTTCACCGCCGGTGCGAACAACTAAATCTACTAAGGGTAAATCTTTGGTATATAAATATTTTTTTACTAGTTCCGGTGTAGGTTTAACAGTAGGATTATCTTTACTAAGTTTTTCTATAGCTTTTAACATTTCACTTGTGCCATTGTAAGCTAAAAGAAAGGTTAAAAAATGTTTATTATAATTTTTTGTTTTTTCTTTAATGCGATACAAAATTTCTTTTATATCTTCTGGAAACATTGCTTCCCAAGAACCTAAAAAATCAACTTTAATTTGGTTGTCGTGCATATAGCTATCTTTTTCAAAATCTTTAAAAGCCATTTTAACCAATTTAAAATAAAAGGCTACTTCTTGAGGATCTCTTTTTTTAATGTTGTCTTCGGATGAGGCCCAAAAAGTAAAATATTTTATACCGATAGCAAAAATATCTTTGGTAATTTGTTTTAAGGCTCGAGCACCATGTTCGTGCCCAATCCATGGTTGTAATCCTTTAGCTTTAGCCCAGCGACGGTTGCCATCGGGGATAACGGCTATGTGGTTAGGTAAGTTAGTCATAAATTTTGCTTGTCCTCCGAAACTTTAGCGTAGGAGGATAACTTATAATTTAAAACACAAAAACCTGAATATTAGTCTCAGGTTTTAAGTATAAGTTTTATGGTTATTTAAGTGTCATTAATATTGCACCTGCGGTTATAAACAATGCTCCTAAGCCAGATTTCCAAGTTAAGTTTTCTCCTAAAATTAATACTGCAAACACTAAAACAAAAACCACGCTTAATCTGTCTAATGCCGCAACGCCTGTAACTGGTCCATTTTTTATTGCTACAAAATAAAATAGCCAAGATACTGCGCCCGAAATTCCCGACAAGATTATAAACTTTAAAGCTCGGCTGTCTATTGTTGAAAGTTGGCTATATTTTCCTAAAAATAAACTTGTTATAGCTAAAAAACCTGCCATAACAAAAGCCCTTATGGTGGTGGCGAGAGTTGAGTCTATATCCTTTATCCCTATTTTGCCAAATATGGCAACGAGCGCCGCAAAAGCAGCAGAGAGCAATGCATATATTATCCAAGTCATAGTGCAAATTTTATCAAAAATAATATATTATGGCTAATATATGCTGATTGACCATCGTTATTGTTTCCAATACAATTCTATCTGTGGCCACGTAGCCAAGGAGCAAGGCATGGGTCTGCAAAACCTATATACGCGGGTGCAATTCCCGCCGTGGCCTCAGTTTTTATCCACTGCTTATGCTATAATGGTGTTATGGTTGACTTAAAAACCATTGCGCCGAATAATTTGTGGTATGTAATCGGTTTGATAGCTTCGGACGGGAATCTTAGTAAGGACGGTCGTCACATAAGTATAACTTCTAAAGATAGGCAGTATTTGTTTTGTGTTAAAAGAGCTTTAGGACTTACAACAAAAGTTGGAAGAAAATCTCGAGGCGGATCTCATAATAAAATTTATTCAAGCCTTCAATTTGGTGATGTTAAGTTTTATAAGTATCTTCTTGAAGTTGGACTTACTCCTCGTAAATCACTTACAATAGGAGCACTTAAAATTGATGAGATATATTTTCGTGATTTTTTACGAGGTGTCATTGATGGAGACGGGTTTATTAATTCCTGGATTCATAAGACCAACGGACACGAACAGTGGGCTTTGAGAATAATATCTGGTTCGCATAAGTTTATTGATTGGCTTCAAAAAATGTCTCTCCAACATTTTAACGTTATTGGGAGAGTTCATATATATCCCAAGAGAATAAACCATAATGAGCTTTATATTCTCAAGTTTGGCAAGATTGCGGCAAAAATTATTGTTGATAGATGTTATTATAAGAATTGCCTTTCTCTTAATCGAAAGTTGAAAAAAACTGTAAAATGTTTAAAATCTTATAGAGGATGGAGTAAATACAGTGTTATGCAAAGCCCGGGTGCTGAAATTGGTAGCCAGCCTCGACTTAAAATCGAGTGAGCGAAAGCTCGTGTGGGTTCGAGTCCCACCTCGGGCACAACAAAAAACCTCTCCGATCTAGTATCGGAGAGGTTTTTAATTTTATGCCGAGTTTATTCTTAATTTCTTAGTTCGGCCTCGTTCAAACTTTGGCAAGCGTATTGTTAATATACCGTCTTTTAAAGAAGCTTTAGCGCTTTCAGTGTCTACTTCTTGGGGTAATATTACCGAACGAGAAAATGGCCCCCAATAAAGTTCTTGGTAATAATAATCTTCGGGTGAGATATTTTCATCTTTGCGGCGTGAGCCTTGAATGGTCACCATATCGGTCGCAATGGTTATGTCTAGGTCGTCTTGTTTTACGCCAGCAATGGTGGATTTAATAACCATTTCATCTGTAGTTTGATAAACATCTATAGTTAATTGGCCCTCCTCCGCTAAAGCTTCGGAGGGTAAACCTTCTTCTTCATGTTCAAAATTAACTTTAAGATTGCTGGCTTTTTTATCCTGTTTAGCTACAGGAATTTCCGTTTTCGTATGATTTTTTGTGGAGGTGTTTCCAGCGGACGTTAAAATTTCCTTATACCTTTTTTCGTATTCTTCATCGTCGTTTTCTGGTTCACGCCCAGTTAGTAATTGGAAAAATGATTTTTTCATGATTATCTATAAAAGTCTTTTTTCAGTTTATAAAAAAGTGAATTAACTATTACCGCCATAATTCCAAGAAGGCTCATTACTGCTATAGTCGGAATAATTTTTTGAAAACTATTGGAAGCCAATGTTAAGGTGTTGTAAGTTCCATGCAGCAATCCGGCAAAAATTATCCCTTTAACTACAGAATATTTTTTTAAAAAGAAGTGTTTCTGAGCTAAAGAATACCCCACAATACTAGAAGCCAATACGTGGAGCAGAGTAGAACTTATAAATCTTAAACCAATAATCTGAAAAGCTTCTCCCGCAATTACACCACTCGAAGTATCGGTAAAATGAAAAAGTGCCAAGATGTTTTCCAGTGCGGCAAAACCTAAGCCTGATACGATCAAGTATATCATCGCGTCTGTTGGCTCGTCAAAAACAGAATTTCTTTCTATGCCTAGTTTTACAGCTGCAAACTTAGACAATTCTTCTACCATACCTACAAATACAAAAAATATTAAAAAGTTTGTTAATAGTGGTGAAAAAGAAACATTTTTTAACGAACCAATAAGCAAAAACTCTACACCAGCAGCAATTGGTGCCATTAAAGCACCCAAAAAAAATACTTTTAATATGTAGCGGTTAGGTTCGGCGTGCTCGTCCTCGCGTAAATAAATAGAAAGCCAAACAATGCTGGGTAAAATTCCAAGTGCTATTAAGCCTAAGGTCATAAAGTAATTTTACCCCGTTACTCTTGTGAATCACAGTTATATATGGGGAAAAGTAATTATTATTTATAAGTATTTTGGATTTTTAAATAAAATAAATTAACAAAAGAGTAACGGGGTTTTACCATGATTCTACAATGAGATGTTTTTTGTTTTCTTTGTTTATTTTTCCCCAGATGGCTTCGGTAATAAAAGGAATAAAGGGGTGTAACAATTTGATTGTTCCCGTAAGAACATACAAAAGAGTTTCACTGGTTTCTGCGCTTTCCATTTTTTTACTTTCTTCTAAATAATTATCGCAGAAATCATGCCAGAAAAATTCATAAAGTAAATGTAAAGCTGGGCCAAATTCATAAGTTTTTATAAGTTCTTCGGTGGTTTTTTTAGTTTCTTCAAACTTTTCTAAAATATCTTGGTTTATTTTTTCTTTAGCATCAGGTTTGGAAATTGTAAATTGCTTGCCCTGCGAAGCTTCAGCGAAGTAGGGGGATTTGTAATTTTCGTTTTGTTTCATAACAAAACGTGTAGCATTCCACATTTTATTTAAAAACTTTTTGCCGGCCATAACAGCTTCTTGTTGCCATTTAATATCTTGACCGCCCATAGCCTGCCAAATTAAGGCAAAACGCGTAGCGTCTGCGCCAAATTCTTCGATAAGTTTTAAAGGATCAATACCTGTGCCTAAAGACTTAGACATTCTTTTGCCTTCTTTATTTAAAACAGTGGCATGAATAATAACATCGGAAAAAGGTTTTTTTCCAGTAAATTCTAGACCAGAAAAAATCATTCTAGATACCCACAAATTTATAATATCGCGAGCTGTAGAAAGCACTTGAGTTGGGTAAAAAGTTTCCAAGTCTGAGCCCCTCGACTCCGCTCGGGGCCACCCTAGGGTGGCAAAAGGCCATAAGGCCGAAGAAAACCAAGTATCTAAAACATCATCAACTCCATCTAGCGGAATTTTATGACCCCACCAAAGCTGGCGCGAAATAGACCAATCGCGAATATTACTTAACCAATCTAAATAAGTTTTTGCAAAATTTTCTGGGTGAAATTTAATATTGCCATTTTCAACTTCGGCTTTGGCTTTAGTGGCCAAGTCTTTCATTTTTAAAAACCATTGTTTAGAAATCAAAGGTTCAATTACTGTGTCGCATCTGTAACACTTAGCAATGTTATGAATAAATTTTTCTCTTTTTTCTATTAAACCAAGTTTATTTAATTCTTCTACAACTTTTTCTCGGCATTCTTTTGTTTTTAAGCCAACACAAAATTTTGCTTCTTCGGTCATTCTGCCTTTTTCGTCTATAACTTGGTAAATAGGTAAATTGTGGCGTTCGTGAATTTCGAAATCAGCCACGTCGTGAGCAGGCGTAACTTTAACCGCGCCCGTGCCAAATTCCATATCTATGGAATCATCGGCAATTATTGGGATTTCTCGGTTTTGAATTGGTAAATTTATTTTTTTACCAATTAAATTTTTATAGCGCTCGTCTTTAGGGTTAACCGCAACTGCGGCATCGCCCAACATTGTTTCTGGGCGAGTGGTGGCGACAACAATATACTTAGGTTTGTCGTCGAACCCCTCGACTTCCCTCAATCCCGCTCGGGATAAATCGCTCGGGGCAAGGGGATATTTTATAAAAATAAGTTCGGCTTCTTCTTCTTTGTATTCGGCTTCCAAATCGGACAAGCTAGTGGCACAACGCGAACACCAGTTAACCACACGGTTAGCTTGGTAAATTAAACCCTTTTTATGATAGTGCAAGAAAGCGGTTTCTACGGCTTTGGTATATTCTGTGTCCAAAGTAAAACGTGTACGCGACCAATCACACGAAGCACCTAGTTTTTTAAATTGATCTAAAATTATATGGCCATATTTATCGCGCCATTCCCAAACTCTTTTTAAAAATTCTTCTCGACCTAAATCAAACCGTGTTTTACCTTCTTTTTTAAGTTCTTTTTCTACAACATATTGAGTAGCGATTCCAGCGTGATCCGTGCCAGGTAACCACAAAGTTTTAAAACCTTTCATTCTATGATACCTAACTAAAATATCTTGAATGGTGGAATTTAAAGCGTGACCCATATGCAAAGAGCCGGTAATGTTTGGAGGGGGAATGACCATGCAAAATCTTGGAGCTTGTATCTTGGAGCTTGTATCTTGGCTGACAGGAAGATTATCTGGATTGAAAAAACCAGAATCCTCCCACAGTTTGTATATTTTCTCTTCGTGATCTTTAGGGTTGTAGGGTTTGTTGAGTTCGCTAAAGTTCTCCATGCAGTTTAGCTTATCATAACTCGCTTTTTCTTGGGACTTGACAATTACAATATTGTACCTTATCTTGAGGTTAAATGTGCCAGTTCTTAAGGTTTAAATAGTTATAAAACCATCTAAAAGGAGGTTTTACCATGATAGCAATCAGTTATCTTTTGGGTGCGATAATGGCATTAGTTACATTTTGTTTCGTTATGGATGAGTTTATTTTACCGTTTCTGACTTCAAAACACGGGCGATTTGTACTCGTGTGGGTATTGATTTGTGTTATATGGTATTTTGGTCCGTCCAAAGTTCTGGTTGTACTTTCTCCATACCTGATGGTGTTGAGCATTCTTTCTGGCGTGGTTGGGTTATTTTTGGTTTCTGTCTTTGTGGGTGCACTCACATTACTGTTTTTGTCCTTAGTTTTTAGACGTGTATAGCAAATGTTCTATTGAAGTCTCACTTTAATAACTTTTCGCCCCGGGCCAACGCGCTCGGGGCTTTTTTATTACCCGATGTTTTAGTGATAAAATATAAAAATGGACAAAAATTTTGATGGCTGGAACGAGCGGAAAAAATCCATAGACAGATCCAACTCATTGGCCGATTTTCATGAACGAGAAATATGGTGGTGTTCAATTGGGATCAATGTTGGATCGGAGCAACACTCGCAGACGAATGATTTTAGTAGACCTATTTTGGTTGTTAAAAAGTTTACTAGGGATGTATTTTGGGGTATTCCTCTTACCACAAAAACAAAAGATTTAGATTTTAGAGCGCGGTTTAATCTTGGGGGAGTTGAAAATGATTTGCTTATTTTACAAATGCGAGTTTACGATAGAAAACGACTGATACGAAAAATTGGCACTATGCCCAAGGATGATTTTACTAAACTCGCAGATATTATTAAGAATCTGTTATAAAAACGAAACCCCGCTTTCGCGGGGTTCTCGGAGGCCGAAGCCAATGTGTATGGCCAGTCTAGCATGTTGATGGTTAGTTGTCTAATTTCAAGTTAGCTTCTGCTTTTAAGTCGGCTGGATTTTTGAGAGGTTTCAAAAGTTTGTATTCAGCCAAGGCGGCGAGTGCAATCATTAGAGCGTTGTCTCCTGTCATTTTAGTAGGCGATAGAAGGCACTTAATTTTTGGAAAATCAATTTTAAATTTTAATTCCAAAGTTTCTCGTAATTTTTTGTTAGCCGCTACGCCACCACCCAAAACAAAAGTCTTGGGTTTAAATTCTTTTACAGCTTTAATTGTTTTATAAACCAAAACATCTACCACAGCTTGTTCAAACGAAGCCGCAACATCGGCTTTATTTTGTGCAGTTAATTTTAAGGGTTTTTTAGTGGCGCCCATTCCGTTAATTAAATATAGAACTGAAGTTTTTAAACCAGAAAAAGAAAAATCAAAGTTTTTGCTGTTTAGCATTGGGCGTGGAAAATTAAATTTTGCAGGGTTACCCTTTGCAGCAATTTTAGAAATTTCTGGCCCGCCAGGATAGGGCAGTTTTAAAAGTTTGGCGACTTTATCAAATGCCTCGCCTGTGGCGTCGTCTAAAGTTTCGCCAATAATTTGGTAGTGCCCAAGTTTTTTTGAAAATACTAATTGTGTATGCCCGCCACTCACTATTAAAGATAGGACTGGAAACCTGTCGGGGTTTGGAATTTGGAATTTAGAATTTGTGGTTTGTTTGTAATTTGGTTTTTGTAATTTGGGATTTACTAACTCTGAAAGAGCTATGTATATATGGCCTTTAAGATGGTTAATTCCAACCAAAGGTTTATTTAATTCTTGTGCAATCTTTTGTGCAAAATTTACACCTGTCCATAAACATGGAGCAAGCCCAGGTCCTTGAGTAACCGCTATAATATCTAAATCTGAAAAAGTGTCTTGAGCATACGATCGTAAGCTCGTGACACAATTGATGAGTTGATGCCAAAGGAGAGGTAGGTTTTTTTCGTGTTCGCGTTTAGCTAAAAACGGCACTACACCACCATATGGGCGATGGGTTTCTATTTGCGAAGACACCAAATTAGCCAAAACATTTATCTTGCCTTTGACATCTGATTCAATCAGTGCGATTCCTGTTTCATCACAACTGGTCTCGATGGCTAGTATCTTCATTTTTAATATGTTTAGATTAACCTAGATCTTTAACCTTTAACAAGGAGTAGGAATATGGCACAGATTAGAATTACCAGTATGCCAACTGGTGAAGCTCCCGAATGGGTTAGGCAAGAGTGGGTGGGTCTTGTATTACCAACCACCAGTGAAGAGGGTACTCGTGATACATTTACAGAAGAAGTAATAGAAGGGGAATACAAAGGAGCTCTTGGAGGTCCTCCCGATTCAGAAAATATGGGAGGGTTTCATGTTCAAACCCGGAAAGCTATGGAAGCTCTCTCTATCAAAAGTCCAGAAGCAGCAAACTGGTGGAAGACAAATGTGGTGCTAAGCACGATTGACCATCTTGTGTTCGGGAGAAAATTTTGTGAACTTCTTCCTTGAGTTTTCCTTGAATTACAAAAGCCTCCCGTCGGGAGGCTTTTTTCATGTAGCGCCAACGGGATTCGGTCACAGATAATTTTCTGCTGAAAATTTCCGCGACCCCAGCTCGGTGCCGTTGCGCCTCCGCTTTTCTCATCCCGACGCAAGCCGATCAATCGGCTCGCTTTGTCGTAGCGCCAACGGGATTCGAACCCGTGTTACAGGGTTGAAAACCCTGCGTCCTAACCAGGCTAGACGATGGCGCCG
>ERZ1292625.2763-Hain-H41-01um-R1-2763-length-15471-cov-8_pt1 | contig 15471 bp, 18 predicted proteins | sample MGYA00564400_ERZ1292625 | MGnify/ENA primary metagenome ERZ1292625 (study PRJEB36523, sample SAMEA6512639) | groundwater metagenome | collected 2019-01-08 | study: AquaDiva: Metagenomics assemblies of 32 groundwater samples | reverse complement strand
GTATTTCGCAAAATTCGCTTCGCGTACTTTGGGATTTTTTTGGCGGGGCGGGCTATGGAAAAACAAATACAAAAATGGTAAAATCTTTCTATGAAAGATTTTGATTCCTGGAACAAGGAAAAGAAAGGTTTAGAGAGTGTCGGTCACGACACTCTTGCTTTTCACGAGCGAGAAATTTGGTGGTGCTCAATCGGCATAAATCTTGGTGATGAACAAGACGGCAAGAATGAACTTTTTGAACGACCAGTTTTGATTTTGAAAAAGTTTAATAATAAAGTCGCATGGGTTTTGCCGATGAGCACCAAGCCAAAAGACGGAATCCACTATCATAATTTAGAACACGAAGGAAAAGTATTCACTGTTATCTTATCTCAACTTAGACTAACAAGTGTCAAAAGATTCCGTCGGTTTGTCAGAAAAATTTCCCCGCATCAATTTGAGTTAATACAGGATAAATTGATCAATTTTATAAAAAAGTCATAAAACGAACGAAGCCCCCTTGCGGGGGCTTCTCAGTTGGACTGATGTCCATTTGTACCTAGATAGTAGCAAAATCAAAAAAGAAAGTCAAGTAAAATTTTAGGGGTATATAAAATCTAGCTTTTTTACCTTAAATATCGTATGATTACACCATAACTTAATAAGACCTAAACCTTTAGAAATAAAGGCATGGTCACGAAACACGGTCTGTGATAAAAAACTCCTAGTCAGAGTTTACACAGACCGTGTCATATCGGGAAACCGGTATGGGTAACCGCAAGGTTATCATGCTGGCTAGGAGCTTTTTGCTAGCTAGCGATTATGTTAGTATTAAATCATTATGAAATATAATAAAGGTTTTGCACCAATTTTAGTTTTAATAATCGTGCTTGGAGCTTTAGCGGTCGGTGGAGTTGCATATTTTGCGGGAAAAAGTTCAGCTCCCAAAAATGAGGTGACAGATAATTCAAATGATTATCCGCCAGTTAATCAGAATCAAACTCCTCCAACGACAAATAACAATCCTCCTGTCCAAACTCCTCCGCCTGTTAATAACCCACCAGCTACTACGTCTACAGCGTGTAATTCAAATTCTCCTTCCACGATTAAAGTTCTTTCACCAAATGGTGGGGAAACATTCACTTTAGGACAAACCATAAATATTAAGTGGAGTTCAAAATGTATTGATTCAAATGAAAAAATTTCAGTTAGTATATATAAAAAAGGAGCCCAATTATCTCAAGAAGGGTCACCATATGGATATACTACTAACAACACTGGTTATTATAATTGGACAATACCAAAAGATATAAATTCTAATCAATATGAAGTTAGTATTGGGTATATTTTAACAAATGGTAATGCAACATATGATAATTCTGATGGTTTGTTTACAATAAATACTTCTCAACAGCAAGCACAAAATAATACTTGCACATCAAATACTCCTGCTTTTATGACTGTAATTTCTCCAAATAGCGGAACATACCATTTTGGAGATATTATTACTGTTAAGTGGCAAGCATGTAATACATCACTAGATATTTCTCAATCTTGGATCGATCGCTTCAATCAATCTGGAACAATGGTAGTGCCGAATTTAAGGATTAGTGATTTGAGTTTAATGTTAAATTATCAAAAGCAAATAATTGGCAACGGGGCTACCGGAAGTTTTGATATTAAAATACCAAATAATGGACAATTCAATGATCCTGTTGATGGAACGATTAATCTCAATAACTCTAGTATAAAGTATAGAGTTAGGATAGAAGCCTTTGATGGCCCATCAGACTCAAGTAATAATTATTTTACAATAATTCCATAACTTAAATTCTAAATTACAGATAGAGAAACACAAAAGTCCCTAAACGGGACTTTTGTGTTTTCAATATGGTTTTCGAGTTTTTAAATTTCTAGCCCGCCCCGCCAAAAAAATCCCAAAGTACGCGAAGCGAATTTTGCGAAATACTTTCCCCCCAACCCCCAGCATTTCGCAAAATTTCGCTCGCGTTCCGCATTTCTGCACTCCGCCTCCTTTGCCCCCAAAACATTGTGGCGGAGTGCAGAGCGTTCTCCCGCACTTCTGCTTCAGCAGAAGCTCTGTGCTTCGCACAGAGGCGCTTCAGCGCGCGGGGAACGCTAGTATTCCGTATCATCAGGATTGCTTTCAAAATAAGTTCGAATTTTGTACAATGAATACCGCTATAGTTTTTTATTCCGAAATTAATTTCTTGAATTCTTCTACCATGGGGACTTGTTCGGGTTCTAGGCCATATGCTAATGCTGTATAATAAGCGGTCCAATCAGCAAGGAGAAGTGAAGAAAAAATTTTTTTATGCCGAGTGTCTTTTTCATTTTCTTCCCCGACTAATTTTAGAAATGCTTTGATAAAAAAACCAAGAGCCATTCGAGCATATCTTTATTTTAGCATATTATTTTTTATTTTATTGTAAATAAAAGAAAACAATGTTGGTAACATTGGCACAAAAACTATTAACAATAGAATTGGAATTAAATATTTATCAATACCTGGAATTTTCTGACCTAAAAAATATCCGGCTAAAGTTACACCTGCTCCCCAAAATAAGCCTCCTAGTATATTGTATGAAACAAATGTCTTATAATGCATATTGCCTACTCCAGCTAAAATAGGAATGAAGGTACGAACTACAGGAATAAAACGAGCAAAGACAATAGCTTTTTTGCCATGCTTTTTATAAAAATTTTCAGCATCAGTAATATATCTTTTTTTGAAAAAGAAAGAGTCATCGCGAGTGAAAATTTTTGGTCCAATTTTTTTACCAAATAAATAACCAATTTGATCACCTAAAACAGCTCCAAAAGTGACAAGCAAAACTAATAAGGTAATATCAAAATATCCTTGTGATGCTAGTAATCCCGCGGTAAACAATAAAGTATCTCCTGGCAGGAAAAATCCAAAAAATAATCCGGATTCAGCAAAGATAATAAGAAAAATTCCCAAATAACCGATGGTTTGGATTAATATTGGCAAATCAATATTTAATATGAAATCCATAATTATTTTAGAGCAGTATCGATTTTTTGTTTTACTGTAGAAAGTGATTCCGCGCCATCAATAGTTGAAACAATTTTTCCGTCTCTTAAAATAAATCCTTTTGGTGTTCCTTGTACTCCGGCTTTGGTTCCTTCATCTTTAGAATCTGCCACCGCTTGCGCGTATTTATTTCCATCAAGACATTGATCGAAAGTGGTGCTATTTAAACCAAGATTTTTAGCAAAAGATTTTAAGTTAGGATCAGAAAAAGTTCCCTCATTTTCTCCATTTTGATGAGCATAAAGATAATCATGATATTGCCAGAATTTATCTTGATCTCCGGCGCATCTTGCCGCTTCAGCGGACCTGACTGATTCCGGTCCCAAAAATGCCCAATCACGGTAGACGAACAATACATCTTCATTTTTTACATAATTGTTCATAACTTCAGGTAAAAAAGGAGTCCAGTTTGTATCATTTTTTTTCAAATATTGAATTACGGGGGAATCAGTCTTTAAAGAACCAGAAACTGCTCCACAGAAAGGACATTGAAAATCTTCGTATAAAATAAGCGTAACTTTTGCATTCGGATTACCAAGAGTTTTATCTTCTTTTCCAACCGGAGCTAAGACAGTTGCCCTTGTTCCATTATTGTTTTCTGGGACATTTTTGGGTGCAAGTGAAGAAAAATATATTGCTCCAGCGATTAAAATTCCGGCTACAATAATAGCCATTGACATTGATAATTTATTAGTCTCTGTTTTTGTTTCTGGTTCCATGTTCTTAAGTATAGGTTTTTAATCTATTCTGTCAATTAAAAATTTATGATATAGTAAATATATGACTTTTTGGGATAAAATTAAATTAAAAATTTGGCATTCTATTTATGGGTTTTTCTTGCCTGCGCAAAAATTTCTCTTGAAATACGGCATTATTCATCATCAAAGTCAAAGACAAAAATATCATATTGGATGGTTAGCTCCCGGTAAAACTTTGGAAGATCTTAAATTTCACCTGCACTCAAAATGGGGTTTTGGTAATCATTTCATTGCTTGGACAGATACGGGACAAGTTTTAAGTTGGAGGAAATTAACAGATTTTCAGGATCAATATCATTTGCGTGTTTTTAGCGACGGGGAAATTCGTGGGCATTTTGAATTTACTCCAGAGGCGTACCCGATTGAACATTTAATGGAAAAAGGAGAAATAGATAAGAAAAAGGATTTTTTGAAATTCTTAGGCGATTTTGTGGTTCAAGAAAAATATATTTCACATCTTCAAATTGATCCGAATGCTTACAATCCCGAATCAGAGATTATGATAAAAGAAAAATAAAATATGAATGATTTTTTTGAAAATCTCAATCAACCTCATGGTTTAGAAAAAAAATATACATCTGTTAAATCTGAGCTAGAAGATGTAGATGGCAATAAAAAAGACATAAAAATAGAGCTTATGGAAGATGGGAAACCTCGGGCCATGGCTTTTTTTGATATTGATGGAACATTAGCGCATTTGGATGTGATTCATAGTAAAGCCATAGCGAAACTTTTTCCAGACGAAAATCCGAAAGAGTTAGAAGAAACATATTATAAAGGTTTTAAACTTGGTAACTCTTTTCGTGAATTTGATAGGATGCGCGGGATTTACATTGACGGGCATAATGAATGGAAAGATTCAGAAGTTTATTGGAAAGAACAATATTTACCAAATGCTAAAGATATAGATGAATCTGGAAATGAAACTCATAAAATTGCTGCGGAGATTTTGAAAGCCTATGGAGAAATAGCCGCTCAAATATGTGATGAATTGTATCAAAAAACTCCGGAAGAATTTGAAAAATCAGACATCGCTCCAATCTTTAAATTAGCCCACATGTACGTCAGACTTGGAATTCCCATGGTTGGTTTTACTGCTAATGCAAAAATATTTGTTGATAAGTTAGCAAAATACTTAAAACTTTCCGATATGTTTATTGATATTGCCACTGATGAGACGATGGCTGGCGGAGGAAAAGAGAATGCTATTCATTATCTGATTAATGAGATGGAAAAAAAGGGGGTTGATGTTCCAGAAGATAGATTAATATTTGTCGGAGATTCTTTGCGAGGAGATATAGGTAGTGGCCTTACTGCACGTCTAAAAAATAAAGAAATTTCTGGTGGACAAGGAATTCTTGTATTACGGAACAGGAAAGACCTTTTTGAAATTGAAGAAGAAATTAATAAAAATCCTGATTTAAGATTGATGGCGGATTCTATGAAGATATATGGTTTTATTGTGGAAGATGTTCCTTTAGATGAAAAAGGCAACCCGATGCTCCTTTCTAGATTTCAAGATAAATTTTTAAAAAAACTTTAATCTATTTTAGATTCTGGCATAACCAAATCCCAAAGTTTGCCGGCCACGTTGTTGGGTTTTCCAAAAAGAGGGTAGTGATGCAAATCAATAAAAGGCAAACTGTTGCATTCAATTATTCCACAGTGTTGTTCTGTGAACCACGGTTCCTCAATTTTTTCGATTATTAAATCTACACCCACAAGCGGGTCTTTCAAATACGCCCCAAGTTTTTCTAACATTTTTATATTTTCTGGATGAATTATATCTGTTACTTCTGTAGTCGTGCCACCGATTCCTCGGCTGGTTTTTTGAGAGAAGGTAATTATTTTTCCTTTGGCCGGAACGTCTTCCATTTTGATTCCTTCACGTTTTAATTCCACTTCCGCATCTGGGTCAATGACAATTTTGTGAAAAATCGGTCCTTTGCGCTCCGGTCTTTCATTTTCTTTATCCATTAGTTCTTTCAAAGTATGTATTCCATCTCCCATCACTTCCGGTTGGTCACGTTTTACTGCGCCGACAAATTTACCCCCGATTAAAGTACATCGAAAAAGATACCCTCGCAATTCTTCTTCTATTACCACTAAGGGAGAAAGTTTTTTGGCTTTTTTAAAACCATAAATCAATTTTTCCGGAGTATCTATATGGATAAGAGTATGACGAGAACGCGAACCCAGATTTGGTTTTGTTATAACTGGTTTTGTGATGCTATTAAAAATCTGCAGAGCTTTCTTTTTTGTAAAAGCCACCCCGCCTTTAGCTACAGGTAGACCTTCTTTTAGAAATTTTATTTTCATTATTCCTTTGTTGTCCATCCATTTTAGTGAATCAGATTCCATTTCTTCTGGACGAGGTAGACCGTCAAAAGTAATGGTTTTGCCAGCCTTGACTAGACCGTCGAGTCTAGGCGGGCCTTTATATTCTGCAATGAAGGCCTCTCTTATTGGACCCATATGAAGTTCTTTCATTTTTATTTCACGTCTATTTGCTTCATCCCAGAAACATTTTGTGCGAAGTGAATCTTTGCTATCGGGTCTTTCAGAAAAATGTCCAAATCCTAAAAAGACCATTAATCTTAAAAAGGGGATAGAACTTCTACTGGATATAGCTTCAGCAGTACTTTTAAAAACCTTTTCCATCATGTCAAAAAATGGTTCACTTATGTAGCTAATTACAACAGACAAATAAGCTATCCAATGTATTTCTTGCGCTGGTTCACAATCTTTACAATATTTCATAGACTTAATTATATACGAACATTATATTTTCCGAAAACTATCCATTTATAAGTCGTCATTTCGTTTGGTCCCATTGGACCTCTAGCGTGAATTTTATCAGTTGAAACACCAATTTCAGAACCAAATCCAAAAACTGCACCATCTGAAAATCTAGTGGAAGCATTTACATAAACAACTGCTGCATCTATTTCTTTCAAAAATCTTTCAGCATTTTTTTTGTTTTCAGTGAGAATTGCTTCAGAATGTTTAGAAGAATATTTAGTAATATGTTCTATTGCTTCATCAATATTTGAAACTATTTTTACAGACATCTTTTGACTTAAAAATTCACGTCCGAAATCAGACGGTGAAGCTTTTTTTAGAAGATTTTTAAGATAAATATTTTTTAGAATTTTAAAACTATCGGTATCGGCAAAGATTTCAACTTTTTTTTCTACCAGAAGTTTGGCTATTTTAGGCAAAAATGCTTTCATTATTTTTTTGTGTACGAGAAGTGTATCTAATGCATTGCATACACTTGGACGTTGCGTTTTGGCGTTGAAAATAATTTTAGCAGAAAGATTTAATAGTGCTTCATCATCTACATATGTATGACAAACTCCAGCTCCCGTCTCGATGACGGGTACCGTAGCATTTTTTCTAACAAAATTTATAAGACCTCCACTTCCGCGGGGAATAATTACATCAACCAAACCATTAGCAGAAATTATATCTAAGACAGCATCTTTTATTTTTGGGTCTATAAACTGAACTATCTCAGGATTTACCTTAGATAAAATTAATGCCCTTTTTATAATCTTGTGAAGTGCTATATAACTTTCTCTGGCATCTTTGCCACCCTTTAATATAACTGCATTTCCGGATTTAATACATATAGCAGCAACGTCAGTGGTCACATTTGGTCGTGATTCGTATATGACGCCAATCACTCCGATTGGCACTTTTTTTCGGCAAATTTTTAGTCCAAGTCTATTTCGGCAATCAAAAACTTCTCCAATGGGATCTTTGATTTTTATTAGATTTTCAATCTCTTTCGCCATTCCTTCTATTCGCGTATCATTTAATAAGAGACGGTCACGCATCGGATTATTTTGTGGAATTTTTTTTAAATCTTTAGCATTAGCTTTGATGATTAATCTTTTATTTTTACGCAATTCTTTGGCTAAATTCTTAAGAATTAATATTCTTTGGGAATGTGAAAACAGACCAAATAATATTGAAGCTTTTTTTGCATTATTTAATTGTTTTAATATTTTTTTCTGCATTTTTTACTTTAAAAACTTTAAAAACTTTATGAACTTTATAACTTTTAACTACTCAGCTCCTTGGCTCTTTTATAAGCGGCAAAAGTAGCGCTAGACACAATTTTGTCAAAATTTTTATTTTTGAAAATCTTTAGAGCTGCTTCTGTGGTGCCTTTTTTGGAAGCGATTTTTTTTATGAGAGTGGAGTAATCGGAATTTTTTACCAACATAGCAGAAGCTAGAAAGGTTTTTTCAACTAATTTTTTACTTTCATCTTTTGTCAGTCCCAGATTCTCTGACGCCATTTTTAGGTGATTTGCTAAAAGGAAAAAGTAAGCAGGGCCGCTACCAGAAATGGCTGTAACTTTATTGATAATGTCCTCATCTTTTACTTCAAAATTTTCTGTTATTTTATTTATAAAATTTTTTATTTTTTTAGTCTCTGATTTAGATAGTCCTACTTTTTTCCAAGCGGCAATTCCTGCTCCCACAGAAAGTCCTAAATTCGGCATCATTCTTACAATTTTTTTATGGCCAGAAAGATTGAGAAGTTTTTTAATTGAAAAACCAGCCATAATTGAAATTAATATTGTTTTTTTATTTAGTCCATAATGTTTGAGTTCTTTTAGTGTTTCTAGCGCGTCTTGTGGTTTTACGGACAAAATTATAAAGTCAGATTTTTTTATACCACTAGTGTCTTTTTTTTTTACATCAATAGTAAAAATCTTGATTGATGAATCTTTTGCGAGTGTTTTTGCTATGGCTTTACCCATCGTGCCAAAACCTATGATTGTGATATTTATTATCATTTTTTAGCTATAAATTTTGTACCAGGAAAGTTTTTTCCCAAGGCGCTAATAATTATATCTTTTTCATTTCCGTTGCCTATGAGTGTTTCCACCCCGTGATGTGTTGCGTATTTTGCCGCTTGAATTTTTGAAAGCATTCCTCCTCTGCCAAGCGGGGACTTGTTTGAAGAACAAAGGTTCTCGATTTTTGAATCTATTTTTACAACTTTCTTTATAAGTTTAGCATTTTTATGATAATCGGGATTACGGGTGTGTAGTCCATTTTGATTAGTTAAAATTATAAGTTTATCTGCCCTGAGCCCGACTGCAACCTTAGCGCTAAAGTTGTCGTTGTCTCCAATAGCTAAGTCTTCTGTTTTCATCACATCATTTTCGTTTATGATAGGCAGGATTTTATGAAGCATCATTACTTTTATATTTGAAACAAAATTTTTAAAACGTTCAGAATTGGTAAAATCATCACTTAAAATCAAAATCTGAGCTATAGAAATTTTATATTTTTTTGCCTCACGATAATAATCGTGTATTAAAATAGGTTGTCCAATAGCGGCGGCAATTTTTTTTCGATGCGGATTTATAAATGGAACATAGGGAAGTCCTGCACCAATGGCACCGGAAGTCACAAGTACGACTTCAAACCCACGTTTTAGTAACAACGAAATTTCTTTCATCAGCTTATTTATCTTTTTTTGGTCAAGGCCATTCTTGCCAACGATGACCTGAGTGCCAACTTTAATAACTATTCTCATCCCGTTAGAAATCTTCTTCTTTTTGTTTCTTTTATTAAGCATTGCTAGGAATCCTGTTAGTACTAATTTCTAACGGGACTCATATTTAAATCTTACCTTATTAGTGGGCAATTGTGAAGGCGATTATTTTTCTAGCGCCATTTTGTTTTAAGATTTTCTTGGCTTCGGTCAAGGTTGCGCCAGTGGTCAGGACGTCATCTATCAAAACTATATTTTTGCTTTTTATGACTTCCGGATTTTTTACGTAAAAAGAACCAACAAGATTTTTTAATCTATCTCTTCGGTCTTTGATATTTGCTTGATGTTCTGTTTCTTTAATTTTTATTAAAATATTTTTTTCTAAACTAAAATTTCTCTCCATTTTTTCATCTACGCCATAGCGTAGATTGATATTTGAGTTTGAATCTAGCTTTATCAACTCTTTGCAAATCAATTCTGCCTGATTATATCCGCGTTCTCTATATCTTCTCCTGGAAAGGGGAATAGGAATCAAAATGGCATCTTTAAAATTTTCTATCATACTTAGTTCGGATAGTTCTTCTATAATTCTGCCATACAAAACCTCTGCGAAAACACTGGCCAGTCTTTTTTTACCTTTATATTTTAAAAGCCCGATAGATTTTTTAATAGGTGGATGACGGTAATCAAATAAGGGAAATATCCAATTGGCACTCTCTCGTTCTGCTGAGGGAGAGTCTGAGAGACATTTAATACATAAATCTGAACCGTTTTTCCCACAAGAAACACAATTCACGGGGAAAACTATATTTAGTATGGTGTCTAATATACTCATATATGTTATAATTATAGCCATAATTAAAAAAAATGGATAATCCGATTAAAAACTTTTTTTCAAATTTAAATCTTTTTAAGGGTGGTAGCGGAGATAGTGCTGTCGGTATTGACATCGGTTCTTCTGCTATTAAAGTGGTTGAAATAAAAAAAAGAGGAGGAAAAGCAGTACTTGAAACATATGGCGCTATAGCTCTTGGTTCTTATGCTGATGTTGATGTAGGTCGGGTGACCAATCTTCCAATTGAAAAAACAGTAGAAGCCTTGAAAGAAGTTTTGAAACAATCTGGAGTAACCACAACTTCTTCCGCTTTTGCTATTCCAGTACAATCAAGTTTGATTTTTACTATTTCACTTCCAGCCCAAGTAAAAGAAAGCGAAATATCATCAATCGTTCCAACAGAAGCTCGTAAATATATCCCATTACCTATTACAGAAGTTTCTCTTGATTATTTCATTTTACCTCAAAAAGAATCTTCTTTTGAAGAAGCAAATAATCCAGATTTGCCTATTATGTTACCAGAAAAAACAGAAGTACTTGTGGTTGCAATTCAAAATGATGCAGTTTCAAAATATCGTTCTATTGTTTCTCAATGTAATTTAGAAGTTGGTTTTTTTGAAATTGAAGTTTTTTCTTCTATCCGTGCAAATTTTGAACATGAACTTTCTTTAGTACTTTTGATGGATTTTGGTGCATCAAGTACAAAACTTTCTCTGGTGGAATTTGGTATGGTTAAAAGTCATCATACTATAAATCGTGGTGGGGCTGACATATCTTCCTCTATTGCTCAATCTTTAGATGTTTCATTTCCTAAAGCCGAAGAACTGAAAAAAGAATTTGGTCTTTTTGAAAATCCTGTTGAAAAAAGCCTAGCTGATATCATTAAAGTTCATATTGATTATATCTTTTCAGAAACAAATAATGTATTATTAGGGTATGAGAAAAAGTATAATAAAACCATCAGTAAAGTAATATTTACAGGTGGGGGGTCCCTCTTGAAAGGACTGAAAGAAGTGGCATCTAATAATCTCCGAACAGAAATAGAAATAGGACATCCTTTCTCTAAAGTTGGCGCACCAGAATTTTTAGGAAAAGTTCTTGAGACTACAGGTCCTGAATTCGCAGTTGCTCTAGGTTTGGCCTTGCGAAAATTACAATAGGTGAGATAATATAATAAATATGAATCCCGTTAGAAATAACGCAAATATTGAAAAACGGGATATAAAGTTAAGTATTATTAGTTAAGTATAAATTTCTAACGGGATGGAGCAAAATTTTCAAACATCTTTTATACCTAAAAAACCAATGATTGAACAGCGTACTGCTGTATCGCGACCGATTAGTCTTTTTACCGTTATTTCTATTTCTATTTTTTTTACTGTGATTATTGGAACAGGTGCTCTCTATTTCTACAATGGGATTTTGAAGAAAAATATTACTCAAATGGAAAATGATTTAACTTTAGCTAAAAATCGTTTTGAGCCCTCAAAAATAATTCAACTTCAAGTTTTAGATAAACGTTTAAATGCTTCAAGTGAAATTCTATCTAAACATATTGCCATTTCTCCTATTTTCAAAGCACTCCAGTCAGTTACAATGAAAACTGTTAGTTATAATAAATTTAATTATTATTTTGATGATAGTAAAAATGCAAAAATATTAGTAGAAATGAGCGGAATTGCTGTAGGTTATAAGTCTGTTGCTCTTCAATCAGATCTTTTTGCAAAAAATAAATATTTGATTGATCCAGTTTTTTCTAATCTTTTACTTGATGATAAGGGCAATGTTCTTTTTGATTTGGAATTTTCGGTCGATCCGAATTTTATTGATTATAAGAAGACACTCGAGATTACAAACGAAAATTCTTCTGCTTCTATTCCAGACAGCGGAGGGGTGTTAAATTAATTATGCTTAGATATATTTTGCCGACCATTTTAATAGGAATTGCTGTCGCAGGATTTTTTATAGTTGTTAATCCGCTTTACAAAGAAATCTCTTTAGAAAGAGGACAAGTGGCTTCTTATAATGAAGCACTCAATAATTCTAAAGCACTTGAAGCCGAGCGAGATAAATTGACCCAAAAATATAACTCGTTTGATCCAGAAAATTTATCTAAACTCCAAAAACTTTTACCTGACAACGTTGACAATATTCGCTTAATTCTTGAAATAGAAAAAATAGCATCACCTTATGGTATGGTACTTAAAAATGTAAAATATGATGCAACAGATAAAAATACTGCAGTATCACAGACAATAGGAACTATCCAAGGGGGAGGAAGTTTTTCTAATAAAGATTATGGTATTTGGAATTTAGAATTTTCTACTCAAGGAACTTATAATAATTTTATTTCTTTTATAAAAGATCTAGAAAGCAACCTTAGAATTGTAGATATATCGTCTATCCAATTTTCTTCAAATGCAAGTACAAGTCTAGGACTTAATCCATCTTTACCTGAGGCTTATAAATATGATTTTAAAATTAAAACTTATTGGCTTAAAAATTAAAATAAATTTCGCCCGAGCTTAAAAAGCTTTAGGGCTAAAAAATTAAAATCAAATAATAATAATATGCCAAAAATAAAAAACATAATAATATTTACAGTAATTGCAGTTCTCTTGATTTTAGCTTATATTTTCTTTATTAAACCATCTCCAGAACAACAAAATTTGGTTTCTTCTGCCACTTTCTCAAATACAGTATCAACAGATACAAATACTACTATAAATCAGAACTCTTTGATTGCTAAAGATCTTCTTTCTGTGTTGTTGAGTGTAAAAAGTATAAAATTAAATGACACCATTTTTTCTGATACGGCTTTTATCAATTTACTTGATTCTAGTATTTTTCTTACTCCTTCAGGAGATGAAGGAAGAGCGAATCCATTTGCTCCGATTGGTTCTGAAGCTCTGAGCGCGCCAACGGTACCCGATTCAACTAACGTCAAAACGCCATGAGTTTTTTTGAAGAATTAGTTAAAAAGGGCGTAATCAACAAAAGCCAAATAGGTGAAATTAAAAATCTTGCTAAAGAAAAGCACGATGGTAATGTTGATGAAGCTTTAATAGAATTTGGTATTCCAGAAGAAAAAATACTTACTATAAAAGGAGAGTATTTACAAATGCCAGTAAAAAAAATTGACACCAAAGAGATGTCCTTTGATGCCTTAAAATATATTCCAGAGGATGCAGCAACATATTATCATTTTGCTCCGATTGAATTTAAAGAAGGAGTATTGGAAGTTGGTATTACAGATGGAGAAAATACACAAGCGATTGATGCTTTGCAGTTTATCTCAGCTAAACTAGGTATTCCTTTTAAAATTTTTCTTATTTCTAATAGTGATTACAAAAGCTTAATGGAGAGTTATAAAGGCATTTCGGTCCAAGTAGAAGAAGCACTCAATGAACTTAATCAAGATGAAATGCTTAATGCGAAGAGTTTAAGTGAATCAAATACCCTAAGCAAAGAAATAAAGAATGTTAAAACAGGTGAAGAAGCAAAAATAATAGAAGATGCTCCGATTATAAAAATTGTTGCCGTTATATTACGTAATGCAATAGAAGGTAATGCTTCTGATATACATATAGAAAATACGGGAGAAAAAATTAAAGTGCGTTTCCGTGTGGATGGGACTCTTCATACAAGCATAATATTACCACCCAATGTTTATAATGGAATAGTAGCACGTATAAAAATTCTAGCTAAATTACGTTTGGATGAAAAAAGAAAACCTCAAGATGGAGCTTTTAGTACTAACCTTGATGGGCATAAAATTGATTTTCGTGTTTCTACTATGCCTGCTTATTATGGTGAAAAAGTAGTAATACGTATTTTAGATGCAGAAAAAGGAGTTAAACCGCTGGATCAATTGGGTCTATCTAAAAGAAATCTAGAATTGCTTCGAGAAGCAATAACCAAACCATACGGACTTATTTTAATTACTGGCCCAACGGGCTCTGGAAAATCTACCACTTTGTATTCAATGATGAATGAGCTTGATAAAGAACATACCAATATTGTGTCCTTAGAAGACCCAGTAGAATATCATATGCCTGATATTAATCAATCTCAAATGATGCCAGAGATTGGATATACTTTTGCTTCCGGTTTGCGTTCTATTCTTCGACAAGACCCTGATATTATAATGGTCGGAGAAATACGCGACAAAGAAACAGCCCAACTGGCTATTCAAGCAGCCTTAACAGGACATTTAGTTTTATCAACACTTCACACCAATAATGCCATTGGAGCAATTCCCCGTTTGGTTGATATGGGTGTGGACCCGTATCTTATAGCTCCGACTCTGATTTTATCTGTTGCTCAACGCTTAGCTCGAATGACCTGTCCATCCTCTAGAAAACTTGTACTTATGAATCCAAGCGTCAAACTTCAGATTGAAGATCAAATAAAAGATTTACCAGAAAAATTCAAAAAGGAAATCGAAATTAAAGATGAAATGTATGATACAGTGCCGTCACCTGATTGCCCCTCTGGGACTCGTGGACGTATTGCTATTTTTGAAATGTTTAAAATAGGTAGTGAAATGCAAAAGGTAATTTTAAAAAATCCTGTTGATTCTGAAATTTATAAAGTAGCTCGCGAGGATGGGATGCTTATGATGAGAGAAGATGCCATGCTCAAAGCCATTAGTGGTGTTATTCCTTACAAAGAAGTTTTCAATTTTATTAATGAAAATGATTAAAAGGTATTTTTGTAGTATAATTAAATAAAGTATGGATGGAGAAAAAAGAAAAATTTTAATAGTGGACGATGATACATTTCTTTTGGATATGTATGCTTTTAAATTTAGTCAGCATAATTTTGAAGTTTATACAGCTCCCAGTGGTTTACAAGTTATAGAAAAACTTAAAGATGGGCTAAAACCAGATATTATTTTGATGGATATAATTATGCCCGAGATGGATGGTTTTGAAATGTTGGAAAAAATAAATAAAGGTAACTTGTCTCCTAATTCTACAAAAATAATTTTATCTAATAAGAGTCAGCAGTCTGATATTGATCGAGGTAGCAATTTAGGAGCCTCAGGATACATAGTAAAAGCAAGTTCTACTCCCGCAGAAGTAATTGAACAAGTAGTAGGAATTTTATCAAAGAAAGTCGTGAAATAAATGGATCCCGTTAGAAGCCGCGATCGCAATTTAAATAAAAACAAAAATATGAAATTAAATATAAGGGAGATTATTAACATAATATATAAAGCACGCGAGTTGATCGCGATCTGCTTCTAACGGGATGGATTACAAAAAAAAACTTGAAGAACTTATTTTGAATGTTATCCG